>Ga0181573_10005866_pt1 | contig 10075 bp, 6 predicted proteins | sample 101ome_25_FD_148643 | JGI IMG/M metagenome (GOLD analysis project Ga0181573, IMG submission 148643) | Coastal salt marsh microbial communities from the Groves Creek Marsh, Skidaway Island, Georgia - 101409BT metaG (spades assembly) | ecosystem: Environmental > Aquatic > Marine > Intertidal zone...
CTTCCCTGCGCGCGCGGCGGTCGACGTCACCGCAGAGGGTGACCACGTGCGCATCCACATACACGAGGACGACCTCGGGCAGGTGACCTCCTCGGGGTTCTACGTGCCGGCGATCGTGCGCGGCGACTTCTGCGCGACGGTCCGCTACCGGATCTGTGCGTGGCGGCCCGGCGACGCCGCGGTGTGCATGGGCCTCTTCGCGCAGGACCAGCCGTCCGGCCTCCGCTACTACGCGATGCGTCGCTCGGCGGGGGAACGGCCCCACGAGGTGCTCGCCAACTTCAGCAATCAGGCCTTCAGCGACCCGCAGCAGGTGAGCGGAGACGAAGGCTGGCTGCGGCTCGAGCGACGCGGCGACCTCGTCGTCTGCTCGCACCGGCAGGACGGCGACTGGACCGTGCTCGGAGAGCACCGCGGCGACGCGCCCGACGACGTGCTGTTCGGCGCCAAGATCTGGTCGAGCGGCCGCGCCGGTCCGTTCGACGCGCAGCTGTTCGACCTCGCGATCGAGGGCGAGCTGCCGGACGAGCAGCTGCCGCCGGTCCCGGTCAAGCCCGACCCCCGCGACGCGTGAGCGCACCCGACCAGCGTTGCGCGCGCGCGGTGTGGCCGCGATGCTGCCGCGCTGTGGACGCCCGTCGAGGAGCCGAGACGTGACGCGCATCGTCGCCCTGACCGGCGCGACCGGCCTGGTCGGCCGGCTGCTCGTCCAGCGCCTGCTCGACCAGGGAGACCAGGTGCGCGCGCTGACGCGGCGCGGGCCGGAGCGTCGCGAGACCCTGCCGGGCCTGACCTGGATCGAGGGCTCGCTGGACCAGCGCGAGGCGCTCCCGGAGCTCGTAGACGGCTGCGACGCGATCCTGCACGCAGCCTACGAGGATCCGCGCGCCGAAGGCAGCGACGACCGCACTCCCTCTGAGCAGTGGCTCGAGACCAACCTGATGTCCTCGCTGCGCCTGCTCGAGCTCGCGCACACGTCGAGGCTGCGGCAGTTCGTCTACGTCTCCAGCCTCGCCGTCTACGGCCACGACTTCGACGCGGATCCACTCGCAGGCCGGTTCCCGCGCGACGAGGACTTCCCGCTCTGGCCGCCCGAGATCTACGGCGCGCTGCGCGCGGCGACCGAGAAGTTCGTGGTGACCGCTGCGCGGCAGCACGGTCTCGTGGCGTCGGCCTTCCGCCTCGGACACGTGGTCGGGCTACGCGAGCCACACACGACCAGCGCGCTCTACGCGACCGTGGAGGAGGCCGTGCGCACGGGCATCATCCGCACGGTCGCAGGCTCCTACGTCATCGCGGCCGAGGACGTCGCGGCGCTGCTCGCGGGCGCCGTCGGCGACGGGTCGACGCGGGGCAGGGTGTTCAACACCTTCGATTGCTGGTTCGACCACGCCGACGCGGCTCCCTGGATCGCCGAGCGCCTCGGCGCGCCCGTGCGCGTCGAGCGCCCCGCGGCGGCGGGACCCCGCGAGCCCATCCTCGGCGCGCCCGTGCGCGCGCGCCTGGAGACGTTCTGCACCACCTCGGCGCTACGCCGCCTGACCGAGGCCCTGGTCGACCGCTGCCGCGCGTCCGACTGACCGGCGCGCTGCGCCTGCGATCACGGAACGCGGACCGAGAGCAGCCGACGCGCGGACCCGCGCGCAGGGTCGGTGACGTCGACCCGGGCCGCGACGCCGCGACGCAGACCTGCGCCGATCCACACGTCGTGGCTGCGCACCTCGAGCCCGCGCACGACCGTCGGCCCGTCCACTGGCACGACCCGATCACCAATCGTCGCGTAGACGTGCTCGTCGCCGGCGGCGACCTCGAGGCGCAGCTCGCCGCCGTGCATCCGGAACACCGCGGGCGGCGCCGCGCCGACGACGAACCGCGACGGCAGCCCGACCACACTGACGTCCTCGAGATCGGCGGACGCCGGCGCAGCGGAGCGCACCAGCAGCGCGTCGCCCGGCTCCAGATCCGGCAGCCAGAAGTGCCCGTCCGCGTCCGCCTCGAAGCGCCACGCCCAGCTGCCGTCAAAGTCCATCCACCCCGCCCGCAGCAGGTGCACGCTGCCGTCCTCGAGCGGCGTGCCGTCGCTGCGCTCGAAGCGGTGCGCGGGCTGGCCGCGCACCACGACGTCGCCCAGCTCCAGGTGGGCGTCGTCGCCGCGCGCCGGCAGGTCGATGGTCAAGATCCTGGTGCCCGGGTGGTCTGCGGCCTCTAGGAAGAGCCAGCTCGGTCCGGTCCGGTCCGTCGGCAGCGACAGCGCCCCTCGAACAGCCTGCCACTTGGCGCGGTCGTCCGGTGCCGATGAGCCGGGTGGGCCGACATACGCGCGCGCCGCCAACGACTCGCCGTCCTCGTCGAGCACGCGGCCCTCGATGCGCGTCGGCGCGAACCAGGGGAGCCTGACGACGCCGGCCGCCGCCGCCTCGCGCCGGTCGACCGGAAAGACCCGGCCCGTGTCCTCGGCGTACAGCCAGAAGACGGCCGGCTCGTCGGGGATCCGCACAGGCTCGCCCGAGGCGACCGCGTCGGTGACGTCCCACGCGCGCGATCGCGTGCGCAGGGTCACCGTGCCGTCTTCGGGCAGGCCGACCGCGCGCACCGACACCTGCGGCCAGGAGCGCTCCTGCGCCGCCGCGCGCGCCTGTTCGCGCGCTCTTCGTTCTTCCCGACGCGCCCGCTGCTCGTCCGTGAGGTCCACGACCTGCACGCCCTCCTCGTTGTCGCCGCCGACGTCCGGGAGCTGCAGGCGCATCGAGTCGACGCCGTCCTCTTCGAAGAGGATCCGGCGACCGGCGACGTGGACCCACAGGTCCATCGGCTCACTGAGGCCGCAGAGCGTGAACGAGCCGTCGGCGGCCGTGCGGGTCCAGGGACCCCTGTGCACGGTCGAGGCGCCGACCGACGCCCCGGCCACCGGCCGGCCCGAAGGGTCGACGACCACCCCGCGGTGGGCGATCCCGGGGTCGGTGCGCAGCACCATCGGCAGTCGCCCGGGGAAGGAGTCCGGGCTCAGATAGCCCAGGTCGAGCGCGGGGTGCACGAGGTAGAAGTCGGCGATGCCCGCGTGCACGTCGACCCCCGGCAGCGTGATCCGGCCCGCTGCGTCGGTGCGCCCGTGCACGAGGTCCGGCGTGTGCCCGCACCCTGAGCAGAAGCCCACGAGCACGCCCGGCACCGGCTGGTCGCGCCAGTCGCGCACCTCGGCGCGCACCGTCGCGCCGGGCGAGAGCCGCACGATCGGCTCGTCGAACGAGCCCATGGCCATGCGCTGTCCGTAGCCGCTGGCGCGCGCGCACATCCACGACCAGGGCCGGTGGCCGTCCGCACCCTCGTCGACGCGCGCGACGACCACGCCGTCGGCGTCGGCGACGAGGCGCATCGCCAGCGGCAGTTCGCCACCGACCGGCGCGTTCGCCTCGGCCAGCAGCAGCACCTCGGCGCCCGCGATCCCAGCACCCGAGATCCCGTCCACGACCCGGCAGGTCAACCACCGCTGCCCGTCCTCGGTGCCGAAGACCGCGTCGCCAGTCAGCCCCGGCCGGTCGAGTACGGTCGTCGACGGCGCCTGCGCGCCCAGCACAGCGGCCAGACCGAGCGCGACCGCGGTGTCGCGAAGAGGGTGCACTTTCGGCATGTCGACGCGGAGCATGCAAGCAATGTACCGAGCGGCGTCTGGGACGACACCGGCAGGCGCCCGACCGCCCCTGATCCCGGCTTTGACGGTCGCCTGCCGTTGCGTGACCATGCGCGCATGACCGACTCGCCATTCGCGGACATGCCGCCGCCGCCGCCCGAGCCCCGCAAGCTCGAGGCGCTGCCGCGCGGGGGCGTGCTCGCGTTCGTCCCCCACCCCGACGACGAGATCGCGGGGCCGGGCGGCGCGCTGTGCATGCACCGGCGGCAAGGGGACCCGGTCCGCGTCATCGTCGCGACCGACGGGCGCGCCGGCGACCCTGACGGCAGGCACGAACCCGAGGCGTTCGTGCAGGTTCGCCGTGAGGAGACCCGCGCCGGGCTCGCGGAGATCGGCGTGCACGACGTGCACTACTGGGGCTTCCCGGACGGCCACGTGCTCAGCGACCGCGACCTCGCGCTCGCGCTCGAGAAGGCCGTCTCGGCGCTCGAGACCACCCGCCCCGACATCGTCTACCTGCCGTGGGAGTTCGAGGGCCACGCCGACCACCACGCGCTACACCACGTCGTCGTGCGGGCGCTCGCCGCCGTCGACTTTCGGGGGCTCGCGCTCGGCTACGAGGTGTGGAACGCGATGCTGCCCGACGTCGTGCTCGACGTCAGCGAAGTCATGGACCAGAAGCTCGCGGCGATGCGCTGCTACGCCAGCCAGCTCGCCTATGCCCGGTTCGACAACTGCGTGACCGGGCTCAACATGTACCGCTCGCTCGTCCACGGCGCCGGCGAAGGGCACTGGGAGGCGTTCCGGCTGGTGCGCGGCGCGCTGCCGGCAAGGGACGCCTGACCTCCGCCCGGCTTGTAGCGCACCGAGGACTGCCCCAAGATCGAGCCCACATGAGCGACGAGGTCACGATCCGCGCCTACCAGCCCGGCGACGAGCACGCGCTGGTCGAGGGCTACAACAAGATCTTTCCGCAGCAGCGCGCCCTCGAACACTGGTACTGGAAGTTCCGTGACGCGCCGATCGGCGACAACCCGATCGGGCGCACGCAGGTCGCAGTCGCCGAGTCGCAGCAAGCGGGCATCGTCGGCACCTACACGTCGATGATGGTGCGGGTCCGGATGGAGGGCGAAGACCTGCTGGCCGCGCAGGGCCTCGACATGTGGGTCTTTCCCGAGTTCCGCCGCAAGGCGCCGCGACCGGGCCTGTTCGTCCACGTCGGTCTCAAGCACTACGAGCTGTTCGGCGGCACGGCGCCAGGACAGGCCCGGTTCCACTACGGCTGGCCGATCCCGAACTGGCGCATCGGCCAGCGCTACCTGCGCTACGAGAACATCCGCGACTGGGACTTCCTGTTCCGGCAGAAGCCGGCGGGCGGCTTCCCGCTGCGGCCGTCGAGCAGCGCGCTCGTGGTCTCGCGCGTCGACCGATACGGCGCCGACGTCGACGCGCTGTGGGACCGGCTCAAGGACGCGGCCGGCCTCGCGATCGTGCGCGACAGCGCGTATCTCAACTGGCGCTACGCCGACGCGCACGACCGGGACTACGAGCTCTACGAGTGCCGTGAGCGATCGACCGGAGACCTGCGCGGCGTGTTCGTCTATTCCCGCAGCGACTTCCTGTTCGCAGGCTCGACCTACATCGTCGACTGGCTCTGCCCGGTCGAGGACGACGACGCGATGATCGCCATGGTCGCGTCCGCCGAGCAGCGCACCAACGAGGACGGCCGCAACGTGCTCGCGACGCTGTTCCCGCCGCTGGACCCGCGGTTCCTCAAGTTCCAGGAGATGGACTTCCTGGTGTTTGGGACCAACTACTTCCTGGTGGTCATCCCGTTCGACAACCGCGGGACGCTGTTCTACCGGGAGCAGTGGTACCACACCGCGGGCGACAGCGACCTGCTCTGATCCGCGCGGCGCCGGCGCCTACTGGAAGACCTGGTTCGCGTTGGGGATGCCCGCGCTCTGCGGCGCAGGCGGCTGCCAGGCGAACTGGGCGTAGCCGCTGCCGCCTCCGGACAGGCGCAGCGAGGAGCCGACCGGCGTCGCCGAGCTCTCGGTGACGCCGATGTCCTGGGACGCGCGGCCGCTGCAGGCCCCGTTGGTCGCGCTGAACACGCCGCCGTAGCTCAGGAACTGCACGACGACGCCGTGAGACGTCACGATCGCGACGCCGTCGTTGCCGTTCTGCAGGCCCGGGAAGGCGAACGAGAGCGTGCCGTAGTCGCTCTGCTGCGCGGGGATGTCGCCGCGCATCGGGACGCGCGCGTAGGCCCGTCCGTCCGCGCCGTTGTAGGCCACGAGCATCCAGCCATCGAGCCGCGTGCCTGCGCGGCCCGCGACCTCGACGAACTCGTTCACGTCGACGCCTGCGTTGTCGTAGTGCAGCTCGTTGATCCAGACCTCGGGGACGCGCGTCGGGGACGGTCCGGTGCTGCACTGGCCGGCGAAGATGCAGTCGACCCACTCGGGATGGTCTACGAACGGGTTGCGGTTGCCCTGGTAGGAGAAGATCGCGTTGGTCCGCGCCAGCTCCTTGGCGTCGACCGGGTCCTGCGCGTGCCACTGGAGCAGCACGCTGAGCTTGCCCATGTAGGCGACCGAGGCGTTGCTGCCGGTCGCGCTCGCGAAGATCTGCGCGACGTTGTCCGTGAGGATCAGGTCGGGCTCGGCGGTGCCGTTCTGGTGGTTGCCGCCCTCGTAGCGAACGTCCATGTAGAACAGCGCCCGCGCGATGTCGCCGCGGCGGTCGTGCCAGACCTGGAAGCCGCCTGGGGAGTTGCCGGTCGTGCGCCAGTTGGAGTTGCCGGGGAAGACCCCGCTGCCGCCGCCCTGGCCGCTGTTCACCTGCGTGGTGAGCTCGACCCACGCGCCGCTGCCGGTGTCGAACACCCGCCGGTCGCGCTGGCTGTTGTAGCCAATATCGCAGAGGAACAGGTGGTGGCAGTCCGTGTAGGCGTAGTTGCTGCTGACGTTGCTCGGGAAGCCGTAGCTGTTCGGCCAGACGTGCTCGCGGTTGTAGTTGGTGTTGCCGCCGGTCGCCTTGGGATAGGTCGCGTTGCGGTAGACGTCGAGGATCCGTCCGCTGTTGGTCGGGTCCTGGTCCGCGATCTTCAGGATGTCCCACGTGTCGGTCGCGCCCGACGTGTACGGGAATCGCTGGTGGTCGTCGATCACGTCGTGCAGCGTCGCGCGCAGCTGCGCGGGCGTGGCCGTGACGACCGTCGCGTAGTAGTTCGTCGGCGCCTGCGCCGCGACGGCGACGCAGGTGCAGAGCGAGCTCAGGAGGGCGCGGCGCATGGTGTGGAGAGGATAGCGCGGGCGCGCGCGCTGCGCAGGCGGAGCGAGGCCTGTGGACCGCGGGCCGCGTCGGTCCGCCGCATTCGCCGTCATCGTCCGTAGATCACGCTGCCGACCGCGTCCCGGAGAACGGCGGCGGCGGCCGCGTGTCCGGCTGGGCCCCAGTGCGCGTCGCACGGCAGGAACTGGTCGCCCAGCGCGCCCTCGAAGCGCGCCTGAAGCGCGGGCAGCAGCGGCACGAACCAGATGTTGTCGACCCCTGCGGCCCACTCGGCGAGCGCGGCGTCGAGCGGGTTGCGGCCGTCCGGACCGCACGCGGCGAAGTCGGCGTGACGCGGGATCGTGAACAGCACCACCGGTCGCGGCGCGGCCGCGGCCGCGAGCTGTTCGTACGAGTGGCGGAGCCGCCCGAACTCCTCCTGCGAGAACCGGAAGAACCTGCTGGACGGCCCTTCGGCCCGGACCTCGAGCCTGCGCGCGTAGCGCCACTGCTTGAACGCCGAGTAGGCGAAGTCGAGCACGTTCTTGCTGTAGGTGAACTCGCGCAGCGCGCGGCCGAAGGAGACCTCCGCAGCCGAAGTGTCACAGCGGTACTTCGAGTCTTCGACCGAAGGCAACGAGTAGCGCAGCTCGAGGTCGGGGTAGCGACCCTCCCAGTAGGGCTGGTAGCGGTCGGGCTTGGGCACGTCGTCGTCGAAGTCGTTCTCGGGCAGGATCGACGCGAGCACGGCGTCGTGCCGGAATCCGGACGCGAGGTGGGTGTAGAGCGCGAACGCGTGCGTCGGACCGGTGTTGCCGCTCGAGCCGAAGTTGAGGTGAGGCACGCCCGTCTCGGCCTCCAGCACATCCGAGAGCCGGTCTTCGGCCGCGACCCCGAAGCCCTCCATGAACGAGTCCCCGAGCACGAGCACGCGTCGCGTGTCGCTGTCCCGCGACCGCTCGCGGTCGCGCGCGCCGTAGGAGTTGCTCTCGTAGACGACCCGGAAGCAGGCCTTCTGGTGCAGGTAGCGCGTGCGCGGCGGGTGCCACGGGCCGAACCCCGGGTCCAGGTCTCCCCAGAATCCGGCGGACCCCGCTGCCAGCGAGTAGGACGGCACGCGCGCCGAGATCAGGCCGGTCGCGGTGACGAGCCAGCAGCCGAGCTCGAGCATCACGGCCGCCGCTACCACGCCGACGGCGAGCGCCCCGAGGCGACGACGGAGCCGTTGGGAGCTGTTGCGCTGGGTCTCTGACAAGGTCGGTCTCAGCGCTCGGGACGGGATCCCACACGCGCAGGCTCGACAGGTAACCGATCTGGCGCGAGAGGCCCAGCACGAGCCCGACAGCGGGATCCACCAGCCTCGACGAACCCAGGCGGACCGCGATCTCCGACCTCACCGAAGGCGGCCCTGCCGCGGCGGTCACGTTGCGCCCAAGTCAACGAACGGTTCTTGTCGATGGACCCGCAGCATCGGTCGGCGGCAGGCCGAGTCGAATATCCATGCAGAACGCCACCCAACCGAGCGCAGGCACCTACCGGCCGGACATCGACGGGCTCCGCGCGGTCGCGGTCCTGTCGGTCGTGCTCTACCACTTCGGGCTCGGGTTCCCCGGTGGCTACGTCGGGGTGGACGTCTTCTTCGTCATCTCAGGCTTCTTGATCACGCGGGTCCTCTGCGCGGCGAGTCCATCCGAGGGCCTGCTCCGCTACATGCTGGGCTTTTGGCTCCGGCGGATCCGGCGCCTCGCGCCCGCCCTCGCCGTCACGACGGTGCTGACCCTGGTCGCGACCTACCCCTTCCTCGGCGACATCGACCGCCTCCACGCAGCCTGGACGACGCTCTGCCAGCTGGGCTTCTCTGCCAACTTCTACCTCTACTCCGAGGCTGGCTACTTCGGCCCGGACGCGGAGTCGCTGCTGTTCCTCCACCACTGGTCTCTGGCGGTCGAGGAGCAGTTCTATGTGGTCTTCCCGACCGTGCTGCTCCTGCTGCTCCAGCGCGGCCGCCGAGCGACGCTGCTCGTGCTCTCAATGGTCGCGCTCGCTTCGTTGGCGCTCGGCGTGCTGGCCACAGGTCCCTACCCCGACTTCAGCTTCTACCTCCTGCCGACCCGCGCATGGGAGCTCTTGGCGGGCGGACTGCTCGCGATCGGCGACCCGGCACCACCGGTGAGCCGGCCGCGGCGTGAAGCGATCGCGTGGACGTCGATCGCAGCCATCGGCTTCGCGGTCTTCGGCTACGACCACGCGACGTCGTTCCCCGGATCCGCAGCGCTGGCACCGTGCCTGGGGACCGTCGGCCTGATCTACGCAGGCCGCGGCCAGAACCTGCTCAGCGACCTCCTGGCTACGCGGGCGTTCGTCTGGGTCGGCCTGATCTCCTACTCCCTCTACCTGGTGCACTGGCCGATCTCGGCGATGACGTTCTACACGTCGTTCGACGAGCCCACGGTCGCTTTCCGCCTCGTGATGTTGGCCGCTTCGATCGGCGCAGCATGGCTCTCCTGGAAGTTCGTCGAGACCCCGGTACGGAGTCGGCGCGTGCTCAAGACCACGAGAGGGCTCCTCGGGGGCTTCCTCGCGAGCTCGCTCGTCGTCGCGGCGCTGTGCGTCGCTGTGATCGCGCGGGTGCCCGCGACCCCGGAGGACCTGATCGCGAGCGCGAAGCTCCAGGACCTGGCGGCCGGGAGACTGGTCAGGCTCGGATCCGAGCGGGCGGAAGGGCAACAGACCCACCTGCTGCTGTGGGGCGACAGCCACGCCCAGGTCCTCGGCCAGGAGCTGAACGACGTCCTCGCGGACGCGGGCCTCAGCGGCAGCGCCGCGATCAGCTTCGCCGTGCCGCCGCTGGTGGGCGCGACTCTGCGTGACGCTGGCCGCCAGATGCCGGAGCGCAGCGAAGCGGTGCTCAGGATCGTCGACCGCGACCAGCCCCGTCACGTGCTCCTCGCGGCGACCTGGTGGGCCTACGCCATCGACGAAGACGGCGAAGGCCAGCTGTTGGCGACCGACGCGCCGGGTGCCGCGGCCACCTCGAGCCTGGCGCTCTTCGAGGACGCGCTCCTGCGAACCGTGCAGCGGCTCGAGGCCTCGGGCGTCCAACCCTGGCTGCTGAGCTCCGTCCCGCTTCAAGCCCAACACATCCCGCGCGCGTTGCTCGCGGCGAGC
>Ga0181573_10005871_pt1 | contig 10070 bp, 6 predicted proteins | sample 101ome_25_FD_148643 | JGI IMG/M metagenome (GOLD analysis project Ga0181573, IMG submission 148643) | Coastal salt marsh microbial communities from the Groves Creek Marsh, Skidaway Island, Georgia - 101409BT metaG (spades assembly) | ecosystem: Environmental > Aquatic > Marine > Intertidal zone...
CCCTAGAAATATCTGCACCGGCCCTCGCTGCAGAGGGGTGAAAATTTGATCGTCGCGAGCATCCCATTCATCCCAAGCCCCGGCGCCGTCCGCCGCTGACCGCCGCCCCGACCCATCCCCCCCCCCGCGCACAGGTCCGACGACGAAGACCCGGTGGACCACCGCCCCGACCTCGAGGAGGCGTGCAAGCCCAAGTGCCAGAAGTTCATCGATGCGTACGAGGCTTGCGCGACGAGGATCGAAAAGGACGCCACGGGCGAGGCGCACTGCACGGGGCAGTACTTCGACATGTGGGGCTGCGTCGATCACTGCGTGGCGCCCAAGCTGTTCAAGGACACGAAGTGAGGGTCGCGACGTGGTGGGGCGCGCGCCACGGCGGACGCCCCTCTTCTTTTAATTGTATCCACTAACCTAGTATCAAGCAGCGGCGGCGACCCCTTCAAGTTGTGCTTTCAAAGTCGAGTCGAGTCGAAGCTGTCGTCACCCTTTTTCGCCAAAAACTCGCGTCGCGTCGCTCACTTCGATGCTCCCGCTTCGATTCTACGTGCTGTCCCTGGGGTCGATGCTGGCGGGTGCGACCGTGGTGCACAACATCTACAAGCCCGACCTCACCATCCCCGGCGCCGCACCCGCCGCGCCCGCCCCGCCCGGCCGCTGAGAGCCCCACCACCCGGCGCGGGCTTCAAAAATCACGCGCGAAGACCGAGATTCGGGATAGGGCGAGGATGGCGAGCGACGGGTTCGTCCGCGTGGAGGCCGCCTGGTTCACCCCATCGCGCCTCCTCCTCCTCTTCTGCCTCATGTCGCTGCTCATCTACCTCGACCGAGGAACCATGTCCAGCGCGGCGGTGAGCGGCAACCCCGGGGGCGACGCCCCCGGCTCGCCCCCGCCCTCGGGGCTCCAGGGCGAGTTTGGCATATCCTACTACCAGTACGGCTGGCTCCAGGCGGCGTTCATGATCGGGCTCCTGTGCGGCTCGCCCGTCTTCTCCGCGCTCGCCAAACGCGCCAACCCGTTCCGGCTCATCGCGGTGGGCCTCGGCACGTGGACCGTCGCCACGATGGCGTGCGCGACGTCGCCCAATTACCCGAGCCTCTTTCTCGCGAGGACCCTCGTGGGCGTCGGCGAGGCGTCCTTCTGCGCGCTCGCCGCGCCCTTCATCGACGACTTCGCGCCGAGGGGTAAGAAGGCCACGTGGCTCGCGTGCTTCTACCTGTGCATCCCGCTGGGCGTCGCCCTCGGGTTCATGTACGGCGGCGTCGTCGGCGGCGCGCCGAGGATGGGATGGCGGTGGGCCTTCGCGTTGGAATCCGCGGCGATGCTCCCGGTGGTGATGTTCTGCGCGTCGTCGGCTCCCATACCCATGCGCGGCGTCGGTGGCGCGTCTTCCTCTTCTTCGACGATGACCGAGGGTGCCGAGGGTGCCGAGGGTGCCGATGGCGCCGAGAGCGACGACGACGACGACGCAAACGGCTACGGGTCGGAACAAAACGTGAGTCGTCGCTCGCGATCGAGGCGGCTCAATCGTCGCTCGGGGGTTTCTTCCAAGACGGCTGCGAAAGAATTTTTGCGCGACGCAGCCGAGCTGAGCCGCCACCCGATCTACGTCGCGACCGTCTGCGGGTACGTCGCGTACACCGCCGTCATCGGCGTCTACGCCGTGTGGGGACCCAAGGCGGCGTACGCGGTGTTTTCGGACGACTTGCGCACGCCGTCTCGCGCGGATCTGACGCTCGGTCTGGTCACCGTCGTCGCCGGCGCGGGGGGCACCGCGATCGGCGGCGTCGCCGTGGACAGGTTGGGCGACTCGGTGGGCAACGCGCTGCGCGTGTGCGCGGTGTCCGGGGCGGCGGGGTTCATCCTGCTGGAGCTCGCCTTCGCGTCGACGGCTTTTCCCGTTTTTTTGGCGTTTTTCCTGTTGGGCGAGACGGCGGCTTTCGTCACGCAGGCGCCCATCAACGCCGTGGTGCTGTGGTCCGTGCCTCCCGGCGCCAGACCGCTCGCGTGTTCCATGACCACCGTGGCGATACACGCGCTCGGGGACGTGCCCACGCCGCCGCTGTTCGGCGCGACGCTGCAGGCGCTGGCGGGGGGCGGCGCGTTGGAACCCGCGCACTGGCGAGTGGCGCTGTGCGCGTTCACGACAGGGCTGCTGGTGAGCGCAGGAGTTTTGGCGAGGACGGCGACGCGGGCGGGCGGGGTTGGCGCGGGACGGGGCGCGGGGGGGAGGGAGGAGGGTGATGACGTGGAGGAGGGTGGGGACGGGGGCGAGGGGGGAAGCGTGCCTCTGCTCGGCGGCTCGGAGTAGGAGGGTGCCAAAATTTCTGAGTCTCGCCAAAATTTCGACCGTTACGTCCGAGAAAGAAATCTCCCGCCGAGCGCTGAGACGCGCGCGCCACAGTTGAGTATGGACGCCACGCTCCCCTTCGTCATCGTCGACGCGTTCACCTCCGTCCGGTTCGGCGGTAACCCCGCCGCGGTGGTGGTGCTCCCGCGGGAGGAGCCCGGCAAGCGGCGGCACGCGCCCCCGCCCGACGGGATCAAATGGGAGTACGGCGTGATGCCGGCTTCGCACGAGCTGAGCGGCCGAGACGGCTGGCCCCCCGACCTGTTCCTCCAGGACGTCGCTCGCGAGATGAACCTCTCGGAGACCGCGTTCGTGCGCGAGAAGCTGGACCGCCGCCGGACGGTGGGCAGGGGCGACGACGAGGAGCTCTTCGCGGACTACGACCTCCGATGGTTCACCCCGAGCGGCGCCGAGGTGGACCTGTGCGGGCACGCCACGCTCGCGTCGGCGCACGCGCTGTGGGACACCGCGCGCGTCGCGCCGTTCGCGGTCATCCGCTTCCACACCAGATCCGGGATCTTGCCCGTGGTTCCTCTGGGCGAGGGCGACGCCGAGCTCAACTTCCCGAGCGCCGCCCCGAACATGCTCCTCCTGGGCGCCCCGCCCGAAGCCGTCCGAGCAACCCCCAGGGCGCCTCTGCAATCTGACGACGAGGACGACGGCGACGGGTCCGCCGCCTCCGACGACGAGGACGACGCGCCCGACAACCCCGCGGGTGTCACCCCCGAGACCGTCGCCGCCGCGCTCGGCCTCTCCAACCTCCGCTTAAACGACGCTGACGGGGAACCGACGGGCGAGATCGTCCACCCCGTCGTCGCCGGGCGAAACTCCATCGGCGACACGTTCGTCGTCTACCCCGACCCCGCGCACGTTCTCGCCGCGCGTCCGCGCCCCAAGCGCGTCGCCGCGCTCGGCGGCAGAGGTCTCGTGGTCACCGCGCCGGGCGGCGTCGCGACGAAGCAGGGCGGCGGCGCCGTGGATTTCACGTGCAGGTTCTTCGCGCCGAACATCGGCATCGACGAGGATCCCGTCACCGGGTCGGCGTTCTGCGGTCTCGGTCCGTACTGGGCGGATCAGCTCGGGATCGAGCGCGGGAAAGAGGCGGTGGGGTACCAGGCGAGCGGCAGGGGCGGGGTGGTTCGCGTGGCGGTTGGCACCGGGACGGGCGGGAGAGGGGGAGGGCGGGTGGAGGAGAGGGTGAGCATCCGCGGACGCTGCGTGACGAGCGCGCGAGGGGAGTTGATGGATTCCGGATTGAACGGGTACAGGCCACCCGGCGCGGAGGACGCGAGCGGCGTCACGTTCAAGGAGTAACACTTAGGATTCATTCGACGATTCTATCGATTCATTCGACGACGCGACGGGACGATTCTATCGATTCATGCGATAAGGACGATGCGATGGATCGATTCGATCGACGACGCGCTCACCGCCGATCGCCGTTTTCGTCGCCGCCCTGCTCCTCGGGTGTTCGCTCCCCCGCCGCCGCCGCCTCCTTCTCCTTGACGCGCTCCATGATCTGGTCCGCCACCTTGGCCTTCCAACCCTCCTCGCCGCCGTCGTCCATGATCCCCAAGACGCTCCTTCCCATGACGGCGAACGTGACGACGTCGGCGAAGACGAGGATGACGCCGAGCTTGCCGAACTTGACCGCCGTTGACCCGACGTCGATGCCACCGCCCGAAGCTCCCGCGTCCTCGTCGGATGGCGCCGACGACGAGGGCGCGGGTGCCTCCTTCGTGGCGATGCCGGACTCGGCGAGGGATTCCTTGACGATGCCCCCGAGGGACGAGGCGCCGCTGACGGTCTCCTCGAGGAGCCAGTCGATGGGCTGTTTGCCCGCCGCTAGCGCTGGGGCGGCTGGGGCCAGGGTCAGGGCGAGAACTCCCGCGAGCAACCCCGCGACGCCGCCCCGTCGGTCCAGATCGACGATGCCCACGACGCCTCCGCCCCCGCGAGCGTCGCGCTCGACGTCCGCTGCGCCGATCGCCGCGCGATCGCCGCGCCGCGCCGCGGACCCGCGCGTGCGAGTCGCGCGCGTCGCCGTCGCGAGCGGGCGCGCGAACACCGCGGACCCGAGCGCGTGCGATGCCATCCTCGCTGTGACGGCCCTGGCCAGCCACGAAATGGGCCAGCTGTGGGAGCAGCCGGCGATTGTGGGTCCGACGGCAGCTCGCGGCCGCAAGAATGGCCACGTCGACGGATAGAGCTCGGCACTTTCACCGTCGCGCGCGACTCGCCGCCCGGTACCGTCGAAGATGTCGACGCTCGCGTCGCCCGCCTTCGCGCCGCGCGCCGCGCCGACCCCAACGCGCGTCGCCCCCGGCCTCCGCCGCGCGTCACCCTCCGCGCCCCGCGCCGGCGTCGCCCTCGCCCGCCGTCGCGAGGATCGCACCCGCGCCCGCCCCGAGAAAGCGGCGATGACGACGACGCGCTCCGCGGTCCTCCCCGCCGCCTCCCTCGGCGCTCGCCGCGGGCGCGCCGTCCGCGGCGGGTCGCTCGTCCCCACCGCGGTCGTCGAGCCCCCAGCCTCCGCCGCGTCCGCGCCCGTCGACTCCGACGCCGGCGATTTCGACTGGCACCGCAACTGGTACCCCGTCGCGTTCGAGGCCGATCTCAGCGACGACGCGCCGTACACCTTCACATTACTCGGCGAGCCCCTCGTGTTCTGGAAGGACCACACCGCCGCCGCGGGCACCAACCCGTACAGGTGCACCGCGGACAAGTGCCCGCACCGACTCGTCCCGCTCTCCGAGGGCCGCGTCAACGAACGCGGCGAGATCGAGTGCGGGTACCACGGGTGGACGTTCAGGGGCGACGACGGAAAGTGCACGTCCATCCCGCAGCTCCCGGCGGGGGGTCCCGCGATGGACACCGCGCTCGCGTCCCCGCGGTCGTGCGTCACCCCGTACCACGCGCAGGTGGCGCAAGGGATCCTCTGGGTCTATCCCGTCTCCAAGATGGTATGCGGCGACGACGTCGGGACGCTTCCGCCTCTTCCGTTGATCCCCGAGCTCGACGATCCCGAGTGCGTGTGCCAGGACATCCACCGCGACTTGCCGATGGACTACGGGACGTTGCTGGAGAACGTGATGGACGTGAGCCACGTGCCGTTCACGCACCACAACTCCGTGGGTAAACGGGAGAACGCCACCCCCGTGGTTCTCGAGATGGTCGGGGACCTGAGGTCCGGCGGCTTTGAGGGCATCTGGCGCGAGGGGCCCCGCAACGGCAAGTACGGATCCCAGTACACCGAGTTCGCCGCGCCTTCGCTGATGCGACACACGCTCAAGACGGAGCAGTTCACGACGCTGACGGTGGTGTACGCCGTACCGACGACACCGGGGCGGTGCAGGCTGATGGCGAGGTTCCCGTTCATCTTCAAGGCTGCGCCGCCCAGGATCATCTTCAAGCTCGTGCCCCGCTGGTGGTCGCACCTCAACCAAAACGCCATCCTGGAGGATGACCAGATCTTCCTCCACAAGCAGGAGCGACTGATCGAGATCGAGCGAAACGTCAAGAACAAGAGCTACGCGCAGGCGTGCTACATGCCCACCAAGGCGGACACCTACGTCGGCGCCTTTCGAAAGTGGATCGTGGAGATGGCCGGCGGCCACCCGGCGTGGCCCTCCGGGATGGAAAACCAGTTGCCGCCGCAGGAGAACAGCAGGACGATCCTGCTCGACAGGTTCAACGCCCACACCGCTTCGTGCAAGTCGTGCTCCGTGGCGCTGAGGAACATAACCATGCTCCGGAAGGTGCTCAGGGTGGCGAGCATCGTGGCGCTGGCGGCGGCGGCGACGGCGTTCGCGCGCTTAGGCGCGGCTTCCCCGAAACTGTCCATCGGGTTGGCGGTCGTCGCCGCGGCGATGGCGGGCGCCAGGGAGTGGCTCGGCGGCGTGGTGGGTAAGATGCGGGTGGGGCCGTACCCTCCCCCGAGGAGGCCGCCGTCGATGATGGAGTCGGCGCTGGAGCAAGCCCGCATCGCGCTCATCTAGGAACGTTCGTTGATCATGACTCATCCACTCTCGAGACTGGACCGTCGTCATCGTCGCCTCTTGCCGTTCGTCTCGTTATATCCCATGATCCACTCTCGCCGACTTTCGCGCAACATGTGCCAAACCCTGACGCACGCGTCGCGCTCCATCATGGGCGTGACGGACGATTTCGTGGCCTGGTGCGAGGCGAAGGGCGCCGACCTGTCCAAGGTTGAGCTCCGCGACGCCACCGGCTCCCCCGTGACGCGCCCCGTCGATCTCCTCCTCGGCGCCGAGCACCTCGGACGCGTCGACGCGGAGATCCGCGGCCGCGGCGTCTTCGCCCGCACCGCCATGAGCAAGGGCGACGTCGTGCTCTCCGTGCCCTACGCCGCGTGCATCGGCACCGAGGGCCTGCGATGCGGCGCCGGCCGCGATCAACCGCCGCCTTTCGAGGGCGCCAGCGCGGCCGCGAGGCTCGCGTGGACGCTCCTCTCCCTCCGATCGGATGCGGACTGGGCGCCGTACCTCGTCGCGCTTCCCCACTCGCTAGACACTCCGACGTCCGGCGCGTGGTCGCGCAAGGAGATCGCGGAGCTGCAGGTGGCCGACTGCGTGGCCGCCGCGGCGATGACCCTCGCGAGGGACGCGCGAAGCGTTCCGATGATCGTCGCGCGACGCGACGGCGTCGACGAGAAGGACGCCGCCGCCGACGATCGCCTCTCCGCCGATTGGGCGTGGGCGCTGTCGTGCGTGCGGTCCAGGGCCATCGAGCTGGAATATCCCAACGGCGCCACGCAGTCGTTCCTCGTGCCGTACGTGGACATGCTCAACCACGCGCACGTCGACCCGGCCGTCGCGTGGACGTCCGAGGATGCGCACCGCCGCGGGCACCTCAACCGAGACGGTCCGCCGGATGCCGCCGTGAATCACGCCGACGACGATGATTCCGTCGCCGTCGAAGACGAGGAGCTCAAGAAGGACCTGGGCAAGGTGGTGCTCATCGCGATGAGGGACATCGCGGAGGGCGAGGAGATCACCATCTCCTACGACGAGGGCGCGCCGACTGACCCGTTCGTGCTCCACATGGGCTTCATCGGCGGGCACAACCCCGGGGATTCGGTGGAGATCTTCAAGAACCTCAGAGCCGCGGCGGCGTGGTACGCGAACGCGTTCAGGGGCGAGAACGGCGAAGTGGTCGTGGACGTGGCCAAGGCGAACGTCGTGGCGGACCAGTTCGTGGCGAGGGAGAGGGCGATAAACGGCGGGGAGTCGCATCACGCGAGGTTGGGCTGGGGCGGGCGGGTGTCAAACGCTCTGGTGGACATGTTCGAGGCGTTTTGCGGGCAGATTTTGCCGGGGGAGGATCCGATGGACGTGGCGACGCACGCGATCAGGGTGCGGTGCGAGGAGATGCTCGCGTCGTTTCCGACGACCGCGGGGGAAGATCTGGAGGCGCTGGAGAGCGCGGGGGAGGAGATGAGCGCGCGGCAAAAGCTGGCGACGGAGTTCCGGTTGCGGAAGAAGGCGATACTGCAGCACATGCTCGAGGGCCTCGGCGCGGCGGATGGGGCGGAGAAGGAGGGGGACGCGGCGAAGGAGGGCGACGAGGCGAAGGGCGAGGAGAAGAAGTAGAAGTGATCGTATTCCACGCCCGTTTTTCGTGCGCCGTTCGTTCGTCGCGTTTCATCGTCTTCCTCCTCGTCGTCCCCTTCCTCGTCGTCGTCACGCCAGAGTCGCGCCCATCGGCCACTTGCGCGGGTCCATCGGCGCGAAGAAGTACCTCTCCGACTCCGCCGCGCGCCCGAACCCGTCCCGTTCGCCGTCCACCACCCTAAACTCCAGCGCACCCGCGTCTACCAGCGCCTGCACGAGCTCCGCCGCGCACCCCGGCGTCAGCGCCGGGGTCATGTGCTCCACGAGCGCCCGCTCCGGAACCCCCGGACACTTCAACGCGTGCGTCACGCACCGGCGCTTGAGCGCGTCCATGAACGGCGCGTTCACCTCGCCGTCGGGCAGGAGCCACGGGCGGATCATCGGACCCGTCGGAAGACCGCCGCCGGCGAGAGCGTCGGATCCCAAGTCGGACGCCGCGTTGGATGCCCCTTTTTCGGCGCCTTTTTCGATGGTCAGCCTGAACCGCCCGGCTCGGGCTGCGCCGACGTACCGCGGCGTCGCGTGGAAGCCGTTCACCTCGCAGACTCGACCGCTCGACGCCGCCCTCCTCAGCGCGGCGCGAAGCGCGGCGACGGACGCGTTCGCGAAGACGGCGGCGGTGAGACGGCGTTTGTGCGTTTGCGCGTGTAGCGTCTTCGTCGTCTCGGAGGCGTCAGAGTCGGGCTCGGTCTTCAAAGGCTCGGAAGTCGCCTTTTCGCCACCCGCCGCCGTCTCCGCCAGCGCCTTGAGCTCCTCCGCGGTGGCGCCGTCGGCGCCCCGGGACTCGACCGCGGCCACGACGGCATCCTCCGACACCCTCGAGTGCACCGCGTCGTCGTCGTCGTCGTTTGCGTTTGCGTTTGACTCAACAAACGTACCCGCGTTGGGTCCCGGCCGAACCACGACGTCGAGGTTAACCCGCGCCAGAGGCAGCGTATTCTCGGGGACGACGCCGCCGCCGCCGCCGTCGTCGTCGTACTCGGCTCCGAAGACGTCGAACGACCGCACGACGCCGCCCCGGACCCTCGAGGCTGACGCCGGGATCGAACCCCCGACCTCGGCGTCGACGACGACGCCCGTCGCGGGGTTAAACGGCGCGAGCTCCGCCTCGCCGGAGACCACCGCCGCGAGGATGGCGAGCACCTGCGCGGAGCTCGGGCGGGACGGGATCCTCGCCGCGCCCGGGGGTGCCGACCCGGGTGCCGACCCGGGTGCCGACCCGGGTGCCGACCCCGACGCCGTCAGCGACGCGAGCCCGGCTCGGAGGGACTCGGCGGCGGCGGGGCACGCGGCGAAGCCGAATTCGCGCGCGTCGGCGTCGTCCCTCGCTTTGAGAAACTTGTCGGTGAAACGCATGCACTCGACATCTCCGGGGCCCGCCCCGCCCCTCGGCGCGAGCAGCTTGGCCCGCGCGAGGAGCCCCATCCCGTGTTCGACCCGGTCCTCGCCGACGGAGCGAACCGCCGCCGCCAGCGTCCGGGTCCCTCGTCGGACAGTCTCCGGATCGAGCCCGGATTGAGCCTCGTCGCGAAAGGACACGAGCATCTTGACGAGCTCCACGGCGTGCGCGTACTCGATCAGCGTCGCGGGGTTGAGTTGGTCGGTGCGACGTTCGGCGACGGTGACGTCCTCATCCGAACCGTCGTCGTCGGAGGCTTCAGAGTCGGAGGCTTCCGAGTCGGAGGTTTCCGAGTCGGAGGCGGAGTCGACGAGCCGGGCCAACGGAATCTCGTCGTCCGAACGCCACTCGGTGTCCGTGTCCGTCTCGGAATCCTCCGCGCGGGTCCTCGCGTAGTGGTACTCCGCGGCGGCGGCGTAGGCGATGGGGTGCTTCTCCAACGCCTCGTCGATCCCCTTCGCCAGCTCGTCTTCGACGGCGACGCACCAGACCCCTCTCGAGTCCCACGAATTGACATCCGACGAAGGTCCGACGTGCTCAACATCGTCGTCGTCGTCGGCCAATGTCTCGCCGCGCTGCTTGGCGAGCAGACGGTCGCTCGCCCACCGCTCCCTCGCGCTCGATCCGCGCTCGCGCATCGCCGGGACGAGCGAATCGAGCTCGCCGAAAATCCCGGGCACCTGGCGACTC
>Ga0181573_10005874_pt1 | contig 10068 bp, 6 predicted proteins | sample 101ome_25_FD_148643 | JGI IMG/M metagenome (GOLD analysis project Ga0181573, IMG submission 148643) | Coastal salt marsh microbial communities from the Groves Creek Marsh, Skidaway Island, Georgia - 101409BT metaG (spades assembly) | ecosystem: Environmental > Aquatic > Marine > Intertidal zone...
CTCGCAAGAGCGTGGGCGCCGCCGGCCCGCTTCAGCCTTCGTTTCATGCTGTTGCTCCACCTTCTTGGGAAGGCGGCTACGTTGCCCGCCCTCGTAGTAGCTGCGCTCGCAAGAGCGTGGGCGCCGCTGGTCCGCTTCAGCCTTCGTTTCATACTGTTGCTCCACCTTCTTGGGAAGGCGGCTACGTTGCCCGCCCTCGTAGAAGCGGCGCTCGCAAGAGCGTGGATGGAGCACGGGAAAGGGCGGCGGCCCCACCTTCTTGGGAACGCGGCCACCACCCTCCTGCAATCGCACGCGATTTGGGTGGCGGTCGGCAAACCCGGTTTTGAATCCACAGCGCCCTCCTCCGAGGAACAGGATTGTTGACCTTGCGGCCTATTGCCACAAGCATGTCTTCATGAGCAAATCCATCCTTGTGAGAGACGAGTTGGTGGCATTTGTCGAGGCAGCGGCGGTTGAATCGCATCGCTCGCCGTCTCAGCAGATCGAGCGCTGGGCGCAGATCGGGCGGGTTCTCGAATCGACGCTTTCCCACCCTGCGGAATCCGCCGTCAAACGCGTCGGGAGGTCCGGTCTCGATGCCGCATTGGATCAGGTGGGGGTTTCCGAAACGATCCGGCGCACGCAGAAAATCATCCGCAGCGCCTCTGGAGGGATCGTTTCGCCGGATTCCCAGGCCGCGCCACTCTTCGACAGAACCGGCAACGAAGGCTGAACCAGATTATGAAACACAACGACAAATCCACCACCCGCCGCCGGTTTCTGCGGGACGCCGGCGCCGCGACCCTTGCCACGAGCGTCATGAACCTCCCCGCCGTTCACGCCGCTGGCTCCGACACCCTCCGGCTCGGATTGATCGGTAGCGGCGGGCGAGGCACGGGGGCGGCGGACAACGCGCTGAAGGCCGACCCGAACGTGGAGCTCGTGGCCATGGCGGATGTGTTTCCGGACAAACTGGAGAAATCCGCCGAACGGCTGCGGAAACTGCACGCCGATCGTTTTGCCGTGGATGACGACCATCGCTTCATCGGGTTCGACGCCTACGAGGCGCTGCTGGCCAGCGATGTGGATGTGGTGATCTTGGCGACGCCCCCGCACTTTCGCCCGGAACATCTGAAGGCGGTTGTCGCGGCCGGCAAACACGCCTTCGTCGAAAAGCCGATCTCGGTCGACGCGTCCGGCGCGCGTTCCGTGCTCAAGACCTGCGAAGTCGCGAAACAGAAGGGGCTGTCCATCGTTTCAGGACTGATGCTGCGCCACAGCCTCGCGCTGAACGAAACGATGCAGCGCATCCACGACGGCGCGATCGGACGCATCGTCACCATGCAGGCGAACTACAACATCGGCGGCCTGTGGAACCATCCCCGTCAGCCGGGCTGGTCGGACATGGAGGATCAATTGCGCAACTGGTACTACTACACTTGGCTGTCCGGCGACCACATCGTGGAGCAACACGTGCACGGCCTCGACCTGATGGCTTGGGCGATGCGGGACGAGTATCCGGTGAAGTGTTTTTCACTGGCCGGTCGGCAGGCGCGGACGGACGCGAAGTTCGGCCATATCTTCGATCACTTCGCGGTCTGCTACGAATACGCCGGCGGCGAGCGCTGCTTCAGCTTCTGTCGCCAGCAGGACGACACGGACCAGGACACCTCTCACCTGGTGTTCGGCGCGAACGGCACGGCGGACCTTCGGCGCAAGACCATGACCGGCGACCGGATCTGGCGCTACAGCGCCGCCCGCAACGGCGCCACGGACATCCCCTATCAACTGGAGCACGACGCCCTCTTCCGGAGCATCCGAAACGGGAAGCCGATCAACAACGGCGAATACATGGTGAAGAGCACGATGATGGCGATCATGGGACGCCAGGCCGGCTACACCGGCAGGAGCGTCACCTGGGACCTGGCCTGGAATTCCAAGGAACGCCTGGGCCCGGACAAATACGAATTCGGCGACCTGCCGATGTCGCCGGTGGCCATACCGGGAAAGACAAAGTTGATTTGAAGAAAGCGGCGGTCGCGAACAAAAATGAAGAAAGAAGAAATGAAACGCTCGATCACATTCCTTGGTGTCCTTTTCGCCTTCGCGGTTCAAGGCATTGTCGCGAAGCCCTTCTCTGCCGAGCCTACGAAGGCCAGGCCCAACTTCGTCGTCATCTTCACCGACGACCAGGGCTACGGCGATCTCAGCTGCTTCGGCGGCAAACACGTCAGCACGCCGCGGATCGACAAGATGGCGAAAGAAGGCGCGCGTCTGACCAGCTTCTACGTGGCCGCGCCAGTCTGCACGCCCTCGCGCGCCGCGTTGATGACCGGGTGCTATCCCAAGCGCATCGACATGGCGACCGGCTCCAACTTCGGCGTGCTCCTCGCCGGCGATCCCAAGGGACTGCATCCCGACGAGATCACCATCGCCGAGGTCCTGAAAGGCGCGGGCTACAAGACCGGCATGTTCGGCAAGTGGCACCTCGGCGATCAACCGGAGTTTCTCCCCACGCGACAGGGCTTCGACGAGTATTTCGGCATCCCCTTCAGCCACGACATCCATCCCTTCCACCCGCGCCAGGACCGGTTCCAGTTCCCTCCCCTGGCGTTGTTGGACCAGGAAAAGGTCATCGAAATGGATCCGGACGCGGACTACCTGACCCAGCGGATCACCGAACACGCCGTCTCCTTCATCAAACGCAGCAAGGACAAGCCGTTCTTCCTCTACGTTCCGCATCCCATTCCGCACAAGCCGCTCCACGTCTCGCCTCCCTTCATGAAGAATGTCGCGCCGGGCATCAAGGCGCAGTTGAAGAAGGAAGACGGCAACATCGACTACCGGACCCGCGACAAGCTCTTCCGTCAGGCCATCGCCGAGATCGACTGGTCCGTCGGCCGCATCCTCGACACCCTGAAGGCGGAAGGCATCGACGAGAACACCTTCGTCATCTTCACCGCCGACAACGGACCCGCCGTCGGCAATGCCGGCCCGCTCCGGGGCAAGAAAGGCAGCACGTTTGAGGGCGGCATGCGCGAAGCCACCGTCGTCCGTTGGCCCGGCAGGATCCCCGCCGGCAAGGACAACAACGAACTCATGACCGCCATGGACCTGCTCCCAACCTTCGCCAGACTCGCCGGCGCCAAGGTCCCGACCGATCGCGTCATCGACGGCAAGGACGTCTGGCCCGTGCTGACCGGCAAGGCCAAGACCCCGCACAAGACCTTCTTCTACCACCGCGGCAATGAGCTCAAGGCCGTGAGGGCCGGCAATTGGAAGCTTCACCAGAACAAGGGCAAGCCAACCGCGCTCTACAACCTGGCCGCCGACATCGGCGAGAAACGCAACGTCCTCAAGGCGAATCCCGAGGTTGTCAAACGGCTCCACGGCCACCTGAAGGCATTCGCCAGGGACATCGCCGAGAACAACCGCCCCGCCGCCTTTGTGAAAAACGCCAGGCCGCTTTCGAAATAGCGTCGTGAAACCGGCATCCTACGTCAGCGTTCTAGGCGCTTCTCTGCTTTTCGCGCATTCGGTTTTCGCCGCGGAACGCCCACCCAACGTCGTACTCATCTTCGCCGATGATCTTGGCTACGGGAACCTGGGTTGCTACGGCGCGACCAAGGTACAGACGCCGAATATCGATCGACTGGCCTGGGAAGGCCGGCGCTTCACGGATGCGCACTCGGCGTCGGCGGTCTGCACACCGTCGCGGTATGCCTTGCTCACGGGCGAGTATCCGCTGCGGTCGAATGGCGGCGCGGGAACCTGGGGACCGCTCTCGCCGACGTCCGGGCTCATCATCCCCACCGATACCCTGACGATCGGCAAGGTGTTTCAGAAGAAGGGCTACTCGACCGCGTGTCTCGGGAAATGGCATCTTGGCTTCAAGGAGGGCCGGTGCGATTGGCAGGTCCCGTTGCGGCCGGGGCCGCAGGATGTCGGCTTCGATCATTACTTCGGCGTGCCGTTGGTGAACAGCGGCAGTCCCTTTGTTTACGGCGAGGACGAGACCTATCTCGGCCATGACCCGGACGATCCGCTGGTCTTTGGGGGCAAGCCGCCTTCGCCGACGCCGACCTTTCCCGAAGCGGCATCCCGAAAGGGACCCAACCGCTTCGGCGGCGCGCTTGAGGCGCACAAGATCTACGACGACGAGAAGACGGGAACACTGCTTGCCGAGCGCGCGGTCAAGTGGATCACGCGGAACAAGGACAAGCCGTTTTTCCTGTACTTCCCAACGCCCAACATCCATCACCCCTTCACGCCGGGGCCGCGTTTCAAAGGCACGAGCCAGTGCGGATACTATGGCGACTTCATCCATGAACTGGATTGGATGGTCGGCGAAATTCTCCAGTGTCTCGACGATCACGGCCTGGACGAAAACACCCTGGTCATATTCACCAGCGACAATGGCGGCATGGCGAATCTGGCCGGGCGAAACGCCATCCAGGCCGGACACAAGATCAACGGCGACCTCCTGGGTTTCAAGTTCGGCGTGTGGGAAGGCGGGCATCGCGTTCCGTTCATTGCCCGATGGCCCGGGAAGATCACGGCGGGCACGGAATCCGATCAGTTGATCTGCAACGTGGACATGCTTGCCACCTTCATGGCGCTCACCGGGCAGAAGCCCACGACGCTGAAAGGCAAGGACAGCGTCAACATCCTGCCCGCCTTGGTCGGCGATCCCGCAGAGCCCCTGCGCAAGGAGTTGCTGCTGGCTCCCCACAAGAAGAGCAATCTGGGTATCCGCAAGGGCAGGTGGATGTATATCGGCGCCCGGGGCAGCGGAGGTTTCGGCGGATCGAGACCCAAGGATCACGCCTGGGGCGGACCGGCGGCGGCCGCTCTCGTCGGCAGCGTCAACAGCGGCATCGAGAACGGCCGTTTGAAGAAGGACGCTCCGCCCGCCCAGCTCTACGACATGGAATTCGATCCGAACCAGACCAGGAACCTCTATCGCAAGTATCCCGAGGTGGTGAAGGAGATGGAGGCCTCGCTCGCCGCCTACCGGCCGAAACAGCCATCGCGAGGCGCTCCCAAGAAGCGCGGAACTCAGACGCCGGGCGGACGGGGCAATCCCGCGAAGAAGACCTCGGCGAAGCCAACCTCGGGAAGCTGGTTCGACTTCGAGTCGGGCAAGCTGGAGCCCTGGAAGGTGGCGGAAGGGGAATTCGGACATCCCGTCGGCAGTCGGGATTATTACTTCAACAAAAAGAACGGGCCGATCAACCAGCAGGGGAAACACTACCTGACCACGCTTGAAGGCAGCGCCGACGCCGTCAAGGGCTCCGACAATCAAACCGGCGTCATTGTGTCCCCGCTGTTCGTTTCCCAAGGCGGACAAATGACCTTCCGGATTGGAGGGGGAGGCGGCGACAAGACCTACGTCGCCTTGTGCCTGGCCGACGGCAAGGAACTGAGAAAAGCCCGCGGAATCAACGCCGCCGCAATGCAGGAAGTCGCCTGGGACCTTGCTCCTTTGGCCGGCAAGAAGTTGTTCCTCAAGGTCGTGGATCAATCGAAGTCCGGTTGGGGGCACATCACCGTCGACTTCATTCAGTTCGAGGCGGATGTATTGGATGAGCATCCTGAGTTCAAGCCGCAGGATGAAAACACCCCTCGCGCAGAAGCCAAGCCTCGCCCTCGCCCTCAGTCCCTCTCCCCCGGGGAGAGGGATGTCTCTGGTCGCCGAAGTCAACAAGCCGCCGCTGGAGTATTGCGAAAGCGCCCGTCTGGATCTCCCTCGCCTGGGGGAGAGGGCCGGGGAGAGGGCGGAAAGCATTTCAGATTCGCTCAGAGCAAGACCAATACAGCTTCCCTGGACACCCCCAACGTCATCTTCGTCCTCACCGATGACCTGGGTTATTCGGACCTCGGTTGCTACGGAGCAACCAAGGTCAAGACCCCGCACATCGACCGATTGGCTGCGGAAGGCGTCCGCTTCACGGATTTTCATACGGCGGCTTCGATCTGTTCGCCTTCGCGCGCGGCCTTTCTCACGGGCGGCTACCCGCAGCGCGCCGGTCTTTACATGGGCATTAATCCAAATCGCACGGCCCATTGGTTCCTGGGGCTTCACCCGGATGAAATTACGATCGCCGAGCAGTTCAAGCGGGAGGGTTATGCGACGCACATGGTCGGCAAATGGCACCTCGGCACGGAGCCGGAGTTCCTGCCGCGCAGGCAGGGCTTCGACACCTACTACGGCATGCCCTGCAATTTCAGTCATTCGCCGGAATTCTTCGATGGGGACGAGGAAGTCTTCGCCAGGACGCCGCTGGATCGATTGACCGAACTCTACACCGAACGCGTCGCCCGGATCATTCGCGAAAGCGGGGGCAAGCCGTTCTTCCTCTACTTTGCCCACAACTATCCCCACACGCCGTATCAGGCCGGCGGGCGGTTCAAGGGCAGTTCGAAGGACGGTGTTCGCGGCGACATGATGCAGGAACTCGACTGGGGCGTCGGCGAGATGATGAAGGCCCTGAAGGAAGCCGCCATCGCGGACCATACCCTCGTCATCTTTACCTCGGACAACGGCCCCACGAAGAATGAATATGCCCGTCCGTATCGCGGCGCGAAGTACGTCACCTTCGAAGGCGGCCATCGCGTCACATTCATACTTCATTGGCCCGCCAGGATCAGGAAGGGAAGCGTTTCCAGCGCGAACATCAACGCGATGGATCTCTTTCCCACGCTGTCTGAAATCATCGGGGCCCCGCTGCCGAAGGATCGAGTCTACGATGGTGAAAGCCTGCTGCCCTGGTTGAAGGGGCAGCCGTTAAAGCGCCAAGCCGACGCGCCCTTCTATTACTACAATTGTGAGAACCTGCAGGCCGTGCGGTCGGGCGACTGGAAACTGCACCTCCCCCGCGACCGGAAACAGGTCCCCTTCTGGGACAGGAACAAGGCGTTCTTCGGAATCGGCTCCCCCGTGCTCTATAACCTGCGGGACGATCGGGCGGAGACTTCCGATGTCGCCTCAACGAATCCGGAAGTCGTCCAACGATTGCTGGCGGAGGCCGCGTTCGCGCGCAAAGACCTCGGCGAGTTCATGCAGCGCGGCAGGGCTCAACGCCCGACCGGTTCCCTGTTTCCGGACGTTCCGGTGATCAGTCATGAAAAGGACTGGGGCGCGCTGGATCCGGTCCTCGCCGGAACCCTCGAGACGGAACGAACGGTCCGGCATCCGAAGTGGAAAAAGAGACAGCCCCGACGCAAGGGGCGGAAATGAAACGAACTTCGAGGGGAGGGGGCTCGGCGGCTTACGCCCGGCCGAGGTATTTGCCGGTGCGGGTGTCGACCGAGATGACGTCGCCGGTCTTCACGAACAACGGGACCTGCACGATCTTGCCGGTCTCGAGAGTGGCCGGTTTCTGGGGGTTGTTGACCGTGTCGCCCTTCAAACCTTCCGCGGCTTCCGTGACTTTCAACTCCACCGTGGGCGGCAATTCGACCGCCACCGGATCGCCCTCCAACTGAACGACCTCGCAGACCGTGTTCTCGGTGATCATGTCGGCGATGTCCTCCAGCAGATTGCCCGGCAGTTCCACGGAATCGTAGGTCTCCGGATCCATGAAGAAATAGGACGAGCCATCCTGGTAGCTGTATTCCAGTTTGATCCGGTTGACCATCAGGGTCTCGACCTTCTCGCTGGGATTGAAGCGGATATCCTTCGTCTTGCCGCTCGCGAAGGAGCGGATCGTCGCCATGATCAAGGCGTTGCCTTTGCCGGGGGTGCGGTGGACCAGTTCCAGAATGACGCCGGTGTCGCCCTTGACCTTGATGGCCTGGCCCTTTCTCAGTTTTGTCGCTACAACCGCCATGACTGCAAAATGTATTCTATGATTTATCTGTAAGGGTGAAAAACGGGGAGGATTGAAAACAGGACCCGCAATCGGAAGCAAGGGTATTCTGGTCCTCGTCGGCGGGCTTCAGGCCCGGGGCGGAAGGCTCCCCACGCAACCGGCGGTCTTCCGGCCGGGCTGAAGACCTGGTTGACGGCGAAAACGTCAGGACCGAAGCTCCCCATCCCATGCGCCAACCGACCGCCGTTCTTCTCCTGTCGTTGACGATCGCCGCCTCCGGCATGGCGGCGCCTGGAATCCGCGTCCTGCCGGCGGATTTCAGCGCCGACAAGTCGGACCAGATGATGCGCTCCTTTCAACGCAGGCTGGTTCATGCGGCGCTGGACCGCCGTCTTCGCGAACTGGAGGAGGCCTTGGAATCCGGCGAAGGCATCGCCCGGTATCAGACGAGGCGGAAAGCGTTTCTCAAGGACGCCTTCGGACGTGCGCCGGGTGAAGCCCCGCTCAATCCGAGGATCACCGGGCGCATCAGGCGCGACGGTTTTTCGATCGAGAAGCTCATCATCGAAAGTCTTCCCGGATACCATGTCACGGCCAACGTCTACCGTCCCGACGGCCCCGGCCCTTTTCCCGGCGTGTTGCTCCCCTGCGGCCACTCGGCCAACGGCAAAGCCTACGAATCCTACCAGAAGGCCGCCGCGCTGCTCGCGCGGCACGGTTTCGTCACGCTCTGTTTCGATCCCGTCGGCCAGGGCGAACGGCGGCAACTCATCGGCCCGAAACCCGGTCCGATCCAGCGCCGCAGCGAACACAACGATCTCGGCGTCGCGCCGCTCCTGCTCGGTCGCTCGCTGGGCGCCATGATGGTCTGGGACGGCATGCGCTGCATTGATTACCTCTGCGGACGTCCCGACGTCGATCCGGCGCGCATCGGCTGCACGGGCAATTCCGGCGGCGGGAACCTGACCAGCTATCTCATGGCCTTTGACGATCGTATTGTCGCCGCCGCGCCCGGCTGCTTCATGACGACGCATCGCCGGAAGAATGAGAAACCCGGACCCGGCGACGCCGAGCAGAACCTCTTCGCCCAGATCCGCGAAGGATTCGATCACGCGGATTTCATGATCGTCCGCGCGCCGAAACCCACGTTGATCCTGGCGGCGACGCGCGACTTCGTGCCCATCGAGGGGACCTGGGAGGCCTTCCGGCAGGCGAAGCGCGTCTATGCGCAACTGGGACATCCGGAGCGCATCGATCTGATCGAAGCCAACGAGAAGCACGGTTTCACCCAGCGACTGCGCGAGGGGGTTGTCAGGTTCTTCGCGCGATGGCTGCAGGGGAGAAACATCGAGGTGTTCGAATCCGACGACGTCTCCGTCCTGACCGACGCCGAACTGCAGGCGACCGAACCTGGGCAGGTCCTTTGGTTGGAGGGGGCGAGGTCCATCTTCGACGTCTTCCGCGAGACCGAACGCCGGCTCGCCGGTCAACGCCCGGCTCCGTCCCGTGACCTCGTCCGCAAGGCGACCGGGATCCGGCGACTGAAGGAGCTGCCCGCGCCGGAGATCCGGGAAGTCTCCGCCGGCGTTCCGAGGAAGCGCCTTCTCCACCCGGAACCAGGAATTTCGCTCCCGGCGCTGCATTGGCCGGGAGGTTCCGGGGCGCCTGTCCTGCTCGCGCCTGGAAACGGAATGAATTCAGCGGTCGCCAAGGCGCGCGAACTCCACGCCCAAGGCTCTCCGGTCCTGATCGTTGAGGTTCGCGACACCGGCGAAACCAAGACCCGGAACTGGCGCTTCCACGGCGCGGATTCCTACATCGGTCAGATGCTGGGGCGGAGCTGGCTGGCGATGCGCGCCGAAGACCTGCTCGTCAGCGCCCGATGGCTGGCCCAGGCGGAGAATGAGGCGTCCGTGCAACTCCAGGCCGACGGTGAGGTCGCTCCGGCCGCCCTGCATGCGGCATTCCTCGAACCGGAGCTGATCCGGGATGTCGAGACCGCCGGTGGATTGCCCTCGTGGCGCAGTTTGATGACCGATCGCAACGCTCATCGGGCGATTCATCAAGCCGTTCATGGCGTCCTGCAATTCTACGATTTGCCCGATCTTTAGATCGGCGTCGGGCGGAGCCGGGAGCAAAAATCCGCCGGCAAGGAGTTCCCGCTTGTCAGCATGGGCGAGCCTTTGGCAAGCTTCGCTATGGCAGCCAACCAAGAACCGAATTCCCTCGATCGCGAGTTCTATCTCCGGGCCGACGACTTCTTCACGGCCAA
>Ga0181573_10005875_pt1 | contig 10068 bp, 6 predicted proteins | sample 101ome_25_FD_148643 | JGI IMG/M metagenome (GOLD analysis project Ga0181573, IMG submission 148643) | Coastal salt marsh microbial communities from the Groves Creek Marsh, Skidaway Island, Georgia - 101409BT metaG (spades assembly) | ecosystem: Environmental > Aquatic > Marine > Intertidal zone...
AGCCTTGTGGTGGGTACTGACCTCGACTGACGCGTGACCGCGCGCCCCGACTCTCTCACTCGCGCTTCGTGTTCGCCAGGACCCAAACTACATCATGTCGATGCCATTGTATAAGCAGTACCAAAAAGGGTGCCAGATCAATTCGACGTCCTCGGGCTGCCCTGGCATCGACGAGTCGGGCGTGTGCAAAGCGATTGCGACAAACAAAATCTACGGTGGCATATACGATCTCGTGTCGACATTCTCCCTCACGCCTCGTCTCGGAGGATTTTCGAGGACGTGCGAAAAGGGGCGGTATGCACAGTGCATGACTGCAGCGTGTTATGCCAGAAGGGCGTTTGACGGATCCCCGGTGACGTGTGCGTATCGGATTGACGCGTTGCGCTCGCTCGCCCAGACTCGGTTGATCTACGCTCACTCGTGCTTTGCGTTCGTTCGCTCGCCCGCCAGGCTACTGTCCGATTTATGCCACCAACGGGACGTACGTTGTGGGCGGTCCCTCTGGGACGAGCCCACCCTGCAAACAGAGCGGTGGGTTCCTCCTGAGTGGCGTAGATGGCGAGGCGTAAGCCTGAGAGAGACGAGCGTGAGTCTGGGCGTGCGCGAGCGCGCCAGCGCACGTCCGCACCTTTACCTTGAATTTTTGCTTTCAAACCGTCGAGCGTTTCAAATTTTTTCCCCTCGAGTATACGATACGATGACGCAAGTGACAGACAGCGCATACAACGCCTTGAAGATCGTTTTGCTCGCCTCGCTGCAAAGATCCCACGCTGCGACGTTGAGTGAGCTCGAAACGATCATAGACGAGCTCGAGGTGACAGATCCGAGCGCAAGAGACCTTCAACAACTTCTGGCCAGCATCAACCTGGACATATCGAGCTACGGTAGGTCGATCGCTCCCTCTCACAGCCCTCTCTCCGTCTCTCTCTCTCTCTCTCTCTCTCTTCGTCTGAGTTCTTAACTCACCACACGCTCCCGCTTCTCGCGTCCCGCGTCTCGCTCGCAGGATTCGAGGTCAAGCAGGTCAGGTTTAAGGACGAGACGTATGTGGGATACGTGAACAAGGAGGCTGACGCGTCAGCGTCTCGCGCGTCGACGGGTTATCGCACCAAGGACGGGAAGCCAGACACACAGATTACCGCGTTCTTCCGGGCATTGCTGGATGCAATTGCGGTGAGCGAGGGAGACGTGCCGACGGTGAGCGATCAGGATGCGTACTATATGCCTATTGCGGCGAGGAATGAGACGCAGGAGCAGGCCACGCAGGGACAGACCCAGCAGGAGACGCAGCAGTCGACGGTGTCGATGTCGCTCGGGGAGCGGCAAAAGGCGCTGGATGCGTTGGTGAAGGACGGGTGGTTGTATCGGGAAGGGGAGGATGCGGTGGGTCTGGGGCCGCGGAGCTTGCTCGAGCTGCATCAGGTGGTTTTGCAGACAGATGGCGTGTCGGAGGAGGCTCGGACATTCGTCAACGGGTGCTTGGGGTTGAACTGATCAGTGTTCATGAGCGCTTACTTGTTACGACGTTAGCCGACCCAGTCAAACTCTTTGAACGCGGCAGTAAACTCGCGCGCCCAAACCTTCTGCACTTCGACGCCTTCGCGGCTGCCCTTGGCCTGGATGGCGGAGGCGTTCCGCTCGCTGGCGTTCCCGCTGCTCTCGAGGAGTCCGAGGATGACGCGTCGACAAAAGTCCCTGTCAAAGTCTTGGACGTCGTCGATGACGCTGACAAAGCCGCTTGCGAGTCCAAACTCGATGTGAACGTAGGGGAAGTTGGGCGGGATCTGTCGGTGGAGGTTTCGAGACTCGGTCTCGATGCAGCCCTTGCTGGCGTGCTGGGACCAGTCGCTGGTGGCGTCTTCGATGGCTTTCTTGAAGTACATGGGAGCCCGGTCCATGACCTGGGGGCTGACGGGCACGCAGTCGATCCTGGCGTGCCGCTTGGGGATGGTGCTGGTCACGTCGAGCACCGTCTCAAAGAAAATACACTCCATGCCCTTGCCCTGCATCATCTGGAGCACGCATTTTTTGAAGTTCCGCATCTCCTCCCATGTGGTCTCGTCTGCGAGGCGCGCAGAGGCGATGTGGTCGGTCGGCACGACGACGCAGTGTCCCGGCACGAGGCGGCCTCGGTCTGGGAGGGCCAGGTAGGCGCTCGCCGACATTGACACCGTCAGGTGGCTGTTCGCGTTGTTCTTGTCCAGACAAAGCCTGCATTGGTTCTGAGCTTTCGTCATGCGTCGGTACTCGTTGATTTGGCGGGCTTTCTCCTTGCGTTCGAGCTCGGCGTTCGGACCCCTCGGGTCCTTCTTCCCGCGCTTGGAGACCTTCTGCGCCGTCAGGATGTCCTGGCCGACGTCGAAGTCGTACTCATCGTCGGCTGCCGTATCGCGGTAGTACGAATTCTTCGCAATGTTCCGCGCAATGATGTCGTTCATGTCCTCCTCCGTTCCGTGCTTCACCCGTCTCACCATCGTCTGCAGGTCGAGGTCGGCCTCGTCCGCCGGCTTGGTGTGCGCCTGGGCAGCCGTCTCCCTGCCAAAGGCGCCGGGCGCCGCCCGGCCGTGGGCGTCGACCATCGGCAGGTGCACCTCCGACGTTTCTGCTGGGGTGGGTTCGGCTCGTCTCGTGGGCCGGGCGGGCCGGGCTGGCTGGGCGGGCTGGGAAGCCGCCGGCGCCGGTGCGGCTTTTCCTCCCAAACGGGCGCGAAGCATGGCCGCGACCGAGTTGTTGTCTTGAGGTTCCGTATGCTTCGCAATGTGAGCGGCTTGAGTGGGTCGCGACGGCGGCCCGGGGACGTCGGTGACCTGGCCCGCCAGTGGCCGAGACACTGGCCGGCCCTCCAAGCCCGTATGCTCGCTCCGCTTCTCACGACCGCCATGCTCCTTCTCAAACTGCTGCATGAAACTCCCGTCGCCTTTGAACTGATTCATATCCCGCGCCGCGCGCGCCACCACACCTTCGTACTCCTGCTTGTGCCGCTTTCCAGACTCCCCCCGGCCGTCCCGGCCCTCCTGCCGACCTTCCGCGCGTTTCCGCCAGTCGCCTCCGCCCCCACCGCCGGGGCGTCGCATCTTGCTCTTCATGCCCCGATTGAACTGTCGGTGTGCGTCCATCGGCGCGGCCTTGTGGGCACCCTCGGCCAGCTCGGACACCGAACCCCACCTCTGCGAGACGACGTCGCGCAGCGACGTGCCCCGCTCGTCGGCCTGCATCTGCGCCCGCTTCAGCGCTTTCATCCTCCAGCTTGCGCCGCCGTCGCCCACGGTGTTGTTGGTCGTGCGAGTGGTCGTCGGGTCGACGTGGTTGGCCTTTGCGGCCGGCGGCTCGGGTTCGGGACTCGGGTCCGCGCTCGCATCGGCCGCTCTCTCTCCATCGTTGCCGCGACTGTCTCCAAACATCCGGTCCCACATCTCCTGGCCGGCCTGGGGGTCTCTCTCGCCGCCTGCATCCACACGGTGCTCATGCCACTTCGACGATTCCTTGTCATTGTTGCTCCGTCGCTTGTCTTTCTTCCGGTCTTTGGCCTCCTTCTTCCGCTTCTTCTTGTCGTGCTCGACGTCGGCCTCGTCGAGCACCCTGACGCCAAGCATAACGCCGCCGTGTGTCGTTCGTGAATGGTTTAAAACTTGTGGAGCTGCCGTGCTTTAGTCGTCAGTGCCCCACTTCTTCCCCGAAGCCGTCCGAGCCGCCAAAGCCGTCGTCAAAGCCGGTATGCAGGCCGGCATCCATGGTACCTTCCATGTCGTCATAGTCCCCGAGATCGCCCGCGTCGCCGTTGTCGTTGTCATTGTCGATGGCGTGCGGCCCGAGGTCAAACCTGGCACCGATGCCCGCCTTGTTCTTGCTCGGCTTGGACAGCCCGTGCCGCAGCACCTGCGACCGTAGTCTGATGAGATTTGAGTCCTCAATCACACTGTTGGCGCTATCCATCGCGAGCTTGTACGCCTTCGTCCTGGACGTCGCCTCGTCGACGACAAGGCGGTGCCGTTGCAGGTCGATCCTGGCCTTGAGTCGGTCGCTCTGGATCAGAACGGCCAATCGCGACTCCAAGTCGGGAACCGGTATGCTGAAGAGCTCGCTCATACTGGCCAGGTCGATGAGGCTGAAGGCCGCACTGTACTCCCGCAGACACCTGTCGTAGATCATCTCGTACAGCACGCCCAGATGCGGGCCGACGGCCATGTCGATCCAAACCTTGGGCTTTATCTCCGACTCGAGCAGCGCAAGCGCCTCGCCGTACCTCGCCGACAGCACGGCGGCGAAGAACGACCGGAGGTCCCTGGGCGCGGCGTCCAGCACCGGCTGGAAACTGGGCGAGTCGTTCATTTTCTTGAGCTCCTCGCGATTCAGGCTCGCCACGGCAGACAAAATAATGGCGAGAGAGTACGCGGCCGGAGACACAATGTCCCCCGACGTCATCAGGGCATCCTGGCCCACCTTCATGGACATCCTGGCCCCCACGTCAAACTTCTGGCAAATCACCTGCGTCAGCGACCCCAACAGCCGCAGCCTCGAGACGACTAGCGGGTCGATGGCGGTTGCTTCGGGAATAGCTTCCAGCTTCCGGACGTGGTTGATGACGCCGAAGTAGTTCTTCGAGTGGAACGCGCAGAGGGCAGCCCTGTGTGTCATCGTCAACAGGTCGTCCATCTCGCGAGAGTACTCCCGCATGCGAAGATAATGCTTCATAGCCTCAGACCCGAGACCCTTCTCGACCAGAAGATCCCCAAACTCGGCTTCGAGCGACGCGATGCCCTTGCTGTCCAGTGCCGTCTTTGCGGCAGTCATCCTCGTCTCCACGTCCGACTGCTTGGCGAAGTACGTGCTCTCGCAACGCTCAATCCAGTCCATGTCCTCCGTCTCCACGGCGTGGTTCTCCAGCAGCACCTTGTAGATGCTGGCGTCGAGCGTCTGCGCCTTGATCTCGTCCCGTGCGAGGGCGGCCGCAGCGGCCGGGATGCTGTCGTCCCCCTTGCACTGCTCGGCAATGAAGAGCAGCCGATCAATCTTCGCCCGTCCGACAAACCCACTGGCGTACTCCTGCAGGGCAGAGGGTGGACGATGGACGATGGACGATGGTCGTGAGTGGGGACGAGTACTCCACGACGGGGATCAGTCGAGAGACACGAGACAGCCTTCAGCCTTCAGCCGGTCCGAGTCTCCTTCGGCGGGTCGGCCAGTGGATCGATACGATAGAACGTACTTTCAGGTCGAGTGTCGCCGCGGTACGGGACAAGAGCGACGACGAGTCGGACATAATCGTGTCCTTCCTCCCGCCCATTTCTCGTGCGGGTTGGAAGTCTTCGGTCGACGCGCTGTCCACGATGATGCGTGTACACTTACAAAGGAGTGATGATAGTGAATAAGTCCCCAAATGGGTCCTGACCTCAAGGCGAAAGGGCATGGAGTCCGGCCAAGGCCCCGACGAACCCGGCCTGTCGAGCGAGTGACGTAGCGAGTGAGCGAGTGAGCGAGTCGGGCCATGAGAGCGAGCGGGATGAGATGAGAGGGCGGGGTCAGGAAGGGTGTGCGTCGCGCCCTGTTCGTGTTCTGCAGCAATACCCACCGTGTAGTCGTTTGCCGGCTCGTTGGTCACGTAGTCGCTGCGAATATCCACAAAGCTGTTGTCCGGGTCGACCGGGTTGACGCGCTGGCCGCCCGGCCCCGCGATCAGCGACCCGGTCAGACATACGGGGTTCGGCGCCGGGGACGAGAACTGCGCCCAACCGCAGGGCAGGTTGCGATTTTCGGGGCACGAGGCGCCCGCGTGGTGGGGCTGGGAAGGCGGCGTGGTTCCCCAGCAAACCACGTACGAGCGGGTCTGTGATCCCAGGGCATAGTCCGTTTGCTCGCGAGCGAAGGCGATGAGGCGGTCGCGGTAGGCCTGGTCTGTCTCGAACTGGGCGACGCTGAGGGCGACGCTCGCCGCGGTCGTGGAGAAGGCCAGGTTGCCCCACTTGTTGAAGCTGGGGTAGGCCATCCCCTTGGGCGTCTTGACGATACTCTGGTACCCGTCGGCGTTGAGCCACGCCGCGAAGAACTTTCCGCTCATGAACCCCCGGTACGTATCAATCCCGGGGACGTCCACGCCACCGTTTGCAATTTTCATCAGGAGCGCTCCGGCCTGGGCCCACTTGCTGTCCCAGCCCACGTAGATCTCTGGAGTACCTTCGTTCCACCACTGCAGTGCCTGGTCGAGGAAGGCCCGATCGCCGGTGCTCTGGAACATGAGCGCCGCCGCAAGGGCCATGTCGTCCTTGTACGACGAGCTGGGATAGGTCGCCTTCGTGACTTCCGTGAAGTAGTTGCTGTACTTGCCCTGGGAGGCCGTGCACCAGTCATACATGTACCTTGCCGCGATCGCCATCCTGTCAGCGTAGCCCGGGTCGACGTCCTTGAAAATGAGGTATCCGGTGGAGAGCGCCGCGCTCGTCGAGCAGTACAAATCCGCGGCAAGCATCGAGCTGTCGTATACGGACGCCGGTCGGTACGTCTGGTTGACCTCGTTGTCACGGCCCCACTGGTTGTGGTCGAACCACGGCAGGCCGATCGCGCCCACGTACGTGTTCTCGTTCATGTTGATGCAGTCGTAGAAGTAGTCGAGCGCCGTGCGCATCAGGTTCTTCCAGGAGTCGCCGAACTCCTGCGGGAAGTCGAGCATGGACAGTCCGATGGTCGAGACCGTGCCACTCATGGGGAAGTTGAGCTTGAGGTAGTCACCCGCGTCATTCCAGCCGCCCACGACCGGATCATACAAAAAGCTGCTCTGCCTCCAAGGGATCTCGTACGGGATCTCCAGCCGTCCACTCCGCTGCGCCTGGTAGAACTTGCGGGTGAGGTCCAGGACCTCGGCGTACTTCTCGCGACCCGGGGGCAGCGGTGGCGCTTGCGGCAGCGGAGGCGCCAGCGTGGGCGGCGGGGGTGGGGGCCTCGGAGGCGCCGGCGGAGGGGACATCGGCGCCATCGGAGGAGGCGGCGATGGCGGCGGGGATGGAGGCGGGGGAGGCGGGGGAGGAGCCTTGCGCCCGATCGTCTTCCCGATCCGATATTGACTTGACTGCCCTCCGTACCGAGTCCACCCGGTCCAACCCTTCAGGTAGCAGTCGCCCTTACCCTTGCCGTCCTTCGACTTGGACTTGAACGACCACCACCCGCATTCCTTCTTCAGCGTGCACTTTTGGCAACACTCGCCCCAAGACGACACGCGAGATCTCCCGTCTGTCAGCGTTCCACCTTGCAGCTTGGTCTTCTTCACCACGAAGCAGACCTTGCCGGCATTGAACGACGGCTTCTTCGACGGCTTCTTCGACGGCTTCTTCGACGGCTTCTTCGACGGCTTCTTCGACGGCTTCTTCTTGGTATGCTTCATCAGACGGCGGGAGGCGGCATCAGACGCCGTGGTGTCGTTCACCGCGGCCGACCGGCCGTCGATGGCAGCCCACTTGGCCACGGCGGCCTGCTTGTGCAGGTACTGGTCCTGCACCAGCACAAAATGTTTGAACACCCCGTGCGGATCCTCGTCCAGCGAGTACGCCCGCGCCATCTCCCCGGCCTGCTCTCCAAACAGCACCTCCTTGGCCTGCGCCTCGGCTCGTTTCTCCAGCGCGGTAGCTGGACGGTAGCCAGGTGAGGCCAGGGCCTTGACCACATCCGCGGCTCCAAGATGCTGACTTGCAACAAGTACCACAAGAAGCGATACGAATCGCGACCACATTGGCGTTTCGTGGGCGGCGGAGCGAAGAGGAAAGATCTACGATAATCTGGATTGGATGTGTGGACGAGACCCTCCTCTGCGGGTCACGCTGCCTTTCCGAAGTAGCAACGTCGCAAGGTAGATGTCGGACGATATCCCAAATACGTTAGAATACTTTGGAATACAAGAAGAGCTCGATTTCTCGAGAACGAGCGTCAACACGTTTGACCAGCGGTCACTCATCGGTCACCCACCCAACAACTGTTCACAGACCACCGGCAGCAGCTCGCCGGCGAGCGTGCCGACCCGGTAATCCGCCAGGGCATCCGCCCTCGTCTCCCCGACCGTGAGAATGAACACCTCGGCCCCCCGCTCCTTCGCCTGCTGCACCAAACGATACGCGCTCATCACCTGCAGACTCGACCCCACGACAAGCACCCCGCCGGCACCCCTGGCCAGCCGCAACGACTCGTCCGTCCGCTCCTTCGGAAGACTGTCCCCGAAGAACACCACGTCGGGCTTGAGCGTGCCCCCCGTGCACGCACGACAGAACGGCACCTTGAAGTCCAGCCCATCCGTGTTCCGAATCTCCACGTCCCCGTCTGGATTCTGCCTGGGAACGTCATCATCGGCATCGTCTGGCGGGAAGACGCCCTCGCGCTGGGGACGCCGCCGCTTGCCCTCCATGACGCCCAGTGTCGCGGCGATGCCCAAGTTCCCCAGCCCGATCCGACCGTCTTCGTCCAAACGACCACCGTTGATCCGCACAATCATGTTCTGCACTTCGCCCCTCGAATACACCATATCGCAGTCCATACACCTGACCTCGTGCGTCGTCCCATGCAACTCGAGCACCCGCGCCGCGTCACTCCCCCCCTTCTGGTGCAGCCGGTCCACGTTCTGCGTGATCACCCACCCGACGTAGCCGCCCTTCTGCAGCCTTGCCAGCGCCTCGTGCCCACGATTCGGCGACATGTTCGAAAAACTCTCCCACCCCGCGAACGAACGCACCCAGTACTTTTTCCTGTTGGAACGCCCCTCGTCCCCAACACGCATGAAATCCTGGTGCGTCATCGGCTTGAACCCACTCGAGTATGCCCCGTTCGGCGATCTGTAGTCAGGAATGCCCGACTCGGTCGAGAGCCCGGCCCCAGTCACACACACGACGTTTTTAGACGCCCGCTTCATTCGAGAAAGCCAAGACGCGAGTTTATCGACGTCCCCAGCGGAGACCGGAGGCGCCGGCGGGACCGTCGACTTGCCGTCCGGCAACGGCGTGCCGATCGGCGGGGCGACCTCTGGTTGGAGCTGGACGAATGAGCGAACGAACGAACGAACGAACGAGCGAACGAGCGAACGAACGAACGCGAAGCGAGTGAGGAGTGGGTTGGTGAGGAGTGGGTGGGTCGGCAAATGCGGACGGGCAGCCGTCCACCACGCGAACTCACTCACCTGCGTGGCTTCCAAGATGTTAAACTCCTTCTCCTCGCTATTCTCGGTGACGATACGCCCGTCTCGGGTGATTCGTTCGCGAAGTGCGGCAGTCTGAGTCATCCTTCGAGACGAACTGACCCGGGCGTTGGTGACAGCAAGTACATCTACCCGCAACAGCTGCATGATCGTCGTGCGTTGTCTCATATCGTGCTGTAGAGAACGCGCATTGGGCGTGAAACGGTCAACTTGTGCACTTGACTTTGTGGCCTCGAGGCGCTCAAATTCGATTCAAATTCGTCCGGCCTCAGTTTCAAATTTCCCTGGGCCTCGTCTCGCCATATACCCGTCACGCACACGGGACGATGGATACAGCGACTGTCACGGTCGGTGCGGCTGCGGCCGCGCCGACACCGGCGACACCGGCGACGACCGCGACACAGCAAGAGCTGACGCGTCAGCAATACGATCTGGCCAAGCAGCTGCAGTGTCCGGTGTGCCTGGACACGTTCACGTTGCCGGTGGCAAGGTTGCCGTGTATGCATTACTTCTGTGGGGACTGTATCAAGATGTGTCTGGATACCGGGAATACGACGTGTCCGCATTGCAAGCTGGGGTTCAAGCGTCGGGACATCCAGGAGGACGAGTTTGCGAGTCGGTTGATCGAGAAGTTTACGGCGTTGGAGGGGGTGCAGGGGTGGCTGCGTGATGCGATCAAGGCGCTCGAGATTCGAGGGACGGGAACGGGGACGGGGGCTGTCGGAGATCCGGCTGCCGTGGAGGCCGAGCTTGCGAGGCAGCGGATCGGGAATATGATGCTGCCGTGGGTGCAAGGGGTGGATGATGACGAGTATGAGACGCCGACGCAGTCATTTGGTGGGTTGGAGGAGGCGGAGGAGGCGGAGGAGGTGGCGGCAGGTGGGGTGGGAGACGGGGGGGAG
>Ga0181573_10005876_pt1 | contig 10065 bp, 8 predicted proteins | sample 101ome_25_FD_148643 | JGI IMG/M metagenome (GOLD analysis project Ga0181573, IMG submission 148643) | Coastal salt marsh microbial communities from the Groves Creek Marsh, Skidaway Island, Georgia - 101409BT metaG (spades assembly) | ecosystem: Environmental > Aquatic > Marine > Intertidal zone...
CTGCGCGAAACCCACAACCCGCCCCCTGTGCCCCCGCACGCCCCGCACGCCCCGCACGCCCTCACCCCCCTCGGGCTTGCTCCCGCTCCCCTCCTCCCCCCACACCCCGTACGTCGCCCGATCATTCGCCCGCTCCCGCCGACGCCGACGACTGCTACCCAACCCCCGATGGAAGTACGCATTCTCCTCCTCACTCGAAGACCCGACTGTCGGGCCACCGTCCTCGCTCGAGCTCATGATTTCCTTCCCGCTCAAATTCGACACCACGGCGCCACCGACCACGTCTCAGGCCATGCATGCGAATGAATCGTATGAATACGCTTCCAGCAATGCACACACGGAACAATAGGCAGAAGAAGGAGGCAAGAAGCCCGCGTATGGACGTAAAAATGGGGTCAAGGGGCGCGCCCTCGGGGCCCCTATGGCCTATTGGGGTATAGGCCCATAGGCCTATACCCCAATAGGGGCGAGCTATCGAGCTATCGCCATACGGGGCAGACAGACGGCAGTTTCGTGCCTTGTGCCTTGTTCATTGTGCCTTGTTTGGCCCTGGAGCGTGTCGATCGACGACCGATACACGTCGATCGTCTCATCGATCGATCGTCGACGTGGAGCACGGACGTGGATTCCGATTGCGTGCGTGGATGAATGATGTCTACGAATTCCAAAGACGACGCGGTGTCCACGTCTCGTCCATCTCCGTACAATTGGACTCAATTCGATGTCTTTCGCCTCGATCACGACACCGGGGGGAGCCCACTGCGGTATCTGGTACGTCTCTCGATTCTCGTCGAGGCGATGATGGGTCGGGTCGTTGGGTACCACCCTCGCTATCCACTCACGCATCTCTTCTCCCCCTCTTCTCCGTTCTCCGTTCTCCGTTCTCCGTTCTCCAGGTGTTGCATACCTTGAAGACGTTTTCGTTGGATCACCTTGTCGACGTGGCGCGTCTGGGGCTATTTCTGGACGAGTTGGAGCGGATGTATACGGTGGAGGGGAATCCGTATCATACGAGTGTGCATGCTGCAGACGTGGTGGCGACGTTGGGGACGATGATGGAGATGGACAGGGGGTTGTTTGGTGTGTTTGATGACACGGAGTTGCTGAGCTGGGTGATTGCGGGGGCGGGGCATGACGTGGGGCATCAGGGGGTGACAAACGCGGGGCATGCGAGGTTGGGGACGGCGTGGTATCGGCGGTATGGTCAGGAGGGCGTGGTGGAGAGTATAAACGAGCGGGCGCATGCGGATATCACGCTGGGTCTGATGCGGGATGGGCGGTACGATTTTTTGGTGGGTGGACGAGGCGGGAAGGAGGGAGCGGGAGCGGGAGCGGGAGAGAAGAAGAAGGTGCTGGGGTATATAGAGAGGATGATATTGCAGACGGATATAACGTGGCATGCGGACGTGTGTGACGGGTTTGGGTGCGTTTGTCGGAAAGAGCCCGCTGCGTGGACGGAGGAGGATCGGGTGCAGATTTTGGGTGGGTTGCTGCATTTCGCGGACTTGAGTAATCCGGGGCGGCCTTGGGGGCTGTGCAAGCGATGGGGGGAGCTTATTTATGAGGAGCACCGGCGCGAGGTGGAGATGTTGCGAGGGGTGCGAGGGGGGGCCGAGGATGACGAGGATGACGAGGATGACGACGACGACGAGGACGAGGCGGACGGCAGTAGGGGCTCGTTGGCGTCGAGTCAGATTGCGTTTATTCGGTCGACGATTCAGCCGTTCTGCCAACAGGTGTCGCTGGTGTCGCCGGCGTTTGCGAGCATGATTGGGCCGCATCTGGAGGAGAGCGTCGCGGCGTGGCAGGCAGAGGCAGGGGACGAATCGTGCAAGTGACGAATCGCGTGGTATCTTGGCGTTGTTACAATGAAATTCGTGCGCTCGACGTAGGAACGTACGTGCGTACGTGCGTACTTACTTCCTCTCCCTGACCTCGACGCCGTTGGCACCGGCGATGATGCACACGTCGACCATGTCCATGAACAGTCCGTGCTCGACGACACCGCAGATGGACTCGATGGCCTTGGCCGCGGCGTACGAGTCCTTGATGGGCTCGTTCTCGAAGTACAAGTCAACGATGTAGTTGGAGTTATCCTGTAGGGAGGCAGAGACGAGCGACGAGATGCGCAGTGAGATGCGCCGTCCTTCAGACCCAACGCAACATCAACGCAACATCAACGTACCGTGACATAAATCTGGTCGCCGTTCATCCTCAGCTTGGCAACGCATCCGGCCACCTCCGGCAGCGCCTGCAGCTTGCGCAGCGTGTACTCGTGGCAGAACTGCACAATCTCCACCGGCATGGCCAGCTTGGAGCCACCCAGCCCGTCCACCAGCTTGGAGTCATCCACAATGCACACGAACACATCACTCGCCAACTCCACCATCTTCTCTCGCAACAGAGCACCCCCACGACCCTTCACCACGTCCAGGTTCGGGTCCACCTCGTCGGCACCATCAATGGCCACATCCAGCTTGGGCTCCGTGTCCAGCGTCGCCAGCGGAATACCCAGCCCCTTGGCCTGCTCATACGTAGCAATCGACGTCGGAACAGCAACAATATCCTTCAACTCACCAGACTTCAGCAGAGAGCCGATGCGGTCGACGGCAAACGCAGCCGTCGAGCCCGTTCCGAGGCCGACAGTCATACCAGACTTGACGTACTCCACGGCCTTCCACGCGGCCTCCTGCTTGAGCTGGTCCTGCTTGGACATCTCAGCCTAGCAGAGCGCAAAGAGCAAAGCGTACGAGTGAGTGAGACGGGCGCCTTTCTGTCTCTTCCCTTCGCCACCGAGCCATTCGACGCACCTTCACCATCATGGTCTTCTTCGTCCTGGAGCTCCTCAGCGACGACTGCCTCGCAAACTGGGTCTTGATGGTAGCACTGGTGGCGAGCATTGTGAGATCGAGCGAGAAATTGGTCTGCGCGCTGATGGATCATGATGGGTGAGAGAGAGAGAAGGGACCAGACCCACGGGGCGCACTTTTGAATCGAAAGTCGAGCATAGGTACGTTGTATGTGCATACAGAGTACGGTCGAATACACGGGACGGGCGGACGCGGGAAGGACACGACAGACGACAGACGACAGACGACGGCCTGCCATTTGGCGGATTCGTCTTGGGCTTTGTCTTGTTTGCCACGTTCTCGACCCGTGCCGCGTTCTCGACGTGGCTGTCGTGTAGAGAATGCGTGGTGGCACGCGGGACGGGCGCGTCGACGGCCAGCGCGCGCGGGAATCGTGTTGCAAAATTCCGCCGTCCTCTTTCCGAGTCGGGTAGAACCGACTCGGCGGGGGGTCCCGGGGGTTGTCGGTGCAACGACACGAAGATTTAGGTGTCTATGTTGCCGTAGACACGCGGGAAAGGCGCACGGACGGGTGGTTTCGCGCCGGGGTGCATCCCTGATGATGCCTCTGTGCGTGTGTTCGCGCTGCCAACTCACTCGCTCTCCCTTTGTCAATCGGCAGCAGATACAGAAGACAGAAGATGGTCGAGGCGAAGACAAACATCGCTGTCGGGCTGAACAAGGGCCGGACGGTGACCAAGACCACGAAGAAGGAGAGGCCGGCGAACCGCAAGGGGCTGGCGTCGAAGAAGGTCAAGTTTGTGCGTTCGATCGTGGCGGAGGTTGCCGGGAATGCGCCGTACGAGAAGCGTGTGATGGAGCTGCTGAAGAATGGGCTGGATAAGAGGGCGCTCAAGCTCTGCAAGAGGAAGCTGGGGACGCACATCAGGGCCAAGCGCAAGAGGGAGGAGCTGTCCAACCTGCTGCGTGAGATGAGGAAGTAAGTTATGGGTGGATAACGGGGTAATTTATAATGTGAAAATAGCAAACACCATGAAGAAGAATCGGAAGCTTCTAGTTCTTTCTTGTTTCTTTCCGTGTGTGGTCTGGGTCAGTCTCGTCCGGGTCCGGCTCATCGGACTAGTCGAGGAGGCTCTCGACGAGGCCGAGGTGGGCAAATGCGCTGTCAAAGTCGTCCGTGCTCGTGCTGGCGTTGATGTTGACGTTGGCGGCGACGCCGATGTCCGCGACGGCCTCCGGGGAGACTGCGGACGTGCTGGGGACGTCTTTGCCGACGCCGACGCCAACGCCGGCTTGGCGGACGGGGCTAGCCTGCGGGTTGCCGGGGACGCCCGCAACACCGGGGACGCCCGCAACACCGGGGACACCGGCGACGCCGTACATGTAGGCGCTGTTGCTCGTTCCACCGCCGCCGCCGCCGCTGCTGGCGCTCACCCCGAGGATGCTCTCCGAGGGGTTCATGGCCATCTGCTGCAGGATGTAGGCGTGCGAGGCCATGTGCTGCTGCGACATATTGGAGATGTTCTGAGACGGCGTGGACGGCGCCGACTTTTTCTGGCCGGCAGCAGAGAGGCTGCTGAGGCGCTGGAGCGCGTTTTCCAGGTCCGTCTCGAGCGAGCTGACCTTCTGCGTCAGGCGCTCAATCTCCTCGTCACGGGCATGAAGGAGCGCCTTGAGCGCTGCGACGGCCTTTGCGCTGGCGGGATCCGCGGCGATCCCGGCGATGCCAGGGGCCGTGCCAGCCTTGGCGGGGCTCGTCGGCAAGCTCGCTGTGCGCACGGGACCCGAGTGGTCACTCAGCGCGACAGAACCGTCGAGGCTGCCTTGGCGAGAGTGTTCCGAGTTGTTGGAGATGGAACGGATCTCCTGCTGCTGCTCGCGCTTCTGGCGCTCGCGCTCTAGTCTCTCTTGCTTCTCCAACTTCTCCTGCTTCTCACGCTCCAGCCGCTCCTTCTCCAGCTTCCGCTCCCTCTCGGCCTTCTGGGCCATGAGCTGCTGCTGCTTCTCGAGCCGTTCCTTCTCCCGCCTGGCCAACTCCAGCTTCATCTCCCGCTCGCGCTCGAGCAGCAGCTTCTGCCGCTCGGCTTCCATCTCAGCCTCTTCCTTGCGACGCATCTCCTCGAGTTCCAGGCGCTTGCGCTCCTTCTCCTGGCGCTTCTGCTCCTCCTCGCGGGCCTTGCGCTCGGCCTCGGCCTCCCGCGCAACGCGCTCGGCCTCCTGCTTGGCCTTCTTGGCAGCAGCCTTCTTGGCCCTCTTCTCGCGTTCAGCTTCCGCTTGCTTGGCCTTCCTGGCAGCCTGGTCCTTGTGGGCCTCCTCCTCCTCGCGGATGAGCTCCTCCTGCATGCGCACGATCTCGGCCTCCTTGCGCGCGTTCTCAATCTGGTCGGCGATGTGCTCCATGGCAAACGCCTCCAACGTGAGCCTCGCGGCCGTCACCAGCTTGAGCTCGTCCATCTCTCCAGGCAGCGTGAAGCACTTCTCCTCTGTGAACATGGTCAGGTTGAGGTCGACGAGGCCCTTGGTGCTGGTCGGCATTCCCGTCGAGGACGAGTTGCCGGCGCCGTCACCGCTGCCCGCGCCGCCCGAGCCACCGATACCAGCACCCTTTTTCTTCGGGTTGTCGCTCACCTCGATGTACCTCAGATTGCCCATCCAGATGGGCTCGATGAACATCCCCAGCGCGTCGATGGGCGACACGAAGTCCATCTTCTCGAACTTGAACACGCCGTTTGACCCGTCCAAATGCAACGAGTGCCAAGACTCATTGATGCTGCGGATGTACCTCTCGAGCGGGTTGACGAAGTCGTCCTTGCCCGAGTCCTCCTCCGAGTCTGGGATCTTCTTCCCCTCGATCAGGTACTTGTGCCTGCAGTCCATCACCTTCATGGCACAGAACGCCGCATCCATCATCAACGTCGACGTAACTTCCTTCTCGTTGAAAAACGTCTTGGTGAACTTCTTCAGCAGGGGCCCAGCCGGCGTCGCCGCCAGCTTGAGCTTCTCCGAGTCGTCAGAGATGCTGTCCCAGAACTCGGCCATGCCGTCGTCCTTGAGCAGGCCTCGGACTTTCTCCTTGGTCTTGTCGATAAACCGCCGCACGATCCCCTCGATGTTCGACAGATAGACTCGGATGAGCTCCCGCCTGTAGTGACAGTCCAGCGTGCGGAACGGCGCCGACACCCTGTCCTTGATCACCTGCACCTGCACCTTGATCACGAGCGTGTCCTGCACCACAAACCCTTCGTCCATCTTGCCGAGTTCCATAAACTTCTTCCAGCCCCAGTCGTGCTCCTTCTTGCAGAATCGATGCAGCGTATCCGAGTACTTGGACTTCTTCGGATCCTTGTTCACGACGGCAATCGTAAACTGCGCAAAGTGCGACCACCCTGGTAGCAACTTGTCATAGTCGGCCACGCACAGGAACAACGACAGGTGATCGCTCACGTCGCACCCGTTGGGGTACACGAGTATGTACCACTTGTACGGCCCCACGGAGAACGAAGACGATTTCAACTCCCGCTTGGCCGCCTCCTTGAACTTCGGCACCTTCCACGTAAAGCTCCCGTACAAACTGTGCGGGTCCCCTGTGTCCGCCGCCGTCAGTATCCCCTCGTCCAGGAACGTGCTCCCGCTCGCCCCCGCCCCGACGTCGTCTATGATCGAGTAGTGCATCGAGCTCGACGCCCGACCGTGTGCATTCGTCCCATTCGCATCCTTCGTCGACGTATCTACCAACGTCGGCTTTGTGCTCGCCGTGCTCGTGCTGCCGGCCTTGCCTGCCCCATCCCTGTCGTTCTTCACGAGCCCGTTGGTGCCGTTCGCGGCCCGGTCGTGCACCGAGGGCGCGCCCGCCGGAGACGTCGGCGTCTTCTGGATCACGCCAGCGCCCTTGGTCCCCGCGGACGGTGCCGTTGCCTGCTGCACCTCTCCCTCCGGTTGCATTTTTCTCTTCGCGCTGCTCGCCCCCGCACCGCTCGCGGTGACCGTGCCAGCCGCCATTCCGGATTCGCCGGCGAAGAAGCGTCCTATACTGTGCACTCTGTTCAATTCGTCAGATGCTCGGCATCCTATTCGGGAGGGAGCGCGGAGAGTGAGCGCGAGGGACGGGTGTGCGCATTTGTCCGAAGGGGCGTGCCTTTTTCGCAGGACACGTACACGCACGCACTCGAGGAGATGCCGTGACTGACGTTCTTTGTTTCAAGAAGGGGTAAGCAAAATTTTTGGGCGAGCGAGCGCTTGCGTTCGTATGAAGGAGCAATTGGGGGTCAGGCCGCGAGGGGAAATAGCGAAGGGAGGGCCAGCGGGAGGTCCCGACCCCGCTGCACCCGACCCGTCGTCGCTGAATGGCTGAACGTACCGGGGACTCCAGGCCGCCTCACCAGACCTGTCGAGCGAGCGTCGCGCGTCGCGCGTCGCGAGAGTGAGAGCGAGCGTCAGCGTGCGAGTGAGAGCGCGAGGGCGCACGGCAGTCGAGGCTGTACGAGTCCAGGCGGCCTGCCTCGCGACACACCAAAGTTCTCTTGCCCGTCCGTACCCACGCGCTCATAGCCCCCCGGAACAGATACCCCGAGATCCAATCTCATCACAGGATCCACGAGTCTGGGTGCGCCTGAAGGGAAGAAATCGCGGCCAACGACAATCTCGTTGAAAAAACAAACTCTCGTTTCCCCGGCCAAACAGGGCACGCTCCCGCCGTCTCTCGACGCGTGTTGGGTTCTAGATACTATGAACAAGGAGAACATCCAGTCGTTTGCGGCCAATGCGGTGGCGTCCGTGAAGGCTCGCATCGCTGGAGAGCGGGCTGGCGCTGGGGCCAACGCACACAGCGCGCTCCAAGACAAGACCAACACGACGAGAACGGCCAGCGCGTCGATGCAGCCACCCGCTCCGAAAGCGAGCATCGATCCGAGTACCGCGCTCAACGCCAATGCAAACAGCGAGAAGAGGAGGCAGTGGCGCCTGTCAGACTTTGACATTGGCCGGCCGCTGGGGCGCGGCAAGTTTGGCAACGTGTACCTCGCCCGGGAGAAGAAGAGCGGCTACGTGGTGGCCCTCAAGGTTCTGTTCAAGAACCAGCTGCAGCAGTCCAACGTCGAACACCAGCTGCGCCGGGAGATTGAGATCCAGTCGCACCTGAGGCACCCGAACATCCTGAGGCTGTACGGGTACTTTTACGACGATTCGCGGGTTTATTTGATTCTGGAGTATGCGGCCAAGGGGGAGCTGTACAAGGAGCTGCAGAAATGCGTGCGGTTTGACGAGAGGAGGACGGCGACGTACATTGCGTCGCTGGCCAACGCCCTGGTGTACTGCCACTCCAAGCACGTCATCCACCGGGACATCAAGCCCGAGAATTTGCTGCAGGGACTGAACGGCGAGCTGAAGATTGCAGACTTTGGCTGGTCGGTGCACGCGCCCAACTCGAGGAGGCAGACGCTGTGCGGGACGCTGGACTATCTGCCCCCCGAGATGGTCGAGGGGACCACACACGACAACTGTGTCGACGTATGGTCTTTGGGAGTCCTCTGCTATGAGTTTTTGTACGGGAACCCGCCGTTCGAGGCGGCGGGTCACTCGGAAACGTACAAGCGGATCCTCAGGGTCGACCTGCGGTTCCCGGCCGAGCCGGCCGTCTCGGAGGACGCCAAGGACTTGATCAGATCACTGCTCGTCAAGAACCCCACGGAGCGGATGGACCTCTCGCAGGTGATTCACCACCCTTGGATCAAGCGGTGCGCCGACTCGAAAGTCCTGCAAAAGCTGGCTCAAAAGTAGTCGTGGCAGTAGCAATTTTGGTCTTCGGCAAGCGAGAGCATGCTGCAGCGGATGTACACATCTTTTTATTCCTTCCATGTCACGAACAAACGAATCACCATCATCACCCGCCGCCCATCGCTGGCAGGACGTCGAGGTCCCCAATCCGCTGCTTGGGATTGTCGGCGATCAGGTCGGCCACCGCGTTGATGTCCAGGTCCCAAAGCGTCTCCTTATTCACCTTGACGCCCGTGTTCACGAAGATCTTCTCCGCGGAAAGCGTCTTGCGCACCTGCGTCCGCCACCGCGGCACTTGCTGTGTCCCGGGCGCGATGGACATGTCCAACTCGAGCCTGAAGTCGGGATGCCCCTCGATCGCCTCGAAGATATCCGGCGCAGTCCCCTTCATCTGATCGAAAGTCCGCATCACCGTCACGATCATCCACTTGTACGCCACCTTCTTCTGGTGATGCCTCCTGTTCTGCTTGCGTTCCTTCAGCACCCCACCGTTCGCACCCAGCATACCCTTCAGCGCCTGGAACTTTTTCTGCGCCTGCCCAGCCTTGCAGTCCTTGAACTGCTTCGCCAGAACCTCCCACTTGACCGCCTTCGACCCTCCGTCCTGCACCCCGCGCTCCACCCGATACGCCTCGCTCTGCACAAACTGTTGCATCCGCTCATTCTCCTCGTCCGTCCACTTGCGCTTCTGCTGCTGACTCGCCTTTGTCTTCTTTGTATCCTGGAAAGTTTCCTCCTCGGACGCTGCACTGCTCGCTGCCTTGGCGGTGCCCTCCTCCTTCTCCTTCTCCTCCTTCTTCCCGTTCACCGCCTGCCGCTTCATCGTCATCGACCAGCACTTTTTCCGCACGGCACTTTCAGACCGCTGAAAGTGCAAGCCCAGCTTCTGATAGTCCAACGCCCCGTCCCCCAGCACCTCCAACCTGTACCCTGCATCCTCCACCAACCTCCCCAGCTCCTCCTCCTCCCACGCCTTCCACACGTGACGCCCCTCCTTCGAATGCGCTCCCGACGATATCTTCTCCATCGCCTCCACAGCAGCCCGCCGCGCCGTCCCCATGTCCAACTTGCTCCCCGCCCCCTTTCCCAGCGCCGCCGCCAACAGCGCCCCCCGCCGAGCACCCGGACTCGGCTGCACCTCACTCAGCCTCCGGATGGACGCAATCTGCTTCTCCACGGATCGACACAGTGTCGAAGAGACCGGCGGTGCCTCGTAGCCCGGGCATAACGCGTCCCTGATGCCCGCCAGTTGCTGGGCAGTCAGCTTGCGCGATAAGTTCGTATAGGAAAGGTCGTCGTCGGTCTGGTCTGTCGTCATGGCGTGTGGGTCTTCCCCTCCTTTCGGTCTCGTTCTGTACCCTGCTCCGTGGCGTGGCGACGTGGTGGTAGTAGTAGTAGAGTGGAGAGCGCACGGAGCCACCCGGGCCGAGAATTGGAAATACTGCGCCACCAATTCGCGCGGAAACCTGAAATAAAAAAGTAT
>Ga0181573_10005877_pt1 | contig 10064 bp, 7 predicted proteins | sample 101ome_25_FD_148643 | JGI IMG/M metagenome (GOLD analysis project Ga0181573, IMG submission 148643) | Coastal salt marsh microbial communities from the Groves Creek Marsh, Skidaway Island, Georgia - 101409BT metaG (spades assembly) | ecosystem: Environmental > Aquatic > Marine > Intertidal zone...
CATGAGAGCCCTGACATCGTCGGGTGACGCGACGTCGGTGCGGGATGACGTCGCGTGCGTCCGGCCGGTGGAGGAGCCCCGGGGCGCGGACGCGCGAGAGACGACCGCGGGCGCGCGAGCGCGGAGGTCGACGCGCGACGCACCGGCGACGGCGAACTTTGACGCGATGGGGGCGCGGGCGAGCATGGCGCACCGTCTCTGTGGCGCGGATAAGGCGCCTCCGCGAGAAAGTTCCAAGTTTTTCGTTCCGAGAGATCGCAACAGAACGTGAAGACACTCTCATCAACTTCGTCGACGGTGTTTCTAATCGTCCGTCGCCGCCGCTAAGATGGGTTCGACACGAAGGCCACCGCGCTCTCCCCGTCCCTGCGCCGCCTCGCGCGCGTCACCAGATGCTTGTGGTCGCTGTAAAACCTCAGCTTCGTTCGCGTCCCGAACGGCCCGACGCTCCCGCCCCCTTCGCGTTCCCCCGCGGCGCCATCCTCGCACCCGCCGCAGAGCACGACGGCCCTGTTGGTGATCCGCCGGTCGATGCACCTCGCCATCTGCGCGCCGTACTCGCACGCCATCACCCCGCACATGAACGCGTACCTCTGATCGTCCGTCATCTTGCTCACGGTGCAGTTTGGAAGGTACAGGTTGGCCCTTATGCAGCAGGGCATCACGCACCAGAGCGCGCTCGCGCTCGTCGCGATGCGCATGCTGTCCTTGTTGGCCTCGTTGCACCCGTGCAGGGCCAGCACCAGCGAGTTCGAATCGACGCGCGGGGCGAGCACGTCCAGCTCGCCCTCCACGAACTCCAGGTTGGGGAGACGCCTCGACTCCCGCGAACGGGCCGCGCCGCCGACCTCCTCGGGCTCCACCTCGTCGTCGTGAAAAGTAGCCGGAGAGTTTTCCTCTCTGCTCGCAAAGTGCGCAAACGCCGCGTCGAAAACCTCGAAACTCTCCCTCCTCTTCCTGTCGCACGCCATCACCGCCCTGTCCGGGTAGGCGTACGCCAGCATGATCCCCACCAGGCCGTGTCCGCAGGCGAGGTCGAAGAACTTGCGCACCTTTCGCGCCCCCGTCCGCTCGCACGTCGCGACGTAGGAAACGACGACTTTGAACGCCTCCACGCTCTCGACAATCTCCTTGACCCTCGTGTACTTACCCGCGAGCCTCTCCGCCCGGGCGAAAACCCCCGCAAACTCGGGAAGGCCCTCGCACGCGTCACGAAAGTACCTCGCCAGACGATCCCGCGGGCCCGGATCTAGATCCGTAAGCGTCGCGTGCGTGCTCAGACAGTTCGATCGCATCGGGAAACGTCTCAGCTCCGACAGCGAAAACGGCGCCGCCGACGGGTCGTCCGGCGGCGGCGGCGGCGGCGGCGGCGGCGCGTCCTCCCCCTGGGTCCCGTCCATGAACCGATCGTCCATGGCGTCTCCAACCTCGGTCGTGCACTTCATCGGTCGAAGTCCGCCATCCGTCTTTTTGCTCGGCGTGCGAAGGTCCGAGCCGTCGAGCAGCGCCGCGCAGCTCAGCGCCGCGGCGACGGTGTCGAACGTCAGCAGCGCGAACCCGCGATGGAGCCTGCCGCGGTCGCGCTTGAGCTTCGGGCGCGCGGGTCCGAACACCGCCATCTGCGTCCGCGTCAGCTCGCCGTCGTAGTCCAGAGATTCGCAGTGCGCCTCGATTATGTCCACGAGCTCGTCGGGGTCGACGTCGGTGGGGAGGTTTCCCACGAGGATGCGGGGTCGCCTCGGCGCGTCGTCGCGCGCGTCCTCGGGGTTTCCAAACCCCGGCGCCGCCGCGCGCCAACCCACGCCGCTGAACACCTTCTTGTAAACCCTCGGCGCGGCGGACGTCGACGAGGAAGCGCCCGCCGCCGCCGACGACGCGTTCGCCTCCCCTTCGTCGCCCGCGCGGCTCCTCTCGTGGGCGTCGAACGCGGCCGCGGTGAGGTCGACGCGCCCCTCGTCGACGACTCGGCGGCGCGAGAGAGGCGTCGGGTACGCGGGCAGCGACGCCGGGTCGCCGTCGACGATGCCGCGCGCGCCGTCGATGTTCCATCCGCCGCCCCCGCCCAACTTAGCGGCCGGGCGCGTGCTGTTGGCGACGCGCTCGAAGCGCTTCTTCCCCATCGTCCCGGGGAACGGGGGAGGGGGACGAGTGTCGAACGCGACGCACTCCGCGACGGGAGCCACGCGCGCGGGCCGCTGACTCGACCAGCCACGCCGCGCGCGGAGGAGTGAGTGAACACGCCCAGGTGAAGTTGTCAAGTTGAAAATTTACAATTCAAAGCCGGGGTCGCCCGCCGTGTCCGCATACGTGATGCGATACCCCCCGCGGACGACGACGCTCAGAGTCAAACGTCGACGTCGATGATCGAGTCGCCAGCCACGGAGGGCGACTCGCTCCTGGGGGTCCCGTCCGCACTGCCGCCCCTGTTGTTCACCCACGTCATCCCGTACTTCCGATTCTCTCGCGATATCTCGTTGATCATCGCCATCCTCCCCGCCATCTCCAGGTTGCGCTGCCGCCTCTTCCTGAAGCAGCGCTGGATGTGGATGACCGCGTCCTCCTGCGTGGGGAACTTCTTCACGCGGCGCTTCTTCCGCAGCATGAAATCGAGCGCGCCCTTCACGTGCGGTCCGAGCAAGTCGCCCTTCAGCTTGCTGGGCGTCATCTGCGACGTCAGCGCCTGCAGCGGCAGGATGACGTAACCGCCGATGGTCAGCGACGCGGCGACGACGACGACGCTCACCGCCAGTCCCCACCCCTTGCCGTAGTAGCACCCGTACCCCTCCCACGCGCTGCCGACGTTCCACCAGCCGAACAGCCACGACGCGATGTGAAACGCCTGCTGGTACATGATCACCACCATGACCTCCTCCAGCAGCTGCGGCCGTCCGAAGAAGAAGGCGTCGTTGTCGGTGACTTGACCCACGACGCGCTCGATGTAAAGCAGCGCCTCGACTCTGCGGCTCAACAGGGCGGCGCTCGCGATCAGCGACGCGAACGACACGACGGATACCGCCAGGTTCATATCGCGGAAGGGTCCCCAAATTAAGATGAGCACCGTGGCGATGAGCCACCGAGAGGGCGACATCCCGAGAGTCTCCGAGGAGTTGCTCTCGATGCACTGCATGACGTAGGAGGAAAAGTCGAACTTGTACGAGTGGATGTTGTGCGTCCGGAGAAAGAGCAGCTCGAAGCACAGCAGCGACGAGTTCGGCACTTCCCACGCGATGCCGTGCAGGAAGCTGGTCCACAGGCTGCGATAATCTTGGCCATCCTCTCGCGCCGCCGTCCTTTTCCGCCACGAGAAGGATAAGCTGAACGACTTCTTCGGCGCCGACTTGGCCACGACCTCGCTGATCAGTTCCTTCGCGTGGACGTCGTCGCCCTTGAGCGCGGCGGAGGTTGCGTCGGCGACCTTACTTCGGTACGCCTTCATGTCCGCGGAGGATTGGAGAGACTCTGGAGGCGCGCCGCCGCCGCCTTCGTCGCGCAGCGAGTTCTTCCTCGAAAGTTCCTCGTCTTGGCGGCGGAACTCGCGTACCTCCTCCATCCGGCGTCTCTGCATGTCGGCGTTGATCTCGTGCGCGTCCTTTCCCATGACCTTCGCCACGCGATCCATGGTGACGCGCAGGTGCTCCGTGCGCCGCGACATCATGACTTTGAGCCTCCAGCGCGCCAGCGTGAGCGTCGCCGCGGTGTAGAGGACGTGCGAGATGGCGAGGAGGAAGATGAAGATGTGCACGTGATGTAGGAGCGCGGCGCTGAAGAAGGGCTCCTCGCCGTCAGGGCAGATGCCGTCGCCGCCGCCAACGGCGCCGTGCAGCCTCCTGCGACCGGAGTACGAGCTGCCGGTCGAATTGGTGCCCGAGCCGTAGTACCCGTACTTGGCCTTGTGGCACAGCGCCCAGTTATCGCCGTCGAAGACGCTGCTGTCCACGCAGCTGTTGTTGATGATGGATTCCTCGAACACCAGCAGGAGGAAGCTCACCGTGCCCAGCAGGAACAGCTCCTCCTCGGCCTTGTGGATTACCAGCATCAGCGTCTTCTTCCCCTTCACCTTGGTCTTGATCCAGTGCACGCCGTGCTCGATGCCGACGGAGAGCACGGCGTAGATGAGGAAGAGCAGCGCTACGTTCCATGAGTCCGCAGCTTCGAAACCCTTGCCGACGCCCATGGCGTCGAACCCGTATCGCGCCTCCGCCCACCCCGGCGGCGCGCGTTCAACTGAACGAATCCGACTTTTTTTGGTTCCCACGTCACGGGCAGAAAATCGGCCGTTCCACCAGTCCACGCTGCAGTCTGCCCACGAGCATCGGAAGTGTCCGTGGTTTCGGGACGCGGCGCCCCTGCTGGCAGACACGCGCGCGTCCCCCCCGATGGCGACGTTCGTGGAGATTCGCGACGGCGTACGCCTGGAGACGCGTCGCTACGGCGACCCCACGCGCTCTCGCGCGCTCGTCGTGTGGGGCCACGGCCTTTGCAACTCCATGGCTGGCGAGGACGAGGACATGCTGTGGAACTTTTGGCACGCACGCGGAGACGGGAACGGGACGGGGCCGGGGCCGGGTGACGACGACGACGACGACGACGGGGCGGTCGCGATGGACGCGCACGTCGTTCGATACTCGGCGCGCGGGCACGGCGAGTCCTCTCCGTCCACCACGCCCGCGGACTGCGCCTGGGACACCCTGGGCGGAGACATGCTCGCGCTCGCGAGGGAGTGCAGACGCGACGCGTCGCAGAGGCTCGTGCTGGGCGGCGCCTCGATGGGGGCCGCGTCGGCGATTCACGCGGCGGTTCGCGTCGCGCGGGAGCGCGAACGCGCGGGTTCGAGCCCCGAGACGATCGCCGGGCTCGTGCTGGTCATCGTCCCGACGTTCCACGAGACGCGGCGGCGGCGACGGTCGCAGATCCTCGCCGCGGCCGAGCGCGGGTTCGGCGCCTTTCTCAAATCCAAAAAGCCCAGGCCCATCTTCGCGGGCACCGATCGAGAGGACGAACCGCCGAGGCTCGTCGGCGTCAGGGAGGACTCGTTCGAGCACGTGATGGCGGCGAGCGCGGACTCGGACCTGCCGCCTTCGGACGTCATCGCGAACGCGCTGAGAGACGTGCCGATCCTCGCGTTGTGTTGGGACTGCGGCGATAAGACCCATCCGCCGTCGAGCGCCGCAGCCATCGAGACACGGCTGGCGCCCCACGCCGACGTCCGCGTCGCCAAGACGCTGGAGGAGACTCGGGGTTGGAGCGAGGCGGTGCGCGCGTTCGTGTCGGGGCTCGGTGCGGGTGAGTGAGCGGGGAGCCGGGTAGGTAGTAGAGAGGCGGGCGCAACCGATGGACAACTTTTTCAACGACCCAACAAAGTGCCCACAGAGTGCCCACACCGCCACGGAGATTTTGGGGCCTGTGGTAGTAGACGGGCCAGGTTGGCGCGCTTGAGGATTTTATTTGTGTGGGCCGTTCAACACCTGGCGGGGTTCCGACTGGTGCGCGCCACTGTCACGCGAGCGCACGAGGGACACCTCGCGGGCTCGTCTCGACCGCATCCGACCCGCGAACGATCGTCGCTCAACTCCGGACGCGACCACGGGGTAGCCCGGATTTCATCTTATTTTTCCGCGGAGCGCAGTTCGGACTGAGCCTCGAACGAATGGCGTCGACGCTGCAGCGCGCTTCTCGCGCCGCCGCGTCCCGCGCTCTCGCGCTCGGTCGCGCCGATGGCCATCACGCCGTCACCGCGTGGCGCGTCGGAGGTCCACCCGCGATCTTCCGCGGGATCCACCACGGCGAGGACGGCTGGCGGGGGGGCAAGGGGCCGGTGTCCGACTGGGGAACCGGGCGGGGCCGTGCCGGGGCGTTCGGGATCGACCGCCCGTTCGCGCTCGGAGGTGCACAGACGCGCGCCGTGCACGCGTCGACGCCGTCGCATGAAAAGCGCGACGGAAGCGTGTCCCCGACGGTCCTCGACGACCTCCTGAAGGTGCGAACCCTGTCCCGCGCACGCCGCGGCGAACCTCCGCGAAATCCAAAAACACGCACCGAGCCACGCCACCCCATCCATCCATCCATCCATCCATCCATCCATCCATCCATCCATCCATCCATCGCCGTCGTCTTCGCCTGACCCGCCCTCCCGTTCCGGTCACTCTCGCACAGAACGCGCAGGCGGTGGGGATCAAGGAGGACATCGACGAGCTCGTCAGGGAATCCTCGTGCCACAGCGTCTCCCTCGGCGAGTTCCGCGCGCTCATGGCGGACCGCGGCGTGTCGGGCGAGAAGGCGCAGGACGACACGTTGGCGACGCTTCAAAAGGCGGGAGTCATCATCAAGATCGACGACGTCGTCTACACCAACCCGGGCCAGCTGACCAGGGACGTCCTCGCGGTGCTTCCCAGGGTGCCCTCCTACGTCTACGGCGTCAGCGACGCCGAGCTGGTGTCCCTGGAGGCTGACCTCGCGGCGCAGGAGGCGGAGGTTAACGCGGCAAAGGCGAAGGCTCGGCGGCGAAGCAACGTCGTCGTGGGCACCGGCCTGGCTCTGATGTGCACGCAGCTCGTGGTGTTCATGCGGCTGACGTACGTGGAACTCTCGTGGGACGTCATGGAGCCCATCTCCTATTTCGTCGGCGTGTTCAACGCCATCCTGGTGTACATCTACTTCATGGTGTACCAGCGCGATTTCTCCTTCAACGACTGGGCCAGCAGGATGCAGACGAGCTACACCAAGTCGGCCGTCTCGAAGAAGGGGATCGACTGGCAGAGGTACAAGAAGATCGCCAGGAAGCTAAGGAAGGCGTGAGCGCGAGGCTCGATGAGGAGGCGCTCGATGAGGTGACGGGGGGAGGCGGCGGCCTTAGACTCGTCGAGCGAGTGTGACTTTATGATGACAGGAACTTTCTGAAAACTTTGGGATACACCTCGTCAGCGTCGACGACGGATAAGGCTGCGCGGGGCACTTCCCGGGGCGCACGTCCCGATCCGACACGAATCGGAGAGCTCGCCATGCACGTCACGATCGCCCGAACGCCCGCGGCGGTGATGACCCGCCGCGCGGTCCCGTCGCGGCGCCGAACCCGGACCGCCCCGGTCGTCGTGGCGGCATCCTCGCCCGAGGGCGTCCCGAAGATGGCTCCGGATGAGCGTCGCCGCGCGCCCGCCGCCGTGGCCACCGCCGCCGCCGCGATCGTCGCGTCCACCGTGGTATCGCCCCTCGCCGCGCACAGGTACGCCCGCACGGGATAACGCCCCGACGCGGCACCCCGGTCTCATCGCTCGAACCGCAACCTCGAACAGATCGCTTTTTGCCAAGTGTGCAACCATGTGCGTGTTTCCGTCGCGGATGATATCGTCGAACCCGCGCCGCTGAGCCACCCTCCGTTTCCTTCCGATCATCGTCCTTTCAGCGCGGACCTCATCTCGGAGTTTAACGCGAGCGGCATCGTCTTCAAGGACGCCGTGCAGGTGGAGGCCCTACGGGACCCGCTCGTCGACGGCGTCACAATCTACCTCTCCGACTTTAAGCGTTCCTTCTCGGCCAAGGCGCAGAGCGGCGACTTTTTCAGCGAGCCGTCCCAGACGGCTCTGGCGTGCGTGCGATCGGAGAGCGCCGCCGGGGTGACCATCAAGGGAGACATCGCCGGGTTCCAGGGGCAGGAGGTGTTCAGCGAGCGTAAGAACCTGAACCTCCTGAACAACAAGACCCTTCGAGTGCGTCGAATCTACGACCAAGGAAACGACGCCTTGGTGTACGTGTCTTACAGCACGCGGACGGCGAGCACGAGCAACGACGGCGGGCCGAGCGCGGGGCAGTATCACACGAACATCTGCACGGTGCCGCTGCGACCCGGGGAGGCGCCGGGAGCGGCGGCGGGGGCGGCGGGGGCGGCGCCGTAGAGTAGCCGCGACGCGGACCAGAAATAACATCAGAGCCTCACATTTTGGCAAAAAGGCCTCCCCGTTCGAAACCAGACGTTCGGTCGCGCCACTGTCCGCCGCGCGACGGTGAATGATCCGGGGCGTCGTCGACCGCGCGCTTCCCATCTCGCGCCAGCTCATCGGCGCACACTCCGCGTCCACCGCCCGAGTCGCCCGCCGGGCACCCACTCGCGCGGCAGCCATGCCCGCGCCCGCCGGCACCGACGCGATGTCCGGGTTCAAACCCGCGGTGATCTTCTTCGACTGCGACGACTGCCTGTACAAGAACGACTGGAAGGTGGCCAACATGCTGACGCGAAAGATCGAGTCCTTCTGCGCGGAGCGGTTGCAGATGAAGGAGGGGTACGCGTACGAGCTGTACAAGAAGTGGGGCACGTGCCTGCGAGGCATGCAGCAGGAGGGCATCCTGAACTGCCCCGAGCTGCTGGAGGAGTACCTGGAGTACTCGCACGACATCCCCCTGCACGAGCACATCGGGCCCGATCCCGAGCTGCGCGCGATGCTGCAGTCGCTGGACCCGTCCATCCCGCGGTGGGTGTTCACCGCGAGCATCGAGCCCCACGCGCGCCGGTGCCTCGAGCTCCTCGGCGTCGCCGACATGTTCGAGGGGATCATCGACGTCAGGGCGGTGGACTGGGTCACCAAACACGACGCGGACGCGTACGCCGCGGCGATGCGAATCGCGGGCGTCGCCGACCCGAACGCGTGCCTTTTCCTGGACGACAGCACGAGCAACGTGAGGGCGGCGAAGAAGGTTGGATGGCGGACGGTGCTGGTGGGTACGCACGCGAGGGACTGCGGGTCGAAGATCGAGTGCGACGAGGCGGACGTCATCGTGGACAGGGTGCACTCGCTCATAGACGTGGCGCCGGGGCTGTTCGTCGGGGACGTCGCTCCCGAGGAGGCGGGGGTGTAGGTCCGATTCGCGGGGCATCGCGCCGGCGGAGTCGGGGGCGGCGGCGGCGGCGGCGACGAGGAGTCGAGTAATCTCATTTATTTATTCCCACATCTGTCCTTTCTCCGGTCTTCACAACTTCGAGCGCGCCCGCCGCGATGACGTGGCTCGCGCGACGGATCCTCGCCGGTTCACGACGCCCCATCGCGCGCGCGTTCTCGGCGACTTCATCGTCCTCCTCGTCCCCGTCCGACCCGGATGCCGCCGAACCCGTGGACGTGTGCATCGTGGGCGGCGGCATCGTGGGCACCGCGCTCGCGTGCTCGATCCGCGCCAACCCGCTCACCGCGCACCTCGCCGTGTCCCTCGCGGACCGCGCGCCGCCGCCGGCGTCCGCGTGGCTGGACGATCCGCCGCCCACGCCGGAGCCGAGGGTGAGCGCGCTCACCCCCGCCAGCGTCGCCCTGCTCCGCGACGTCGGCGCGTGGGATCGCGTCGAGGCGTCGCGTCGCGCGTGCGCCTTTCGCGCGATGCAGGTCTGGGACGCGGAGGCTGCGGGGCACGTGCGATACGACGCGAGCGAGGTGGGCGCGACGGAGCTCGGGCACGTGGTGGAGAACAGGGTGGTGCACACCGCGCTGCACGAGGCGGCGAGGAGGCTCGGGGTCCGAACGTCGCCGCCCGCGTCCGCGGTGGCGCTGCATCTCCCGGCCGACGGCGGCGGTGACCTCGCGACGATCAAATTCCGCCGAGAGGGAGCGGGCGAAGGCGACGGGGACGGCGAAGGCGACGGCGACGACTCCCCAGAGATTACCGAGGTTCGCGCGAGGCTCGTCGTGGGAGCCGACGGCCCGAGCTCCAAGGTGCGCACCCTCGCGGGCCTGCGCGCGGCGGGATGGCGGTACGGGCTCAAGGCTTGCGTCGGCACCGTCGCCACCGACGAGCCGCACGCGATCGCGTGGCAGCGATTCCTGCCAACCGGGCCGCTCGCGCTGCTGCCCGTGACGGAGGACGGACGCGTGAGCAACGTGGTGTGGACGACGACGCCGGAGGAGGCGGATCGGCTGTGCGCCCTATCCGACGAGGCGTTCGCCGCAGAGGTGGACGCGGCGCTCAGGGGCGAGGGGCGACACTCGCACGGCGGGCAAGGCGAGGTTGGGTCCGGCGAGGGCAAACGAAAACGGCCGGGGTTCGTCTACGGCTTCGAGGGGCAGTGGCTCATGGGCGAGGCGCAGGAG
>Ga0181573_10005882_pt1 | contig 10061 bp, 4 predicted proteins | sample 101ome_25_FD_148643 | JGI IMG/M metagenome (GOLD analysis project Ga0181573, IMG submission 148643) | Coastal salt marsh microbial communities from the Groves Creek Marsh, Skidaway Island, Georgia - 101409BT metaG (spades assembly) | ecosystem: Environmental > Aquatic > Marine > Intertidal zone...
GGGTAGTGGTAATCGACCAAGGAGACCTTCTTCTCGCGCGGGCGGCGCTATCCGCCAATGAATTCTTCCTGCGAACAATCAATAGCTGGAACCTGAACGTCGTGCTGACCTACTTGGACGCGCTAGCCGACGACGATTTACTCAATGTGGAAACCGTGCTGCGCGACCACCCCGAACTGCTGACGATCAACGATTCATCGCAAATTGCTCCGGCGCGCCAGGCGTTCGAAAAGGCCGTAGGGAGCTACGTTCAAGGCATGGCCATTGTCCGCAGTCGAGCGCCCGAGATCGTTCGACTGTTCAATCTCGACCCCGACGAAAGCCGCGATGAGGAACGATTCCGGGCCAACCTCCTCGATCTCGAAGGCTCGTTGGATGCCATGCTGAACGTCAACGAATACCCGCAATTCCGACTCCGCTTCGGACACCTCATCGATGGCTCTTCCTCACTGCGTTCCCTGGCCCCCTCATTCCGTGGCGACACCCCTATCGGAGGCTTCGCCCCGGACACCACGCTAGGAGGAAGTCTTCAGGCCTTGGGCGAACCGGTCATCATCGCGCAACCCACGGGTTTGCGCGCGCCATTGGGACAGACGGTCACTCTGGGCGTCACCGCTGTCGGAGACGCCCCGCTAACCTATCAGTGGCGCCGAAACGGTTTCCTCATTCCCGACGCAGACCAACCCACCTACTCAATCCCATCAGTTGCCACCGACGACTACGCTCTCTACGAAGTGTCGGTTTCCAACAATCACGGAACGGCTGTCAGTTCGACCGCAGCGATCAAGCGGCCCGGAAAAGCCTTGGTCGTGTGGGGGCTGAACGCCACTCAAACCAACCCTCCCCCCTCGGTGGTTGACTTGGTCGCAGTCTCCGCAGGCGATCGCCATGCGCTTGCGTTGAAGGCAGATGGAACAGTGATTTCCTGGGGCGACCGCACCGACGTTCCGTTCGGACTCCAAGACGTTGTTGATGTCGAAGCCGGCGACGACCAAAGCTACTTTCTCAAAGCGGACGGAACTGTGATCGCCTGGGGATCGGCCATGCCCCCCCCGTTTGGCCTCGACGAGGTCGTAAAGGTCGCCGCCGGCGGTTTTCACGCTTTGGCTCTTCGGCAAGATGGGACACTCACTGTCTGGGGAGGCAGCAGTTTTCCGGGTTCCGCCGGCGATACGGTGTTCGCCGCCTCCCTCGACAACATTACTGACATCGCAGCGGGCGAGTCACACAACCTGGCCCTGCGTCGTGATGGAACGGTCGTGGGCTGGGGGGATACAAGCCCAGGGTTCCCGATCGGAGCGCCCCATCCTTGGGCAATCCCGGGTGGACTGAAGAACGTCAAAGCCATTGCTGCCGGCGACTTCCACAGTCTCGCCTTGCTGGAAAACGGAACAGTTGTCGCTTGGGGCGCCAACAACGACAATCAGACAACCGTGCCGCCGGAGCTCTCTGGAGTCGTAGACATTGCCGCCGCAGGCAACCAAAGTCTCGCGCTGAAGGCCGACGGATCAGTCATTGCCTGGGGCAGCGTTGGCGACATCTTCAGTCCTGTGGACTCCGCCTCACTCGTGCCCAACGGACTCTCCGGCGCAACCTCTATATCCGCTGGCGGCACGTTCGCGCTCGCCACTGGCTCAGTGCTGCTGACTGGTGGGCCGCTCGATCTGCACGTCAACGAGGGTGATACGGCGACCTTTTCTGTTCCGGAGATTCATGGGGAAGGACCTTTCTCATTCCAGTGGCGCTTCAACGGAGCCTCTATTCCCGGAGCCACAACTCCCACCCTGTCGTTGGCCTCCGTGCAACTTGCCGCTGCCGGAAACTACTCGCTCGCGATCAGTGACGGCGTAGACACGGTTGTTAGCCGCGCCGCAAAACTTTCCGTCAACGCGGCGAATGACGGTTTTGCCTCGGCTCGACCACTCCCCGGTGGCGGCGCGCGCATTCTCGGCTCCACGTCCATGGCGAGCCGCGAACCGGAAGAGCCCGTTCATGCAGGCGACCCCGGTGGACGCTCCGTCTGGTTTTCCTGGACCGCTCCCGCCACGGGAAGCGTCAACGTGGACACAATCGGCAGCGGCTTCGACACGCTCCTGGCCGTCTACCAAGGGACCGAATTTGACAATCTGATGCTGGTCGCCGCGGATGACGACGGCGCCAACTTCAACTACAACAGCAGCCTGACGTTCATGGCCGAAAGCGGAGAATCCTATCTTATTGTTGTCGACGGCTACGGCGGCGCTGGCGGATCCCTCGCTTTGACGCTGACTCCAAACCTAATCCTTCAAGGATTAGTTCAATCGACGATGTCAGGAGCAATTCTCGAAGCCTTCGGTCCAGCCACCAGCAAAATCGTGATCCAGTCCTCCGCCGATCTAAAAGGCTGGATCCCTGTCTTTACCAATGCCATCCCCGAAAGCGGCATCCTCCAGTTCAACGATGCCGATGCCGCTGGCCAAGGGGTTCGGTTCTATCGCGCCGTCACCAAATAACCCCGCCCAGAATAGACTGTATACTCAAAGCGACCAGCCCTTGCGGTGGTGGTGGTGGATGAACGGATCCGCTTCCGGGCAACCGATGGCGCGCAGGCGTTTGGAATCCCATTCGATCAACTTGCCGGTGCGATGCGCGACATTGCCGAGCAGGATGGATTCGGTCAGTTCGCAGGCGTAGCCGAAATTGCTGCCGGTGGAACCGCCGGTCTTGCAGGCCTGGATCCATTCGGCGTGGTGTCCGATCGAATCGGGGATGAACGGCTTCGGCGCCTTGTGGTTGGTGTATTTGTATTCCGGCAGCAGGACGCGTTGGGTGTAGTTCGCGGCCAGCATCCGCTTGTCCTCGCCGACAAACAACACGCCGCTCTTCCAATCCGGAACCAGGCCTTCCTCGATGTAGGGCGGGCGCAGACCGCCCTGATACCAGGTGAGCCTCACCGGCGGCAGATCGCCCCGCGCGGCATAGTCGAACTGCACGACCATCTGCTTCGGCGGACCCTGCGGGTCGGGCGCCGGGCCGTCCACCTGCTGGATGGCAATCGGCGTCCCCAGGTCCAGGGCCCAATGTGGCAGATCCATGTTGTGACAACCGAAGTCCGCCATCGTGCCGCCGCCGAACTGCCACCAGTTGCGCCACTTGAACGGGATATAATCCGGATGATAAGGGCGGTATTCCACCGGCCCCAACCAGCTCTCGTAATCCAGGTAATCCGGGACCGGCGGCACATCGACCGGATACGGCTTCGCCTCATACACCGCCGACGCCCAGACATGCACTTCCTGAATTGCGCCGACGGCCCCGCTCTGAACCTCCTCCACCACACGCCGGTAGTTGCCGGAGGGATGCGAATGAATCTGGTTGCCCATCTGCGTCGCGACCTCCGCCTTGCGCGCAGCCTTGAGCACGGCCCTTGCCTCGGACACCGTATGTGTGAGGGGCTTCTCGCAATAGACGTGTTTCCCCTTCTCCAGCGCCGCGACGGTGATCACTGCGTGCGTGTGGTCCGGCGTGCTGATCGCCACCGCGTCCAGATCCTTCTGATCCAGCAGTTCCCGGTAGTCCGAATACCGCTTCGCATCGGGAAACTCCTCGGCCGCCTTCGCCAGATTGCGCGCGTCCACATCGCACAGGGCCGCGATGTTCTCGCCCTTGACTCCCTCCAGGTTGGAACGCCCCCGCCCGGCGACGCCGATGACGCCGATGTTGATCTTGTCCTTCGCCTCCGAAGGCTTGATGAAGAACGGCTTCGCGAAGGTCGTATTGGCGGCGACGCCCGCCGCAACGATGGCGGATTGGCGGAGAAAATTGCGGCGATTGGTTTTGCTGTTCATGACAACGGATCAGAAGTTTTCAGGAGAAAAGGCAACATACCACAACGCGCCAGTCACGCGCGCTCCGCCCCTGTGATGCAGGATTCTTGCCACAGCTTACAGTCAGGGAATCTGCCGGACGAAGATGTTCTTGAAATGAACGGGATGCTGGTGGGCCTGCAGTTCGATCGGCCCCCAGTCATAGATCGGCTTGTCGCGTTCCCAGTAGTTTTCAAAGGTCACGCCCGTGCGCTTCTTCGCGTCCCAGACCACCAGTTCGTCATTCAACTGCACGGTCACCTTGTCGCCCAGCATGACAATGCGCAACCGGTTCCACGACCCCGGGAATCGGTCCGCGCGGACGAGAGCCTTGTTCAGGTTTCCCTTGTTGTTGTATAGGCCGCCCGACCCCTCCGGGACCGTCCAGAGGTTCACCTGAGGACTGCCGCGCAGGTAGATGCCGCTGTCGCCTCCCTCGTAGAGTTTCCAATCGGCCATGAGTTCGAAATTACCGTAGTCCAGGTCCGTGGCGAGGTTGAAGAACTCCTTGCCGATGTGGGTGATCGCCCCATCCAGCACGACCCAGTTTGTGCTGACAATCTCATCCGCGGACACCTGCTTCTCCGCCCACTCGGTGATGGACATCTTGGCGACCTCGGGCGGACTGCCGGGCACGCCCTTCCACCCGGTCAGATCCCGGCCGTTGAACAGCGACTTGAATCCATCCGGGGCCAGGTTGTCGATCCGCGCCTTGGGCAACTCCTTCACCCGGATGTTCCGATAAGCCACCCAGTCATTGTGCCCGAGAAAACCGATGTGCCCCGACTCCCGCAGCATGCCCGGATGGGCCAGGATGGTCTCGTGATCGATGACGTTGTTCAGATCGGCGTCCAGAATGACCGCGCCATTCAGGGTCACCGTGATCCGCCGCCCCTGGCACCGGATCTCCTGCCGGTTCCACTGGCCCACCGGCTTCAACGCCCCGGTCGCCGCCGGGATCACGCCGTAAACCGAGCCGTGGTATTGAAACGGCTTCAACCGATCCCCGTAGCGCTCATGGAAATGATCCAGCGTCTGGATTTCCATGCCCTTGTAGGCCATGGACCCCACACTCTTCGGGGCCCGGATCGCAATGCCGTTGTTCGAGCCCGGCTTGAGCTTGAACTCCAACCGCAGGACGAAATCGGAGAATTGCCGGTCGTAGAACAGGTTGCCGCCGCCGCCCTGGGTGCAGACGATGGCCCCGTCCTCCACGACATAGCCGTCGCCTTTCTGTCCAAGCAGCGTCCAGCCGTCCAACGACTTGCCGTCGAACAGCGGAACGAATCCCTGGTCGTCGCCGCTGGGAACGGTTGTGCAGGAGGTGGTGAAGACGGCGCACGCCGCGCCGATCAGGATGGTGGTTGCTACGCCTTTCAATCGAATCATGAGCCAGTCTTTGCCTGTGTTGCCTGAATTAAATTAGCGCCGGAAAGTGGCAGGCTGTTGGATGCCCTACCCGGTGTCAAGCAAGGTATTGCCGATCGCTGACCGAAGGGCCGATCAAATCCCGAGGACCGCCCGGGCGATGAGCAGATAGATCAGCAACCCGAGCACATCCACAAAGGTCATGACCAGCGGCGTGGAGCAGACCGCCGGATCGAAATCCAACGCCTTCACCCCCAAGGGCAGCAGGCCGCCGAAGAGACAACCGAAGATCACGACCCCGACCAGGCTCACAGCGATCGCGATTCCCATCCGCCACGGCTCCGGGCCGAACAAGCCGGCTCCGCCCAGTCCCGTGCTCACGCAAACCCCGGTCACCGCCAGGGCCAGCGCCCCCATCGCGAGCCCCAGACCCAGCCCGGAGCCCATCTCCCGCCGCACCACCTTCCACCAATCGGACAGATCCAATTCCTGAATGGCCATGGAACGGATGACCAGCGTCGCGGCCTGGGAACCGCAATTGCCCCCGGAACTGATGATCAGGGGCAGGAAGAACACCAGATACATCGCCTCGGAAAACTGCTCGTGATAGTGACTCATGGCGAACGCCGTCAGCAATTGCCCCACGAACAGGATCGCCAGCCAGCCCACGCGCTTCTGCACCATCGAAAACAGGCTCGCGGAAAGATAGGCTTCATCCAACGCCTCCATGGCCGCCATCTTCTGCATGTCCTCCGTGACCTCCTCATCGGCGACGTCCAGAATGTCATCGCCCGTCACAATCCCGACCAGCTTCCCCGCATCGTCCACCACCGGCAGCATGTGGCGGTCGTATTTCTTGAACTCCTGGACGGCGGTTTCCTGGTCGTCCGTCACCTGCAACGACGGCAGGTTCGTGTCCACCGCCTGCGACACGGAAAGCCCGGGATTCGCGATCACGGCGTCCGCCAACTCCAGACGCCCCACGAGTTTCCCCTCCGCATCGGTGACAAACATCTCGTGCAGCGCCTCGCGGCGCTCCTGCCCAATCGCGCGCAGATGCTCCAATACATAGCCGCCGGTCCAGTCGTCCTCGATCGAGACAAACTCCGGGGTCATGATGCGGCCGATGGAATCTTCGGGATAATCGAGCAACTGCTCGGCCATCTCGCGCTCTTCCGGACGCAGCTTGCTGACCAACTCCTCGGCGTCCTCCTCCTCCAGATCCTCCAGGAAGTCCGTCCGGTCGTCCGGCTCCACCTCATCGAGAATCCCGACCAACTCCTCCGTCTTCAAGGCGTCTGCCAGCAGTTCCCGCTCGTCCTGATCCAGCACCTCAAACAAATCCGCCGCCAGGTCCTTTGGCAGCGTCCGGACCATGATGGCCTTCCGATCAATGTCGAAGTCCTCAAAGATCTCGGCGATCTCCGCCACCGGAAACTCCGACAACGCCTCCCGCAGACCGGCCGAGTCGCGCTCGTCGATCATCTTGATCAGTTCGGGTTTGAGAAGGGCTCCGATCATGACGGGTCGCGGAGTGTGCTAGGATTCAAATCGACATTCCACAAAAAAGGAATTCGAAGCCTGGAATCGGGCTGAAGAATCACCTTGCGACGCCCGTTCCCCGCCCGGCGGGCGTCACGTCATCGTCACTGCCCCAATCCGACAATCGAATCCAGGGCCACGCCGATCGCGTCCCTGAGTTCCTCCCGTTCCCCCAACTTCTCCAGGGCATCAACGGCAGGCCGCGCCCGCTCGCCCAACTCCCCCAGAATCTGAACGCCGACCCTCGCCGCGCGAATGTCCTCCTCGCTGGCGATCGCCACCGCGCGCGGGATCAGCTCGGGATCCTCCGGATCCAGCCGCCACAGGGTCGCCAACGCCCCGCTTCTCATTCCCGGATCGGCGTGCCCGAGATTGCGCGCCACGGCCGCCTTGGCCGGCGCGCCCAGCGGCCCCATGGTCATCAGGACCTTCATCGCGGCGGACCGGACCCGCGCATCGGGATCTTCCAAGGCTCCGGTCAATTCCGGCAGGGCCCGTTCGATCTTGCGCGGCGCAATTCCGGAGTCCCGTTCGGCGGCGATCAATTGCAACACAGCCAATCCTTCCAACCGCTGCCCCAGGTCCTCACCCGTGAGTTTCCTTACGTTGAACTCCAGTTCCGGATCGCGTTGGAGATCGGAAAGCCGCAGGCCGACAAATACAATCACGCCCACGCTCGCCAACAGGACCAGCCAGAGCGTGGCCCGCGTCGCCGGGCCATGCGCGGGCCGATCCGCGCTGAGTTCCTCTGGGGTGTTGTCGTGGTCGTGTATGTGCATGAATTGTCGCGCGCCGCGCGCCGCGAAGATTCGCACAAACATCGACTTTCGCCAGCATCAAACCGCGCCCCTTTTCGAATTGCGGAAGGCCCCGGAAGCGTCAATGAATGGAGCCATGCCGACTGCCTCCCGTTCCCCCATGTTTACGCCCCGTAGCGCAACCGTCCCCGCCCGACCGGTCACGCCAGGCGGCGGGACGCCGCCACCACCCGCAGGCGAGGACGCCAGCCTTCGCAGAGCTTCGTCTCGACAAGCCTGCGCCAAAGCCGTCCGACGCCGCAGCCCCCTTCACCGCTGCGCGATCTTGTCGCTGTGCTTCCTCTTCCTCGGCGCGGCCCTGGCTGTCGCAGCCCCGAAGAAGATCGTCCTCATCGCCGGCCCCATCACCGGCCACGGCAAGGGCATCCACGAATACGAGAAGGACGTCATCCTCATCAAACAACTCCTCGACACCTCGCCCAACCTCAAGGGCGTCGTCACCGAGGCGCACTTCCAGGGCTGGCCCAAGGATCCCGCGACCCTGAACGACGCCGACCTGATCCTCTTCGACTCCGACGGCTCCAACCGCGAGGAAACCGCCCACCCCCTCTATGTCCAAAAACGCATCGAGATTCTGGAAAAGCAGATGAAGCGCGGCTGCGGCCTGATCCAGTTGCACTGGGCGACCTTCAATCCCAGCCGCTTCCACGAGCGCGTCACCGAATGGGTCGGCGGTTACTTCGATTACGAGAAAGGCTCCGGCAAGAACAACTGGTATTCCGCCATCAAGACCTATGAGGCGCCCGCCAAGCTCGGGGATACCGCGCACCCGATCCTTCGCGGCGTGAAGCCTTTCACCCTCAAGGAGGAGTTCTACTACAACATCCGCTTCCGCCCCGACGATCCGCGCGTCAAACCGATCGTTCTCACGCGCCCGCCCGGCGAACAGCGAGACCACACCGTCGGCTGGGCCCTGGAGCGCCAGGGCGGCGGCCGCGGATTTGGTTTCACCGGCGGGCATTACTTCGACAATTGGCGCAAGCCGGATTACCGGAAGCTCCTGCTCAACGCCATCGTCTGGGCCGCCGGCGCCGAGATCCCCGACGGCGGCGTCGAATCCATCATGGAGAAGCCCGTCAAGGCGCTCATCGTCACCGGCTATCACCACCCCGGCCACGACTGGCGCAAACTCACCGCCGCCCTGATCGGCGTCCTCGAACAGGACCCGCGGGTCGTCGCCCACGTCACCGAAAACCCCGACGACCTGGCCTCGATCAAAAAGTCCGACTACGACGCCGTCGTCATGAATTACTGCAACTGGGACAAGGCCGGGCTCAGCGACGCCGCGAAGAAGGGCTTTGTGGACTACCTCAAAAGCGGCGGCGGCCTCTCCATCATTCACTACGCCAACGGCGCCTTCACCCCGACCATTCCCAACACCAATTCCGTCTGGCCCGAGTATCACACCAGGATGCTCCGCCGCTACTGGCTCCACGGCAAAGGCAAAAGCGGCCATGACAAATACGGCCCCTTCAAGGTCGACATCGCCAACCCGACGCATCCCATCACCCGCGGCTTGAAACCCTTCTCCACGACCGACGAACTCTACTTCCGTCAGGCCGGCGACCAACCCGTCGAACCGCTCGTCACCGCCCATTCCAAGGTCACCGGCAAGGACGAACCCCTCGCCTTCGCCTATAACTACGAAAAAGCCCGCGTCTTCCAGACCCTGCTCGGACATGCCGATGAATCGATCCGCGGCGCCGGCGCCCTGATCCGCCGCGGCCTCATCTGGACCGTCGGCCGCGACAACATCAGCTTCGACCCGCCCACCGACACCCTGGAGAACCTGTTGTTCCGCGCGGGCAGCCAATGGTCCCCCGCGGAATCCGAGAAACGCGCCGGCGGCAAGGCCGGACAACCTGGTAAACAAGCGAAGGCTCGGAAGCCCGCCAAGCCGCTGCCGAAGGAGAAGATCGTCGAAGGCCGCTTCGGCAAGGCCTTGAACGCTGCGGCAACATCCCTCCGCATCGCGCCCAAATCGATCTACAGCCAACGCCCCTTCACCGTCGAGTGCTGGACCCGACTCGCGGACAAATCCTCTTACAACATCCTCGTCGCCAATGAGTCCAAGGCCTCGGCCACGCATTGGGAGATCTTCAGCATGCCCAAGTCCGGCCACTTCACCGCCTACCTGCCCGGTTTCACCCCGGATCACATCCGCGCCAAGACGGACATCTGCGACGACCAATGGCATGCGCTGGCCATGACCGTCACCGACAAGGAAGCCGCGCTGTTCGTCGATGGCAAACAGGTCGCCAAGTCATCGATCAAGTTCAACAACGGCAAGAGCCTTCCCGGAACGTTGGCCATCGGTTCGCTGAATGATGGCCGTATCCGCTGCAACGGCTTCATCGATGAGGTGCGCATTTCCTCGGGCGTCCGCAAGATCGCCGCCGCGCCCAAAACCGGGTTCAAGACCGACGCCCAGACCCTCGGTCTCTGGCGGTTCGATCAGCTTCAAGCCGGGACTGAATTCAAGGACCAT
>Ga0181573_10005884_pt1 | contig 10060 bp, 4 predicted proteins | sample 101ome_25_FD_148643 | JGI IMG/M metagenome (GOLD analysis project Ga0181573, IMG submission 148643) | Coastal salt marsh microbial communities from the Groves Creek Marsh, Skidaway Island, Georgia - 101409BT metaG (spades assembly) | ecosystem: Environmental > Aquatic > Marine > Intertidal zone...
CGTATTCACCCGCAGAGCTTTGCCTGTTTCAACGAAGTGGATCCGGCGTCGGAAGAGCGAGTGCCGCTTCTTGTCAGCAACAGCAGGAGGAACGAGCCCCTCGAGCTTCAACTTGGCCAAGTTCTAGAAGTCCACTGGAAAGGCGAGGTACACGTCATTCTCTTCGGCCGTCCGACCCGCAGTCTTGACCACGGCAGTCTCTGCGTCCGACGGGCCTTTGCCGCGGCAGCTGCAGAAGAACGAGTGGGACATGCACACGGAACTAACGAGCACCGCCACGGCGGCGAGCTTTATGATCCAAAAAAGGGAAGCCACAGAGTAAATTGGATAAGAACATAAGAACCTCCGTCCGACGAATCAAAACCTCGGATTTGGTAGGCATGCAAAACTTCCGGGTTCTAAAAAGTTAGCTCTTCCTGCTGCCAGTGGCGTACCGCCACTGGCAGACCCCGCAACTCCGAACTTAGAACCCAGAAATGCGGCCGAGATACAGAAGGGCCGTTTTTTCGTCTGGTTGGGCGTTTTTTCGACGGGTGTTCGCGGATAGAGCCGAGGAAGTTATGTCTTGAGCTCGCTCTGTACGGCGTGGGGGGTTTTGGCGATGCGACGAAGGCAGGCCGGGAGCGGCCTGACGGCTGGGATGTGATGTGACGTATCGATACTTACGTATATACCAGAGACCGTCCTTAAATACCGAGCTACATGAGTGAGGTCCTACGCCCACGCTTCATTTGCGGAGGGCCTTGTGGCGGGCCACAGCCGCTGCCACCTCGGCCTCCGGCGCGCCCGCCGCCTTGAGCGCACGCACTTGGGCGGCCGCGGCCTCCAAGCCGTCCATTGGCACGGCCACGTCTGCAGCGGCCGCGTCCGTGAGCACGGCGGCGGCGGCGCGCGGCAGCAGCGGCGCGGGCGGCTTCGTGCTGGCCCCGGCGCTGCTCCCGGCGGCCGCATCCCCGGCCCTTCGACTGGTGAGGCGCGCGAGGGGCGAGGGCGCGGCGAGGTGGACGACGTCGAAGTCAAGGTCGAGCGGCGGCTTGGGCCGGCACCGCACCGCCACCCGCACCATCGCGAAGATCTCCAGCTGCAGCTCCGTCCAGCCGCCGCCCGCAGCACCGGCACCCACTTCTCCTCCTCCCGCCGCCGACGGTGGCCGCGTGAGGGTAAGGACCTCGCTGGCCTCGTCGAAGGCGCCGGCCACCTGCTGGCCGCCTGCTGCGCCCATCTGGTCCACGAAGACACGGCCCTCGAGACCGAGCTCGGGCACGAAGATCGTGAACGACTTGGCGCCGACGCCGATGACCACCGCGTCGGCCTCAAGCGGGCCGGCGTTGCGGAGGAAGACGCATAGGTAAACGTGGTCGCTGCGCTCCTGCGCGTTCTTGGCCGCGTCCTTCATCTCGTTGCACTTGGCCGCCATCTCCTGCACCTGCTCTACGCCCCACGCCCCCGCCACAGCCGAACCTCCGCCGCCTCCGCCGCCTCCGCCGCCTGCGCCTGCACCGCCACCGCTGCTGGCAGCTTGCTCGTCGAGGAGCACGGCGTGCAGGAGGCGGTGCACCATGACGTCGGCGTAGCGCCGGATAGGTGACGTGAAGTGAGTGTAATAGGGGATGTTGAGTGCGTAGTGCCGCCACCGCGCCGCGTCGGTTACCGCGTCGCCGCCGCTTCCACCGCCCTGCGCGCCGTCCGAGTCAGCGCCGGCGGCCATGTACGCGGCAGGCTTCATTGGGTGCGTCAGGAGGGTGGTCACGGCCGCGGCGCAGGCCCGCCCCGCGGCGGCGCTCCCGGCGCAACGCTCCAAGGCTGCCTCGAGCCGCCGCAGCGAGTGGTGCAGCGCGCCCGCTGACGAGCAGTCAAAGACCGCGCCGCCGCTGCCGCCGCCGCTCCTGCCGCCAGGCGCAGCCGCCGCCGCCATGAGCTTTTCGACAAGCGGCTGCAAGGCGTCGAGAGAGCGCTGCACGGGCTTTGGGTGGCAGCGGACGAGCGCTTTGGGCCCCGCCTTGAGCAAGAGGTGCTGTGCGACGAGGAAGTTGGCGAGCAGCATGTACTCCTCCACGAGCTTGTTCGTGTCCTTGAGCGGGTACGAAAAGACGCGCGTCGGATCGCCCGACTCGTGGTCCCGCTCGAAGCACAGCTTTACCTTGTGCAGCGACAGCGCGCCGCCGCCCGCCCGCCCGTCGCCGCCCAGGAGCCCCCCGTCGCCGGTGGATCCGTTGCCGCCGCCCCCCGCGGCGAAGCGTCGCTTGCGGCGGGCCATGGCCAGGGCGTGCATAAGGCGCACGTCCCCAATGACGGCCTCGAGCGTGTGCCCCCCCGTCGGCCGCCGCTTCGCCTCCCAGTCGCCCTCGCCCAGCGCTGCGCCGTCGACGGGGCCGCACAGCGGCGATGCGCCACCAGGAGCACCGGCAGCGGCGGCGGCGGCGGCGGCGGCGGAGATCAGGGCCGCGAGCGCCTCGGCCTTGGTTGCGTCGCTGGCGCCGGGCGGCGAGAGGCCGTCGAAAGGGTTGGCTGGCCAGGCGCTGCCGCCGTCCACAATCTTCTGCGCCGTGCCGTAGTCGAGCTTGGCGCAGGACCGGATCACGCTCTTACCGAACCAGGGCGTGTGGCCGGAGTAAAGGCCGCCGTCGCTCGTCATGCGCCAGACGCAGCTGAAGGCCAGGCGCTCCACGCTGGGGTTGAGCGAGCAGAGGTCCTCGCAGAGCACAGAGGGGAGCATCGGGATCACGCTGTGCACGAGGTACACCGACGTCGCTCGCACCTGCGCCTCGTCGTCCACGGCGCTGCCCGGCCGAACGAAGTGGCTCACGTCGGCGATGTGCACGCCGAGCTCGACCGTGCCATCTGGCATGGGGGTAACGTGCAGCGCGTCGTCGAGGTCCCTGGCCGTGGCCGGGTCGATGGTGAAGATGCGGTGCGCGCGCAGATCCCGCCGCGTCGCTAGCTCGCTCGCTGGGATGGCCCAGTCCCCGCGCAAATCGCCGCCCGCCGTCGCCTCCGCGGCCACCGCTGCCGCCGGGCCCTGCGCTGTCGCGTCGCCGCCCGCCGCGACGGGCGCGACGGTGCCGTTCGCGCGCAGAAAGGCGGTGACCGAGGCCACCACGTCGTCGCTAAAGTGCCCGTGGTCGACCCCGTGCGCCCGCAGCAGGCAGCCGTGCTCCGCGGCCAGGTCTCCGCATTCGCCGATGCACCGCAGGGACCCCACCGCCACGCGCGGGAAGCGCGACGTGGCCGGCCAACCCTCGCTCCCGCCGCCGCCGTGGTCGTCCGTTAGGGGCGCGGTGAGGTCCACCAGCCAGAGTTTGTCGCCGAACGCGTGCGGGTCCGCCACCACCTCGGGAGGCACGTCCGTCTTGGCGACGAGCAGCCAAGGCACCCGCCCGTCCGTGGGGCGCAGGCACATCCACCGCTCCCCCGCGGGCACGGCCTTGCCCGGGCCCACGGAGGCCTCGTTGAGGGGGCCGAGGATTCCGTCCACGCTCCCGCGCCGCTTGCGCTCCACGATGGCCACGACCCGGCCCTTGGGCTGCAGCTGCCCCTTGAAAGCCAGCTGCCCCGCGAAGCAGAGGCGTGCCGCCCGGCTCGCCGCGGTCGCCGCGCGTTCCGCCGCTGTGGGCTCGGCCTCACGCGCCGCCACACCCGGCACCAGCGGCCGCCACAGCGCCTCGCACTCGTCCTCAACCTCTGGAACCGCCGCCGCCGCCGTCGCTGCACCGCCCTCGGCGAGGGAGAGGCCGCCGAGTCGGCCGAGTAGCGCCTCTGCCGCCGAAACCTCGTCGCCCCTGGCCTTGCTGGCCGCGGCGTCGGGGCTCCAGGTGTCCATCGGCAGCAGCTCCACGGCGACCAGGTCCCCGTCTAGGCCACGGTTCCGCAGCTCCTCGCCGTCGATGAATACGTCGCCAGGCAGCGGCCCGTGCGACGCTCCGAAGAGCGGCCGAACGCTCACAAAGGCGTGCTTGCGGCTCCGCGAGTTGATGCGCAGCTTGCCCACGAAGAGCGTCCGGAAGCCCTTGCCCGCGGCCGCCGCCTCGTCCGCCATGTCCACGTCGCCCGCCGCGATACGCGCTCGCACTTCGTCGTCGGGCAGATGCATCTCGAAGACCGGGCGCGGTATGCATCTCGAAGACCAGCCAGAGTTTGTCGCCGCACGGTTTCCACCTCCGCCGCCCTTGTTGCTTCTGCTGCTGCCGCCGCCGCCGCCGCCGTTACCACCTTTTCCGTTTTGCTTCCCCATGTTTTCTTGTTGTTGTGTTATACCGAGCTAGGTACCCGGGTATAGTAACTTCTTGACTGACTTTCTTGGCTTCTTGGTTCTTGGGCACTTTCCCAGTGGCTCGGCATTTTAAGGATCATCCACCAATCAGCCCAGTTCTGCGGACCCGATCAAGTGTGCAGTTGTCAGTCAGTTGTTTGTTGGGGCGCCCTACGCCCACATTACGACCATCGCACAGCAGTTTTAGCCTGACTTGAGGCTCAGACTGTTGCGGGTTCGGGCGCGGCAGCTGCTTGCAGCATGCGGGGCACAAGCTCGTCATCGAGTAGTCCCCGCCTGAGCAGCCTCTTCCGAAGGTCATCATCAAGAACGGGCGCGGATGCGGGGAGCACCGCCGCCGTGGTGGCTACCGTAGGCGCCGACGGCTTCTGCCAAACGACTGGTGCTGTGGTCTCAGAGGATGGCGTGCGCGTGCTGGGCCGAAGAGAGCCTCCTAAAATGCGGCCGCCACCGATGGCAGGTGCCACCCCCGTCGCATCAAGCAGGGCGGCGGCGGCGGCGGCAGGGCAGCACAAGCCCGCGGCCCGCGGGAGCGACGCGGTGCGGGCCACCGTGTCGCCGCTGAGCAAAGGGTTCAACCGTGACCCGTCGGATGGCCGAACGGACACGGAGACGGACGAGGAGGACCCGCTGCCGCCACGGCCACGGCCGCTGCCGCCACTGCGCCCGCCATCGCCGCACTCTCCCCCGGCCGCGGCGCGGACGCCGCTCCACGAGCCCGCGGTGGACGGGGTAGCAGTGGCCCCTATGCCTACCGCCTCCCCGGAGCCGACGCCGGTTGAAGAGGAGGAGTCGTTCATCTCCTCCTTCATTTCAAGCAGCTACTCCTTCTTCTCGGTGCGGTGACATAATGGGCCGTGCTTTTGGCGCGTGCGCTGTGCCAAGCAGAAGCGTGCGCCGCTCGGAGTACTGACTTTGTTAACCTCCGTTTCATTCTATGCGTCGATCGCAGGCCCTGTCGCCCTCCTCGGACCTCGAGCCGAAAGCTGCGAGGGACCCGGGTAGCGCGGCGGTGCCCCCTCCGCCCGGCACGCCAGCAGCACAAAGCCCAGCCCGGCCACCCGCGCGCTCTGCTGCCTTTTCCTCCTCTCCCCCGTCGTCCCCTCTGTCCCCTCGTGAGCGCCGCCGCCCCCCCGCCGTGTCCACGGGCCCCGGCCTGCGGCCCTCGCCGCTGCAGCCCACTCCGCCGGCAAGCCGCGGCACGCCATCCGCTGTCTCCGGCGCAGGCTCCACGTTGGGACCAAGAGCCCCGGGAGCCGCAGCAGCAGGTGGTAGAGGAGGAGGAGGTGGTGGTGGTGGTGGTGGAGGAGGAGGAGGAGAAGGAGGAGGAGGTGGAGCCGCGAGCGGGCCCGCCTCCTCTGGCCGGGGCGCAGGGCCAGTGGCCGGGGCGGACGGGGGTGGGGCGCGCGTGCGGTGCACTCTGTGCGGCGTGAAGCTGCAGTCGGGCGCCGCGGCGGCTCACGTGTGCGACTTCGAGGCCATCTACAGCCGGTGCACGCACTGCGGGGCGCAGGTTCCGCTCGTGGATGCGTCCAACCACTGGTGCGAGGACGCGAGCGTGGGCCGCCTCGAGCCTAGCACGCCCGAGGTTCCGCGCTCGCCCGGCCTTGCCCTGCGCCTATCCCGCAGTGCAACCCCCAGCCCCACCTTTGTCAAGGATGACGACGACACCTTTGGCGGCGAAAAGGGCGACGGGCCTTCATCGTCGTCGTCGTCGGTCCGCGGAGGCCGCGGTTCGGGGCGGCCGGCGGGTCTGAACCTTGGCGCGCACTTCTCGTCGGCGCACGGTGCATCGGGTTCGTTCGACTCGGTGAGCGACGCGCTGGCCCTCCCCGTGTCGCCAACGTCGCGCCTCGCCGACGCGTGGATAGAGCCAGCCGTCGACCCGGGCTACAGGAGCGGTGGCGGCGGGGGCGGAGGCGGCGGCGGTGGGGGCGACCCACCGAGCCCGGGCACCGCAGCGGCATTGGCCATGGCGGGTGCAGCGGGGGCGGCCGCGGGGGCGGCGGCGGGGGCGGCGGCGTCGGCGGCGTCGAGCGTGGCGAGCTCCCTCTCGGGGCCCGCGCGGTACATCCTGGTGGGCAGCTCGGACGCGGTGACGAGCGCGACGGGCGTCGACCCCTCGCGCGCCCTCCTCGCCCTCGCCAAGGCCACCACCGCCGCCGCCAGCGATGCCGTCGGGGCCCCCAGTGGAGGGAAAAGCACCGGAGCGGACAGCGGCGGTAGTGGTGTGGGCAGTGCGGCGAGCAGCTGCGGGTGGACGACGAGCCTGGGGTATGACCTGGGTGCGGGGCAGGGCAGCCGCGCGGGAGACCTGATCCCGGGCCGTGAGGTGCCCTTCGAGTCGAGCCTGCTGTCGGGCCGCCTCTTTCTCGCCCTGCGCTCCGACAAGGGCCTCGACAGCGAGACGTACCGCGACTTCTTCCACGCCAAGAGCCGCACCATCCAGGTGCAGTGGCGCGTGGTGCTGAAGCGGCCTCTGAGTGGGCCCCTCTTCCTCGGCTTCGAGTCGAGCCCGGGCTGCCAGGAGAAAAAGCTCCCGAGCTCCACCGTGCAGTCCGCCCTCACCAACATCCTCCGCATGTTCCACGGTCCCAACGACGTGCACCTCTGCCTCCCGCCCTCGTCCGCCTCGGCCTTGCCCTCGGCCATGTCGTGGGGCAGCAGCCGGCACGGGGGCAAGGCGTGTGCCGGCGGGAGCTCCGCGGCCAAGGGCCTCGTGAACAGCGCGGGGGACTGGGGCCTCGCGGTAAGCGCGCGCAAGGCCTTCTCCTCCTTCACCGAAACCCCCGTCGGGGAGCGACCGCCGCCCCTGAACCGCCCCCTGCCCGGGGCCGGCGCCATGCCCGCCGGGGGCGAGCTTACCGTGGGCCCCACCTATTCCTTCTGCTGGTACACGCAGTACGTGGACTTCACCGAGCTCAAGCTCTGCAACCTCCCCATGTTTGGCTCCTTTACGCTCCCCGTGCACACGCTCCGCCTCGTCCTCTACGAGAGCGACCCCGGTGCAAAGGAAAAGGGGCCGCTCGAGCTCCAGGGAACGCATGCCAAGGGCAAGGCTGAGGGAAAGGGCGAGGGCGCGGAAACGGAAACGGCAGGGGCGGCCGCTGAAGGCACCGCCGCCGCCCTGGCACCGGCTCCAGGGACGGCGTTGACAGCGGGGGCAGGAGCCACGGGCGTGGCGGGAATGCTGCGCGTAGGGTGCGTGCGAGGGCTGTCGGCCAAGGCCAAGGCGCGGTGTGGCTGCTCCAAGGCGAGCACCAAGGTGGGCGACCTTCTCGCCGGCCGCGTCGTCCTCGTGCTTGAGCTCGGACGAGACCCCAACGACGGCATGGGCCGCGCGCGGGTCCGTGGGCCCGGCATCCCCGCGAAGCAGGCCCCGGCGCCCGACGCCAGCGGCAACGTAGGCGGCGACACAAGCGGCGGCAACGCGGACGGGGGCAAGGGCAAGGCGCAGGGCAAGGGCCCGCGGGAGGTGGTGGAGATCGAGGGTTGGGTGTCGGCCTCGCTGCTCGTGGACCCGAACGCGGCCCTTGAGGCGGCCCTCCTCTACGATGACGATGACAGCGACGCAGCCGCGGCCAAGGCACTGGGCGCGGAGGGCTGCGGCAGCGGGAGTGGCGGCGGTGGAGGCGACCGGCTAGCGAAGCAGGCGGAGCTCACAGGGGAGCAGCAGCTCTCCAAGGTGCTCCCGTACGCGCTCGCGGCGTCCCCGATGATGGCCCTTCCCAGCGAGGCAGGCCGCACGTACGCCTTCAGCTGCGTCTTCTCGCGGCGTTAGTTTTGGCGCCTTTTTTCTTCGGTTCACAGGAAACTGACTTTCCGGTTGGGCATTTCGCATTTCGGCGGGAGTTGGCTTTCCTGCCAGCTGCGATACGCCATCACTGGCGCATCTAGCTTTCAAGATGCATTAAATGGCTAGAGGACCAGTGGGATCATTTTCAGCGAGGCGCATTCGCTTGGTTTTTCTTAATAGGTGAGTACGAAGGCGGGTGCGAGTGAAAAACAGTTCTACTCGAAGCCCCGCCTCGAGAGGGAGGGCTTCGCCGCCTAGTACAGCCCAGGCCCAAAGCCTAGGCGGCTAGGCGCACGCAGCCTCTGCCGAATTTTCTGTTTTGTGTTTTCGACGTTTGAATGAAAAATGTTCCCGTTCAAAAACGGCGGGCGGTCGCCCCAGCGGGGGCTTCCAGGACCGAGATCCGGGTCTGCCGTGGCGTTTTTCTTCTCTTCATCACAATGCCCTTTCCAGGGCTAAAAAGCGCCCCCTCTACCCCCCGTCTCGTCTTCATTTTTCGCCACCACCGCATGCTGCTGCTGAGTGGCGGCCCGAAAATGTTCGGCAGCGGTGGTACCTTATCGTGCGCAGCATTCCCCCCCGGTCTTTGTGACTCTCCCGGCCTTGGCTTCGCCACCCCCAAGATACCTCTCTTCGTCTGTGGAAGCGCCCCGCACACGCCCGAGGACGGCCGACCCACGCCGTGTGGTAGCCACATTTTTTCGTCATCCGCGGCTTCCCTGAGTCTCTTCGACTCTCTTGGCCTCGGTTTGGCCACCTCAAAGATTCCCCCTTTGTCTGTGGAAGCGCTCTGCACCTTTGTTCGGCCTCAGCGGCCATGTCCACGCACCCCTACGGCTCCCTCGGCCTCTGCAAAATTTAATCCAAAGTGATCACTTGCTCCGGAGTAATTCTCGAGCTTGGCCTGTGCGCGGACATGGACGGCACGTCGCGAAGCTGCTAGCACCTGCCTGGCCCCGACGACAGCGCAGCATTCTCAGCTATCTCACTCGGCCTCCCCCGGCGCTGCGGCATCTCGTCGCGGTGCGGCAGCGATCGGCACCTCTGTTCGGCCTCAGCGGCCGTGTCCAATCACCCCTATGGCTCCCTCGGTCTCTGAAAAATTTACCCCGAAGTGATCAAACACTCCGACTGAACTTGGCCTGTGCGAGGACACGGACAGCTGGCCACGAGGCTGCCTGCACCTGCTTGGCCACGTCCTAGACCAGCGCGGCCTTCCTGATGAGCCGATAAAGGCCGCTTCCGCTGCTCCCGCTGGTGCTACCGCTGCCACCTCCCGCTCCCGCTCCCGCTCCCACTCCTGTCCGCGATGAGGTACCTGTATCCGTCACCAGACGTCACTCTTCGACATGCCGCTGCGAGCGCTTCTCGGAGCTTGGCTTCTGCGTCCTCGCAAGCTTGATTTGTATAGACCCGATATGTTACCGAAAAGCGATCCTCATTCTTGGATTCGAGTGAGTCATACCCGGATCCAGACAGGCTGGCTTCGCTCCCGCTCCCGCTCCAGTTCCCAATCCTACCCCTTCTCATGCTTCTCCAACTCTTCTTACTCCTCCCCGTGCTCCCACCGGTGCCGCTTCTTTCGCGCTTTTTTCTTTCTTTTTTTCATTGGTGTATTCTTCTAAACAGCGGTAACAGAAGCTGCGCGCGCCTACTGGAGGCGGCGAAATAGCGCCCCCTCTCGGGGTGGTTAAAGAAGAAGGGGCCGTCCTGGTCGTCCTCGTTCTTCGGCATTGCTGCGCCGTTGGCGCCGCAGTGCGCCGGGCCGTGGGTGAAGAGGTTCCGGGCGCGGTCGTGGATGTAACGGGCCCAGTCGCGGTGCGCCGTGCGCCCCAGACCTTGCGTGGCCTGTACATGCCCTTGGTGCGCTTGGTATCGCTGTTGTGTTCTTCGATGCTTCGATTAGTGGTTTCTAAAAGGGCAGCTCAAATGAAGACGGACCTCTTATCCACTGCGCGCGCTTTGTCTTTATCGCTCGCGCTGTCGACTAAACC
>Ga0181573_10005885_pt1 | contig 10059 bp, 7 predicted proteins | sample 101ome_25_FD_148643 | JGI IMG/M metagenome (GOLD analysis project Ga0181573, IMG submission 148643) | Coastal salt marsh microbial communities from the Groves Creek Marsh, Skidaway Island, Georgia - 101409BT metaG (spades assembly) | ecosystem: Environmental > Aquatic > Marine > Intertidal zone...
CCCGCATCATCGGTCAGGGACGCGCGTCGGAACTGTTATATACAGGTCGCTCCATGTCCGGCGAAGAAGCCTATAGCTGGGGGTTCTTCAATGGCCTGTCGGTGGCGGGGGAAACGCTGGACGATGCACAGAAACAGGCGGCCCGTCTCGCCGACGGCCCGACGTTTGCGCACGGCATCACCAAGCGCCAGCTACACATGGAATGGAACATGAGCGTCGAGGACGCCATCACGTCGGAAGCCGAGGCTCAGGCCATCTGCATGCAGACCGAGGATTTCCAACGCGCCTACGACGCCTTCGTCGCAAAGCAGAAACCCGTCTTTCAAGGAGACTGAGCCTTGCCCGAACAGACCTACCTGAACTGGCCGTTTCTTGACGAATCGCACCGCAAACTCGCGCGCGATTTCCGCGTCTGGGCGGACCGCGAAATCGCCCCCCTGTCGGACGAGGAACCAGACGACGAAGAGGGCCTCGACGCCCTGGCGCGCGAACTGGTGAAACGCCTCGCCGCGGGCGGCTGGCTGCAGTATTCGGTCCCCGCGCCGTGGGGTGGCAAATACGAGACGCTGGATGTTCGCGCCCTGTGCCTGATGCGGGAAACGCTGGCGCAATATTCCGGCATGGCGGATTTCTCTTTCGTGATGCAGGGGCTTGGTTCAGGCCCGATCTCGCTGTTTGGCTCAGAGGAAATCCGCAGCAAATATCTGCCGGAGGTAGCCACGGGCAAGCGCATTGCCGCATTCGCACTGTCGGAGATTGATTCCGGATCCGACGTTGCCGCAATGACTACAAATGCGCGGCTGGACGGGGATCATTACATCCTCAACGGCGCGAAGACCCTGATCTCGAATGGCGGCCTCGCGGATCAGTATGTGGTGTTCTGCCGGACCGAAGATGCCCCCGGCGCCAAGGGCCTGTCAGCGCTTGTCGTCGATGCAGGCCTGCCGGGGTTCGAGGTGACGGAACGGTTTGACGTCATTGCGCCGCACCCTCTGGGCCGGCTGCAGTTCATCGACTGTCGGGTGCCGGCGGTCAATCTGCTCGGCAATCCGGGCGACGGGTTCAAGATCGCGATGTCCTCGCTGGACGTGTTTCGGTCAACCGTTGGTGCGGCGGCGCTGGGTTTCGCCCGCCGCGCCCACGACGAAGCCATGGCACAGGCTCAGAGACGGATATCCTTCGGCAAGCCGATCGCGGATTATCAGCTGATCCAGGCAAAACTGGCCGATGGCACGTTGAAGATCGATGCCGCAGCGCTGCTGGTCTACCGCTCCGCCTGGACGAAGGATACGCAGGGTGGTCGCGTCACCCGGGAGGCCGCGATGGCCAAGCTTTACGCCACTGAGGTGGCGCAGGAAGTGATCGACCAGGCTGTCCAGATCTGGGGCGGCATGGGGGTCGTCGTCGGATCGACGGTCGAACGGCTGTACCGTGAAATCCGCGCGCTCCGCATCTACGAAGGCACCAGCGAAATCCAGAAACTGATCATCGCCGGAGAAGCGCTGTCGGCGGCGGAAGCAGAGAAGGCGGCAGAATAGGATCATGAGCAAGCATCTTCCGGGCGGACCGACGGCCCATGTCGATACCTTCGCGGCGGACAATCTGCCGCCAAAGGACCAGTGGCCAGAATTCGATTTCGATACCCTGCCCGTCCTGCAGGCCTATCCGGACCGGATGAATGCGGGTGTCGAGCTGCTCGACCGGATGTGCGAAAGCGGTTTGGGCGACAATGCCGTGCTGCATTACGAAGATACGACATGGACGTATAACGAGCTGCGCGATATTGCCGACCGGATCGCCAAAGTCTTGGTCGAAGATCATGGACTGGTGCCCGGCAACCGTGTGTTGCTGCGATCCGCCAACAATCCCATGCTGGTAGCCTGCTGGTGCGCTGTGCTGAAAGCCGGCGGCATCTGCGTCACCACCATGCAGCTGCTGCGCGCACGCGAACTGGTCTATATCGTTGAGAAGGCGGAAATACGCCATGCCCTGTGCGATATCGCGCTGGCAGAGGAGATGGAAGAGACCTGCCGGCGCAAGCCGGAAATCTCCGAAACGCTCCATTTCACGGCCGTCGGCAATGGCGATGCCTCTCTCGATCGGGCGATCGCGACCAGATCCGCTGGGTTCCCGAACTGTGATACCGCCGCCGACGATACCGCGCTGATCGCGTTCACTTCGGGGACCACGGGTTCTCCCAAGGCGACGATGCATTTTCACCGCGACGTCATGGCAATGACCGACTGCTTTCCGCGGTCTTTCGCAATGGCGGAGCCGCACGACGTCTTCACCGGCACACCGCCGCTGGCCTTCACGTTCGGGCTGGGCGGGCTGACCTGTTTCCCCATGCGGTTCGGCGCCTCGACACGGTTTTTCCCCGGCCCGATGGGTCCGGAAGACATGATGGCGGCAATAGAGAAGTACAGGATCACCGGCCTCTACACGGCGCCGACCATGTATCGCCAGCTTGCCGGTCTGGCTGACAAGTACAACATCTCCAGTCTGGAAAAATGCGTGTCCGCCGGCGAGACCCTCCCGAAAGCGACCTGGGAAGCTTTTTACAACGCTACCGGCCTCCGTATCGTCGACGGGCTGGGTTCGACGGAGATGATCCATATCTTCGTCGCCGCCAGCCGCGAAGACATGCGTCCCGGGTTTACCGGCAGGGCAATCCCAGGATACCGGGCCAAAATTGTCGACGAGGACGGCAACGACCTGCCACCGAACACGCCCGGTCTGCTGGCCGTTCAGGGTCCGACGGGATGTCGGTATCTGGCCGACGAGCGCCAGAGCGTATACGTGAAAGACGGCTGGAACTATCCCGGTGACGTCTACGAAATGACCGGGGACGGCTATTTCAAATACGTCGCCCGCGCCGACGACATGATCATATCCGCCGGCTACAACATCTCGGGTCCGGAGGTCGAAAACGCCCTGCTCGACCACAAGGCGGTCGCCGAATGCGCCGTGATCGGAAAGCCGGACGAAAAGCGCACCAACATCGTCAAAGCGTTCGTAGTGCTGCGGGATGGCTTTGGCGCGAACGAAGAAACTGTCAAGGCTCTGCAGGATTACGTCAAAAACGAGATCGCGCCATACAAATACCCGCGAGAAATAGAGTTCGTGAGCGAATTGCCGAAGACGGAAACCGGCAAGCTGCAACGATTCCGGCTACGCGATCAGGAACAGGCCGATGGGTGAAGGACGTTCATCCCGACCGTCCTTCCTGCCAATATAATTTGCCGTTAACGACGAATACGCGAGGACTTCTGTTTTTTCATGCACTAAAAAAATCGGGCGCATCTCGCGATTAACCAGCAATTCTAAAATGTTCTTAAAACCTCGCCCGTATTGTCAGGGGCATCGAACGTTTCACAAAGACGATCGGTGAAACACCAGCCAAGATCGGGCATCCCCCAACCAAACGCCGGATCGACGTTCAGTCCCTCTCCGTTCCCCCCGCGGAGAGGGGGTTTTTCATGGCGCGGCGTCTCGCGCTTACCGCGACTACGCAAAACTCACAAATTAAGAAAAAATCAACAGAAGTTAGAAATATTCATTCCGCTGTTACTTTTTGAATGCAGAGATTCGTGGCGCAAAACAGTTCTGCTCCCCGTCAAAATGAAACAATCCCAAACGGAAAATCAAGATGGCAGATACAATCGACAGTAAGGAAACACCCGAAGGTACCTCTGAAGAAATTCGCCGTACGGCTGATAGTTCCGAGCATCCGCGTCGAGCCGCATTTCTGTCCAACATTCGCGTGGGCGCTCGGATCGCAATGATCGTCGCGCTACCCGTCCCCGGCATGGGCTGCCCCGCCCCGCGCCTGTCGAGGGCGAAAACGGTCTGGTCCTGCCGGCCTTTCACGCTCGCGACCTGATGCAGACGTCGGACGCCAGTCCGAAGCCCCGCAAACCGAAAGGGTCGTTACGGAGAGATGCTGCTCGAAGACCCGTTCGACCGCGCCTTGCCGGGGGGCCACCGGGGCCTCGTTTTCTCCGCGGTGGTCTTTACCGCTTAAACTTCTCTGCCGGAAACCTCGAAACACACGGTATCTCGCGCGAACCCGTCGAACAGGTCGAGCATGCGTTCACGCCACGAATAGACCGGGTCATCCGCGCCCAGCAACTGAAACGGGCTGGTGACGCGCGCCCACTGAAACTGGGAAAAGACCACGAAATCGGCATAGCCGGCATCTTCGCCGCAGATAAATTTCTGACCTTTTCGGAACGACGTACGAATGGGATCCAGCGTCCGGTACAGATTGACCACCCGGCCGTCACGGCCTTCCTGCACTTCTTCCAGCGTGCGCTTGTACATTTTCTCCATTGATTCCCGGAAATAATTGCGATCGGTGGGATGCGCGGCATCCAGGACGTCGCGCGCAATGAGCGGACCGAGCGAGACGTTCACGGCCCGATCGCACCACGAATTGATCACCCGGGTCACCCCCTCGCCGATCGGCCCGCCAAGCAGACTGGGCGCGGTCGGATAGGTGTCGTCCAGATAGACGGCAATGTCCCAGGAGTCGGTCGTTACGACGTCGCCGTCGACCATAACCGGCACGCTTTTGGCGCCGGCGAAGGCGATGGAGTCCTTGTCTGTCAGCAGAAGCGGTATCTGTTCAAAATCGAGGCCCTTGTGCTTGAGAGCCAATTTCGCACGCCAGGAAAACTGGCTGTAGCGGCGGTCCTCATCGCCGAGAAGTTCATAGAGTTTGATGGTCATGTCACGATCTCCCTTGTCGGGTGTTCGCTAAACCGCCGATTGTTTCAGGTCAAGGACGGGAATGCCCCACATGCCGATATGAGCGAATATCTCGGTGAGATAGCCGGCGATTTTTTCCGGCGCGACGTCATGGTCGAAACCATACAGATGCTTGCCGTCCGGCGAGATCAGATATTTGGCGGCGGAATGTGCGATGAAATACATGCCGTCTTCATCTTTGGGAATGGGAACGGTCAGGCCGCCGAACGCATGCTGCACTTCGCGCACCTTATCGGGAGATCCCGTCAGAGCAATCGTCCGCTCGTCGAAATGGGATACGTATTCGCCCAGAACCTCCGCCGCGTCCCGCTCGGGATCGAAAGTCACGAAAACCGGATTCACGTGCTTTTCTCGGTCACCGAGTTTTTCCATCACCGATGTCACATGCGTCATGGCTGTGGGACACACATCGGGACAAGCTGTGTATCCGAACACCACAAGCGCGAACCGACCGCCGAAATCGTCGCGGCTGACGGGTTTGCCGGACTGGTCGATCAGGCCGTAAAGCGTATCCACGTTAGACCGCGTCAGGACAGGGTGTTCGGGCACCTCCGACCCGGCACTAGCGACGTTTTTATTGTGCCCGTCATCGGCCGACAGCTCCAGCGGCTGCGTCAGAACGGCGATGGCGAAAGCGGCGGAGAGAAGAACACGCATGCGAACAAATCCTTGAAACCAGTGCGGAAAAGCCCGCGCAGATACAAGAACAAATATTCGCCGGTCCGGTTAACGAAGGGTTAAAGGCAACCTCGATCCCGCGTGAGATAACAGCTTATTCAGCCGCCTCTCGACGCGATCCGGCCGCGGCTCCGACGGCAGCGCCCTTCATTTCCCATTCGGACGCCTTGTTCAGCACGAAGCTGCCGGTTCGGCCTTCCTGGGTGTTGGGTTTGGCCTGCTCGCGCAGTTCTTCTATCTGCAGCCGCGTCCGTTCGTACTGCCGGAACGCCGCAAACTTGGCGGACATGTACTGGTCCGGCCAGACGATATCCTCGACCCCGTAATAGGCGGCAGCCTGCTGCGTGAAATACGGGTTGTAGAGATGGGTTCGCGCCAGTGCGACCAGATCGCTGCGACCGGCGCCGACAATGGTGTTGACCTGGTCCCAGTCGAAGATATTGCCCGCGACAAGCGTCGGTATATCCGCCTCGATACGAATCTGCTCCGAGAACGGCGCCTGGAACATACGCCCGTATATCGGCTTTTCCGACGAATCCGTCTGACCGGTGGATACGTTGATCAGGTCGCATCCATGCGCCTTGAAGGCCCTGGCGAACTCAACCGCATCTTCCGTCGTAGTACCGCCCTCGACCCAGTCGGTTGCGGAGATCCGGACGGACATGGGCCGTTCTTCCGGCCAAACGGCACGGCAAGCATCGAACACTTCCAGCGGATAGCGCAGACGGTTTTCGATCGATCCGCCGTATTCGTCACTGCGCTGGTTGGTGAACGGAGACAGAAACGTCGCCAGTACATAGCCATGGGCACAATGCAATTCCGCCATGTCGAACCCGGCCCGTGCGGCACGTTCGAACGCAGCAACGAAGTCCGCTTTCACCCGGTCCATGTCGTCGCGCGTCATTTCACGCGGAACAATGGAATTGGGCAGATAAGGCAGCGGCGACGCGGCGATGATTTCCCATGCGCCTTCTTCCAGCGGCTCGTCGATCCCCTCCCAGGCCAATTTCGTCGCACCCTTGCGCCCCGCGTGACCGATCTGTATTGCCATCCTGGCATCTGTGCGGTCATGCGCGAAATCGACGATGCGTTTCCATTGCGCTTCCTGCTCGTCGGACCAGATGCCGGCACAACCGGGGGTGATCCGCGCATCCGGCGATACACAGGTCATTTCCGTAAAGACCAGCCCCGCCCCGCCCATCGCGCGGCTGGTGTAATGACTGAAATGCCAGTCGTCCGGATTACCGTCGATCGCGCAGTACTGACACATGGGCGACACCACGACGCGGTTAGACAGCCTCATGTCGCGCAGTTGCATTGGCGCAAACATCGGCGGTACCGGCGTTTCCTTCAGATGAGGCGCATCGTACCTGTCCGCTGCCTCGGCCGAGAAGGATTTATCGACAGCCTGCACGAAGTCGCGATCCCGAAGACGGAGGTTATCGTAAGTGATCGCCTTCGACCGCGACATCAGGCTGAAATTGAACTGAATGGGATCCATATCCCAGTACCGCCGGACATTCTCGAACCACGACAGCGAAACGTCGGCGGCGTGCTGGGTACGCTCGACCTCGTCACGGCGGTTTTCATCGTACAGTTTCAAAGCGGCGCGCGCATCGGATTCCGCCTGGCAACATTCGAACAACGCGATCGCGTCTTCCATCGCCAGCTTGGTCCCCGACCCAATGGAATAATGCGCCGTATGAGCGCAGTCGCCCATGATGACGACGTTGTCCTTGATCCAGGTTTCACAGCGGATCATTGGAAAATTCCGCCACATCGACCGATTGGTGATGATCGGGTGTCCGTCCAGCAGATCTTTGTACAGTTCGGTCACGTAGGCGACGGTGTCCTCTTCCCTCGCGTTTTCCATGCCCGCCTTAAGCCACGCGTCTTCCGTGGTTTCGACGATCATGGTGCTCATTTCGCTGTTGTATTGATAGGCGTGGAGATTCCAGATTCCGGCGTCGTTCTCGCGAAAATCGAACGTGAACGCTGGCAGCGGCTTGGTCGAACCCAGCCAGACGAACTTGTTGGGCCGCCAGTCGAAGCTGGGTTTGAAGTGATCGGCATATTCATCGCGGACCCAGGAATTGATCCCATTGGCGGCCAAAATCATGTCGGCATCGGAATCTAAATCGTCCAAAGATTTGATCTCGCGCTGGAACTCCATCTCGACTCCTACCTCTCGGCAGCACTGATGCAGGATCAGCAGCAGATCCTTGCGCGACATGCCGCAGAACCCGTTGCCGCTTACCGGGACCTTTGATCCCTTGAAATAGGTTACGATGTCGTCCCAGTAGGCGAAGGTTTCCCGGATACGGTCGTAGGAAACTTCATCGTAATCCCGAAAGTGTCCAAGCGTTTCGGCGGAAAACACGACCCCGAAACCGAACGTGTCGTCGGGCCGGTTCTGCTCGTAGATTTTGATCTGATGAGACGGGTCAGCCTTCTTCATCAAAAGCGAAAAGTAGAGCCCAGCCGGTCCGCCGCCGATAACCTCGATCTTCAATGTCCTGCTCCGCTCGTCCTGTGTCGCGATCGAATTACTTTAAGCTTAAAATAATTTTGTTCAAGGGTTAAAATGGGCCTTTAGTATGTTAAATCACCGATTATCAGCAACCGACGGCACCAGATAAGCGGCAGCCAGAACGATCAGGCCGTGTGCAGCACAAGATATCCGTGAAATGTGCGGATCGACCCGTCGTCCATCTGAACAGGAAAACACACGCTGATAGTTCGTTTCGGCGTTTCGAAATATTCGATCAGCCCGCGCTTGAACCCCTGCAGCTGACTGCGGGCGCGACGAAACTGTTCCCGGACGTTTTCAAGGGAATCGTGGCGGTGATAGCGTTTCGCTCATGAGAGGAACGATACAACGCGTCCAAACCTATCACGTTGATCTTCATCAATCGGACCGGCATATACCGTAAATCGATCAGATTCGCGTACTATGCCCCCCATGAGCGAAATTGTTGCCTTACACGATGAAGGCCGGTCGGCGACCGGTATCTTCCCGACCCAGACCCTCCGGGACCTGATCGACGCCGGTAGCGTCACGGCATCTCAGCCAATCACGGCGGATCTGGTTCAACCGGCCAGCATCGACCTTCGTCTCGGCGATTTCGCCTGGCGGGTTCAGGCGAGCTTCCTGCCCGGCCCCGACGCAACGGTCGAAGATAAAGTCCGTGCGTTCGAGATGCACCGCATCGATCTCATGGACGGCGCCGTGCTGGAAAAGGGCTGCGTTTACATCGTGCCGCTGCTGGAGAGCCTCGACCTGCCGGAAGACGTGTCCGCCTTTGCCAATCCCAAAAGCTCGACCGGCAGGCTGGATATTTTTACGCGCGTCATCTCCGATCGCGGCACCCGGTTCGATCTCATCCGGGCCGGATATACCGGTCCTTTGTATGCCGAGGTATCGCCCAAGACATTCTCCATCGCGGTTCGAACCGGCTCGCGACTGACACAGCTTCGTTTGCGCCGTGGCCGCTCGGAAGTTTCGCCCGAGGACCTTTTGCAGCTGCACGCAAAGACGCGGCTGATCGACACCGCTGTCGATCCGGCTGAGATCGCCGAACATCAAAGCCTGAGCCTCCGCCTCGATCTGGCGGGCAGCGTCACGGACGGCATCGCCGGCTGGCGGGCGCGCCACCATGCAGGCATCGTCGATGTCGACAAACCCGACCACTACGACCCGGCCGATTTCTGGGAGCCGGTATCTGCGCGCGGTGGCGGAATTATTCTCAACCCGGACGATTTCTACATTCTGGCCACCCGCGAAGCGGTCACGGTGCCGCCCGACTACGCCGCTGAAATGGTGGCCTATGACACGCTGGTCGGCGAATTTCGCGTGCACTATGCCGGTTTCTTCGATCCCGGCTTCGGATGGGATCCGGACGATACTTCCGTCGGCTCGCGCGGCGTGCTGGAAGTACGGTCTCACGACGTGCCTTTCCTGCTCGAACACGAACAGGTGATCGGCAGATTACGGTACGAGCGGTTGACGGCACGGCCCGAGAAAATATATGGCTCCGGTATCGGTTCTCACTATCAGGGACAGGGGCTTAAGCTGGCCAAACAGTTCACGACGCCGGCGTAACCTCTCTGCCACGCATTTTGCATCGACTTCTCCTTCTGGTTTTTTTGTGCGTCGCGCCGCTGTCAGGGCTTGCGGCCGGCCCGGTTCCGGAAACTGGCCTCAATGAATACATCGTCAAGCGCAACGGCGACCCGATCGGAACGCTGAAGATCGATGTACAACGCGTCGGCGACCGTCTGACGGCAAGGTCTGATTATTCCATCAAGGTGAAACTGCTGGCCATCGTCCTGTACCGCTACGACAAGCGGATGACCGAGGTCTACGAAGCGGGCAAACTGGTGTCTTACGAAACCGAAATCGACGACAACGGGACAATATCGCGTGTCACCGTCGAACGGTCCGGCGACATGCTGTCGATTGCCCACCCGAAGGGCCAGCTGACAGTTCCGGACAACCTCCTCCTCTCCACCTACTGGCCGCCGGCGACAGTGCGGCAGACGCAGTTGATCGATTCCTCCGACGGCGTTCTGGTGAACGTCACCGTTTCGGAACCGGTCCCGGCGGATATC
>Ga0181573_10005887_pt1 | contig 10056 bp, 10 predicted proteins | sample 101ome_25_FD_148643 | JGI IMG/M metagenome (GOLD analysis project Ga0181573, IMG submission 148643) | Coastal salt marsh microbial communities from the Groves Creek Marsh, Skidaway Island, Georgia - 101409BT metaG (spades assembly) | ecosystem: Environmental > Aquatic > Marine > Intertidal zone...
CGCCCGTCTGAGCGACGACGGGCATCGCGAGCACGGGGAGCCCGGCGCACAGCACCACGGTCAGGAAGAGTCGGCGGATCATGGGTCGACCTCGTAAGCATCATCGATGAACTCCAAGCTACGCTGAGTCCTACCCCGCTCAAAGCGCTGAGGTGTGCGCATGAGCCCGGCATCTCAGCCCGGCCCGGGGGGATCCTGGCTGTCGTCCCTTCATCTCGCCCCCACCTGCCCAATCGGGAGTTCACGGAGGGTACACCGTTCCCGTCCTGGGGCCGGTTGACCGCCAAGTCGGACGTGAGGACCTTTGAGCGGCTGCGGCGGCGATCGAAACACGGCTCCGCATCCGCGAAGAATCCGCACCCAAGGCGGCTCAGAGCATTCATTTTCCGGGGGAAAACCCAGATGTCCGATTCGGTATTGGTGCACTACGAAGTTCGTGGAAAGGTGGCCCTTCTCACGCTCGACGACCCGCCGGCGAACACGTACACGCACGAGATGATGCGCCAGCTCGATGAGGGGATCATCAGGGCACGCTTCGACGGGGATGTCGAGGTGATCGTCATTACGGGTGCCGGGGAGAAGTTCTTCTGCGCCGGTGCCAACATCGGCATGCTTTCCGAGGCCGATCCGGAATGGAAATACTGCTTCTGCCTGCACGCGAATGAGACGCTGAACCGCCTCGAGCACACGCCGAAGCTGGTCATCGCCGCGCTCAATGGTCACACGGTTGGCGGCGGGCTCGAGATCGCGATGGCGGCGGACATCCGGATTGCCCGAAAGGATTCCGGCAAGGTGGGCCTCCCCGAGGTGGCGCTCGGCGTGCTGCCAGGTACAGGAGGTACGCAGCGTCTGGTCCGTCTGGTCGGAAAGCCGGTCGCGATTCAGATGATGGCGGAGGGTACGACCTTCGGCTTCGACGAAGCACACCGACACGGATTGGTAAACGAGATCTACGATCACGAGGATCGCGACTCGTTCGTGGATGCCGTCGTCGACTACGCGAGCCAGTTCACGACCCCGAACAAGGCTACAAAGGCAGTTGGGCTCATCAAGCGTTCGGTTCAGACGGGTGCAGAACTGCCCTTCGAGCTCGCCCTGGCCCTGGAGCGTGAGCTTCAGGCGCAGCTCTTCGCCAGCAGTGACGCCAAGGAAGGCCTGAACGCCTACGTCCAGAAGCGGACCGCCGAATTCACCGGCAGCTGACACTGTCGGAGGTCACGACGCACCGAGGCGGGGTCCGGAACGATCTCCGGGCCCCGTTTCTCGTTCTTACAGACGCTACCGGGAGACCAGATGCCTGAGAACACGATCCGGAATCAGCTGTGGATCGGAAATGAATGGATCGCTGCAGCTGACGGCGGCACCTTCGCGACCGTCAACCCGGCGAGCCACGAGGTCATCACCGAGGTGTCATCGGGTCAGGCGACCGACGTGGACCGAGCCGTGGACGCCGCCCGCGCAGCGCTGAAGAACCCGGAGTGGCGGGACATGAACCCCCACAAGCGTTCCCGGCTCCTCTGGAAACTCGCCGATGCACTGCAGGCCAACGCCGACGAGCTCGGTACGCTCGAGACCGCCGACAACGGGAAGCCCTTCTTCGAATCTCGCAAGGTGGATCTCCCCAGTGTGATCGAGAACTTCCGGTACTTCGCGGGACTGGCCGACAAAATCGAAGGGGCCACCATCCCCGTTGCAGGACCGTTCCTCAACTACACCCTGCGTGAGCCAGTCGGAGTGATCGGGTGCATCACACCATGGAACTTTCCGCTCTCGATGGCCGCGTGGAAAGTTGCCCCGGCCCTCGCATGCGGGAATGCCGTGATTCTGAAACCGGCCGAGCAGACTCCGCTCACCGCGCTTCGCCTGGCGGAGCTCGCCGCTGAGGTCGGATTCCCGGCAGGGGTCTTCAATGTGGTTCCCGGTTTCGGAGAAACCGCAGGGGCAGCGCTGGTCGCCCATCCGGGTGTGGACGCCATCGCGTTCACTGGATCCACCGAGGTTGGGAAGATCGTGATGCGGGGAGCGGCAGACACACTGAAGAAGGTCTCGCTCGAGCTGGGTGGCAAATCCCCGAACATCGTCCTCGCCGACGCAGACGTGAAGGCTGCCGTGCGCGGCGCCACCACGGGCATCTTCTACGGCAAGGGTGAAGTCTGTGCTGCAGGCTCGCGCATCCTCGTCGAGCGTTCGATTTACGACGACTTCGTCAACGAGTTCGCCAAGCGCGCAGAGAACATGACCGTTGGTGATCCAATGGATGCCAACACTCGACTCGGCGCCATCGTGAGCGAGGAGCAGCTGGCCCGGGTCCTGGGGTATATCGAGGCCGGCAGGAGCGACGGAGCCCGGCTCGTCGCCGGAGGAGAGCAGACAACCGTCAATGGGAAGGGCAACTTCGTCACCGCCACGGTGTTCGCCGACGTCGATCCGACGATGACGATCGCTCGGGAAGAAATCTTCGGGCCCGTGGCATGCGTAATTCCCGTTGACGATGTGGACCACGCGATCGAGGTCGCCAACGATTCGATGTACGGACTGGCCGCCGGTGTCTGGACTCGGGACATCGGATCGGCTCACCGGGTAGCGGGAGAGCTTCAGGCCGGTACCGTCTGGATCAATACGTATAACCAGTACGACTCAGCCTCACCCTTCGGGGGCTACAAGGCCAGTGGCTTCGGTCGAGACCTCGGGCACGAGGCCGCACTCGAGAAGTACACGCAGACCAAGAGCGTCTGGGTGGCCGTCGACGGCTGACACCGCGTAACCTCACCCGCAAACCCATACCGGAAGCGACGATGCGCGAAGCATGGATCATCGATGGCGTTCGAACGCCCATTGGCCGCCACGGCGGCGGCTTGGCACCCGTCCGTCCGGACGACCTGGCTGCCGTCACCATCACCGGGTTGCTGGCCAGGAACGAGATCGACCCGCAGACCATCGACGACGTGGTGTTCGGGTGCATCAATCAGGCAGGCGAGGACAATCGGAACGTGGCCCGTATGGCTCTGCTGCGGGCGGGACTCCCCGTGAGCGTGCCCGGCCAAACCGTAAATCGACTCTGTGGTTCGGGCATGCAGGCCCTCCTCTCCTCGTTTCATGCAATTCAGTCCGGCGAGGGCGACGTGTTCATCGCGGGTGGAGTGGAGAGCATGAGCCGCGCCCCGTTCGTCATGCTCAAGCCGGAGGTCGGATACTCCCGGGGACACCCCAAGACGGCCGATACCGTCCTGGGTTGGCGTTTTCCGAATCCGGCATTCGCTCCGGAGTGGACGATCGGTCTGGGCGAAACCGCCGAAGTGATCGCCCACGAATTCGGTGTCAGTCGTGAGGCGCAGGATGCGTTCGCCGCGGAGAGTCAGCAGCGAGCCGAGCGCGCGATGGCTGCCGGAGTGTTCCGGGACGAGATCGTGCCCGTTTCGGTGCCACGGCGGAAGGGAGACCCGGTGGTCATCGACACGGACGAGCACCCCCGAGCGGATACGACAGCCGAATCGCTCTCCCGACTGAGGCCTGTATTCCGCAAGGATGGGACCGTCACCGCTGGGAACTCGTCCGGCATCAACGATGGCGCGGCGGCCCTTCTCGTTGTTTCCGCGGAGCGTGGGAAAGAGCTCGGACTCGAGCCCCTCGTCCGCGTCGCGGGTGGAGCCGTGGCCGGCGTCGAACCGCACCGCATGGGGATCGGTCCCGTTCCCGCAACCCGAAAGGCACTCGCCCGTCAGGGCTGGTCGATCGATCAGATCGATGTGGCAGAGCTCAACGAGGCCTTTGCCGCGCAGGCCATTCCCTGCATGACGGAACTCGGCCTCGATCCTGAGCGAGTGAACGTGAACGGAGGGGCGATCGCGCTCGGGCATCCTGTAGGATGCTCGGGAGCCCGAATCGTGGTGACGCTCGTGCACCAGATGAAGCGGCAGGGCGCGGCTCGCGGCCTCGCTTCGATGTGCATCGGGGTCGGTCAAGGGATCACGAGCCTGCTGGAGCAGCCATGAGCACGATTGAAACGGTCGCAGTCCTCGGCGCGGGGACCATGGGCCATGGAATCGCGCAGGTATCCGCAGCGATCGGATGCTCCGTGCGACTGTTCGACATTGACGACGGAGCAGTCTCGCGCGGCATGGAACGCATCGAGGGCAACCTCGAGAAGGGCGTCGCCCGTGGGAAGGTGACGGACGAAGCCCGTGATGCGACCCTGAGCAGGCTGGAAACGACGACCAGCATCACCGGCGCAGTGGCCGGAGCGGACCTGGTGATCGAAGCGGCCCCCGAATCGATGGATCTCAAAGCATCGATTTTTGCTGAGGTCGATGCCGCGGCTCCAACCCATGCGGTCCTCGCCACGAACACCTCGTCCCTTTCGATTGCCCAGATCGCGGCTTCCCTTCGGGACCCGGGTCGTTTCGTCGGGATGCACTTCTTCAATCCGGTCCACATCATGGCGCTGGTCGAAGTCGTCTGGTGTCCGTCGACGGCCGAGCAGACTCGTGACACCGCCGTCGCCTTCGCCCGACGCCTCGGAAAGGAACCCATCGTGGTCAGAGATGCGCCGGGGTTTGCCTCGTCGCGGCTCGGGATCGTGCTCGGCATGGAAGCGATTCGCATGGTCGAGCAGGGCGTGGCGTCACCGGAAGACATCGACAAGGCGATGGAACTCGGCTATCGACACCCAATGGGGCCGCTCAAGCTGACGGATCTGGTAGGGCTCGACGTGCGCCTCGGTATCACCGAGTACCTCCATGAAACACTCGGCTCGGACGCCTTCGCCGCACCCGAGCTCCTCCGCCAGATGGTCGACGAGGGGAAATTGGGAAAGAAAAGCGGGCAGGGGTTCTACACGTGGCCGACCTGACACCCCGCGCACAGACGATCGCTCTGGAACCCCTCTCCTAAGGATTCACCTTCCCATGACCGATGTACCCGTCCTCGTGGACAGGCGCGACGATCACATCGCTGTCGTGACACTGAACCGCCCCGACAAGCTGAACGCCCTGAACGCCGACGTCCGTCAGATTCTTCGCGACACGTTCGACGACCTCGAGAAGGACGACTTGGTTCGAGTGGTGGTGATCCACGGCGCGGGCGACAAGGCCTTCGTCGCCGGCGCCGACATCTCCGAATTCGCCGCACGGACCCCGGACCAGCAGCGTGAGATCTACAGGCAGCGCAGGATTTACGAGACTGTGGCGGACTTTCCTAAACCGGTCATCTGTGCGATCCACGGCTTTTGCATCGGTGGGGGCTCCGAACTCGCGCTCGCTTGTGACATTCGTGTGGCGGATCGCACCGCACGGATCAGTCAGGCCGAAATCCGGATCGGACTGATCCCCGGTGGGGGCGGAACCCAGCGACTGGCCCGACTCGTCGGGCGTGGCTGGGCATCCATCATCAGTCTGACGGGAGACTTCCTCGAGGCCGAGGAAGCACACCGGATCGGCTATATCGATGTCCTCGTGGACGAAGGTGAGCACGTGAACCGTGCACTCGAGCTTGCTGCTCGCATGACTCGTTGGAGTCCCGTATCCCTCAGGCTGGCCAAGGATGCGATTCGGGCTGCGTTCGAGCTCCCGCTCGAGGAAGGGCTCATCTATGAGAAAGAGCGTTTCCTGGATGCCTTCGGGTCCGATGACGGTCGTGAGGGGGTCTCCGCCTTCATGGAGAAGCGCAGGCCTGACTTCAAGGGTCGCTGAGACCGCCGGCACACGCTCGTCTCCACCAGATCAGCCGGCAACCCTTCGGGATGTCGAGGAGCGTGGCCCCGGGCGGCCGGGGCGCTTAGGATCTCTCTCCTCGTCATTCACCGGACCGTCCATGCGTATCACCCGCACCGCACTCATCGTCGGGGCTTTGCTCCCGATTGCGACAGCAGCAGCAGCTCAGGAGGGAGAACAACTCGCCCTGCTCCGGGGTCATCTCCAGCAAGAACTGGCTTCGATCGTTGAGGCGTATGAGGGCGTAGCCGGGCTCCACGTCCTGGACCTGACCAACGGTGATCGTTTTGCCGTGCGCGACGAGATGGTTTTTCCGCAGGCCAGCGCCATCAAGGTGGTGATCCTTCTGGAGCTCTTCCGCAGGGCGGAGGAAGACCGTTCCCTGCTGCGACGGCGAATCGAACTGACGGACGCCGTGCGAACCGCGGGGAGTGGCGTGCTCCATGTGCTGACGGACGGAGGCTCTGCGCTGTCGCTAGAGGACTATGCGATCTACATGATCCAGCACTCGGATAACACGGCGACCAATGTCCTGATCGACGCACTGGGCATGGACGAGATCAACGCGCTCTCGTCGTCTCTGGGTGCGCCGAACACGCAACTGCAGCGAAAGATGATCCAGCCGGAAGAATCGGCTCGCGGCAACGAGAACCTGTCCACGCCCCGGGACGCCGCCACCATCATGGAGCGGATCGCCCGTTGTGACCTCCCCATGAGTGAGGGAGCATGCGAACGGGTAACGGCCATACTCACGCTCCCGAAGGATGGACCGATCCGAGCACCCGTGCCGAATTCGGTGCCGATCGCCTTCAAGCCGGGAGGTATTACGGGGGTCTCGACCGTGTGGGCGATCGTCAGCGTCCCGGATCGCCCCTACGTGATCACGGTGATGTCCAACTACGGAGGTAACGGTGGCGCCGTGATCGAAGCGGTACAGACCGCCGCTTACAGCTACTTCAGCAGGCTTTCGGGCGTCACCGAATACGGCACGCGGGTGCCACTCGATGTGAAACGTCGAATCAGAAGATCAGGATCCAACCCATGAACCTCAGGACAGCACGAGCCCTTGCGGGCGTATACCACCTCGCGATGCTCTACTTCGTCACCTGGCCAGGCATCCTCCCCTTCGCCCGGGCCGAGCCCCTCCTCTTCGGTCTGCCATTCACGATGGCGTGGATTGCCGCGTGGATCACCGGCAGCGTCCTCGTCCTCGCGTCGCTCGACCGGGTGGAAAAGAGGTTCAGGAACAGCGACGGAGGTGACGCCTGATGGAGCAGTGGGTGGTTGTCACGATCATCATCGCGGCCTACCTGGCACTGACCCTCACCATCGGTCTTCTCGCAGGGCGAAGACAGACGGACAGTGTAGCCGGATACGTGGCTGCGGATCGAAGCTTCGGGCTGCTGGTGATGTACTTCGTCACCGGAGCTTCCGTCTTCAGTGCGTTTGCCTTCCTCGGGGGACCGGGCTGGGCTTACTCCAGGGGTGCGGCAGCGTTCTACATCCTGGCGTACGGTGCCCTCGGCATGGCTCCGTTCTATTGGATTGGGCCCCGCGTGGCCAAGCTCGGCCGGAAGCATGGCTTCGTGACGCAGGCGCAACTGATCACGGGCCGCTTTCCTTCTCGAAACCTCTCAGCTCTGATCGCTCTTCTCAGCCTGATCGCCTTCGTGCCGTATGTGACCCTGCAGATGCGTGGCGCGGGTATCGTCATCGAGGCTGTCACGGATGGACACGTACCCATCTGGCTGGGCTCGGCGGTCGCCTACGGTATCGTAATCGCATACGTCCTGTCGGCGGGTGCCATGGCGGTCGGATGGACCAATACGTTTCAGGGGATCTTCATGGTGGTCATCGCCTGGTCCCTGGGGCTGTATCTCCCCATCGCGCTTTACGGCGGTATCGGGGAGATGTTCACCCAGATCCTCGCGGAGCGACCCGAGCTGCTCGATCCTCCCGGCCTTACAGCGGCAGGCGAACCCTGGAGCTGGGGTGCCTACTCGACCTTCATCCTCGTCAGCGCCGTCGGCCTCATGATGTGGCCGCACCTGTTCATGAAGGCGTTCACGGCGAAAGACGATGACACCCTTCGCAGAACCGTCATCCTCTTTCCGACCTTTCAGCTCTTCCTGATTCCGGTGTTCCTGATCGGCTTTTCGGGCGTGCTCTTCCCGGGCTCTCCACCATCCAGCGACTTCATCCTTCCCTTCATGATTCTGGAGACGGACCTCCCGGCACTCGTGGTCGGGTTGTTCTGCGCGGGCGCGCTCTCAGCGTCCATGTCGACCGGCGACGCGCTCCTGCATGCATCGGCATCCGTGTTTGTCGAGGATGGTATCCAGCAGTTCGTAGATCTCGATGAGCAGACCCAGCGGCGAATGATGCAGGGGTTGGTCCTCCTCACAGGTGCGATTGCCTACGTCTTCGCGCAGGACCCCGAATCGTCTCTGGTTCTGTTGCTTGCATCGGCGTACGGCATCATCGCGCAATTCGCCCCGCCTGTCGTTGCAGCACTCTACTGGAGAAGAGCGACGACTCGAGGCGTGATGGCGGGTCTGATCGCCGGCGCAGCCACCGCCTTCTTCTTCTGGCAAAACCCGGAGTACAAACCGTTCGATATGCACGAGGGCATCCTTGGACTGCTCGTCCATGTTCCCGTGCTGATGGCCGTCAGCTGGATGACCGAATCCCAGTCTGACGACCACGTGGACACCTTCTTCGACTAGCGAATCTTACCGCGATGTCGGGGACGCCCGGGGACGACGCGCGTGGGCGCGCCACGCCCCCCGGGCCGTTCCGGATGCCTGGTAGAGCGAGAGCCGGTCCAGCCTAGTCGTCGTCAGCTCGCCGGATCGGGATGTCTCCGGAAAGTCGCGAGACGGCGGCGCCACCGCTGCCCACAGGAACGCGCACGGGAAACATCTCGCCTGGTGGTGTGATACCCTGCACGAGGTGAGGATTGAGCGCGACGATGAGTTGCACGTTCGCATCGAGGGAAGCTGCGACGCTCCGAAGCGTGGTCGAGCCCGGCACGAAGATCTGCTCGTAGCGGTACGGGGTCACGGTCGCACTGGCATCGACGATCTCGACCTCTCGAGCGAGCCTGGAAACGGCGATCATCTTCGGAATGTACTCGCGGGTCTCGCGCGGCAAGTGATCAATGATCTCCCAGAACAGAGCATCGTCCCATGCACGTCCCTCCGCATGCCGATTGAGCACCCGTTCCAAGCGGCCCGGACCGGCATTGAACGCGGCGGCCGCGAGATACCACGACCCACCAAACCGGTCGTGCAGATATCCGAGATAGTCGAGCGCAGCATCGGTGGCACGAACAGGGTCGCGTCGCTCATCGACATACTCGTCCATGCGCAGGCCGTACTGCATGGCGGTCGGGCTCATGAATTGCCATAGTCCGACTGCGAACACCCGAGATACGGCGAGTGGAGAGTACTGCGACTCGATCATCGGGATGAACACGAGTTCCTCGGGCATACCACGGGCTCTGAGATTCGACTCGATCACGTGATCGAAGCGCTGCTTGCGCGCCAGGAGATGGTCGAACTCTGCCCGCCTCGATGTCTGAAAGTCGACGAACCATTTCTCGACCCGCGGGTGCGCGTCCAGCGGAATGGATCTGCGCGGAGCCTCGTCCACCGTGAACGGGCCGAGAGTCAGAGGCTCGGTCAGAACCTCCCGCTCCATCGACACGACGGGGATTGCGAGGAGGGTCGCCGCCAGCCCTGCTCCCAACCCACGGGGACGCCAAACCGGTTCCCCCCGGTCCTGCGGAGACCGAACCTCGGGGCCTCCTGTCTCGACACGGACACGTGGTCCGCGAAGGTCATCGGTAGACATCATCTACCTCTTTCCTGTGTCGGCCCGTCTCAGCGATCGAATCGAACTGTCTACGGGAGTCTTGATCAAAACCCCGACGGGTCAGGAGGGTTCCCCCCCGAGCACACTTGAAACTGGGCCGGGCAATGCCACAGGAACCGACTGCCCGTCCTAGGCCTCGAGCGAGGGGAGAGGACTGAGCCTACTCCGCGGCGTAAACCGATACGACGTTGCGGGCACGCATCCGCTCGAACGTCACAATGCCGTCAGAAAGAGCGAACAGCGTATCATCCTTGCCCCGGCCCACGTTCCGCCCCGGGTGGATCTTGGTGCCACGCTGACGGACGATGATGCTGCCGGCCGAAACCGCCTGCCCACCCGACCGTTTCACGCCGAGGCGGTTCGGGTTGCTGTCACGCCCGTTACGGCTGGACCCTACACCTTTCTTGTGTGCCATGACGCTGTCCGTCTATCGATGAGGGTCGGGCGCCACTCAGCCGAGTGCGACCTCTTC
>Ga0181573_10005890_pt1 | contig 10052 bp, 9 predicted proteins | sample 101ome_25_FD_148643 | JGI IMG/M metagenome (GOLD analysis project Ga0181573, IMG submission 148643) | Coastal salt marsh microbial communities from the Groves Creek Marsh, Skidaway Island, Georgia - 101409BT metaG (spades assembly) | ecosystem: Environmental > Aquatic > Marine > Intertidal zone...
GATTGAAAGTGTCATAGTAGTTGGTATCGACGCAGAGCCGCTTGCAGCCAACGATGCCTTGTGGGCACAGGAGTTCTGCAGTCTCGGGATCCTTGACGATGCTGCGAATCTTCTCGCGGATGAACGCTGCGCCCAGGTTATTCGCTTCCTTTGACATACCAAGGTCGCCAAACGCGCCACTGAAGCCGAGACCACCGAGCGCCCAGCGTTCTTCGAAGCGGGCCTGGCGCTTTGCCTCATCAGCCTCCCAGACAGAATCCTCATAGCGCGGTCGACGGGCACCGAATCCGGCGTACATCTGCCGGTTTTCTTCCCGGAAAGCGGCATAGTTGGTCTTTACATCCTGAATGAACTTCGGGTCCAGGTCCTGGTTGTGTGCGGGAATAGAGAAGTTCGCGGTTCGCTGAAAAACGGTCAGGTGACCAGCCTGCTCGGCGATGATGGGTATCGACTGGATCGATGATGAACCTGTACCGATGATGCCGACCCGTTTGTTACCGAAGTCAACGCCTTCATGGGGCCACTTGCCGGTGTGATAGGTCTCACCCCGGAAGTCTGCTATGCCGTTAAAGTTGGGTGTGTTGGTTGAAGACAGGCAGCCGGTCGCCATGATGCAGAATTGCGCTGTCACGGTTTCACCGCCATCTGTCCTGACCTGCCAGTGACCGGCCGCTTCATCATAGTGTGCAGACATCACCCGGGTGTTGAAGGTGATGTCACGCCTCATGTCAAACCGGTCAGCAACATGATTGGCATACTCGAGAATCTCGGGCTGGGTTGCATAGCGCTCGCTCCACACCCACTCCTGCTGCAGGTCATCATCGAACGAGTAGGAGTACTCCATGCTCTCCACATCGCAGCGTGCCCCGGGGTACCGGTTCCAGTACCAGGTGCCGCCGACATTGTCTCCAGCCTCAAATACTCTCGCGGTGTAGCCCGCCAGCCGCATCCGATACAGGCTGTACATGCCCGCAAATCCAGCGCCGACTACGACGGCATCTATCACCTGACTCATACTGCTTCTCCTCACTGATCGCCTGGCATTATTTCGAAATCCCTTGGGATTGTCATGACCGATTGCCGCTGTGAATTCGCTCCCATATAGCGTAGATTCGACGTTTTGTCGGTGGCCCCGCATTGAATCTGAAGCCCTACCGGACACTCTCAGTGCTGTTTTTTGCCCAGTGCTTCGGCCAGACCGCTGCACCGATCCTGGTGCTGCTGGGTGGCATCATCGGTACGCGGATCGCACCTTCGCCTGACCTGGCGACCCTGCCACTGGCGTTCATGATCATGGGTATCGCCAGCGCCACGATCCCGGCCTCAATGCTCATGGCGAACTTCGGCCGCAAGGCGGGGTTTGTTGGCGGGACATGCTGGGCAATCCTGGCATCGCTGCTGGCGGCCTGGTCCGTGCAGCAGAGTTCGTTCTACCTGTTTTGTTTTGCGTCGTTCCTGATTGGCAACTATGCCGCCTTTCTGCAGCAATTTCGGTTTGCAGTGGCAGAGTCAGTGCCGGTCGATGAGGTGCCAAAGTCACTCTCAATCCTCATGCTGGCAGGGATTGTCGCGGCAATTCTGGGGCCTGAAGTCGGTCGCCGCTTTAGCGTAGTGGAAGGGTTGCCTGAGTATGTTGGCAGTTTTCTCGGCCTGGCTGCACTGTTGACGACGTCGATGCTGGTGCTGGTGGTGTTCTATCGAAATACGACGGTGGTCGCAAACAAATTCGAAGGTGAAGAGCGACCGCTGCCGGAGATCCTGAAGCAGCCGGCACTGATCCTGGCGATTTCGTCAGCGGTGGTTGGCTACACCATCATGAGCCTCATCATGACAGCGACGCCCGTCAGCATGCATGAAATGGATCATCTCTCTCTCGATGATACGACCTGGGTTGTACAGAGCCATATCCTTGCCATGTATATACCGTCCTTGTTTAGTGGTTTCCTGATTGCGCGCTTCGGGGTCATGCGGATTATCCAGATCGGCTTCGTATTGATGATGGCCTGCGTGGCGGTCGGCTGGGGCAATCCCGAGCTGATGCACTATTTTGGCTCCATGGTATTGCTGGGCATCGGCTGGAACTTCCTGTTCCTTGGTGGGACAACGCTGCTGACCCAGTCCTACCGTGTCTCAGAACGCTTCAAGGTGCAGGCGCTGAATGATTTCATGGTGTTCGGCTGGCAGGCGGTGGGATCGCTCGGTGCGGGTGTGCTGCTCGCCGTGCTGGGCTGGAACGGGGTGATGGCGTTCAGTATCCCCTGGCTGGTTTTGTTGTTACCGGCGATGATCATTGTCATGAAACGAAAACCGGCGATTGCCTGATATTCTGTGGGCCCTATTCTGAACAGGATGGCCTGATGGGTGTTGTCGTAATCAATGGCCTGCCCGTGGTGAACAACCGGGCTGGACCTGTTCTGCAGGCGGCGGTCGAATCTCTGGACCAGGACCTGATCGCTGCAGCCATGCCGATCTGTCTCAGCTACTGGGACACTTACGGCCAGCACGAGCCCGACTTCAGCGCGATGCCGGCGGGTTCACGAATCCTCTCTCTGGTGCCGAGGTCGGTATCCAATGCACTGGCAGATAAAAGGCAACTCGCCAGAACACTCAGTGAAAAGGGCCTTGAGGCATTGGCGCCAGTCACCTTTGAAAGCATCGTCGACGCCTTAAGCAATGATGATCCCGGCGTCGCCATCTGGTTCATCAAGAATGCCTTTGGCACGGCCGGCCGGGGTATGCGCTGTGTCAGTACAGCTGAACTGGCGCAGACGGTGCTGCCGGAGAATCATGTCGTGCAGGCAGGGGTTCAGGACTTACTGCTGATTAATGGCAGGAAATTCACTTCGCGCATTTACGCCTTGCTCTGGAACCAGGCGATCTATCTCTACAGCAATGGCTTCCTGGTCATCCACGGTGTTACCTATGACCCTTTGAGCACGGACTACAGGGTTCAGATCGAGCATGCCGGGTTTGAGAAAGCAGATTCACCGGTCAAACTGCAGGTGTTGCAACACTTTGAGGATTACGGACGCTATTACGCGCAGATCGAGAACATGATGAGTCAGCTTGCGCCGGTATTGCGGCCCGTCGTCGGCGCAACTGATCCGGAGATCTATCTACTGCTTGGCATTGATGTCATTTTCCAGTCAGCAGGACGAGTCCAGCTGCTGGAGATCAACACGATTCCAAATTTCATTCATACCGCTGAGATCAATCAGTCCGTTAATGTTCCGTTCTTCCGGGCTGTGCTTGAAACCCTGCTGGGCCGGCCCTCACGCGAGCTGCGTAAGATTGCCTGATGATGAGGTCGCTCAGGCGGATTCTTCCCTGATGAACTCCGGCCAGGAGGCCATGTACTCAATGAACTTTGGTGACAGGCCTTCTTCACCCAGGTAGGAACGGGTAACTGGCAGCTCTGTCGGCGGGAACTCGCTGTCGTCGGCATATCGGTCAGGGAAGTCATGCTGCAGAATGGCGGCGCGACCAAGCATGACCCAGTCGAGCTGCTCAACCGCGGCGGCCGCAGCCTGGGGTGTCCTGATTTTGCCCGCAGCGCCGAGTCTGACGTCAGCCCGTTCCAGTTCGGCAAACCAGTCGAGCAGTGACTTGCCATGATATCGCTCGTCGACAGGTTCCTTGAAGATGTCCCAAAGCGACATATCGAGAAAATCGAGCCGCGGATCTGTCAGCAGTTGCGCTGCCATCGTCAGCGCCTCGCCGGTGTCGATGCCGAACCTTTCCGGCGACAGGCGGACGCCCAGCTGGAAGTCCGCGCGGCAGTTGTGACGAATGCCCTCGATGATCTCGTCGAGAATGCGGTAGCGGTTTTCCAATGAACCACCGTACTCATCTTCCCGCCGGTTGGTTTCTTCAGCGAAGAACTGGCAGAGAATGTAGCCATGGGCACCGTGGAGCTCCACACCATCAAAGCCTGCCTGGTCGCAGCGGATGGCGGCAGCAATAAAATCGTCGCGCAGCTGGCGGACCTCGTCTGTGCTGAGTGCGCGCGCGCCAGTCTCCTCGTCCGCGGAAGCGCTGACGGGGGCCTGACCGATTATTTCGCTGGGTGAGCGCATGCCGGCATGATGTAGTTGGACATTCGACAGGCTGCCATAGCGCTTGATGCCCTCGGCCAGCTGCTTCAACCCTGAAAGATGATCGTCACTGAATGCGCCAAGCTGGCCTGGAAATCCCTTGCCGACTTCCTGGACATGAGCGGCGCAGGTCATCGTCAGCCCAAATCCTCCTTTGGCGCGCATCGTCAGCCAGTGATACTCCTCCTCTGAAAGTGTGCCGTCTTCATGGCTCTGCGAGTTCGTCAGTGGTGCGAGCATGAACCGGTTCTTCATGTCGGGTCCGTGTGCAAAAGATAATGGCGATAACAACTTGCTCATGGTCTGCCTGGGTTCTGATGAAAGGCGCAAGTATGCCCGCTTGCCTGCGCGAAGCCAGCCCTGCAGAGCTATTCGCCTGAGTGATGGTCGGTGCCGTATTGCCCGCTTGCGGAGATTCATTGCGCAGAGCCGGCGCTCTGCTCCACCGAAGCTTTCTGGTAAGGTGCCCGCATGAAAAACGCCTACGAGCAACTGACAGAACACTATAAAAAAGTGGGTGATCTAAGACATGTCTACATGATCACTTCCTGGGACGAGGCGGCCATGATGCCGATCGGCGGTGGTGAAGCCAGGGGTGAAGCCCTGGCATCACTCGATGTCGTTATTCATGAAATGGTCGTGAACAGCCAGGTCGGCGACTGGATTGAAACCTGTTCAAATCTTGATCTCGACGACTGGCAGCAGGCCAATCTGAGAGAGATCAAGCGCGAATACGATGAGATGACCTGCCTGCCCTCGGATTTCGTGCGCACCCAGTCCGTCGCTCGCGCCAAAGCGGAACAGGCCTGGCGCCTGCTCCGGGGAGAGAATGACTGGCAGACGTTCCTGCCGCTGCTCGAAGAAGTCGTGACCCATGCGCGGGAAGAGGCCGAAGTCCGGTCAGCACGAACCGGTCTTGGCAAGTACGATGCGTTGCTGGAGACATTCGAGCCGGGTATGCGCGCGGTGGTGCTCGATGGCCTGTTCGCCCGGCTCAAGACGACGCTGCCCGATATGGTGACGGCTGCGCTGGATAAGCAGGCGCAACGGCCGCTGCTGCCGCTCGGCGATCAGTTCGACATCGACAAGCAGCGGGAACTGGGTCTGCGGGTCATGGATCTGCTGGGATTTGATTTCGACCATGGCCGCCTCGATGTTTCCCACCACCCGTTCTGTGGCGGCGTCAAGGAAGACGTTCGCATCACAACGCGCTACACCACTGACAATTTCGTTGAGTCCCTCATGGCGGTGGTGCATGAAACCGGTCACGCCATGTACGAACAGGGCAGGCCAAAAGGACTTTCAGGACAACCCGTGACTAATGCGCGTTCTGCGGGTGTGCATGAAAGTCAGTCGCTGATGATGGAGATGCAGATCGGCCGCTCCCGGCAGTTCCTGGGATTCATTGCACCCATCATCCGCGATGTGTTCGGCGTCTCGGAAAGCCAACCCGCCTGGTCGGACCAGAACCTGCACAGGCTCTATACCCGGGTTGAGCGAAGCCTGATCCGGGTAGATGCCGATGAACTCACCTACCCGCTGCACGTGATACTGCGCTACGAGATTGAACGGGCGCTGATTGAAGGTGCGATTGAAGCCCGTGATATCCCGGCACTCTGGGATGAGAAGATGATGGCTTACCTCGAACGTGATACCCGTGGCGATTACAGGAACGGCTGCATGCAGGACGTACACTGGTCAGCATCTCTGTTTGGTTATTTCCCCACCTATACGCTCGGTGCCATGATGGCAGCGCAGCAGTTTGCAGCGATGCAGCAGGCGCTGCCAGATGTTCTGGCGAACATTGGCACAGGAGATCTTACTGCGGCTGTCGGCTGGCTGCGGGAAAACATCCACACCCAGGGCAGTCTTCTGAAAACGGCTGAACTGATGACGGAGGCGACCGGGGAGGCGTTAAATGCCGATTATTTTCTCTCTCATCTGCAGCGACGGTATGTCGATAACGTCTGAGCTGTCAGAATAGGCAGCGCTGATGGCTGACAGGATCTGTTCAGCTTGAAACTTTAAAATAATTTGCACATCTAATGCTAAAGACCGAAACCGCCGGAGTGTACCCATGCGATACCTGATGCTATTGACCTTGATGACGCTGGGCCCCGCCGCCTGGGCTGATAACTACGACGGTACGCTCGATGTGTTTGAGTCCGCGCCCGAGCTCAAGCCCTATTTTGACAATGCTTATGGCTATGCGGTTTTTCCTACCGTCGGTAAGGGCGGCATTGGTGTTGGCGGCGCTTTCGGCAAGGGCCGGGTTTATGAACAGGAAAAGGTGGCGGGCAATGTCACGCTGACCAAGGTCACCATCGGCTTTCAGCTCGGGGGCCAGGCGTTCAGCGAGATCATTTTCATGCAGGACAAGCGGGCCTTCGATGAGTTTGTTTCCGGCAGGTTTGAGTTTGATGCCAGTGCGTCGGCGATCGTGGTAACGGCGGGCGCCCAGGCGCGCGCGGGTACCGATGGTGCGTCGGCCAGTGCGGGCACGGGGCCGGCAGCCACGACCCAGGTCGAGCTTGGCTACAACAAGGGCATGGCGGTGTTTATCCATCCGTTGGGTGGCCTGATGTACGAGGCCAGCATCGGTGGTCAGAAGTTCAAGTTCACCCCGCTGACGCCAGACGCTAACTAGCGAAGGCCTGTTGCAGCGCTGCGACACACTCGGCGATCAGTGCCTTGCCGTCATCGAGCACCGGCGACAGCTGAAATAGCAGGTGGGGCTGACCGGCCCACTCGCGAAATTGAACCGCAACACCTGCCGCTTTGAGTTTCTCTGCGTACAGATTACCTTCATCCCGAATCGGATCGCACTGGCAGGTTGCGATGTACGCTGGCGCGACCCCCGCATGGCTGTCCGCCAGCAGTGGTGACATGCGCCAGTCGTTGGTCACGCTGAGGTGATCATTGGCGCCGCAAACGTGCATGGCGAAGTACGCCATGGTGTCTCTGGTCAGACCGGGACCCTCAGCATTCTCCAGCAGCGAGGGCAGTGGTTCGTGCTTGCTGTCAGGATGATGCGCGCGGCCGTCGGTCGCGGGGTAAACCAGCAGCTGCAGCTTTAATGTGTGACCGGCATCGCGGGCCGCCAGTGCAACATACGCAGCTAGGTTGCCGCCCGCTGAGTCCCCGCCAACGGCAATACAGTCGGGGTTGCCACCCAGGGCAGCGGCGTGCGCCAGCACCCAGACCACAGCATCCCAGCAGTCGATGTGACCCGCCGGAAAGGGATGTTCCGGCGCCAGCCGGTAGTCAACGGAAACCACGAGACAGTGTGTTTCTGCTGCCAGCAGCCGGCATTCGCGGTCATGGGTATCAAGGTCGCCAATAACCCAGCCACCACCATGGAAGTAAACCAGCATAGGCAAAGGCACTTCACTTTCCGGCGAATAGATGCGCACGGGGATGTCAGTTTCTGAACCCGAGACGATCCGATCTTCCGTTTTCAGATCAGGACCAGGACCGAAAGCTGCTGTCAGAGCCCGGTAACCGGCCCGCGCCTCTTCGGGGCTCAGCTCGTGGGTTTTTGGTCTGCCGTTCTCGGCGAGGGCGTTAAAGAAGACTTCCGTCTGTGGGTTCAGCGCCATGGTGTCAGTTCCGGTGTCACAAAAGCTGCAAGAATCCCGCAGTGACCCCTGCCGGGTCAAACCGGGTTTAGTCCCGTGACTCTCCGCCAAGGGCAGAAAACAGCGCTGGCAGGAAACGTGAGAGCTCGAGGGTCATGTTGACGAACGCCGCATCCAGTTGCGCGATCGGATCCTCATCATCCTCGGCAGCATCATCCGATGACAGCACTTTCAGTTGGCGCAGGATCAGGTCCTTGTCGACGATGACTTTTAAATCCTCGTGCCAGACCAGTGCGAGTTTAGTGCAGACCTTGCCCGCATCGAGGTGCACGCGCACTTCGCTGGTGGCGAGGTCCTGTTTACGCAGGCTCACGGCGCTCAGGTCTTCCGGATCAAACAGGTCACACTGATCACCAAAGGCGAAGTGCTCTGGCAGCTTGCGAGTGCGCAGCCAGTGCGTAAAAGTGTCCGCGGGTTTGGCCTTAACCTGGGGTGGTACGACTTTGAGACTGCCGAAGGTCTCCCGCAGGCAGTTGAGGAAGAGCTCTGCTTCCGCGGACGATGACGTATCGATCACCAGCAGGTCCTCTGACTGGCTCAGGTAGCCAAAGATCTGCTTTGACTTGGGCAGTGCCCGCGGCACCAGTTCGGCCAGGGCGTCCTCTTTCAACCGCCTTTTCTCCTTTGCTCTGATGGGGCGGCCTTCCATGGATTCGAGTCTCGAAATCTTTTCATCCAGCGTGTCTGCCAGAGCGGTCGGCGGGACGACCTTGTCCTCCCGCTTGGCGCAGAACAGCATACAGCCAGCCACTTCATGTACCAGCGTTCCCTCGGGAATGGCAGGGACCCAGCCAAAAGAGGAAGGGCGAGCGCCGCTGCAGGGAATAAATGCCCGGGCCTGCAGCAGTTCCTCGCGGGCGCTCGCCTCCAGATTCAGCTTCTCTGTGAGGCGGTAGACATGAGCATTCTTAAAAATCATGGGCTGAATCAGACTTCGGAGGACGGCGCATTATACGCTAAGACGACCCGCTGAGGTGGCCTTGGCTGGTATAATCAGGAAGTCGACAGGCTGCGCCGCAAGACGTCTGCCAGTGTTTCATCGTTAGGGTTAATTTATGCTGCGTGCTTCAGGCCTGAGTTGTGAGAGAGACCGGCGGCAGCTTTTTTCTGCCCTGGACGTCTCGCTGGATGCCGGTCAGCTGGTGCAGGTAACGGGTCGGAATGGCTCAGGGAAAACCACGCTGCTGAAGGTCCTGAGTGGCCTCTACACTGAATTTGAAGGTGAGGTAGCGTGGTCGATCGACAGACCTCCGCTCTACCTGGGCCACAGCCCTGGCGTGAACCCGCGATTAACCGTAACAGAGAATCTCAACTGGCTCTGTCACCTCCAGGACACCGACCCTGCAGCCGGTGACCTTGACGACGTCCTGAGTGTCCTTGGGATGGCAGGCTACCAGGACACACTGTGCCATAACCTGTCGGAGGGTCAGCGCAAGCGGGTCAACCTGGCGCGGTTTCTACTTTGTGAGAACGCCTGCTGGATCATGGATGAGCCCTTCAGCTCCATTGACACGGCAGGGCTGCGTTACCTTGAAGACCGAATGCAGGGGCACCTTGAACAGGGCGGCGGTATTATCCTGACCAGTCACCAGCGGCCCATGTTTGCCGTCGATATCCAGCAGGTAGCACTGTCATCATGAACTTCTACCTGCGAACATTGCGGCGCGATCTCAGGATACACCTGCGCGGCCTGTCAGAGGTGATCAACCCGCTCGTGTTTTTCGTAGTAGTGATCAGCCTCTTCCCGCTGGGTCTCGGGCCTTCGCCGCAGCAGCTCAGCGAGGTGGCGCCGGGGGTCATCTGGGTGGCAGCGCTGCTCGCCACATTGATGGCGATGGACTTGATGTTCCGCGACGACTTCAGCGATGGCTCACTCGAACAGGTGGTGGTCTCGGGGCAACCGCTGCTTGTTTTTGTCTTCGCCAAGGTCACGGCACACTGGCTCATATCGGGTCTGCCGCTGGTGCTGCTGGTGCCGGCTGTGGGTCTGGTCATGTTCGTTGATGGTGACAGGCTGCAGGCGATGGTGGTGACACTGCTGCTGGTCTCGCCAACCCTGAGTCTGCTCGGCGCGATCGGCGCGGCACTGACGGTGAGCCTGGCCCGTGGCGGTTTGCTGGTGAGCATTCTGGTGCTGCCGCTGTATGTCCCGGTGCTGGTGCTGGCAACGGCGATGGTGCAGGCGGCTGGCAGTGAAGCCGATACCGCCGGTTACTTGTACTGGCTGCTGGCGGCACTGTTAGCTTCGATCACGCTGGCTCCGCTGGCGATCGCAGCCGGCCTGCGTCTGGCGGTCGACAGGTAGTCAACGTCTGTCACC
>Ga0181573_10005892_pt1 | contig 10049 bp, 3 predicted proteins | sample 101ome_25_FD_148643 | JGI IMG/M metagenome (GOLD analysis project Ga0181573, IMG submission 148643) | Coastal salt marsh microbial communities from the Groves Creek Marsh, Skidaway Island, Georgia - 101409BT metaG (spades assembly) | ecosystem: Environmental > Aquatic > Marine > Intertidal zone...
CTCGGTGAACTCCATCTCGTCCATACCCTCTCCCGTGTACCAGTGGAGGAACGCCTTGCGGCGGAACATCGACGTGAACTGCTCGCTGACGCGCTTGAACATCTCCTGGATGGCGGTCGAGTTTCCGATGAAGGTGGCCGACATCTTGAGGTCCTTCGGCGGGATGTCGCAGATGGACGTCTTGACGTTGTTCGGGATCCACTCGACAAAGTAGCTGCTGTTCTTGTTCTGCACATTCAGCATCTGCTCGTCGACCTCCTTGGAGGACAGCCTTCCCCTGAACATGGCCGAGGCCGTCAGGTAGCGTCCGTGGCGGGGGTCGGCGGCGCACATCATGTTCTTGGCGTCCCACATCTGCTGGGCGAGCTCCGGGACCGTCAGGGAGCGGTAGACCTGGCTTCCCCTGGCCGTCAGCGGCGCGAATCCGACCATGAAGAAGTGCAGCCTCGGGAACGGAATCAGGTTGACCGCGAGCTTCCTGAGGTCGGCGTTGAGCTGACCCGGGAAGCGCAGGGACGAGGTGATGCCGGACATGACGATCGAAATCAGATGGTTGAGGTCGGCGAAGCTGGGGTTGGCCAGCTTCATGCTCCTGAAGCAGATGTCGTACAGGGCCTCGTTGTCGAGGATGAAGCACTCGTCGGCGTTTTCGACCAGCTGGTGGACGGACAGCGTCGCATTGTAGGGCTCCACCACGGTGTCGGACACCTTCGGGGACGGCACAACCGAGTAACTGCACAGCATGCGGTCCGGGTACTCCTCCCTGATCTTGCTGATCAGCAGGGTTCCCATACCGGAACCGGTTCCTCCTCCCAGCGAGTGGGAGAGCTGGAATCCCTGAAGGCAGTCGCAGCCTTCGGCCTCCTTGCGCACCACGTCCATGACGGAGTCGATCAGCTCGGCTCCCTCGGTGTAGTGGCCCTTGGCCCAGTTGTTTCCGGCACCCGACTGCCCAAAGACAAAGTTGTCGGGGCGGAAGATCTCGCCGATCGGTCCGGCCCGGATGGCGTCCATGGTTCCCGGCTCGAGATCCAGGAGCACGGCGCGCGGCACGTAGCGTCCGCCCGAAGACTCGTTGAAGTAGACATTGATGCGGTCGAGCTGGAGGTCGAGGTCGCCATAGTACTCTCCGGTGGCGTCAACACCGTGCTCGTCGCAGATGACCTCCCAGAACTTGGCACCGATCTGGTTACCACACTGTCCGGCCTGCGGGTTTCATTGGAGGGGACGACGGGTTTCCGTGAGCGGGGCCGCGAGGCAGAGAACCGAGTGCGATCCTATGAATTTCGGAGGGGTCGATCTCTCGAGCAAGCGCCGTTCGTTTCGCCCAGCGGAACGCGCACGAGTTAGGAAACTCCCGTTGTCGACGATACCACGACGTCGACGAGGCCACGAGTCGAGTGGCCCCCGTGAGCGTGAATTTTGCGTGGGAGGGACTTTGCTCGATCCAGCGAATTCCAGGCGGTAGAGAGCGGGTCCTCGGGTTCCTAGACGTACCTGGACGTGAACAATCTCCCTCATCTCGTTGGAATGGCGTTTCAGCGATGTTTCAGGCTATGAAAACGATGGATTCGAGATTTCAGTTGGCCGAATCGCACGTGGCCAGAGAACAGAGACAGACAGCAGACACGTTGCCCGTTATTCTATATCTCTTGTTGAGATAATAAGGCGTAGAACGAATTGGTCTGGAGTAGACGAGGCGGATGTTCGTTAAGCGAGCCCCGCGTTCGGTGCAATTCCGAGGCAAACGCAGAGAACGAGCTGCCCATCGGGCGGCCCCTCGACCCCGGACAGCGCAACCCGTCGTTCCTGACGCCCCATCCTGGGCATCGCGAGCGGCCCCGCGAAAGGGCGGGGCCGAACCCGTGCGGTGTGGCCACTGGGCGGCCACCGGGGCGCGTGTCCACGAGGAGGCATCTGCCCGCCCCCCCCCCCGGCCTGCGCGCCTCTGACTGGTGTCCCGCTGACTGGTGTCCCTCTGACTGGTGTCCCCGCCAAAGCACTGCCGTGTCGTCGTCCAGCAGCAGTCACCGTCGTTCAGCAGCAGTCCCACCACCGAACCGAAGGGGACGACATCAGGCCGATGAGAAGAAGAAGAAGAAGACGCACCCCGCCGGTATCGCACGTTTACTAATCTCGTATTGTGTTTCTCCTGCCGTACAAGACGGCAGACCAGCCCGGCCGGCCGAATGCGCGCGAGCATGCAGTGTTGGGCATTCTAGTCAGCTCAAAAATCAAGCCAGAGACGGGGCCTTGGCACCGCACGAGCGCGCCGTACCGAGGTCGCACAACCCGAAAGAAGGGAGAGAACCGCGCGCGAGAGCTCGGAAACGGGTGGGCCAGCCAGACGCCGCGATGAGCACGAGCGACAAGCACGACGTGGCCTTCGTCAAGAACGCCGCGAGCGTCCTGGGTAAGAGCCAGGCGGAGCTCGAGGCGGATGCGGCGGCACAGGGCATGTCGGTGGAGCAGTATCTGCGGCAGCCGATCAAGGACAAGTCGGAGCTGCTGCCCGCGTTTTTGAAGACGCGCGGGCTCGTGAGGCAGCATATCGAGTCGTTCAACTACTTCATCAACCACGAGATGAGGAAAATCGTGTTGGCCAAGTCGAACAGGAAGGTGACTTGCGATCATGATCCGAATTTCAAGCTCGAGTACACGAACGTGTACGTGGGGAGGCCGGTGCAGGAGGACGACTCGTACACGCGCAAGGTGTTCTCGCCGCAGGAGTGCAGGCTGCGGGACATGACGTACTCGGCGCCCATTTCGGTGGATGTGAGGTACACGAGTGGGGGTAACGTGTATGTGAAGAACAACGGAGAGAAGACCGGGGAGGGGTCGGTGCAGATCGGCCGCCTCCCGCTCATGCTGCGGTCGGACCGATGCGTGCTGAACGAGTGTGAGAATGATCCAAACGGGTCTGAGGCGGGCCATGCGAAGAAAGGGGAGTGTCCGCTTGATCCTGGGGGTTATTTTGTGGTCAAGGGGGCCGAGAAGGTTATTCTGATCCAGGAGCAGCTGTCCAAGAACAGGATCATCGTCGACCTGGACGCGCAGGGGAACGTCACGGCGTCTGTGACGTCGTCGACGCACGAGCGTAAGTCCAAGACGACGGTGGTAGTGAAGCAAGGGAAGTTCTTCCTGCGGCATAATGCCTTCGTGGAGGACATCAACGTGTGCATCGTGATGCTCGCGCTCGGGGCCGAGTCCAAGCAGGAGGTCTTTCAGCTCATCGGCGGCCCGGAGAATCTCGTGAACCAGATCACGCCGACAGTGTTGGCGTGCGAAGACGAGGGTGTCCACACGCAGGCTGCTGCACTGGACTGGATGTCAAAGAGGATCAAGGGGACCTCGGGCACGAAACAGCCCCGGGAGAAGTCCGGCAAGGGGGGCCGGACGATCCAGGACGAGACGAGGGACATCCTGGCCAGCGTCATCCTCTGCCACGTGCCTGTGGAAGATTTCGACTACAGCGACAAGTTGGCGTACTTGGCGGCGATGGTCAGCAGGATGCTCGTGGCCAGGAAGGACCCCCGGTTCATCGATGACCGGGACTACTACGGCAACAAGCGGCTGGAGCTGGCGGGCGGCCTGTTGGCGCTCCTGTTCGAGGACTTGTTCAAACGGATGAACGCCGAGCTCAAGAGGCAGGCCGACGCGCACATGTCGAAGACGTCGGCGAAGCAGAGCCACTTTGACATCACCAAGTGCATCCGCACCGACACGCTGACGTTCGGCTTGGAGCATGCCATCTCCAGCGGCAACTGGAGCATCAAACGGTTCAGGATGGAGCGAAAAGGAGTGACGCAGGTCCTTTCGAGACTGTCGTTCATCTCGGCCGTCGGTATGATGACGAGGATCACGTCGCAGTTCGAGAAGACGCGCAAGGTGAGCGGGCCGCGCGCGCTGCAGCCCTCGCAGTGGGGCATGCTGTGCCCGGCCGACACGCCGGAAGGAGAGAGCTGTGGTCTTGTGAAGAACCTGGCGCTGATGGCCCACGTCACCACGGACGGCGCCGAGGAGCCCATCGTCGCGCTCTGTCACGCGTGCGGCGTCCACCCGCCGCGCGCGGTCAGCGGACAGGAGCGGCACGCGACCGGGACCGGTATCTCCATGGTCTTCCTCAATGGATCTTTGCTCGGCAGCACCCACGATCCCGCACATCTCATGAGCATACTGCGGAAGGCCAGGCGGGCCCGCAGGATCGGCGACTTTACGTCCGTCTCGTCGCAGTTCCCCACGGTCCAAATCTCTTCCGACGGCGGTAGGGTGTGTCGTCCGCTCATCATCTGCGACAATGGCGTGCCGAGGGTCAAGGCGAGGCACATCGACCTCGTCAAGTCGGGCGAGTGGACATTTGACGACTTCCTGTCCAACGGCCTGGTCGAGTACCTGGACGTGAACGAGGAGAACGACATGCTCGTGGCGCTGTACGAGAAGGATTGCATGTCCGACACGACACATCTGGAGATCGAGCCGTTCACCATCCTGGGCGTCGTCGCCGGCCTGATCCCCTACCCCCACCACAACCAGTCACCCCGAAACACGTACCAGTGCGCCATGGGCAAGCAGGCCATGGGCAGCGTCGCCTTCAACCAGCTCAACAGGATGGACACGCTGCTGTATCTGCTGGTGTCCCCGCAGAAGCCGCTCCTGTCGACAAAGACGATCGAGCTGATTCGCTTTGACGAGCTCGGCGCCGGCCAGAACGCGACGGTCGCCGTCATGAGCTACAGCGGGTTTGACATCGAGGACGCCATCGTTATGAACAAGGCGTCGCTCGATAAGGGATTCGGTCGGTGCGTCGTGCTCCGGAAATTTGCCACCAACTTCAAGCGGTACGCGAACCGCACCCACGACGTCTGGATCGGGCCGACCCACGAGGAGCTGAGGAGCAAGGCCTTCTCCAAGAAATTCGCCGCCCTTGACGTGGACGGCTTCGCGTCTCCCGGGTCGAAACTCGACCAAGGCCTCTGTCTCGTCAACAAGAAGGTGCCGAGGAACACCAGGGACAACAACACCTCCTGGGCCAGCTCAACGGGCCCGTCCAACGACGAGTTCAAGCCGGCGCCCGTGAGCTGGCGGGGATACCAAGGCGAGCAGTGCGCAGTCGATCGCGTCATGCTGACGGCAAACGACGAGCACTGGGCCGTGTCTAAGGTGCTCGTCCGGCACACGAGGCGGCCCGAGCTCGGTGACAAGTTCAGCTCGCGCCACGGGCAGAAGGGCGTCGTCGGTCTCATCGTCAACCAGGCCGACATGCCGTTCTCGGAGAAGGGGATCGTGCCTGACCTTATCATGAACCCTCACGGCTTCCCCAGTCGAATGACGGTCGGCAAGATGATCGAGCTCATCGGGTCAAAGGCGGCCGTCGAGACGGGCAAGGTGCACTACGGCACGGCCTTCGGCGAGACCACCGGCCAGGCCCACACAGTGGAAGAAATCAGCAAAGAGCTCATCGAGGCCGGCTACCACTATTCGGGCAAGGACTTTTTGTGCTCGGGCATCACCGGGGAGCCGCTCGAGGCCTACATCTTCATGGGGCCGGTTTACTACCAGAAGCTCAAGCACATGGTCCTCGACAAGATGCACGCAAGGTCTCGCGGCCCCAGGGTCGTTCTCACCAGGCAGCCCACCGAGGGACGAAGCCGGGACGGCGGTCTCCGTCTCGGAGAGATGGAGCGCGACTGCCTCATCGGATACGGTTCGTCGATGCTGCTCCTCGAGCGCCTGATGGTCTCTTCCGACGAGTTCGACGTGTTTGTGTGCAGGCACTGTGGTCTTATGGGGCACTTTGACGCCGAAAAGAACATCCCGATCTGCCCGTCGCTCAAGAAGCCCGATCACATGGAGAAGATGAAGCTGCCCTACGCCGCCAAGCTCCTCTTCCAGGAGCTCATCTCGATGAACATCGTGCCCAAGATGAGCCTGGCACAGGCATAGCAAGCTGTGTTGTTCTCAAGTCATTGCATATATAATCAAATGGGTCAAATCGGTCACGGGTTCGTTCGTTGGTTCGCGACATCGCTCCATCGCGCTAGGCGTCGATGCCGTCGATGCCGTCGACGCCGCCCGGCGCCATTTCAGGCCATCAGGCATCCGCCATCCGTCTCTTCTCCTCTTCAACCGCAAGCTCGACGATCGCACGCTGTGTTCTCCGTTCCAGCTTGGCCAGCTTCCCCGCGATCTCCTTGCGCAAATCCCAGCACGGCTTCTTGGGAGCAACGTTGGCGATGACCTCCGAGACGTCCCGGCCGATGGCCCGCTCCACGTCCACGACCGGCGCCTCCTTCGCTTTGACATGCGTCGCTTCGACTTTTTTGTGCTTGATCCTGTCGTCCTTGGGCTCGTAGTTGCGGAAAACCAGCTTTGGAGCGGAATCCTGCCCGTCCTTTCCATCGGTTTCATGCAGCGTGGCTTTTTCGTCTCCTCCTCCCTTGCTGCCGTCTGCGCGCTTCTTCAGCGCTGCCAGACGGACCTTCCGATCGTCTTTGTCCTGTGCGGCGGGCGACATCGTCATACAAATTAGGAAAAATCGAACGAGGGAGAAGAATCAGTCAGTCGGCGAGTCGGTCCGGGTCGTTCTAGAACGTCTAGACATCTCTAGATGTTCTCTAGATGTTCATCTTGATGGTAGCCACACTGCCGCCTGTATACGTGCCCCTGTGCAGATGCGCGTGCGTGCGCCTCGGGTTCTTGTTCTCGTGGAAGAATCCGATGAAGGACCGGTCGTGCGTCCCGTAAAGCACGTCCGGGCCCATGTCGGGGATCTTCTCTGAGACGACGTCTTCGTCGTCGAGGGGCTCCATGGAAAGGAGCCTCGAGACAAGGACGACCTTCCACTCTGCAAATTCCTCGTCAGAAATCTGCATCTCTTCCTTGACGCGCAGCTTGAGCTGGCCGACCGTCTCGGTCGGGGAGACGTCCATGATGAACGGGTCGCTGAACGGGAAGGCTTGGTTGGGCTTGTTCTCCTTTTCTTCGACCTGCAGGCAGTGGACGTGCATCCGCCCCTCCTGTTCGAGGTCGAGCTGGGAGGCGGGCACCACCTCGGCCCGGATGCCGAAGGGGCAGCTGCCGTCCAAATTGTACTCGGAGATTGGCTTCTGCGGGTCGTACACCTGCCAGATCTTCCACTGGTGGACGTCCATGACACGAATGACGTCAGACGCCTTGACCTTCGGTCCTACGGCCTTCTTGATGGCGTCACTCAGGTCGGCCACGAGTTTGTCCTTCAGGACGGTGACCTTGACAGTGGTGACCTCGTCGTGCTTGGCGTCGTGCAGGATGACCTTGACGTTCACGAGCCTCTCGTACTCGCCGATGGGCACGTCAATGGGCTCGTAGAAGAGCGTGTAGATCCCGCTGCGACACAGGTCCTGGAGGGTGGAGTCTCCCCTGTACTTGATCGGGTACGGCCTCGGCGCCTTGTCGTACACCGATCTGGCGGTGAACTGCACCTTGAGCGGATCGTCGAGACCCAAGTGGTTCGCGACGGCCTCGCTGACCGTGTCGTAAGGCCAGCTCTTCATCATCTCCAGCGTGAAGACGGGCGCGGCCGGCGTCTTCGCGCCCTTGCTCGACGCCTTCCTCCTGCTGCTGGATCGGGTCTTTTCGCTGGCCAACTCCGAGTTTGTCTGGTTTTCGTTTTCCTTCTCGTCGACCGTCGGGGCCGACCCGGCGTGGCCGCCCGATGGCCGCAGGGGCTTGAAGGTCACCTGGACCCGGTCCTTGACGGCGGTAAAAAAGTCGGTGACGGTTGGGAAGGCCTCATGTTCCGCGATGCTGCCGACCTGCTGCACGACGAGGATGGCGCCATCGACCAGCGGCGATTTCTGGTCGTTGGCCGACTTGCCGACGTCGATGTCCAGCATGGTCACATCCGGGGCCGACTTGACCTCCTCGAGCAGCACGCAGTCGGCGCCCTCGTCGATGGCGCAAAGAACTTTCAGTCGGTCGAGCAAATCGCCCTCGAACGGCATGCCCGCCGGGATCATGACGTGCTTGACGTACTCGAGCACCGGCCTCCCGGCGGCCCCGGGAACGAACTTCTTCAAAAACACGCTCCGCGTGGTTCCGTCGACCGGAATCGTCGAACGCTCCAGATAAACGTTGAGCGACGACATGTGGCCCTGCCGGCTGCCCATGCCGGGTATCGACCTGAGCATGACGTCGTCCTCCGCGTCCAGGACCGTGCGGGGCCTCGTCACGCCCTGTTGGGTCTCCGAGATCCTCCAATACCGCTGCTGATTCACGGGAATGCCCGTCTTTTCCTGCATAGCCTGCTTGACCTGCCCGAACGTCGTCGTCTTGGGCAGCTTCATGGTCAACGAGTCGTCCAGGTCGTCGAGCTCGACGAGATCCATGAACAGCGTCGACTCCACTTGGCGCTTGATTTCTGCGTCCGTGACGACGGACAGACGAGTGAATAGGTGGGCCTCGGCCGCTTCCTTCCTTTGCTGCTCCCTGGCCTCCTCCTCCGCCCGCAGCCTGACACGGACGTGTCGGGCAATGTCGTCCTCCGTCACGTCGCACATGATCGAATCCCATTCGCTCGCTCGCACGTAAACCAGCATATACGCGTTGGCCAGTCGCAGCCTCGTCGGCGTCGTCGACACGCCCCAGTTATCTTCGATGGCCTCCCGCTCGCTGACCCTCGTCACCGTCTCGTCGTCAAACTTGAGCCAGTTGACGCCGTCCGGGCGGATGTAAGCGAAGTAGTGCCCGCCGTGCACGTTCCCGCTGTGCACCAGCACGGCAAGCAGTTTGTACTTGTTGCTCACTGTCTTGTCCGCCGTACTGGTGAAGTACTTGAGGTTGCCCTCGTCGTCCCTCACGTCGAGGTCAATCTCCCCGTAGAACTCGTGTATGTCGTTCAGCTTGACCATCGCCATCTTGTAGAAGTCAAACTCGAACCGACGCAGCTGGATGTTCAGCACGGGAGGCAGCGACTCGAACTTGCCGCCCTTCTTGGCGTCCTGCTTGCCGTGTCCCTCGGCCTCGTACTGGTTGTCCCCGTCGAGCACCTCCTCGGCGCAGTACTCGTCGAACGACTCGTAGATGTTCTTGCGGTCCTTCACGACCAGCTGCAGATCCAAGAACTCCTCCTTGCGCACCGACTTGAAGTCGATGTTGATGCACTCGATGTAGTTCTGGAAGTGCCCCTGGAACAGCTTGTTGATGGTGCCCTCGACCTTGGTCCCCTTCATCACCTCCTCCAGCCTGTCGCAAAGAATCCTGTTGAACTCTTGCGCGTCGTGCTGCTGGTAGGCGTCGGCCGTGTCCCATCCGAACGACTTGGTCAAGTCCTCCGTGTCGACCGCCGTGTCGGTGAACTGGAGCATGTGGAACACCGACTGCAGCGCCAGCGGCATGCTCTCCGATGGCTTTTCGTCCTCGTTCGTCGGCAGGGCGTACACAGCCTTCCGCAGCACGTTGATATTGTACATCGTCTGCAGCAGCGAGTTCATGTAGCACGTCATCCCCTGGTTGATGATCCCGACGTGCCCGGTGAGCCGCCTCGAATCCGCGTTCGTCCAAGACTCCAACGTCCCCACGTGCACCTCGACCTTCATCACGATCGAGTCATCCACCAGAAACCCCTCGTTCTCGTCCATCAACGTCGCCAGCGGGACGAACTTTTTGAACCCCCAGTCGTTGCTGTTGGGCTGGAATGTGTGCTCGGCCGACATCCACCTGTTGCCCTGCTCGTCCAACCCATCGTTCCGCCCCACCCCAGCGTTCTGCAATTTCCGGTTCTCGTCCTCCTTGCCAGAGGCGTCCTCGCCGTCCGCCGCCAGCATCTCCGTGTCCCCCTTCTCGTGGCGCGCAGTCTCGTCGTTCTCGTCGTTCTCACCGTTCTCACCGTTCTCGTCGTTCTCGTCGTTCTCGTCGTTCTCGTCGTTCTCGTCGTTCTCGTCGTTCTCGTCGTTCTCATCGCCCTCTCCCATCTCCACCTCCTCCGTCCGCTTCGGCCGCTGACGAATCAGCCGCATCGTGAAGCTCGCCTTCCGAGTCTCCTGAAACCGCACAAAGTCACACGTCACGTC
>Ga0181573_10005894_pt1 | contig 10047 bp, 13 predicted proteins | sample 101ome_25_FD_148643 | JGI IMG/M metagenome (GOLD analysis project Ga0181573, IMG submission 148643) | Coastal salt marsh microbial communities from the Groves Creek Marsh, Skidaway Island, Georgia - 101409BT metaG (spades assembly) | ecosystem: Environmental > Aquatic > Marine > Intertidal zone...
CAGGATCTTGGCGTCGCGTTCGCGCACGCGCCCGCGCAGCAGCTCGATGTCTGCGTCGGCCTGGGCGCGCTCCTTCTTCTCCTCGCCGAGCGAGGCCTGCTCGGCCGTCAGCTTGGCCTGCAGGTTCTGGTTGGTCGCGAGCAGCTCCTCGTTGTCCTTCTTGAGCTGCGCGATCTCGGACTGCGCCGACTGGTACTTGCTCAGCAGCAGGTTCTGGCCCGGGCCCCAGTCCATGTCGGTGTTGATGCCGGCCTGGGCGAGGCTGCCCTCGTAGCCGTCGAGCGGGTCGTTGGGCTCGGGCTCGAACATCATGTCGCTCGCGGCCTGGCAGCCGGTGAACAGCAGCGCCAGCGCGGGGAGAAGGAGCAGGCTTCGGTTCCGGGTCATCGCGGTTCCTCGGTAGGGGTGTCCTCGTAGACGCACTCGACGACGGCAGCCGCGCCGCAGCCGCAGCGGACCTCGAAGCCGGCGACGCGGTCGCCGTCGAGCAGCGGCACGACCGCCATCGGCGTGCCGCTCGTCGCGTTGTCGTCGCCGTCGCCGCAGCCGAGCATCGCGGGCTGCGCCACGACGCGCACGCTGTCGCGTGAGATGACGTCGTGCGGTCTGCTGCGGGGGGTGGTCATGTCCGTGCGCGGATGGGTCGGTTCAGGCGACCACGTCGATGTGGTGCGCCTCTCCAGGGTCTCTTCGGCTGTCACGGGGACGCGGCTGAAGCGCCGGTGGCACCGGAGCATCGGTCGCGGCCTCTGCGCTGTGCTGCTCCATCGCGCGGCGGAAGGCGGCGGCCTGCTCGTCGCGGCGCTGCCCGCCCTGCCGGCGCTCCTGCACCAGGGGGGTGCGCGTCGCGCCGGCGGTGCGTCGCACGCCGTCCACGCTACTCCTGCTCCTTGAGCTTGAGCCGCAGCCGCTCGATGGCCCGGGTCAGGATCTGGCTGACGCGGGACTCGGTCACCCCGAGGATCTTGCCGATCTCCTTGAGGTAGAGCTGTTCGTGGTAGTAGAGCACGACGACGTGTCGGTCGGTCTCCGGCAGCTCGGCGATCGCCCGCGTCAGGCGCTCGAGCTGCTCTCGTTGATCGGCGCCCGCGTCGGGGTCGACGCTCGCGAGGTCGGCGAGGGTCGCGCCCATGGTCGTGCCGCCGTCCTCGCCCGCCCACGTCTCGTCGATCGACAGCGTGCGCGCGGTGTGCAGCGCCTGCAGGTCCTCGTCGAGCTCCTCTTCGGTGGAGTCGAGCGCCTCGGCGAGCTCGGCGAGCGTCGGCTCGCGGTTGAACTGCGACCAGAGCGTCGCGCTGGCGCGCTCCATCTTGCGGAGGCGGTCTCGCCGGTTGCGCGGGACGGGGTCGTGCTTGCGGACCTCGTCGAGGATCGCGCCGCGGATCGCGGTGTAGGCGAACGTCTTGAAGGACGCGCCGCGCGCCGGGTCGTAGGTCGCGGCCGCGTGCATCAGCCCGATGACGCCGACCGAGTAGAAGTCGTCCTTGTCGAGCGAGGCGGGCATCGTCACCGGCAGGCGCGCGACCACGTAGCGCACCAGCGGCAAGTACTGCTCGACCATGCGGTCCCGCTCGGCCGCGCTGCGCTGGATCTTGACGGCGCCCATCACGCCTCCTCCTCGGCGCTGGCGTCGCCGCGCCGCTGGACCTCGTCACGGGCCATCGAGGTCAAGACGACGTCGATCACCGGTGGCGCGAGCAGGTGGGCGCCGACCAGGCCGCAGAGCGCGGCGATGACGCCCCGCCAGAGCGCGGTCAGCCCGTCCGCGCCGGCCGCCACCGCGCAAAGGAACGCGAGCGCGAACGCGATGCTGGTGACGTAGGCCGCGGTGACGCGGGTCAGTTCCTGGCTGCCTTTGCCTGAGTTCATGGATCCTGCCAGGATCCTCATCGGCTCTGGGGGGCGGCCGGGTTGAGCCGGAACGAGGCGGAACCGTCCGCGTCAGCGGCGGTTCGCTACCGTGCCGCGAGGTCTGCCGACGGCGGCCGCAGCCGGACCCGCCGCGTGGGCTGGGCGCAGGGCTCGCGCCGCCGGCGCAGGGGCGGGAGCGCGGCCAGCGCGGCGGCGGACACGCTGCGGAGATCGTCGAGGCCCCGACAGCTGTCGGACAGCGCCACCGGACGCTGCTCCTGGGCGCTCTGGGCGATCAACGGCTCGTCGCAGACCCACCCCGCGAGCGGGCTGGTCGCGCCCAGGAACCGCCGGCAAACGGTGTCGAGCTTGGCGGCGGTGCTCATCGCCTCGTCGCGCGTGCGGGCGCGGTTGACCACGAGGTGGGGCAGCGCCAGCCCGCGCGCGTGCAGGACCTTGCAGAGCGCGTAGGCGTCGGTCAGCGACGCCACGTCGGGGGTCGTCACGCCCAGCGTCAAGTCGCAGCGCGCGGCGACGCCCAGCGTGCTCGCGTGCAGGCCTGAGCCGGTGTCGAAGACGACGACGTCGAAGTCCGCCGCGACTTCGCGGAGGTCCTGCAGCAGCGCGTCGACTTCGTCGGCCGTCGCCGTGGTCAAGCGGGTCGGACCGGAGCGCCCGAGCAGCACGTCGATCCGTCCGGGCCCGGGCACGACCGCGGCCCGCGCGCTGCAGCGGCCCTCGAACACGTCGTCGAGGTCGCGCCGGGCCTGCAGGCGGAGGTGCACGCCGACGTTGCCCGTGCCGAGGTCGAAGTCGACCAGCAGCGTGCGGTAGCCGGCGCGGGCGAGCAGCAGCGCGAGGTTGCTCGAGAGCGTCGTCTTGCCGACGCCGCCCTTGGCGCCCGCGACGCAGAGCCACGGGGTCCTCGGACGGGGCGTCTCGGTCAGGCCTTCTGCCTGGTGGCTGATGCCGCGATCGTTCACGCGTTGGCCTCCGCGGGTTCGCAGTCGAACGACGCCTGCGCGAGCGGCAGCCCGGCGGCGACGACGATGTCGGCGGGGACCTCCTGGCCGACGCACAGGTGCGAGAGCGGCAGGCCCTGCTCGACCACGGCCGAGAGCGACTCGCCGGGTGCGACGGTCTCGTCCCACTTGGTCAGGCACACCGCGTCGACGCCGAGCGACTCGTAGGCGCCCAGCACGACCTCGGCGTCGCGCCGGCGGGTGCCGGCCGCCATGCACAGCACTGCGTGCGCCCCGGCGGCGCGGAGCGCGCCCTCGAGCACCGGCAGCGCCTCGCGGCTGCGCGGGCTCTTGCCCGCCGTGTCGATGTAGATGCGGTCGGCGTGCGCGTGTTCGTCGATCGCGCGGCGCAGCTCCTTGCCGGAGGGCGCCACGGAGAACGGCACGTCCAGCAGCTCGGCGAACGAGCGCAGCTGCTCGACCGCGGCCATCCGGTAGGTGTCCAGGGTGATGATCGCGACGCGCTCGCCGCGGTCCTTGGCGCGAGCCGCGAGCTTGGCGAGCGTCGTGGTCTTGCCGACGCCGGTCGGGCCGACGAGCGCGATCGTTCGGAAGCCGTCGCGACCTTCGACGCGCGGCTCGTGGTGGATCAGCGCGGCGAGCACGCGGCTCGCCAGCCCGGGCAGCGCCGGGTCACCGGGCCGCGACAGCTCGACCTTGGTGCCGAGCAGGGCGCGCTCGACCGCCTGCAGGATCGGCTTGGACAGCCCGAACTCGGTGGCCTTCTCGGCGAGCGCGCGGAAGCCGCGCGTCCACTTCGACAGGAACGACGTCCCGCCCGCCTGGTCACGCCGCGGGGCCTTGGGCTCGGGCTTGCCGGCGACGACCAGGAACCCGTCGTGGGTCGTACGGGTCTCGACGACCAGGGCGTCGGCGCCGCACTCGACGCGCACGCGTTCGATCGCCTCGGGGAGCGTCTTCGCCTCGATTCGCTTCAGCAACATGTGTGGTTCTCTCAGGGGTGTGGTTCTAGTTGGCGACCAGCACGCGCTCGGTGGTCTCGACCTTCTTGGCGGCCGACGTCTCCTGGTAGCTCAGCACCGCGGCGTTGGGGATCACGCCGGCGACCGCCTCGGCCAGGAACGGTCGGAGGCTCGCGCGGGTGACGAGCACCGGGTCGCGCCCGTCGCGCGCCATCGAGGACAGCGCCTCCGCGGTGCTGTCGACGAACTTGCCGAGGAAGCCCTGCGGCAGGTTGTTGACGCCGTCGTTGCCGGCGAGCGCCTCGGACAGGTTGCGCTCGAGGTCCGGGTCGAGGAACACAGCGTGCAGGGTGCCGGTCGCGTCGAGGTGGGGCTCGCAGATCGTCCGCGCCAGCCGGGCGCGCACGTGCTCGGTCAGCTGCCGCGGGTCCTTGGTCTCGACCGAAGCGTCGGCGAGTCCCTCGAGGATCGTCTGCAGGTTCCGGATCGGGACGCCCTCCTTGAGCAGGCCGGCGAGGATGCGTTGGATCTGGCCGAGGCTCAGCTGGTTGGGCACCAGCTCCTCGACGACCGCGGGCGCCTGCTCCTTGAGGTTGTCGACGAGCAGCTTGACGTCGTCGCGTGACAGGAGCTCGCCGGCCGAGCGCTTGAGGGTCTCGGTCAGGTGCGTGATCAGCACCGACGCGGCGTCGATGACCGTGTAGCCGAGCAGCTCTGCGCGGTCCTTGTCAGCCTCCACGATCCAGCGCGCGGGCAGGCCGAACGCCGGCTCGGTGGTCTCGACGCCGTCGATCGGCGGCGCCGTGCCGCTCGGGTCCATCGCGAGGTACTGGCCCGCGCGGAGCTCGCCCGCGGCGATCTCTTGGCCGCCGAGCAGGACGCGGTAGGTGTTGGGCTCGAGCTGCACGTTGTCGCGGACCCGGATCGGCGGGACGACGACGCCGAGCGTCTGCGCGAACTGGCGCCGCAGCGAGCGGATGTGGTCGAGCAGGCCGCCGTGCTTGCCCTGCTCCACCAGCCCGATCAGCCGGTAGCCGATCTCGATGCCGAGCCGGTCGATCGTCAGCAGCTCCTCCACGGGCGCGTCCTCGGCGGCGGGCGCTGCGTCGGCCGCGGCCTGCTCGGCCTCCTGCTCCTGGGCCGCGCGCGCGGCGGCGGCGTCGGCGTTGCCCGCGTAGTAGAAGAGCGCGGCAGCGACGCCGAGGAACAGCAGCGTCGGCATGCCGGGGAGCAGCGACATCATCGCCAGGATGGCGGAGACGATGCGGACCGTCCGGCCGCTCTTCATCACCTGGTCGCTCATCTCCTGGCCGAGGGCTTGTTCGCTCGCGCCCTTGGTGACCAGGATGCCCGCCGAGGTCGAGACCAGCAGCGCGGGGATCTGCGCGACAAGGCCGTCGCCGATGGTCAGGATCGTGTACTTCTGGAACGCCTGGTCGATCGTCAGGTCGCTGTAGACCATCGCGAGCACGAGGCCGCCGGCGATGTTGATGCCGGTGATGATCAGGCCGGCGATGGCGTCGCCGCGGACGAACTTGCCCGCGCCGTCCATCGAGCCGTGGAACTCCATCTCGTGGGTCAGCGCGGCGCGGCGCTTCTTGGCCTCCTCGCTGCTGATCAGGCCGGCCGAGAGGTCGGCGTCGATGGACATCTGCTTGCCGGGCAGCGAGTCGAGGGCGAAGCGCGCCGCGACCTCGCTGATCCGGTTCTGGCCCTTGGTGATCACGATGAACTGGATCACCACGAGCACCAGGAAGATGACGATGCCGACGACGGGGTTGCCGCCGACGACGAACGAGCCGAACGTGCGGATGACGCTGCCGGCGTCGCCCTCGAGCAGGATCAGTCGGGTCGAGGAGACGTTCAGCGCCAGGCGGAACAGCGCCGTGAACAGCAGCACGCTCGGGAACGTGCTGAACTCGACCGGGCGGTTGCTGTTGAGCACCGCCATCAGGATCAGCAGGCTGACCGTGAGGTTGAGACACAGCATCGCGTCCAACATCAGCGGCGGCATCGGGATCAACATCACCGCCAAGATGGCGAGGAAGAAGATCGCCAGCAGGCTGTTGCGTTGCTCCTTGTTGGAGGTGTCCGTCATGGTGGTCTAGGGCGTCAGGCCGTGCGGCCGTGGAGTCGGTAGACGTGGCTGAGCACGGTCGCCACGGCCTGGTAGAACTTCTCAGGCACCGCCTGGCCGACCTTCACCGCGCGGTAGAGCGCGCGGGTCAGCGGCGGGTCCTCCATCAGCGGGACGTCGTGCTCGCGCGCGACCTCGCGGATGCGCATCGCGACGTCGTCGACGCCCTTGGCGACGACGGTCGGCGCGGCGTCCTTGGTCCGGTCGTAGCGCAGCGCGACGGAGTAGTGCGTCGGGTTGGTCAAGATGACGTCGGCGCGCGGGATCTCCGCCATCATGCGCTGCTGCAGCAGCTCGTTGCGGGCGCCGCGCTGGCGGGCCTTCATGTGGGGGTCGCCCTCGGTGCGCTTGCGCTCGTCTTCGACCTCCTGCTTGGTCATCATGTTGCGCTTCGTGAACGAGTAGCGCTGGAAGGCGAGGTCGCCGACCGCGATCGCGGTGACGACGGCCCCGACCCAAAGCAGGAGCGTCAGCGCCAGGCCGCCGATCTCGGCGGCCGCGCGGCCGAACGGCAGCTCGTGCAGGTGCAGCAGCACGGGCAGGCGGCTGCCGAGCACGAGGTAGAGCACGCCGCCGATGATGGCGAGCTTGAAGACCGCGAACAGCGTCCGCATCAGCGACTGGGGGCTGAACAGCCGCTTCATGTTGGTGAAGGGGTTGAGCTTCTCGGGCTTGAAGCCGACCGCCTCGCGGCTCAGCTTGACGCCGATCTGGCCGTAGCCGATCAGCGCGGTCGCGACGACCAGCACCAGCAGCAGCGTGGCGAGCGGCGGCAGCACGGTCATGAGCGCGCGCCAGAGTTCGGCGAGCGCGCCGTCGGTCTGGTGCACGCGCCGCGCGCTCATGTCGAGCGTCATCCCGGTCCGCATCACCTCGCTCAGCGCGCGGACCAGCCAGTCGCCGATCCAGATCAGCGTGACCGCCGCGAGGAACAGCACGCCGCCCTGCGTCAGCTCCTTGCTGTGGGGCGTGTCGCCCTTCTTGCGGACCTCGGCCAGCTTGGTCGGCGTGGGCTGTTCGGTCTTGCCCTGGTCGTCTCCGAAGATCGCCACGGCCTACCCCTGGAACATCTCGGCAGCCCGCTCGAGGATGCCGTGGAAGGTCTGGATCAGGAACGGCGCGCCCTCGACGAGGAACAGCGCCAGCCCGGAGAGCGCGATCAGGATCCGGAGCGCGAACGCGAACTCCATCAGGTTGATCGCGGGGACGGCCCGACCGAGCAGCACGAGCCCGGCCGAGACCAGCATCATGGTGCCCATCACCGGGAACGAATACTTGAGCGCCAGGTGGACGCTGCCGCCGACCAGCTCGACGACGCCGAACCAGATCGGCAGGTAGTCGAACGGTTCGCCGACGGGGCAGGCGCGGAAGGTCTGCTCCATGACGCGCAGCGCCTCGTGGTGGAGGTCGAGGCTCAGGATCAGCAGGAAGCCGACCACCTGCAGCAGCTGCGAGATGACGGTGCCGTTGACGCCGCTCTCCGGGTTGATCGTGCGGGCCAGCGAGAAGCCCATCTCGGAGCTGATGAACTCGCCGGCGCTGACCAGCATCGAGGTCATCGTCGACAGCGCGAAGCCGAGCGCGAAGCCGATCAGGGCCTCGCGCGCGCCCATCACGCCGAGCTCGAGCAGGTGCACCGGGGCGACGACGCGCTGGTCGCCGACCCACCAGAAGATCGCGGCGAGCGCCGTGGACAGCGCGAGGCGGAAGATCAGGGAGTCCCGCTGCCTGCCGAACAAGGGCAGCACGGCCACGAACGCGCCGACCCGCACGAAGTGCAGCATCAGCGCGGTCACGTAGTCCTGGATCAGCGAGAGTTCCATGGCGAACGCGCTCAGCCGGCCTTGCCGTACTCCGCGAGGTTCGAGAACAAGGCGGACGTGTAGCTGTGCAGCGTGCCCAGGATCCACGGCATCAGCAGCACGATCGTGGTCAGCACGGCGAGCATCTTCGGCACGATGGTCAGGGTCTGTTCCTGGAGCGACGTCACCGTCTGGAACAGGCTGATCAGCAGGCCGACGCACATGCCGACGAGCAGCGCGGGCGCGCAGATCATCAGCGCCGTCGTCAGCGTGGACTTGGCGAGGTCGAGCAGGAAGTCGTGTCCCATGGCGGCTCCTAGGCGGTCGCGAAGCTCTGCGCGAGCGACATGACGACGAGGTCCCAGCCGCCGACGAGGATGAACAGCAGCAGCTTGAGCGGCGTCGAGATGACGACCGGCGGCAGGCTGAACATGCCCATCGAGACCAGGATCGAGCTGATCACCAGGTCGATCACGACGAACGGCAGGAACAGGACGAAGCCCATCTGGAAGGCCGTCTTGATCTCCGACAGCACGAACGCAGGCACGGTGACGTGGAACGGCGTCTCGAGCGCCGTCGCCGGGCGCGGCTCGCGCGCCAGGTCGAGGATCAGGGCGACGTCGGCCTCACGCGTCTGCGCCAGCATGAAGCGGTTGAGGCGGTCGGTCGCGACCCCCGCGGCGTCCTGCCAGCTGATCTGCTCTTCGACGTAGGGGGTGTAGGCGTTGTCGTAGATGTCGGTCGCGACCGGCTTCATGATGAAGATGGTCATGAACAGCGCGAAGCCGGTCGTGACCATGGCGGGCGGCAGGTCCTGCATCGACATGGCCCGCTTCAAGAAGGACAGGACCACGACGATCCGCGTGAAGCAGGTCATGGTCATGACGAGCGCCGGCGCCATCGCCAGCAGCGTCATCAGCAGCACGATCTCGATCGCCGTGCCGAGCTTCTGCTCGCCTTCGCCGGTGTTGAGCTGCAGGGAGATGCCCGGGCCCTGAGGTGGGGGCGCGGTCGGCGCGCCGGGGTCCTGGACCTCGATCGAGGTCGGCGGCGTCGGCGCGCCCGGCGCTCGCTCGGTGCCCTGGGCGCGCAGCGGCCCCGCGATCGTCACGAGGGCGATCAGCAGCGCGCGCAGGCAGTTCACGAAGAGAGAGGTCATCACGTCGAGGCCTTGTCGAGCAGGGCCCGGAAGTCGTTGAGCTTGGCGATCGCGACGTCGGCCTTGCTGGTCGGCGACGGCTCGGCGGCCGGGCGGGGGATCAGCAGGTTCTTCGGCGTCGCGCCTTCCTCTTCGCTGCTGGGCTGCGGCTTCGCCGCGCGCGCGAGCACGGTCGCCTCGTCCGCGGCGGCGTCCGGCAGGCTGCTGCTCTCGATCAGCGTCAGGCCCTTCTCGCTGTCTCCGACCAGCAGGATCCGATCGTCGAACTCGATCGCGTGCAGCGTCGACTTGGCGCCGAGGCGCATGGTCTGACGCAGGGTCGCGAGGTTCTGGGGGCGCTGCGGGGAGGCGCTGCCGCGGAGCTTCTTGAGCCCCAGCAGCGCGACGCCGCCGAGCAGCAGCACGCCGACCAGGGCGCTGCTCATCTGCCAGAGATCGGGCGTGCGCGGCACGAGCGTCCCAGGCAGGGCCGCTCTCTGCGGGGCCTCGTCTGCCGGCTGCGTCGGGTCCGCGGGGCGGACGAACGCGCGGGGTTGCTCGGTCGGCGCGACCTGGGCGGGCTCAGCAGGGCGCGCCGTCCGGTCGGCGCCGCCCATCGCGAGCGGACCGAGCAGCAGCAGCAGCGCCGCGGCGGGGGGGATCATCAGCCACTTGGGAGTCGACTTCATGTTGGGCCTCACGCCCGCCTGGAAGCACCTCCCGTGCCAAGCTCCCAACCGCTACATGTTGTGCCTCTCGGAGAGGTGGGGCCCACTAATACGGTGCAGATCCCGACACCGTGCCGTCGCTTCGTACGACACGGGGTGCGGCGTCGGTCCGGGCGCGCGGTAGCCTGTGCGGGTGACCGAACGCTCCGACGTCGACGACATCCTGCACAGCGTCAACAACCTGCTCGGCACGATCGAGATCCAGTCCGAGGTCGCGCGCTCGATCGGGACGGTCGAGTCCATGACCCAGGCGCTGGACTTCATCGTGCGCTCGGCGCGCCGGACGAGAGACGAGCTGGCCGTCTTGCGGGGCGAGCGCAGGGAGTAGGCGAGCGGCTCACGCGCCGCCGGGGGAAGCCGGGGCGGGCTTCGCGAGCTGCTCCACGAGCGGGGTCAGCTTCTGGGAGAGCTCCGGCTCGGCGCAGGGGTAGGCCACGATGGCGTCG
>Ga0181573_10005903_pt1 | contig 10035 bp, 3 predicted proteins | sample 101ome_25_FD_148643 | JGI IMG/M metagenome (GOLD analysis project Ga0181573, IMG submission 148643) | Coastal salt marsh microbial communities from the Groves Creek Marsh, Skidaway Island, Georgia - 101409BT metaG (spades assembly) | ecosystem: Environmental > Aquatic > Marine > Intertidal zone...
TACCTCGCCCTGACCGCCCGCACACGCCGCCACCAGCGCCCCACTCAGCACGACCGACGACGACGCCGCTGGTCCGTTGAGGCCGAGGCGCGCCACGAGGCGCTTCACGATGCCGAGACGGCCCGTGGCGGCGGCGAGCGCGATGGCCGTAGAGCCCTCGGCATCCGTCACGAGACAGTTGGCCCCGTGGTCTAGCAGCAGTTGCGCCAAGAGGCCCTCTTCGCTGTCCTCGGGCGCTACAGCCTCAGCCCCGAGCCCCGACGCCGCGCTCACGCCGTGCCAGGCGAGCAGCATGAGGGCGTTGCGGCCGTCGTCGTCGAGGCTGCCGTTGACGTCCTTGGCGCAGCCTCCCAGCCGCTGAAGCAGCCGCCGCCACGTGCGCTCCGCCGCCGCGGGGTCCTTCCCAAAGCTGCGCACGCCGAGCCCCTTGACCACCCACTGCAGCAGCGCGGCGCCGCTGGGACCCTCCGCGAGCGCAGACACGGCCGAGGCCAGGTCGCTGTCCGACATCTTGAGCACCGACGTTGCGAGCTCGCGCTGGCCGTTGAGCACCGCGATGGCCACGAGCGGCAGTGGGTGCCACTTGGCCGGATCCTCGTGCCGCGGCCCATGGCCCTCGCGCGTCGACGGCCGCTGGTTCATGGGCGATCCCGCCATGAGCTGCAGCGCCTCCTTCACGAGCGACCGCACTTGCGCGTGGGCCATCAGACCGCTGCTCGCCGCCGCTGCCGCCTCGGACCGAGCCGCCGCCGCCTCCGCGCCTTTGCTCGCCGCAAGGACGTGCTTGGTGAAGGCGGCGGTCTGCGCGGCAAGGTCGAGGAGGTTGGGCGCCGCGTCGCATGCCTCGTCAAGATGCTGCCGCAGCCCCAGCAGGCAGTCCTGCAGCACCGCAACGCACTTGCGGCACGCATCGCCGGCTCCCTCCGAATCGCATTGCCTGGCCTTGCGCAGCCCCACCGCAAGCAGCTCGCACGCGCTCGCGCCTGCCTCGGAGCCGCCGTCGCTGCGCTTGCGCGACTCGTCGAAGCGGCTGCGCTCCTCTCCGTCGTCGTAGTCGTCCTCGTGCGCCGCACCGTTTGCCGAGCCGCCTGTCGAGCCGCCTATCGCTGACCGAACGGGCGACGGCGGCGCGAGCGGCGCGAGCGGGGCCCCTCCCCGCGACGCGAGCGCCTCGACCACCCATCGGCGTGCTCTGCAGAGGTCGGCCCGCAGCAGCTCCACCGCCTCGAGCTGCGCGCACACCGTCGCCAGCGCGCGGGACACCTTGCCGTGCTGCGCACTGGCCGCCGCCGCCGCCGCACCAACGAGCGCTGCGTCGGCCTCGGCGGCGCTCGCCATGTTCGACAGCGCAGACCCGTCGTAGTCGCCGTCGCCGCCGTCGCCGCCCGCGCCGCCCGCAGCCTGCGCCAGCGCATCGGCCACCTTTCGAGTCTGCGCCGCGAGTCGCGCCAGCTTGCCGGTAGCCGTGCGACCGTGCGCGAGGATCATCTCGCATGTCGCCGCGCGCAGCGCAGTCGCCGCCGAGAAGAGCGCGTCTTCCGTCTCTGCCACAGTGTCGAGGGCGGCGGCGGCACCCGTCCAGAGGTCGACCACACTCGCGGCCACAGCGTCGCCCTTCTTGCGGCCCGACAGCGCAGTCTCCACAGACGCGCCAAACTGCGCAAAGTCTCCGATCACGCCGACCACGCCGTCGGCAGACGAACCGCCCAGGGCCGCCAGGGAGGCGCCCGGAGTGACCACAGCCGCGAGCAACGGTGGGACGGGCGGCGAGGGCGGCGCGAAGAGCGACTGCGCTCCGCAGTGGTCGAAGTCCGCCTCGTCGCGGTCTGAGTCGCGGCTAAGGCTCAGCTTGTCGTCGGGGCTCGTCGGACTGAGGTCGAGGCAGCGAACCGGCGCCTTGGCGTGCTCTGGCGAGTCCTTGGCGGAGGCGGCGAGGTTGAACAGCGCGTCCATGTGCCCCATCTCGCCCGCGCGGAAGAATAGCTTGGACCGGCCGAGCGCAAAGGAGCCGTCCTCGAGCCCAAGAACACGCACTGCACACGCCGTGAAGAGTGACAGCGGCGAGTCGTCAAGCATGAGCTGCTCGTCCAGCGCCGCCGCGCCGCCGAGCCGTAGTCCGCGCAGGGCCGCCCGCAGCGTCGTGCGGAGGGCCTTGCGGGCCGTGGTGGCGGCGTGCGCGGACTCGACGAAGGCCAGCCGCGTGGCGGGCTCCAGGCGCTGGAAGAGCGGCGCCAGGGTGGCGTACGAGACGCGCGCGGGGAGGCCGGCGCGCAGCACCTCGCAGGTCTGCAGGATGCCAAGGTAGCGCAGCTGCGAGGCCACAAAGGGGCGGTCGAAGAGGTCCGGCGTGAGGGCCATCGACGGCTTGAGGCAGCGGATGAAAGCGCACTTGGTGCGGTCTAGGCGGTGCGTCAGCTGCTCCATGGACGCCAGGAACATGGACGACACCGTCGGCTTGAGGAAGTGGCCGCTTGCCTTCTTGGGGTCAGCCTGGTCCTTGTCCGATGGCTTGTCCGTTGGGAGCGCCAGCCCCAGAGCCCGCACCACCGCTGTCGCTGCCGACGCCAGCCCGTTCTCCTCGCGAGGCGCCTCGGCCACGTCCGCTTCTTCAGCCTCGGCGCAGGCCCCATCGCCGCGCGCCGCCGCCCGCCGCGCTGCGAAGGCCGCTGCGAACTTGCCGCTTCCCCTGCTGGAGCCGACGAACTGCTGCGAGTGGTCGGCCGCGCGGAGGAGTGCTGCCAGCTCGTCGGGCACGGCGTCGTTGTTGCGCTGCACCCACACGTTGCTCGGGTTGACAGTGTACACCACGTCCGCCGCGAAGTGCCGCACGCAGAACGCCCAGCGCCGCTTGTGCGGGGGCAGCTCAACCCAGTGCGGGTTGCCCCCCTTGTCCTCGGCCTTGTCCTTTTCGGCTGCTCCGTAGGACCTCTGCAGCGCGGCGACGAACACCTCATCGCTGGGGGCGGGCTGGCGACTAACGTCGTCAAGCGTGCGCACAATCCCGAGCTGCGCGGCGGCCCTGCACCCCTTGCCTAGCGCTTCAAGCTTGGCGCCCTTGGCCGACGTCGCAGACGACGCGGCCGACGACGAGTGGACGCCAGCGACAAGGTCGACGCAGAGGCGGTTGTTGGGGAAGGTCGACTCGTCGGTGCCTGCCACGTCCACCACCCCCTCCGAAACGAACAACCGCTGCTCCGCCTCGAACACGTGGCGGTTAAAGGTGTGCTGCAGCGTCTCGTTGGCGTGGTTGATCAGCAGAGTCTCGAACGTGTTCACCTCGAACGTCTCGAAGCCGAAGATGTCGAGCACGCCGATGAAGGGCAGCCGGTCGCTCTGCGTCTGCTCGAGCGCCCCGTTGACGGCGTGCACGACGAACGCGAAGAGGCGCTGATACGTGGCCTTGACGACGGCGTCGCGCGCATACGTCTTGTCGTCGCCATCGAGCGGGATCACGAACGCCTCGCTCGATCCGCTGCGCTTCACGCGCCTCTCGTGCAGCAGCGCCCACAGCCCCTCGGGCTGCACCCCAAGCAGCGCCGCCGCGTGCACAACCCTTCGCCCCGCGCGACTGCCCAGCGGAATGGCGTGCGCCGCCCGACCGCCCTTGCCCTGCGCCACTTGCTTCTTGGCGGGCGCGGCCTCGTCGCCTCCGAGCTCGCCGGTGGCGAGGATGTGGCGCTTGAGGAGACCCGCGAGCTCGTCGATCGCGAGGGGCGCGAGGTCCTGCAGCTTCGTATTGAGGCCGAGGCCCAGCAGCCGCCGCTTCAGCTCGTTCGCCGATAGGCCGGCCACGGCGTTGGCGTCGAAGTGGCGCGCGAGGCTCTCCGCCAGCTCATCCTTGGACTGCAGACAAGCACACACGTGGAGCACAGATCGCGTTAGGCCACTTGCGCTCTGCTGCAAAATTCCCACACGCCTCGAAAGCCCACTCGCCTTTGTCTTTGCCTCCCCATAGGTCATGTCGCAGACGTCGAGTGCGCGGCGGCGCAGGTCGTTCAGCGGCAGGGCTGCCAGCGCATGGCGCCGCAGCTTTCCCACGAGCTGCGCGCGGCCGGCACCGGCGATGGAGGCGGCGGTCACGGAGAGCCCGAGGTCGGCGCGGGCGAAGGCAGCAAGCGTCGCGGCGTCCGAGGAGGCGAGCCCGTCGTCCCAAGTAGTGGCGCCGGACGAGGGCGCAGCTACGCAGCACTTGGGCTCACCCTTGGGCTCACCCTTGGGTGGAGCGACCTTGCCCTCCTTGTCACCCTTGTCCCCATCGTCTCCGTCGTCGTCGTCATCGCACAACTCTCCGGCCTCGAAGGCCTCGTCCCTGCCGAGCTCGCCGATGTGGAGCAGCGCCGCGAGCACGCGCCACACGGCTGTCTGCGCCGCGGGGTCCGACAGCATCGGGATGGCGCCGAACGCGGCTGCCGTGGCGGCACAGTCCGCAGAGTCGTCCACGCCGCTCGTGGGCCGCACCTTGGCCTCGCACACCGCGTGAGGCAGCGACAGCGACCCGTTGGGGCCCAGCAGGCACCACGCCGCGGGCCGCGCCGGCGCGGGGAGGGCCGCAAACGCCTTGGCCGCGGTGTCTGCAACGGTGGCCGCCCGCCTCGCCTTGCCGGCACTCGCCTTCTTGGGGGTGACGGCCTTTTGGCGGAGGCGGTCGGCGGCGGCGGCGGCCTTGGCGGGGCTCGCAGACGGGCTGGCTGCGGGTGAGGCGGAGTGGTCGAGCGGTGAGACGGCCTCCGCTTCGACGCCCAAGTGGCAGCGCAGCGCGTCGGAGCTGAGTAGCTGGAAAAAGGCGTGGAAGTTGCGCTCGCCCTCGGACTGCGCCACCACGCGGCTCTTCTCCAGCAGGTACGTCTCGCACTGCGCGCCCGCCAGCAGCCACCCTCCATCGACGCCCGCAGGCTCGAACAGGAGCTTGACGAACTTGCCGAAGCGCGAGCTATTGCCGTTGCGCAGCGTCTTGGCGTTGCCGAAGGCCTCGAAGATCGGGTTCGACGCCATGATTCGCCGGTCGAGGCCCGCGCTCAGCATGCTACCCGGCGACAGCGGCGGCATGCTCCCCGGGGACAGGAGCGCCGGCTTGGCCCTCGACGGCGTGCGCTCGGGCGTCAGCTCGGGGCCGCCAGGGGAGCCGCCCTTTGCGTCGGCGGTGCGCGCACTGAGGTACTGCAGCACGATCTTGGCGGACTCGGTCTTGCCGCTGCCGGACTCGCCGCTGATGACGATCGACTGGTCACACAGGGCATCCTCGGAGACGGCCTGCCCCGCGGCCTTGTTGGAGGCCTTCCGCGCGTGCGCGTTGGTCATCTGCTGGAAGGCGAGCTCGGCGAGCGCGAAGGGGTGCGGCCGCAGGTGGTCAGCGTTGAAGGCCTCGCCGAAGTAGTCGCTCGGCACCGGCGGCCGCGGCTGCTTCACGAGTGGGTTCACCGCCGCCAGGATCACAGACACGAACGTGTACGGCTCGCGAACGGACGCCCCGGCCTCCGCCTGCGCTTCGCCGTGCGCTTTGGCGTGGGCTTCGGTGTGGCTTGGCAGGCCGAGCCAGCGCGTATGTAGGTTGTGGAGGATGGCCGCCTCGTGGAGGTGGTTGAGGCCGCACAGGTCAGCCGTCGGCCGCTTGTTCACGCCACGGAGCACCATCGACAGTGGCAGCGCTACAGCGTCGCCGCAGCCCTTGCTCGGCCGCACCTCCACGATGGTCACACCGCCACCGCCGCCACCGTCGCCGCTACCGTCGCCGTCGTGGTTGTCTGCGTCGTGGTGCACCGCCTCGACGGTGCCCTCGGCCCACACCTCTTCGGGGTGGCTGTACCACACGGCGTCGCCCACGGAAGGGACCGCCTTGCCGAGCCGCCGCGGGGGAGCAGGCGTCCCTGGAGCAGGCGCCCCTGCAGCAGCCGGCGCCGCCCCAACCGTTGCATCGCCGGCCGGCAGCGCGTACTTGGGCTGGATGGGCGGTAGCTGCGCGAGGAGAGACGGCGTCAGCGCGGCCGCCCGCGCGGCGTCCTCCTCCTCCACCGTCGGCGCTGCGACAGACGCACGCTCCGCCGCCTCTTCGCTGGGCCCTTTACTCTCGGGCACATCATCGGACGACGCGCGGTGCTTGGACCGGCGGCGGCTGGGCGGTTTGATGCCCTTGCCCGGGGTCTTCGGGGTCGCCACGGGCACCTCCGCGGCCTTCTGCTTGCCAGTGCGCACCGACTCAGCCTTGTGGTCGACCTTCTTGAAGCCGCACATGCACTGCCCGAACACTGCCGCGCTCGTATCGATGCGAAAGTCGCCGCAGGCCTAATCGTTACATGTGACATGCACGGGATCACAGCGAAGTTAAAGGGGCATTATTTGCGGGCAGTTTAAGTGGCGAGAGAGGTTCTAACCACGTTCCCGTCGTCGCCTGCGCTGTCGCTCTCCTCGGCAGCGTCGTCCGAGCTCACGCTCTCGTCGCTGCTCTGGTCCTCGTCGAGGCGTCGCACGAGCTGCGGTGCAACGTGATCCTCGTGGTCGCCGTCGTCGTACTGCAGGTCCACCGACCCGTCGCCGTGCGCGCGCACCACCACCCCGCCGTAGTAGTCGGCCCCTCCGCCGAACCGCGCCTCTACCGCGGCGCCCACGGGGAACTTCTTCGCTGGGCTACTGCGCTTGCGCAGGCTGCGGCGAAGGCGTCATCGGCCACAAGCGAGCGAGTGCAGCGCAGGCGCCACGGCAGGGGGGCACGAGGATGTGGAGGCTCAAACCAAGGTATCGCGCGCTTAAGTCATTGAGGGCGGCGCGTAAACGGTTTCGGGGGGCTTCGATGTTGGTGCGCGTGATCATCCAATGGTGCAATTGTGCATGGCGATGGGACGGCGTGGGCGCTCACCTGACACCGGTTGCAATCGGACCATCTTTTCCCTGACCACTGGAGACTACCTCGCCTTTGGCAACGTTAAGCTTCCGCCGCCGGGCCAGAATGGCCGCCAACTCAGACATGGAGGCGGATGCTTTGGCCCGACAAAAACGGTTGGTGGATCTGCGAGTCTGGGAGGAGGGAAAGTAACATATGACTTTTCCACATTTTAGGAAGGTCCGAAAGGCAGAAAAGTCACGTTTCAAACATTACCCAAAAAACGAAAATCGAACCCAAGGACCAAGTGAGTGGGACTCAGTCGTCCGCAAAAAACGAGTCCTTCTGCTGCTGCCTGTTCGCCCGCTCCTTGCCCCTGCGCGCGGTCATGGCCCTGCCTTTGGCCGAGGTCTTGCCCCGCGTGTCGCCGTCGAACTCGTCGTCGTCGGCGCCGTCGTCGCCGCCGTAGCCGCCGTCTCTGTCCAAGGAGTCCCCCATAAGTCCCGCGGCTGTTGGGTTGCCGCCCAGGTGCCGCCCGAGCCCGCCGCGCGCGCACTCACGCAGGCCGTGTAGCGCCGCCATCTGCCGCCAGGTGGTGCACTCGACCGACCCGCCGGGGAAGCTCAGCGCGCAGCCGTCGGCCCTGTCCGGCCCGCCCCCTTCCGCCCTCTCCGCCGCTGCCGCCCCCCCCGCCGCTCCCAAGAGCGCGCCCGCGGCCTTGTGGAGCCGTCTGAAGGTGGCATGCTGCTTCTTTTTCAGTTCCTTGCTCATGCGCTTGTTGGACTCGTGCGAGAGGCGCTGCATGTCACTTACCACCTTGGGCCATAGACCTGCTTCGCCCGCGGTACCGCCAAAGGCCACGCCCTTCTCCTGTGGTGAGAGCCGCGGCGGACCAGACAGCGCGACCCTTCAAACAAGCATGAAGAAGAATGGCGCGACTTGACGACAACACTCGCTGACGGAACTTCATACGCCCTGGCAGTGCCAATGCGACCGACCGTCGACGCACCTCTGCTTGCGCCCGGTCGCTTGCCAAGTCCTCGGCAAGGAGCACCGCCACGAGCCCGGCCTCAGAGCGCAGCTCCAGTGAGGGAGCGGCAAAGCCTGGGGTCTTGTCGTCGTCACCCCCGGCGGCGAGGAGAGCCGCGACAGCCGGCAGCACGGTCTCCGCGCCCCGCCGCCGCCGCGCCGCCAGCGCCGTGCCTTCGCCCGCCGCCAGCAGCCGCCATCCACGCAGCGCACAGAGGCGAGTCGCGGCGCTCACAAAGCCTTCGTCATAGGACCCGCCCGCCGCGAGCTTGCCGCAGAAATCGAGCCCGCGCTCCATCTGCTCGCTGTCCTCGCCACAGCACACGGCGCACCCAACGGCAAACGCCCAGCAGGCCTCGGCCGAAGCGCTGCTGGCGGCCTCGTCGGCGCCGCGGGCCGACGCCACGAGCACCAGCGGAGAGCCGGCGCGTGCCCACAGGCTTCTCCTGTGCTCACCTGGGCCCATGGACAAGAACACCATCCCCAGCGCCTGCGCCGCGAGGATTGTCTCGGTCCCGCCACGTTTCAGGCACTGCAAGAACCTCACCTCTACGTCGTCCGCACGGGAAGCGAGCACCACACTGTACGAGACATGGAATACCATGAGCATCTCCACGAGCCCCCTCAGCCCAGCTTCACGCGAGGCAGAGCGCCTCTCCCCCAACGCCTCCAATACTGAGCCAATCTTGGTTGCTGTGCGTTGTTCAACACTGCTATCCTCGCCAAACTCGCCCTCATCGTCGTTGTCTTCCTCGTCGAAGCGCTCCAATTCCGCCGCGCCGCCTCTTCCCCAGTCACCCTCGGAGCTCTCGTCGTCTTCCCTCTTCTTCCCCTTTTTCTTCCCCATTGTTAAAGCCTCTTGCTTCAATGGTGTCACCCAACTACTAAGTACTTCTCGATGGTGTTCAATCGCTGGAATCGATTGATGACCTACTCTTCTTTGGGGTCAGATCGGATCCATTATAGTAAAAAAACGTTTAAGTTAATGTACTACCTTAAACACGCAGAAATGGTATTGATTGTACACGATGTGTACCCTAGAAAACGTAATATCACGGATATCACGGAGAAATGGAACGCCAACACCCTTGCACCGCATCAGAGCTCGACCAGTAAATCTATCGGCGTCTCACCCTTCGAACAGCAGCAATATAAAGGCCAAGCCCCACTTCCATCGCCGCGCAAATTTGCAAAGGCCAAGCCCCAACACCTCGCGGCGCAATTTTGCAAAGGCTAAGCTAAAAGCCCAACACCCTCGCCGCGAAATTTAGCAAAGGCTAAGCCCCAACACCCTCGCCGCAAAGCATTATGGCGAGCCTTGCAGCTGATCGCGCTGATCGCGACTCCGAGTCCTCGGAGGAGGGTGGTCTCTTCGGCGGGCTTTTCGTGGACGAGGACTACAAGGAGGAGACCTTTTCCTTCGACGACACCATCCCGGGGGGCGTGAGCGTGCTCTGCTCCAAGGCCGCGTCGACCGACTTCGACTTGACGGGGCAGGTCGTCTGGCCCGTGTCGATCTTCCTGTCGTGGTTCATCGTCCAGAGACCAGAGCTCTTCCGCGGCCGCGCTGTGCTCGAGGTGGGCGCCGGCTGCGGCCTGCCAGGGCTGGTGGCGGCACGAGTGGGCGCGGCAAGCGTGGTCCTCACCGACGGCTCCGATGTGGTGATGCGGCTGCTCCAGCGCCAGGTCGCGCACCACGGCAACACAGGCAAAGTCACGGCGCACAAGCTCGAGTGGGGCAACGAGGCGGCTTTAAACGACTGCGTCGGCGCGTGCCGCGGCGAGGGGGTCGGCGCGAGGCCCTCGGTGGTGATAGGCGCGGATGTGGTGTGCTGGCCGGCGTGCGTGGTGCCGCTGCTCGAGTCGTGCAAGGCACTGCTGCAGGGCACGGACGACCCCTTTGCGGGCCGCTGCTACGTTGGCTACGTCTGCCGCGCCACCAACACGCGCGACGAGTTCTTCCGGGAGGCCGCGGCGCACGGCTTCGCCTGCGAGAAGATCAACGCGCGCGACTTCTTGCCGCCGCCGGCCGAGGGCTGGGACGCGGGCGCAGACGAGGCAGAGTCGGAGACCGGCGCGCACGCGAGCGCGCAGCGGGGCTGGCCGGCGAACGTGCGGTCCCGTTACGACCTCGAGGTGTACTCCTTCTGGCTGGACCGGTCGAGCCCCGCCGCCCTGCAGCCAGCGCGCTT
>Ga0181573_10005906_pt1 | contig 10032 bp, 10 predicted proteins | sample 101ome_25_FD_148643 | JGI IMG/M metagenome (GOLD analysis project Ga0181573, IMG submission 148643) | Coastal salt marsh microbial communities from the Groves Creek Marsh, Skidaway Island, Georgia - 101409BT metaG (spades assembly) | ecosystem: Environmental > Aquatic > Marine > Intertidal zone...
CTCACCCCGGCGGTGGTGGATTAAATGACAGCGTGCCCGAGCCAGTCTTCACTGCGCTACGTGCTCTCAGCCACCTTGCTGGTCGCATTACTCTGGCACCCTGAGGCCCGCGCGCATCGGGACCACGGAGTGTGGACGGAAGTTCTGTGGGCTGAGACGCACTTTGAGATTACCCACCGAATTCATATTTCTGATGCGCTCATCCTGCTGGCTGCGTTGGAGGCAGGCGCTTCTATTGATACTCCAAGGGGCAATGCCTTACTCGCACTCCATGTAGAAAAAAATTTCTCCATATCAGCAAGGAAGGAGAGCTTCCCCATGAATATCATAGGGTCAGAAATTAGAGGTGATTTTTTATTGGTATACCAGGAATCATATGTAAACAAGCCGTCGGTTATTCCCTCTTTTTCCAACACCTCACTGCACCTAATATATTCAGACTACTACTTTTCTGTACTATTCGAACTTGATAATGTGGCTACGCTACTGTCACCCACAGAAGGATCCTACGTAACCATCGAAACACAGTTACCGGAGTCTCAATGAAGAACACACGCGATATAGCTGTGCGCCCCGTTGGGGCGGGTCGAAACAGTGATGCCGTATTGGAGGCATGTTAGGTGATACGCGCTTGGAATTACTTAATCGAACCTATGATTCGTCAGATTGAGGCAAAAACCATATTGGAGGTCGGATCAGAAGTCGGCTTCAGCACTAGGGCTCTTCTTGCGTATGTAAAAGCGGAGAGAGGACATCTACACACGATAGATCCGAAGCCTAGCTTTGATGTGTGGGAATTACAGAAAGTAAATAGAGACTTCATCACTCACTATAATGATTTAAGCCTAAAAGCGCTGCCTGATATTCCACCGTATGACGTTGCACTAATAGATGGAGATCATAATTGGTACACAGTCTTCAACGAACTTTTACTTATCGAAAACAAGCACTGTAAAGAAAATCTCCCACAACCCCTAATTTTTCTGCATGACACTGACTGGCCATACGGACGACGAGACCTTTACTACAACCCAGAAACGATACCAAGTGAGTTCCGACATCCGCACGATAGTGCCGGTATTGTCTACGGAAAAACCAAACTTGTAACCGGTCGAGGGATGAATCAGGGCCTCTGTAACGCCGTTTTTGAGGGAGGTAAATGTAATGGAGTTATGACAGCGATTGAAGATTTTGTGGCAGCTTCATCATTAGAGTGGCTAACTGTTCATATCCCTCTGTATTTTGGCGTCACGATCTTAGTGACCAATGATCGACTCAACAGCCATCCAAGCCTAAAAATAAGTCTTTCAAAACTCCAAGACGAGTTAACCAACACAGATTTAATTCGCTTTGGAGAGCAATTAAGAATTAGTGAAGGTATATCCTTTCAAAAACTCCATCGAGAGAATGAGAGCCTGAAGAAGGATCTGGAAAGAGCGCTGATTGAAATAGAGGCTCTTAGGAAGGTTACTTCATGAAGTTAACGTTTATCGTGGTATACCACAACATGAAGCGAGAAATAGCGCGGACCCTAATGAGTCTGAAAAAAGAATATCAACTCGATAGCGAAGAAATAGACTACGAAGTGATCGTAGTTGACAACGGCTCATCGGAACTACTGATGCCTGAAGAGGTAAAGCAAGCGGGTGATTATTTTTTCTTTTCTTCGATGCAGCCTTCGCACCCCTCCCCTGCACATGCAATAAATAGGGCAGCAGAGCTCGCAACCGGTGACGTACTTTGCATTATGGTGGACGGGGCAACAATACTATCACCGGGTGTGGTTAGCTTGACACACAAGTGCTTCAAATCTCACAAAAATCCAGTGGTGGCTCTAAGGTACTTTTTCTTGGGGTATAAAGAACAGAATCTAAGCATTGCCGAGGGCTACACTAAATCTATCGAGGATGATCTATTATCAAGCATTAACTGGCCAAACGACGGATATCGACTTTTTGAGATTTCAACTCCAATGCGCTTTCCTGATCAAAAGATGGTCAAGTGGACTGACAAAATGATAGAGAGTAACTGTTTGTGTATGCTGAAAAGCACCTTTGATGAACTAGGGGGCTGCGAGCCGCTTTTTGACTTCCCTGGCGGTGGTTTTATGAATATTGATCTCTATCAACGGGCGGCCGAACTACCAAATACAACGCTAATATTGCTAATTGGCGAGGGTGTTTTCCATCAGCTTCATGGTGGAACAACCACCAATGTTGATCCTGCAATTAGGGATAGCCGGGTTAGCGACTACAGAACCCAGTACGAAGAAATAAGAGGTCAACCACTAAAACCCGTCAATACCGAATACTTTTTTTTCGGCCATTATCCTAACGATGCATCAAAAATTCACAGAAAAAAATTTGAATACACAGCATAAGAGAAACGCACTCGTTGAATAAGAAGCCAAAATTGTCAGTTGTAGTAATCGCATACGACATGGTCCGCGAGATCCCTAAAACTCTTCAGTCACTAGCGCCAACCTATCAGGTCGGTATAGAAGAACGAGAATATGAGGTTCTACTAATAGACAACGGCTCGCCCGAAAGATTGGACGCCGATCGGATCCTTGCCTCAATGCCAAACATATCCCTTTCTGTCATTGACGACGCACCTGCCTCTCCAGCTCTGGCAATCAACAGAGCTATTAGCAGTGCCCGAGGTGAAATCATATGTTTGATGATAGATGGCGCTCACATTTTAACACCAAAGGTCTTACATTACGGGCTTGCCCCCTTTTCCTTTCATCCTAATCCAATCGTGAGCACGTTACCCTTCTTCCTTGGCCCCGGAGAGCAACCCGACACTGTGCAAAATGGCTACACGCCTGACGAAGAAGACAGACTTCTCGAACGTATCAAATGGCCCGAGGACGGATACCGACTATTTGAAATAGGTGTACCATATAGATATCACTTCAAAAACGGCCCCCCGAAACTATATTGGTTCGTGAAAAGATTTGAAAGCAATTGCCTGTTCTTTAAAAAGCAATCCTTTCTAAACGCCGGGGGATGTGATCTCAGATTCGACATCGCCGGCGGAGGGTGCCTTTTGCCGGATCTTTGCAGAGAGCTTGGAGAGCTGTCAGACGCAGGATTATTTCAAATACTGGGCGAGGCTTCGTTCCATCAGGTACACGGAGGGGTATCAACAAGCAAGGACAGAAAGCAGCAGGAGGAGCTTTGGCAACAATATACGGAACAATATAAAAAAATACGCGGTCGAGACTATCAAATATGTCAAAAGCCACTGGAATTCATAGGTCATATGAATCATAAATTGGCTAGACTTCTGATGCTAACCGGCTGACATAGACCATCGGATACCGGAAGCATTGCCTGGTATCGCCTACACCGACGATTTGAGAATGAGGAGCGCGAAGTGTGACAGCAACATTCTCTCTACTCATGCCCTGCTTCAATCCTCAACTGAACTTTCTTCAGGAATGTATTTCGTCTGTGTTGTCGCAAAGCTTCGCTGACTGGGAACTCTGTATTATCGATGATGGTTCCGACGTATCATTTGCACATGCTTTTAAAGACACTATTGAAAAAGATAACCGAATAAAATTCTTAAGACTTGAAGAAAATTCCGGCATCGCTCACGCGAGCAATGCGGGCCTCGCTATCGCAAGGGGGAAATTCATATTACCTATTGATCAAGATGACCTTTTATCGGAAGACGCCCTTTTAAAAGTCCTCAATTTTATTCGGCAACGCCCTCAATTAAAGTTTGGATACTCAGACTCCGATCGTGTAACGCCAGATGGCGAGCACTATCAAGTTTTTCGCAAGCCCGATTGGAATTATGAACTGTTTCTCGCGCAAAATTTCTGCAACCATTTGACCTTTATTGATTCAAGCCTAATGAGGTCCATTGGCGGATGGAGAGCCAACTACGAAGGTAGCCAGGATTACGACTTGTACTTGAGGGTAATCGAGTTGGTGGACGAAAGTGAAATAGGGCACATACCTGAAGTCATTTATCACTGGAGATCGCATGGGCAGTCTGTCAGCGGAAAGAATTTGGCGACCGCTGTTTCAGCCGGCAGAAGAGCAGTAAGCGATCACCTCGAGCGGCGTTGCATACATGCTGAAGTCGAACCAGCGAAAGGATCGCTAGTTTATAGCCGCATCCGATGGAAGACCCTGGGAGAACCCCTCTCCGTTACTTTCGTCTCCATAGGTAACGCGTCTAAATTTTTGAAATCATTGCTTCATACCGATGTAGTCAAAGAACGCACTCTACATTGCGAATTAATAGAAACTGATGGCTCCCTAGAGAATATTGCTACGGCGCTTCACGACTCCCAACAGTACGCAATGGTCGTGCTCGTCCACGGTTCTATTGATAGCATTGAGCCAGACGACCTTATCTCCCTCATTATTAGGGGTAGCCATCTCGGAATCGGTTGCGTAGCACCAAAGTACGTTAACTCAACAACCGGCAAAGTTTTTATCCCAGAGGAAATAAAAAACAGAGCTTGCATTCCATGCCGAAAGACTGAACGTTGCCTTGACGCAAATACAAAGGGACGCTTCGCTCACCTCTCACTTCATCAAAACAGTAAATATCTGTGCTCAGATTTCTTAATTTTTAAAGCTAGAGATCTGAAAAAATATGGTTTAGTCAATGCTCCAGAAGAAACAACCGTGGAATTCCTGAACACCTTTTGTCATAAGCTTAGCACGGCCGGTTTAAAGAACATCTGGGATGGATCCGTAGTTGCATCGTTTGTTCACACTCTGGAATGCCGCGACCACACCCCAGTAATTCCAAGATAAGCGCCCAAAGGATATCCCTTGCAAAAAGCGGTTCACCATTTTCTTAAGATCTGCCTTCGACATTTGAAATGTGAGAACCCGGTGGTAGAGTTCGGTGCGCTACAGGTTGAAGGAACGGAGATATCCGACTTACGCAACATTCTTCCTGAATATCGGTTCTATGGCTGCGACATGCGAGCAGGTAAAGGAGTGGATGTCATCCTAGACATGAAAAACTCGGCATTCAAACATCTCTCTATTGGAACTGCCATTTGTTTAGACACCCTCGAACATGTTGAATATCCAAGAGAGTCTATTAATGAAATTCATCGTTGCCTGACTCCTTCGGGCTGCTTAATTCTCAGCTCTGTTTTCGATTTTCCCATTCACAGCTACCCCAATGATTATTGGCGCTTTACACCCACAGCTTTTTACTCTTTACTTCAGCACTTCAAAAATGTAAACGTCTTCAGTTTTGGCCACTCACCCAAATCACCGCGAGTTGTAACGGCCGTAGCATTTAAAAACGAAAATAAGATGAGCCCTGAGTTCTTAAAAGACTGCAGAGACTGGGAACGCTGGCATACGGCTGTTGTTAGGGCTCTCAGAGGAAGCGAATAGAATGGTGCCGAAGCAGGAGAAAAATTGGACCCCTACACTTGAGTTTCCCAAAAATACCAAGCTGAAGTGGGTAGACAATACTACAATTGCAGCGGGGGACACTACACTTATATTGCCGCGGGGATTTGAGATAAGAGAATCATCGAAGGGAGAAATATTCCTGTTTAAAGACCGAAATCACATAGAAACATATCTCACCGAGCTGGCCCATTTATCACCGAAGCGCATTTTTGAAATTGGCGTATGGGACGGTGGCTCGGCGGTTTTTTTTTGGAATCTTTTTAGACCGGATAAACTTTGCTGTATTGACTTGGCAAATGAAGCTCCTTTCTTGTCTTCCTACATCGAGGGTGAGGGGTTGTATGATAGCCTGCGATTTTATGCGGGAGTTGATCAGTCCGACAGGGATAAAATCTTCGATATACTAAGACTCGAGTTTGAAGATAGTCTGGACTTTGTAGTTGACGATGGATGCCACCTCTACGCGCCCTCACTCGCTACATTTGAAGCCGTTTTCCCCCACGTTACACCAGGGGGTTGGTATGTAATCGAAGACTGGAAATCAAACGTGCTCTTCCCATCTCTTGGAGGTGGACCAGATGTCGACAACCCACCCTTTCATAGGCTGATCCAGGACCTATTAAAAATAGCCACCTTTCACCAAGAAGTGGTTCGCTCTATCAGAGTCTTTCACAATTTTGTGATGGTTGAGAGGGGCAACGCGAGGTTAGCGCAAAAAGCATTTGTTGTGGCGGAGTACCTCAGATAAACCAGCGGGTGTTTTTTCCATTAGGACATGCCTGAGTGCTGGTTGTGGCGCTGTATATTTGCAGATCGAATAGGAATATCTCCGTAGTAGGTAAGCTTTTTCCTCATAGGCTCAAATTTTCCTCTGAGCTCCTCGTATTGCTTTCTATACATTTCCGTCTTTTCGAACTGAACATCTTTTGAAACATTTGTAGTAACGCCACCATGGAGCTGATGAAACGACCCCTCACCAATCAGCATATAAGGCACTGCCTCAGGGGTAGCGCAGCTTCGGAGATAAAGATCAATATTCATGAACCCCCCGCCAGGATAATCAAATCGCTCATCGGCGCCACCGATATTTTTGAAGTGCGTAGCGGAGAGGAAAAGGCAGTTGCTTTCGAAGGGCTGGTAAAACCAGGTATAAATAGGAAATTCAGGGAAAGTGAGTGGCATTCCAATTTCGAACAGCCTATAGCCATTTTTAGGCCAATTTATTGTTTTCAATAGTCGATCTTCCTCTTCTTTATCATAACCGTTGAAAATCGTTTCATTCTGAGGCCCCGGCCCAAGATAAAAATAACGCGTTGCTACAACAGCAGTGGCATGAATTCGGAAACAGTCCAGAGCCTTTCTGAAAACACCAGGCGTGAGAATATGAGCCCCATCTACAACGATACAAAGAATTTCGCCAGTTGAATCAGCTACGCCTTGATTAATTGCGTATGCAGGCGACGAAGGCGGATTATCTAGAAATATCGTCCTGAACTGCGGCCCAAAAGCAGTAACTTCTTCCGTCGATATTGGGACCATTGACCCATTATCAACTACTATGATTTCGTATTCGCAATCGGACGACACTGCTTGGTAATCCGATGTCATCGAACGCAGCGCGCGGGGAAGTTCACGGCCCATTTCATGCGCCACCACAATCACTGAGAGTTTCATTCTGTAACCAACCGGATCATTACATTCGCTTTACTTTTACTCAAAGTGCCAGTCGCCAAAATCCTTGGTCGCGTCTATGATCCTAGCGCACAAGTCTGATGAAAAAGCGCGCTGATAGGATCTCACATAGTCCTCGGTGATCTTATTCCCATACACGAAGTACTTCGAATCAAAATTGAGGAAGTTTGGAGAAAAGTCCAATTCCAGAAAATCGAAAATCTTTTTCAATTCCACCTCTGGTCTTTGACACATTTGCTCAAACTGATTGACGTAGATTCTATGCTTACGAGAGGTATAGGCGGCCCAAAAAGAACTTGCATACGATGCAAATCGCTCTATGCAGTATTCAAAATTCTCATCTACCCAATCTCCTGGAGCCTCAGCTCCACCGGACCAACATGCCCAAGAATGCATTAGGGCTCTGGGATCTCTAACATTGACTACGCATGGAAGTCCCGGGACCTTATTCAATACATTGTCAAGATCGATCATGTAGCGGGGCGTCTTGTCAAAAATGGACGCATTTTGTTTCTCTACTAGCGGCGAAACACTCCTGAGCCGGCTATAAAACTCCATCCAACCTAATACGTCACAGCAGCACATCGCTACCTCTTTCTCCAGCTCCCAGGTCTTGCAGAAAAAATTGAAATAGGGCTGAATTTTTGGGAAATCTCGTGGTGTATCGGCCAACAGGACCCCAATTTCATGTCCAGAGAAAACGTCAGGATGACCACGAAGCACCTCATTTAGAACCGTGGTACCGGATTTTTCAAAACCGCAAAATACTCCAATAAGTGGCGTGCGAGTATTCACTGTTCGACAGCGTGTATTGATGCATTAAGTAGATGGCTAGGCTCTATTAGGCTCTGCGCCGGCTCGCCAAGGGACAAACGAACGAATCGCTCCGCCTTTTGCGGCAACTCCCCAAGAAACACTGGTTTTGTCTCTGGGCACTGATATGCCCCTCCCCGAAACGCCGAGTACTGCTCTTTAAATTGATCAAGCAATAGCTCGCGCTTTACTCGGCTTGTACCGCCCGTAGTCACTCCGCCGTGATACTGGTGGAAAGTACCTTCTCCTAATAAAATCACATGCTTACACCCCGGGGCTTCACAGGCTCGGCGATAATAGTCCAAGTTGAGCAGCCCGCCTCCAGGTAGCGTAAATCGACGATCAAATCCTTTTAATTCAAACCAGAGCTCTCGGGGAACACTGATGCAGTTACTCTCGCTATTTGGACGGAAGATCCCCGCCGCGCAAGATCCGCTGAAGCAGGCTATATCAAAGAGCCCGTATCCGTTTTGCGGCCACTGAATCTTGTCGAGAAGCTTTGCCTCCTGTTCAGTATCGTAACCGTGCTCAACCGCGTTCTGTTGTAACTGCCGACCCAAGTGATAACCCGGAACAGTTACCACAGCAGATGACTCCATACGATGCCCTCTGATGAGATTTTTTACTACGCCCGGGGTCAGCATGCGGGCCCCATCGATCATGATGCAAATGTTTTCACCCTGCGAGATATTTCCACCAAAGTTGACTGCGTGCACCGGACTAGGCTCGGACTCTACTCGCAAGTGATAACTGAAATTTGATGGCAAAGCCTTTAAGGCCGCCTCGCTTAAGTTATTTTCCGACTTATTTTCAACAACGATAACCTCATACTCATCAGGGGTGACACCCTCTTGATAGCTCGCTGACAAGCTGTGTAAGGTTTTCATCGCTTGGTTGGGCATGTTGTGCACCACCACTACGATACTCAGCACACATACATGCTGTGAATCAGGCAGGTTTTTTTCCTCGACAGACGAACTGCTATCTATTTCCATTACGTGGGGAGCCTTTCTGGTTTTTTCTTGGCGGTGTTTTTTATATTTTCCTAATCTACTGACACTATAGATACAAAAGCCCAATTAGCCAACACATCGTGTTCGAAAGAGAACCCTATCAACCACTATGTTGTTGTGTTGTGATCTCAGCGCCCCCACACTAACCGACCAAGCCCTACCCACCCTTAACAAAATAGATTGCGTTGCAAAAATCGATGCGAGATATCATCGAAATATGCTGAGACAATTTACCCTTTAATTCACCGATATACGAATTTGGTGCTTTTACCGTGCCAGGGCAGGAAGCTGACTAAGTCCGTCCTCTTTTTCCAGATCACCAATATATCGGCTGCGACGTCAGAGATGGCTATAGCGTTGATAGGGTACTGGACCTGCACGCTCTCGAGCTACCTGATAACTGCGCTGACAGTGTTCTGTGCCTCGATACCGTAATGCGTATAACAAATCTTCAGCTGGGAATATCGGCGATGTTTCGGGTCTAAAGATCAGGGGTCATCACCATTATAAATTCAGTCTTTGAACTCCCAATTCACAACCATCCTGACGACTATTGGCGTCTCAGTCCCCAATGGCTTCGACTTCTGATATCTGAGTTCTCTCCGCCTGAGATTTTCTCCTACGGCTGGACAAAGGAATCTCTTCAAAACGTTGTCGGCGTTGGTCAAAAATCGGGTGATCTGGATATGACCGCTGTCTGCAAGCTTGGGCGTGAATGGGAAAAATGGCGATCAGGGCGACTGAAAGCACTGTTTTGAAGAATGCATACCCAATTTACGCATGGTCACGTCGAAATCCTAGTCAGACCATTATACGTTTTAGTTGGTCGTATAGGTCAGCACAAGACTTTGGTATGGCAGTTTCTTCCCCAACCTTCGCTTTTCTCAAACTTGGATCATAAAACTCAAAGGGTAAATCAGAGGGCATCCTGAATCTGTCGACCAACAGCTGCCGAAGCTTTTGCAAAAAAGCACTTTGGTCTTCATCAAAACAGAGCACTGGAAATTGATAGCGCTCCCAGTAGGAAAATAGCCTTCGGTTGTAGGCTTCCCAAAGAGCATATCCATCGGCCTTTGGCATTCCGCTTCTGTTGTGCAGCGATTGAGAAA
>Ga0181573_10005910_pt1 | contig 10030 bp, 4 predicted proteins | sample 101ome_25_FD_148643 | JGI IMG/M metagenome (GOLD analysis project Ga0181573, IMG submission 148643) | Coastal salt marsh microbial communities from the Groves Creek Marsh, Skidaway Island, Georgia - 101409BT metaG (spades assembly) | ecosystem: Environmental > Aquatic > Marine > Intertidal zone...
AGTACTAATCCTGCCCAACCATGCTTAAGTTCGATGTTCTGATGGGTATCGCTGTATTCAGGGTGGTATGAGCGGAAGATATCTGGTGTAGGGCTCTCCACAATATATACCCGACTTGATACGATCACGTCGCGGCTTATGGGTCATCGTTGCAAAGGCCGTAAATGAGTGCCGTTTCAATGACCAAGAGAAAATTGGCGCAAATTTCACGCAGATTGGGTGGCGTCCGGGCGAGCGGAGGCGGGATGCCCGCCGGTGGCACATCGGCGCGGCCGCCGAGAGCCTCGGGATACGTCCAGTCGTGGCTGGCCAAGGGCCAAGGCGACGGTAAGAAGGGCGAGGACGCGTCGCACCCCGCGGAGACGGTGGAACATCTCGAGCGCGACCTCGTGGACCTGAACGATGCGGAGCTCGCGCCCAAGAACGCCAGCAAGGACCTGGCGACGCGGGTCCTGCCCCGGCTGTGCGCGCACGGCGTACCCGGCCCGAACACGCTCGAGGTACTGACGCGTATGCTCGCGGACGGGGCCTGCCCCGAGAGGTTCGCGCTAAGGTACGCGTACTACCTGATGCATCGGATCCTCGAGCACTACGGGCGCGCGGGGTTGGGAACGAACGAGACCGTCAAGGCGGCGACGAGCCAGTGCATCAAGACCCTGGGTGAGGAGGCGAAGATCCGCGCTGGGGTGAGGCGGATGCTGGCGACGAGGGCGCTCGTGGCGGCGGCCAGGGCGGGGGTGCCCGAGGCTGCGGGCGCGCTGCACCAGGGCACGGTGGGCGCGATTGAGTCGCTGAGCGCGGGAGAGCACCCGAGGGGCAAGTCCAGCATGTTTGATTCCAAGACGGGGAAGACGGAGGGCGGGGATGCGGCGCACACAGACGCCGCGGCGAGGGCGGCGCTCGGCGCGCGTCGGCGGTTCATCGCGGGGTCGGAGGAGGGCGACAAGAAGGCGGACTCGGCCGTTCCCGGTCCGAGCGCGCTCGCCACCGCGGTCAGGTCACCGGACCACGTCGCCGCGAGGCACGCGCTCTCCCTGGCGCTGGCCGCGGCGAAAGGTCCCAGGTACAAGGAGCTCGCGATCGCGCTCGAACCCGTCGTCGGCGCCGTGGCCAAGCGCATGGAGGCGAGAGCGGCAAACCTGGAGGCTGCGGCCGCGGCGGGCGACTCCAAGGAGGCCAAGGCTATGGCGCGCAAGAGTGAAGGGAAACAAAAGGGTGAGCCCAACCTGGACGACCCGGGGGCGGAGCCACTGCTCCTTCGTCTGTGCGGCGTTCTCAGGGCGAGGCTCCTCGGCGCGGTGGAGAGGGGCGGCGCTCCGCATGACTGCGCGTGGACGTGTGAGAAGGTTTTGGCCGCCGAGTTGAAAACGTACGGAGGAGCCGCGGCGGGATCGGAGTCGTCCCCGCGCGTCGCCATGGCGGCGTGCGCCGGCCTCTTCGCGTCGGACGCGCCATCCGGCGCGGATGGGGCGAAAGCTCGAGCCGCCGCGTGGCAGGCGATAGTCAGGGGAGGTGGGGAGGGGGGCGAGCCGAGGCTACTCGCGAATTCGGCTACCAGGATGAGGGGGGTCCTTCTCGACCCCAGCGCGGGACCCGTGGCTCGGAGCGCGGCGTGCAGGGCCGTCGCGGCCCTGGGAGAGGCGCGTGCCGCCGCGAGGGCCGTCTCGGGTGGGGACCGCGTGGGGCAGGACGGTTCGCTGGCGTTGTTAGCGGCGGCGCTGAAGGCGACTGCCGGTCCGAACTCGCCACCCGGAGTTCGGGTCGAGGCTTTGCGGGCGCTGGTTTGGCTCCAGACCCCGGACTTCGCCGCGGAGGCCACGTCGGTGCTGACGACACACCTTTGCGACGGCGAACGGGCGGGAGGCGACGACGGCGAGGACGAGTCCTTCGTTGGAAGTACGAACGGATCGGCGCGCAAATCCCTCGGCGGCTTTGACGCGCGCAACCGTCTGCTCGCCGCGGTCGCGCAGCGCTGCGCCCTGGGTTGCGCCAGCGAGGATGAAAACGACGCAGACGCGTGGCTGACGCTCACCATCGACACCGTCACCGTCATCGTCGGTTCGAACGCGCGGCAGTGCGACGCCGAGCCCACGCTGGCATCGCTCAGGGCGGCGCAGAAGGGTGCCCCGAAACGGTCCAGGCCGTCGGTGTCGTCGCTTGCGGCGAACCTCGCCGGGATCGCCCGCGCCCAGGACGCGCCCGCGCTCGAGGCTGCGCTGACATGGCACCTCGGCGAGAACGCCAACTACTGCGCGGGGGAGTACGCGTGGGTGGCGGACACCGACGGGGCGCTCGTCGCCGCCGCCGAGATCCCGGATCCCGACGAAGCTGCTTCCTTCCTTCCTTCCTTCCTTCCCGGGCCTTCGTGCGCCGCCGCCGCGAGGAACCCGTCCCTCGACTCCTCCATCACGACTCTGCAGCGGATACTGATGACGTCACCGGACTTCGCCGCGAGGTGCGCCGCGGTGCAGGCGCTCACGACGGTCGCGGTTCGATCCGGCGAGCCGTTTCGACTTCGGTGCTACGCGGCGCTGCGGGGTTTGCAGAGGTCGGCATCGGCGGACACGGCGGCGGCGGCGGGTCCCCCCGCGCTGGCGCACGAGATTGACTCCGCCGTGACGATGCTCGACCACGCGTACAGGGCGAAGGAACGGTTCGCGGCGATGCTGGCGGACAACGGGTCGGATCCGTCGGGATGGAACCCCGGGACGCTCGCGGAGGTGACTGGTCGGAGCGAGGTGGTGACGGAGATGGCGAGCAGGACGTGTTTCCTTCCGAGGAGCAAGTACCTGCCCCTGGGGCCGTCGTCGGCGCCGTTCATAGACAGGTTCAAGGAGACGCAGGGCGCGGACAGGGTAGCCGACGCGGCGGTGGCGGCGGCCAAGCTGATGGGTCAGGAGGCTGAGAAGGCTGCGGCGCAGAGGCGACGGCGCGCTAATCTCCAAGTCTCCCACGTCCACGGTAGCGCTCTCCGTCGGAAGGGGTTCGCGGCCAAGGAGCGGCGGCAGCACCAGCAGCAGCACGAGCTGGCGCCGTCGCAGGCCACGGCGAGCGGGGGACACGGCCTCGACGGGATGCTAATGTGAGAGTCGGACTAAAACGCTACGCAGCTAACTTGGTGAAGGGTTCGATCTGCTACTCCTTCCTGGCTCCTCGACTTGCGTATCGCACTCCACCCACGAACCCCTCCGATTTGCTCGGCCCCTCTCGCCTCTCCGCCTTTTTCTCGTTCTTGCCCTTCACGGCTTCGGCCTTGTTGCTGAACCCCAGCTCCTCGAGCGGCTGCTCCGCCATCAACTCGCGCTCCATCCTGCACTTGAGGTAATCTGCGCTGAGCTGCCTGCACGCCGAGGCTTCCTCGCCGTGCCTCTTGAGGCAGCTGAGGTAGGCCTTCATGCCCTTTTTGCACTCGCCGAAGTGATCGAGCGGGAACACACCCTTTTCCGGTGCCAGCGGAGAGCCGCTCCCCCGCATCGGAGTGGCCATCTGGGCTCGCACGTGCCACACCCGCGCGGCCTCGGCTCTGGACTCGTTCTCGGAGCCGCGCGGATTTTGTTCGAGGATCTGATCTCCTGGGTTCGAAATTTTGACTCGCACTCTTGGGAGGCGGGGAGACGGCAGACCCGGGCCGACGCACGAGCGCCGGGAGCGCCGATGGCCCCGACGGAGGATGAGCGCGGTGCCAACTGCTCCGCATGCGACCAACCGGGCCCATGCGAGGATCAGGGCCTCTGCCTGGACCCCACGGTCATTCGCCTTGACCCGCGGGAAACCTCGGGGGCGAGATCTGACGCGGTCCCCGGCGACGACGACCTGTACGACCTGTCCGAGCCCGGCGCGTCCGCGGAACCGGTGGAGGATGACGACGATTTGTACGATCTCTCGGAACCCGCGAGCGCGACGTCGAGCGCGGCGGTCAGCAGCCCCGTACCCACGGACGCTTACCTCATCGAGGGCCAGCTCGTCGTCAGGTCGGAGGACGGAACCTGGCGGCCCATATCCATGCCCGCGCACAGGAGCGACAGCGCCAACTCGTTCCACGAGCTGACCCCGGAGGAACTTGAGGCGATGCAGATCCCGTCCGACCCGGAGCAGGCCAGGGCGTTCCTCTTACGGCAGCGCGTGGACACGATACCCCACGGCAACCACGTCGACTTTGTGGTTGGCGACAGGCTCATCCACGTCGTCACCGGCGCGGAGGAGGACTGCGGCGGGGACTGCGCCGAGGAGTGTAAGCGCACGTGCAACGACGAGGACCACCACCACGGATGCACGCCGGGCGTCGTGGACCACGGGGCGGTGAACGTGGCGAGGAGGAGGGCGGGCGGAGCCGACGGGGCCAAGTACATGCCCCTCGTTCGCAAAACCCCAATGATGGCGGGCGACCAAGGCGACGAGGGGTCCAAGATCGACATGACCTCGCCCGAGGCGATCGTGTTGGCGGTGGACTCGGAGCACCTGGGAGGCGCGGAGCCGTCGACGCACACGAGGCTCAAGGTGCAGGGCATATGCTGCCCCAGCGAGGTGCCGCTCATCCACTCCATCCTGGACAAGAAGCCGGGCATCCGCGCGGTGAAGGTCATCGTGCCGACCAAGACGGTCCTGGTCGAGCACGCCGCCAAGGCTGCGCCCGCCGACTCTATCGTCGACGCGCTCAACGCGGCGCGGCTGCAGGCGTCCCTCGCCTCGGCCGGGGGCGAATCGTCAGCCGCCGGCGGCGCGGATGCCTCGGACCTCGGCCGGTGCTGCGGCGCCGGTTCGACGCCCCCGCTTCCCATTCTGCTGGCGTGCGCGTTCCTGGCGGTGTCCCTGCTGCACTACGTCGGCGGCGACTTTGAACACCTGCGCTGGGTGGCGCTCGGGGCGGTGGTCGTCGGCATACCCCCCATCGCGCGCAAAGCCGCCGGGTCGCTCCGCAACGGAGTCGTGGATATCAACACGCTGATGACCGTCGCCGTCGCGGGGGCGTGCGCGCTGCAGGACTTTGGCGAGGCTGCCGCGGTCGTCGCGCTGTTCGGGGTCAGCGAGTGGCTCGAGGACCGCGCGATGGGCCGGGCCTCGTCCGCGATGGGTGCGGTGTTGGCGCTGAGGCCGGAGAAGGCACGGAGGCTGGCGTCGCCCGAGAAGGAGGTTCCCGTCGAGGATATCAAAGTCGGCGAGGTGGTCCTGGTCAAGCCCGGAGACAAGGTGCCCCTCGACGGCGTCGTCGTGGAAGGATCCTCCGCGGTGGACGAGGCGGCCCTCACCGGCGAGAGCGTCCCGGTGCCCAAATCCACGGGGAACGAGGTGTACGGCGGCACGGTGAACCAGGGCGGGACGCTGGAGGTGCGGGTGACGGCGCCGGCTGCCGACAGCGCCGTCGCCCGGCTGGTGCGACTGGTGGAGGAGGCGCAGGCGGCGCGCTCGGGGGTGGAGCGAGCCGTGGAGACGTTCGCGAGGCACTACACCCCCGTCGTGGTTCTGGCCGCGTTGCTCCTGGCCACCGTCCCCTACGCCGCCGGCCACACGGGTCCCAAGTACGCCTACATGGCGTGCGTGCTCCTCGTGGTGGCGTGTCCGTGCGCGCTGGTGCTGTCCACCCCCGTGGTGGCCGTGTGCGGGCTCACGCGCGCGGCGAGGCGGGGTATGCTGGTCAAGGGATCGGCGCACCTCGAGAGGCTGGGCAGGTTGAAGGAGATTTGCGTCGACAAAACCGGCACGCTCACCGAGGGCAGGTTCACGATGACGCAGGTCAAACTGGCCACCCCGAGGACCGAGGGTCAGAAACCCAGACCCGCGCTAGGAGCCGGCGCGCTGCTGCGTTGGGCGTGCGCGCTTGAACTGCGGGCTTCGCACCCCGTCGCCGCCGCCGTGCTCGCGGGCAGCGGCGCGGCTGTTCGCATCGCCGCCAAGCAGTGCAAGGTGACCGAGTTCAAGACCCTCCCGGGCGAGGGCGCGAGCGCGAGGGTAGACGGCAAGCTTGTCGAAATAGGCGGTCCCGCTCTCGCGAGGCGGCGGGGCTGGGGACTCGACGATCCCGCGCTCGCCGCCGCCGCCGCCGAGTGGGAGCGGGCCGGAGCCACCGCTCTGTGGGTCGGCGTGGAGGGCGACTGCGCCGGAGCGCTGCGGTGCGAGGATGCTCTGCGCGCCACGGCCCCAGGGGCGGTCGCGTCGCTCCGTAAGAGGGGCGCGGAGGTGGTCATGCTCACGGGAGACAACCAGGGCAGCGCACTTCGCGTCGCGCAGGCGTGCGATATCCCCCGAGGGAACGTCATGGCGGGAATGACCCCGGCCAGGAAGATGGAGGAGGTTGTGGGCCGCGTGGCCAAGCTCGAAGCCGCCGCGGGCGGTCCCAAGTCCCTCCGACGCCGTTTCATCGGCAGGGGTACCCTCGCCATGGTTGGCGACGGCATCAACGACGCACCCGCCCTGGGCGCCGCGGATGTCGGCATCGCCATGGGAGTCGCCGGGTCCGCGGCGGCGATGGAGACGGCTGACGTGGCGCTCCTCACCAACGACCTCTCCAGGGTGGCGGAGGCCATCGCCATCGGTCACATGTGCCTCGTCAAGATCCGCCAGAACATCGCGTTCTCGATCATCGCCAAGGGTATCGTGCTGGTCCTCTCGCTCATGGGATACACCGGACTCTGGGAAGCTGTCGTCGCCGACGTCGGGACGGCTCTCGTCGTGATCCTGAACGGCATGACGGTGCTCAGCGGCGTGAAGGAGTCGAAAGAGCAGGCGAACGAGGTTGAGGGTTGCGTTTCCAAGGCTGTGGAAAACGAACTCCCGGCGCGCACACACGCCCACTCGCACGGAGGCGCCGCCTGCAACCACGGGCACTCTGACGCCGGTGGGGCTGGCACCGGCGGGTGTGGCTCCAGTGGACATGCACACTCCCACGGCGGCGCGGGGGCCATGACTGCCGGGCCTTTCAGACTCAAGGGTACGGCAGGGAGCGAAGCCGAGGTCTCATCCTGCGCGCATAAGAAGTGCTGATCCAAGTAATGGATGACTCGAGTCAGTCATCCCGACAACCCCCGTCTGGCTGCTCGCCGGTTGGGGGTGAGAAAAAGCTCCTCGCTGGCGCCAGAGCCGAGGCTCTGGCGCGCACGTGACGGCGCGAGTCGATCAATCCACCCTCGCGTGGAATCCTCGCGCCCGATAAGGGGATGCCGAACCCTTCAACCAGATTCTTTAACGATATGTAGAACATGTAATACCCAACAACGAAGCGTTGTCCACGAGAAGTGCGAAAAATTTTCCGCTGGGCGCTCATCAGCTCGGGCGCAATTCTTTTCGAATTGTCGGACGTGGCTGCAAGTGCACTGGCCCCGGCGCCCGGGTCGGATCGTTAGATGCTTCAGCTCGCCATAGAGACTGTTCCGTCGGATACCAGTCCATCGACTCCCAAGCCCGCGGGTGCTCCGCGTAGGCTGAAGGCCACCCCTTACCTCCTTGGCAGCACCTGCTACCTCGTGGGCTCGTGCCTATTTCTGATTGGTGGTCTGGGCGCGCAAGGCGATCTAGGAGGCGGCGATACCCGGGTTTGGGGGGACCTATACACCGCTGGTAACCTGTTGTTCGTCATCGGGAGCGTCCTGTTCGTGCTGGACGGGTATCGCGCGGCGACGCGGTGATTCCGGGTTGACGAGGAGGGCGATTCGGGAATCCGCCCGAAGCTGGAGCTCGACGCGTAACAACGATGGCTCCGACGGACGGGTTCGACGAGGAGACCACGCTGGGGGATATCCTCAGCGCGGGTCCCCAGCCCACGATCGAGAAGGGCGTCACCAAATCCCCCACGAGAAAGGCGCTCCAACAGGCTGCGCAGCGCAAGGAGGCCGCCCTTCGAAGGGTGCTCGCCGCGCAGACGAGGAGAGGGTACGTCGCCGATCACCTGGTCCACCCGGTGTGTCACGGCGTGCTTCGCAGGCAGGACAGCACCGGCGAGCAGCTCAGACTCGCCCTGGAGGTCATCAAACGCGCCAACTGCCCCCCGGAGAGCGAACGCGCCCTCGCGGACGCCATACGCGCCGGTTTAGCCACGAGGCTCGACCAGTCCCCGACCGGCGACGACGACAGGGCGGCCCCGACGGTGAGGCTCGAGGCGCACCTTCGGCTTCTCGCGCACGCCCCGCCCCGCCTCGCCGCGGCCATCCTGTGGGCCGACAGGCAGAGGCTCATGGCCTACATCGGCAGGGACTCGCACACGCACGGCGTCAACCCCGGGTCCAGGGCGGCGGCCATCGCGGCGGCGGGTCGATGCCTCTCGCGGTCAATGGCGCTCAACTCGATCAACGCGTCCGCCCCCGCGGGTGCGGACGCGACGGGCGCGTGCGGTGAGGGCGCGCTGTTCGCCAGGGCCGTGTGGCGTAAGATCCTCGGCGTCGTCTCCGGGGCTGGCGGCGAGGGACTCGTGGATCCTCGGGTGGCGGCGGCGGCTTTCAACGCGTGCGCGCTGCTGCTCGGTCCCGCGCTGGACGGCTGCCACCCGACGCTCCCACGGCTCCTCGCCGCGCACGGCCCGACGGTGAGCGACTTTGGCGGGTACAGCGGGACCGTGGGCGTCGGCGACGGCGCGGGCGGGTTCGAGCGAAGCGAGAACGGGGACGGGGGCGCCGCGGGAGGGATCGCGACATCCGCAGACGGGGACGACCCGCGGGGCGTATCGTGCCCGCTCCTGGCGACGCTTCGGCTCGAGGCGGCGTGCCATCTCGTGTCCAGGGCCGCGGGGGTGGCGGAGCGCGCGAACGGTTTACCACTGGAGGTGCGGGCCGTCGCCGTGGGCGCGCTCATCTCGGCGACGTGCGCGGCGCTGGAGCTTCCGCCGCCAAAGGAGAAGGATGAGAACAAAAACCCAGACGACGAGGACGAGGACGAGGACGAGGACCGAGCCCCGGCGCCGGCGGCTCCACCGAGCGAGTCCGCGCTGGTCCGCCTGAGGGACGCGGGGCGTACCGCGCTCCCGGACGTGTCGGGGGGTCTCGTCGACGACCTCCCGGCGCTGTGGGAGATGGGACTGAGGGCCGCGCACGCCATCGGGGAGGGGACTCTCAGGCCGACGCTGGGCTCGGGACCCAAAGAGCTCTCCTACGCCGCGGGAATCGGCCTCCTGGCGCTGTCGGGTTCGCTCCCGCAGAAGGCACAGCCCCTGGACTGGGCCTCCGCCGCGTGCGATGCGCTGCTGACGGTGTACGACGCGGTACCCGCGGTGAACGGCGACGCGGCGTGGCGGGAGTTGGTGGACGCCGAGGCGCGAGACGCGGCCAATCCGAAACCCAAGTCGGGCGCCACCGACGTCGCTTCGGCGGACCACTCGTCGGTGGAGGCACTTCCACAGGGATGCGGCGCTGGGTCCGCGGTGGCGCCCATGTCGAAGGCGTCCATCTCGTTCGCCATCGCCAACGCCCTGCCGTCCATGCCGATATCCCAGCCCCTGCAGGTGATTCGCCAGCTGGTGGCGAGGTGTCGGACGGGACTGGCCGAGCGACCGGACCTTCGCGTCGCCGTCCTCGCCAGGGTTCTCTCCACCCACGCGCGCATGCGAACGCACCCGGAGGCGATCATCGTGATGTCTCCGCTCGGGGAGATCATCGCGTCGTACCTGGACGATGACGACGGGCCGCGTAGGGCGGCGGCGGCGGCGGTTTTAGCGGTGAAGGTCGCCGAGGAGACCGCGGCGAACGAGAAGAAGGAGAAGACTGGGTACTTTGGGGGTTCGAGCAAAAAAACGGCGGACGACGGCGGCGCCCTGGATAGGCTGCGGGCGGAGGCTGCGAGGGCCGCCGCCGCGGCGGATGCCGTGCAGTTCCGCGAGGAGATCGTCGTCTGCGGCGTGGAGGCCATCCTCAGTCTGCGACCGACGGAGGAGGAGGCATCCGGGTGGTGCACCGTCGCTCTGGAAGCCGCCGCTTCGCTCCGTCTGGTTCCCTTCTGGCGGTGTAACGGTCGGAGGGCCGCCGCGGATGCGGTGCTGCGCCTGATCGCGCGGCTGTGCGCGGTGAGCAAGTACCAGGCGAGCCTGAACAAGAAACCCGAGGCGGCGGGG
>Ga0181573_10005914_pt1 | contig 10028 bp, 1 predicted proteins | sample 101ome_25_FD_148643 | JGI IMG/M metagenome (GOLD analysis project Ga0181573, IMG submission 148643) | Coastal salt marsh microbial communities from the Groves Creek Marsh, Skidaway Island, Georgia - 101409BT metaG (spades assembly) | ecosystem: Environmental > Aquatic > Marine > Intertidal zone...
CTAGTACCTAGTACAGTATGCCAAAAAAAAAAATTGAAGCCTCACAAAATTCCGTTCCATGGTTCGAACTTAAAATTGGCGCCAAGTCTTGCGGTCAGTTCAGTCGGCGGCAGAGCGGCATCATGGGCCAGGTCCAGAGTAGAGAAGTGACGGAGACCCCGCACGAGACCGCGAAGGACCATGGGGCGAAAAAAATGGAGATCCCGGACGGGCGGAAGCGTGCCCGCTCGGGCGACGAGGCCACCCCCGACGACGGCTTTGCCAAGCCCACGCCCAAAGCCGCGCGCGTAAGTGCCGGGGCCAAGTCCGCCCCGTCCTCCGCCGCCTGGCTGGCTGGGTCGGCCGCCCACGAGCGCGCGCCCTTTGTCACCCCGTCGAGCGCGGGAAGCAGCGCCAGTAACGCGAGCAGCGCCAGCAGCACCGGGAGCCTTGTCGGGCGCGGCATTGGCGCCATTACCAACTTCGCCGCGAGCATTGGGCTGATTTCCCCGGCGCCCGCAGCAGCGCTCGCGGGGCCGCCCTTGCCAGTGGCGCCCGTTGACGTCCCAGCAGCGGTTGGGACGTCGATTGCTGCGGGTGCTGCTGCTCCCGCGCTGGCGCGCCCCGCGGCCGAGGACTACGGTTCGGGCGAGATGGTGTGGGCGTTTTACGCCGAGGCGGGCGTCTGGTGGCCGGCCATCGTCTTTCACCAAGTGCAGGTGCGCGGGCAGGCGCGCGCGCAGCAGAAGTTGCAGTAGCCGTTCTCATCTCGCCGCCGCCCACGCGCCAGCGCCGCCCGCCCAATGGAGATGCGCGTCTGGCGGTGTGCATCGTTTTGGCGCGCGCTGCTCCACAATTCATCCTCACACATTTGCACCGCGTTATCACCGCCACAGGACATGCGGCGACACCTGGGCATGTACGCGCCGCCCAAGGATGAGATCACCGCCCCCCCTGCGGGCCAGCTGCTCTGCCACTTCTTCGCGCCGGACGGCTCCGTGGGGGCCTTTGACCGCCAGGAGCCCAAGGCGCCCTCCCACCTCCGCCCGCTCTTCCCCGACCAGGGCTGGCGGCGCCCCGGCACTGCGGGCGGCAGCGACGACGACGACGGCGAGAATGAGGACGGCGCAGACGCCGACGCTCAGGGCGAGAGCGCGGGCGGCGGTGTGGGCGCCGAGGCCCTGGAGGGGGCGCTGGCTGCGGCGTACCACGGGCGCTTCCTGGCGCAGGCACTGCCGGCGGGGCTGGCCCCCGGCGCGATGGAAAACGCGCTCACGCACGTGCTGAGCCTGCTTGAGCGCTCCCCCGCCGCGCCCGAGGCGGCGCGTGCTTTAGTGTCGTCGTCGTTATCGTCCCCGGTGGGAGCGGCGGTGGCCGCGGCGGCGACGCCCCCGACGCCGACGAAGCGGGGCTGGGACCGGCGGGCCGTGGTGCCCGTGTCGCCGCTGGAGCGCCCCGTGCGGAGCCCGCGCAGGGGCGGCAAGGCGAGCGGTGGCGGTATGGACGACGCGCCCCTCGGCCGCGCTGCGCTGTACGAGCACGGGCAGCAGCCTGGGCAGCAGTCGGGGCAGCACAGTTACCGCGGCGGCCGCGGCGGAGACGGCGGCGAGGGCAGCGGCGAGGGCAGCGGTGAGGGCAGCGACGACGAGGACGAGGAGCCCGTAAACTGGGCGTTCCTCAAGTCCCTGGGCTGGAGCCACAAGAGCGGCGGCGACCTCAGCACCTGGGTCTTCTTCCGCCCGGGCCTGACCAAGCAGCAGCGCAAGTGCTTCTCCCCGGCCGACGCTAACGGCACCTTCTTCACATCCCAGGCCGAGGCCGTGGCGTTCGCTGTGGCCTGGGGCGTCACGCGCCGGAGCCGCCCGCTCAACGGCGCCTCGCCGGCCTGCGCCGGAGCAAGCGGCGGCGGGGTGGGGAACCGCACGGGCCACGTGGCCGAGGCGGCGCCGGCGAGTGGCTGGCCGGGGAGCACGGGCGCCGCCGTGGGCACTCCGGCGTCCACGGGCAAGGCCTCGCGCAAGGAGCGCCGCAAGAGGAAGAAGAGCCTCGGCCCTTTGAGCCAGCAGCAGACGCAGCAGATGCAGCAGATGCAGCAGACGCAGACACAGACGCAGACACAGGCGCTGGCCGGCGGCGGCGGTGACTTCCTGGTGGGGGAGTACGTGGAGGTGAACACAACGAACGCGACCGGCATCTGGCGGCGGGCGCAAGTGCTGAAGCGGGTGGACCACGGGCTACGTTTCATGTACGCCGACGGGAGTAACGCTGCCGGCGCCACCGTCTGCGTCCTGTCGCCCAACTTGTCGCGGCAGGTCCGGCGCGTCGGCGCGGAAGTTAGCGTCGAAAGCGGCCGCGGATCGGAAAAGGAGAAACACGAGGAGGACGAAGTGGGCTCAGACGAGGCAGGCAGTTTGGATGGCGACGTGCAGGTCGTAGAGGACGACGTGGAGGAGGTTGACGGTGATGACGAGGACGACGAGGAGGTGGACTATACCATTGCGACCAATTGGAGGCAGCTTAGGACCCTTGGCTGGTACCACAAGTCCTCGACGGACCTCGGGGCGATCTGGAAGTACTTCCGGCCAGGCGCCACGAGGGACGGCGTGGAGGGTTTCGACTGGTTCACGACCGAGGAGAAGGCCGTGGACTTTGCACGCCGGTGGGGCGCGCGCCTTCCCGACCCCAACGCCGCGGACGACGGGGAAGACGGCGGCGGCCGGCGGCGCGTGGGCCACGTGTCGGAGAGCCTTCCCGAGGGGTTCGGCGACTCATCCTCCTCGGACGACGATGACGACGACGACGACGACGACGACGACGATGACGACGGCAGCGGTGACGGCGACGACTATGACGACGGGTCGGACGGGTTGGGTGACTCGGAGGCCGAGGCCGCCGACGGTGGCTACGGCAGCGACGCGCGGAACCCCAGCTCCTTCACCTTTCTTGAGCTCAAAGAGTACGGCTGGAGCGCGGTGCAAGGCGGGGGGCTGGTCGACTACTACTACCTCCGGCCGGGGGTGGAGCGGCGCGGGAAGGAGGGCATTTTCGTCCCGGCCCCTCCATCCGGGGCCGCCGGGGACGGCGGGGGGGGGCGGCGGCGGGAGGAAGTTGAACGAGAGACGGCGGCGGTCAAAGGCGAGCACTACTTCACGAGCGAGCTGTCGGCGCGGGAGTGGGCGGCGGCACACGGGGTCAACGGCACCACCCACTTCGGGGCCGCGCACGAGGCGCCCCGGGACAAGAGCAGGCGGGGCAGGAAGGTGCAGGCGGAGCTGGACCGGGAGCGGGCGCGCATGCACCGGCGGCGGCTGCGGCGAGAAGCGCGGCGCGCCGACCGCAGCCTGCTGGAGGGCCACAAGCGCCGCCGCCGCGCCAAGAAGCACGGCCCTGGCGGCGGCGATGGGGGCGGTGGCGGCAGCGTGAAGAGCCAACGGCGGCCGGGGACCTACGAGGAAGCGCTCGAGGCGGAGGAAGCGCGCAAGGCGGCCCTCGCGGAGGCGAGGAAGCGCGAGTTTGCCGAGGCCGCAGAGCAGCGCCGGGCCCTGGCCGAGGAAAAGGAGCGCCGCCGGGCCGCGCGGGACGCCGAGCTCGCGCGCAAGAAAAAGGCGCAAGAGATTGCGGCGCGAAAGGCGGCGCGCGAGGCCGAGGCGGCGGCCAAGGCGGCCGCCAAGGCGGCGGTGGCCGAGGCCAGGCGCGCCGCAAAGGACGCGGCGCTGGCAGCCAAGGCCAAGGCCCAGGCTCAGGCCAAAAAGGCGCGGCAAAAGGCTGAAAAGGAGCGACAGACGGCCGAGGCAAAAGCCGAGGCGGAGAAGGCCGAGGCCGAGGAGGCGGCGGCGGGGCTCAAGGTCAAGTCGAGCCGGGTGCAGACGCAGCGCATCCGCAAGGCCATCGTCGCGGCGGGGGATAAGGTCCTCGGCCTGGCGAGCCCATCGGTCGCGGGGGCGGTGGCGGCCGTGGCGCGAGCCCAGGTGCGCACGCCCTCCCGGGATTGGGACTTCAAGCAAGCCTGGAAGGCCCTCCAAAGCCTCGGCTGGCACTACGTCCAGGCTCCGCACTCAGATCTCGAAAGCTGTGGCTGGTACTACGCGAGCCCGGCCTGCCCGAGGAGCTCGTCCGATTTCGACAAGGCGGGAGTTGTGCACGGCGTTGACTTCTTCCGCGAGAAGACCGGCCTCCTCAGCTTTGCCCGGAAAGAGGGTCTGTACGCGCCGCCCTCGCCGTCCTTGCCGTCGTCGGTGGATGAGGAGGAGTCGTTGGAGGAGTCCGAAGAGGAGTCCGAGGAGGAGGAGGCCTCCAGCGAGGAGGATGCAGCCGACGAAGAGGAAAAGGGGGACGAGGACGACGAGGAGGAGGACAACGACTATGACTCGACGCCGGTGTGGCTGTTCAAGGATCTTGTCGTGCTGGGCTGGCGGTACGAGTCGGGGGTGCGCTTCGGGGGCGAGTCCTGGCACTACTTCCGCCCCGGCGCCACGCGCGAGGGTGCGGAGGGCGCGGCGTGGTTCCGTAGCGACAAAGACGCCCTGACCTTCGCGACGCGGTGGGGCGTGACCTGCGGCGCGGTGTCCGCCGCCAAGGAGGCGTTCCAGGCCGCGGATGGGGCACTGCTCAAGGCCGAGGCGCGGCCCGAAGGGTGGCGGTTGGGCTTCCCCCACCGGACCGGCCACGTGGACGAGCCCGAGCTCTCCGAGGCCGAGGCCAAGGCGGTGTACGCAGCGCAGGCGTCGCCGGGCGCGGTCCCGAGCGAGGCGGGCCGCGGCGGCCGGACTTCCAGGGCCGGCGCCAAAGCCTCGCCGGCCAAGAAAGCCAAGATGGACAAGGGCGCTGCTTCTGGCAGCTCGGCGCTGACCAACCCGCCGAAGACGGCCGGCTCGGCTGCCCAGAAGCGCGCGGCCAAGGCTGCGAAGCAGGCTCTCTTGGCGCAGCGCAAGAAGGACAAAGCCGAGGCAAAGCGCGCCTGCGCCGCGGTCAAGGTGGAGGCAAAGCGCGCCACCGCCGCGGCCAGGGTGGAGGCCAAGGCGGAGGCAAAGGCGGCGGCAAAGGCGGCCAAGGGCGACGACGGCGACCGCAGTGCAGCTGGCAGCGAGGACGACGAGGGCGACGAGGGGAGCGGTGAGGAGCACTTGGTTGGACCCTCCCCTGCGGAGTGGAACTGGGCAGACGTGTGGGCGCACCTGCGCAGCATCGGCTGGCGGCGGGGCACCGCGGCGAGCCTGTCGCAGGGCGGGGGCGCGGGCGTGGGCGGGGACGGCGTGTTCTTGCGGCCCGGCCATGACGACCCCGCCCAGAACGCGGCGCTCGGGGCCGCGGCGGTGACGGGTAAGCCGGGCCGGAAGGGCAAATCTGCCAGGCCAGCCGCGAGCGAGTACGAGTTCACGAGCATCGCCGCGGTCAAGGCCTTTGCGTATAAGGCCAGACTCTACCCCCCGGAGGAGGAGCCGAGCAGCGATGAGGACGAGGGCGGCTGCGGCGGCGGCGGCTACAGCGGCAGGTTTGCGGGCTACGGCGACGGTGGCGAGTTCGGCGGCGAGTTCGGCGACGAGCGGAGCTGTCATGGAAGCGGGGGCGCAGGCAGCGACGGCGGTGAGGAGGAGTATGAGGAGGCCGAGGAGGAGGAGGAGGAGGAGGAGGAGGACGACGACGACGAGGAGGAGGACGAGGACGACAGCTTCGAGGCGCTGCTTGCCAAGGCGTCGGACCCCGACGACAACGGCGGCGGTGAGCAGCTGCTCTGGGTGCGCCTCAAGGAGTTCGGGTGGCGGCACCGGGCTGGCAACGGCCTCGTGTCGTACCTCTACTGCCGCCCCGGCAGCCGCGCCCAGAAGCAGGGTGGCGTGGAAGGTGTCGACTTCTTCCCTAGCCTGGCCGCCGTTGCGGCCTTCTGCAAGGCGCACCAGGTACAGTGCACACACTGTAAACGGGTCACCGCCTCTTCTCTCGGCTCGGGCGCACGCACCCTGCACACGGACTTCGTGTGTCTTTCGGTTCGAACCGCGCATTTTCTCATAGCTCCTCTTAACGAATCCCAGGTCGATGGCGTGGAGCGTTTGGGCGACGTGTCCGAGCCCTCCACCACCGAGGTCGGCATGCGCGGGGCACCCCTTCGGGACCTCCTCGCCGGCACCGCCTCCGGCAGTAGCAGCAGCGGCGGCGTTGGCAGCAGCAGCGCCGCGGCGTCCGGGCGCGCGGCGGTGCTGCTCAACGCGGGCGGCGGCGGCGGGCGCCACGGCGGCACCGACGGCGTTGGCGCGGCCGTGGCGCTCGGGCTCTTGGCCTCGCCCGGCGCCGCGGGCTTCGGAGGCCTTGGCGGCGGCGGTGCCTCGGGCGACCTGGACGACGTACTGGACGGCCTGAGCGCTCGGGTGGCGGAGCAGTCGCGCATGCCCTGGCCGGCGCTATGGAAGAGCCTCGGCGCGCACGGCTGGGCGCAGAAGCGCGGCCTTGGTTTCCTTCCGCCCAAGCCTGACGCGACTGGCAATGGCGAGGTGGACCGAGACTGGGAGGCGGAGGCGGCTCTGGACGAGAGCGGCGTGCGGCAGCTCCTCGCCGACTTTCCCTTGCTCATCGCGGACGCGCCCACCATGTGGCGGGGCCTCCTTCGTGCGGGCTGGAGCGTCAAGGCGCAGAAGGGCCTCACCGCGTGCGCCAGCGTCTTCGCGGTTCCGGGAGGCACGAGCGGCGGGGTCGAAGGAGTCGAGTGGTTCCGCACTCACCGTGCCGTGCGGTCGCGGCTCATGGCGTACCCCGAGCTGTGCCTCAGCTGGGGCGAGGCGTGGACGCGGCTCAAGGCCAAGGACAAGGAGGGCGACAAGGCGGGGGCCTGGACCCACTTCAAGGGCCACGGCCTGAACCCATACGCATACCTCCCCGCGGGCGGCTCCAAGGATGGAGTGGAGGGCGTCGACTGGTTCGAAAGCGAGGCCTCCGCCCACGCCTTTGCCTGCCGCCACCCCAACTTCGCCTTCCGCGGCACCGAGAGCCACGCGAGCGTTAAGGCACGGCTGGCCGCCCACCGCCGCGCCATCCGGTCCGGCGACGACGACGTTGACGGCGACGGCGACGACGACGAGGAGGGCCAGCGGCGCCGGCAGCTCCAGCGCCGGGCCCGCGCGAACGCTTCGGACGATGAGGAGGAGGCGGGCTTTGCCGCGCTGGGGGACACGCTGGCGGCGGCGAAGCGGCAGAAAGCCATGCGCCTGGAGCGCGAGAGGGCGGCGGCCGCCTGCAATGGCTTGAATGGGAGCAGCGGCATGGGCGACGGCGAGGTGGGGGACGAAGACGACGCCAGCATGGACGACGGCGCCGTGGCTCGGCAGGCCACGAGCGCCGAGGACGAGCTGGGCCACCTTTTTCTGACGCAGGACCTCTCGCAGCCCACACCTGCGTCGGGTGCCGAGAGTGCCGCCACCGGCACGCCCGCCGCGGGCCTAATAGGCGACGAGGATGAGGCGGGCAACGGTAGCGGAGACGGCGACGACGAAGTGGAGGCGTTTCCCGCAAGCGCCTTAAAGGCGGCGGCGGGGGCCTTCCCGGTTCCCACGCCGCGCGCGCCTCGGCCGTCGTTCGGCGGAGGCGTCTTCGCGGTGGCGCCGCCCTTCTCAGGCATGTCCGCCTCGACCCCCAAGCCCACGCCCGTGGTCACCGGTCGGGCCCTGCGCGAGGGGCCCCGGGCCGCCGTCTCCCCACCGAGCACCGTCGCCCGGACCCCGCAGAACGGCGGTCGGGGCTCCAGCTGCGACGCCTACTCCTCCACGGGGACCCTTCTCGCCTCGGCGTCTTCGTCGGTACCTTCGTCGGCGTCGGCGTTTGCATTGTCATCGTCGCCGATGTCGACCCTCTCTGCCGTGCCTCGCTTGGCGCTGGCCCGCGGTGGCGTGCACGGCTCCTCGGCGGCCTCCCCCTCGCGCTCGGCCTTCGGCGGCAGCAGCGGCGTGGTCTGCCAAGTGCGCACCCGCGCCAAGGGCTACGCGGCCGGCAGTAGCGGTAGCCGCGACAGTGGCTGCGGCAGCAGCGGCGTCGGCAGCGTTGCCGAGACGCCCCGCACGGCGTTCATGGCCGGTCTCGGGAACGCCTCACAAGGGCTCCATGCGGGCGCGCCGGAAGTGGCGGGGCCCGACACGGTCATCGCGGTCAGCAAACTCTTCGGGGAGGGCCGCGGCGGAAGCGAGCTTTGCAGCCCGTCGCCCCTGCCAGCCCTCGCCGGCGGCGCTGGTGGCGAAGACGAGCTGCTCGCCGGGCTCGCTGCTGCTGGCAGCGGCGGCGGTGTCAGTTTCGGTGTTGGCCTGGGGCTCGGCGGCCTCGACGACGACGACAACAACAACGACGACGACCCTTTCGGCGTTGCGGTGGGCGACGCCAGTCTGGGGGGCGGTGGAGGGGACCTCGTCGTAGCGCTGGACATGGCTGAGGCCTTTGGAGCGCTGACCGATGATGGAGACGTCGACGCCTGCGCCGCCGGCGTCGCCGTTGTCGGGCGCGCCCGCCGGCGAAGCGCCTCTGAGGCTGCCGCCGCCGCAGCCATGGCCGTGTCAGCGGCGGCAGCGGAGGACTCGGCGGTACGGCGGTCATCCTTCACGCTCGACGACGGCGACGGGCACGTGCCGTTGTCGGCCGCGTCGGCGGTCTCCTCGGCGGAGACAGACGCGGCCCTCGCAGCCATGATGGTGGGGCAGGCCGCCGAGGACAATGGGCCGGGCGGCGGCGGCTTTGGGTACCGGCGTGGGGCGCTGCGGGGCTCGCACATGCCAGCGCAGCGGCTCTCCCTTGGCGACGCCGACGTGGACGACGAAGAGGAGGATGACGGCAAGGCGATCGATGGTGGCCGCGGAGCTACTGCTGCCACTGCTGCTGCAGATGACGATGTTGATTGCGCTGCCGCCGCCGCCGCCGCCACTGCTGCTGCTGCTGCTGCTGCTGCTGCTGCTGCTGCTGCTGCCAGTGACGCTCCTAGAAAGCGCGGGGCCCGCAGTGCGAGGGCCCGCGGTGCGAGCGGTGGGAAAGTTGAGACCAAGGAGGAGGAGGAACAGGAGGTGGAGTCTGGCCCGTCGGACGAGGAGGCCGAGATGGTCGAGCTGGCGGGGGCGGCGTCGACTTTGCGGTGCGCCAAGCGTGGCCGGCCCACGCGCGCCGCCACCGCCGCCAGGGCCGAGGCAGCCGAGGCAGCCGAGGTAGGAGCCGTCCCTGTCGCGGCCCCCGCCCCGCTGGCCCCGCCGGCCCCGCTGGCAGTGGTGGCCCCAGCTGCTTCGGCTGCGGCGGCGGCTGTGGAGGCGCGCACGGAGGTGCCGGCGGCCGAGGCGCTGCGAATGCTCGACCGCGCCAAGCGAGCGCTGCACCCGGGGCTTGACGCGCCGCTGCTACAGTCGCTGCCGCTCGCTTCACCCGCTCCTCGCGGCGACGCGACCCCCTTCCCCGTGGGCTTCCCCGCGGGATCCCCCGCGGCCTCCCCCGCCGGGGCCGAGGCCGGTGGTGGTGGTGCCGGGGGCGGTGGCGACCTGGACTCGACCGGCCGTGGCGGCGACGTGCGTGCCATCGTCGACTTTGTCTGTGCGCGCGTGGGGCCTCCCCCGGCGGCGGCGGCGGCGGCGGCTGTCGGGGCGGTTGACGCCGCGGCGAGCAGTGGCGGTGGAAAAAAGCACAAGGAGGGCAAGAGCTACGGCAAGGCTCTGTCGGCGTCGGGCAGGGCCGCCGCGGACGCCCGGAGCGCCTTTGACGACGCCATGGGTCACGACGAGAACGCCGTCAACGGCTCGTGTTCTTCGTTGCCGTCGGCATTGGCGGAGGCGGAGGCGCCCCCGGCGCTCTTCCTCTGCGGTCCTCCCGGCACGGGCAAGACCTTCAGCGCGAGGCTCGGTGCCAAGTGCGCCGCCGCCGCCGCCGCCGCCGCCTGGGAGGTCATCGCTTCAGGCAGCAGCAGCAGAAGCAGAAGCAGCAGCAGCAGCAGCAGCAGCAGCAGCAGCAGCAGTGTCGCCGATGGCGGGGTGACAGTGCTTGAGGTGAACGCGTCGCGCTTCCAGTCCGACCCTGTGGCGCTGCTGCGCGAGGTCGCAAGG
>Ga0181573_10005915_pt1 | contig 10028 bp, 9 predicted proteins | sample 101ome_25_FD_148643 | JGI IMG/M metagenome (GOLD analysis project Ga0181573, IMG submission 148643) | Coastal salt marsh microbial communities from the Groves Creek Marsh, Skidaway Island, Georgia - 101409BT metaG (spades assembly) | ecosystem: Environmental > Aquatic > Marine > Intertidal zone...
GTCGGAGTCCCTTCGCACTTCACAGTCGCGCTCACTCGGCGACAGACGTATCACCATGTCGAAGCGCGAGAAATACTTCGAAGCGCTGCGCAAGCAGAAGCTGGACACCGTGCGATGGTCCATCGGCGCGGGCGGTCAGTCCCCGGGGCTCCGCGACGACGACGGATACACCGCGATCATGATCTGCGCGCAGGGCAACCTGCACAAGGCTCTCCGCATGCTCTGCGACCACGTTCGTCGCGCGCGCGAGAAGGAGCTGATGGATCTTACCGACGGCGACGGCGAGGGCCGCACCGCGCTCATGATGGCCGCGCACAACGGGCACGTCGAGGCGTGCCAGGAGCTCCTCGACGCGGGATGCAACTACCGCGCCAAGTGCCGCAAGGGCATGACCGCCGCCGACTACGCGCGCAAGAAGGGCCACGACGAGCTCGCGGCGAGGATCGACCGCGGCGGCGAATCCGAGGAGGAGGACACCGACGACGACGACGACGTCGACCCGAACGCCCCGGAAGGGGAGACGGCGACGCAGAGATCCAAGCGAAAGAAGAAGGAGCTGGAGGCGCTCGAGCGACGCGGCGGAGACTCCGGCGACAAGAAGCAGCAGGAGGCGACGCAGAAGAAGGCGGAGCAAGAGGCCAAGCGTCTAGAGGCGGAGGCGAACCGGCCGACGCCGTGCTGGGCCGAGGTTGACAAGGCGATCGCCGGGGATCTCAAGGAGCTGGCGCTCGAGGACGACGGAGGAGACCTCGCGCTGGCGGCGGTGCCCACCGGCGAGGAGGTGGACCCGGCGACGTGGTGGGCGATCAGCGTCAACAACCTGAAGATATCCATGCGCGCTAAGCTCACGGTCCTGCCCGCCGCCGTCGCGAGGCTCTCCGGCCTGAGAACGCTCATCCTCAGCGACAACTCGCTGACCTCGCTGCCGGGTGAGATTGGCGAGCTGTCGCAGCTGAGGGTTCTCGAGGCGGAACGGAACCAGATCGCGTCGATTCCCGACGAGATCGCCAACTGCAAGAACCTGGAGAACGTTCGCGTCGGATACAACAAGATAACCGACCTTTCAGCGCTCGCGGACTGCGATAACCTCGTCACTCTGGTTGTCGACGGCAACGCGCTAGACTCTCTGGAGTCTCTCAACCTGCGGGAAAAACAGCGGCTGGTGACCCTCAGCGCCAAGAAGAACGGCATCGAGTCCGTGCCCGCGGACCTCGGCAAGTGCCAGCTTCTCGCCGAAATCTTCCTCAACGACAACAAGATCGGTGACCTCCCGATGTCCATGGGGGAGCTCAAGGAGAAGAAGGTGCGCGCCATCGAGCTGGACGGCAACCCGCTCAACGACCCGAAGGTGAAGAAGATGATGGGGAAGAGCGCCAACCTGGTGAAGGAGCTCCTGGTTTACGTTCGCAAGAACGGCGTCAAGGAGGGCGGCGGCGGCGGCAAGGGCGGCAAGGGCGGCAAGGGGAAGAAGGGGAAGAAGGCCAAGGCGGAATCCTCCGACGACGAGCCCGAGCCCGAGCCCGAGCCCGAGCCCGAGAAGGCCGAGGCCCCGCAGCCGCCCGCCGAGCCCGCGAAGCCCGCGGACGACGACGACGACGACGACGGAAGCGACAGCGAGGACGAGGAGGAGATGCGCGACCGCATCCGCGCCCTGCCCAAGAAGGAACGCGCCAAGGCTGAGCGAAAGATGCTCGAAAAACTCGCCGAGAAGGCGGCGAAGAAGGCGGCTAGGAAGCGCGCCGAGGCGGAGGCTGTCGCCGCGACGCAACGCGCGCACGCCGTGGACCACCGAACCCTCGATGATACGCCGTCGGATGAGAGCGAGATCGACAGCGACGACGAGGAGGCCATTCTCGCGCGTCGTAACCGACAGAAGGCGAAGGAAGCCGGAGGTGGTGCGTACACGCTCACGCCGGAGCAGCGCAAAGCCGCGGAGAAGGCGGAGGCTGACCGCGTGGCGGCGATCAGGGCCGCGAAGGAGGCGGAGGAGGCGGAGGCGCGGCGCAAGCTCGAAGAGAAGGAGGCTGAGGAGAAGTTCGCGGCGATGCGGCTGAAGGAGAAGGAGAGCGGGCAGCCGATCACGTGGGTGTTTGAGAAGGGTTCCATCGTCCGCGGCCACGGCGGGATCCCGTGGAAGCCCGGGAAGAAACCCGGCGAGCAGCAGATGCAGGTGGCGTTCCCGCAGATGCTCGTCGGACGGATCATCGGGAAAGGCGGCGCCACGATCAGGGAGATGGAGGCCAGGTCCAGGGCGAAGGTGTCCGTGGCTGAGGGCAAGGGCGGGCCCGGCATGGCGACGCTGGTGGTTGTCGGGGACGAGCGCGCCGGGGAGAGCGTCAGGATGATGGCCAACAACGCGCTCGGCGGCGGGAAGCGATGACTGGGGATGACGCACGCGCGTTTTAATTAACGTTAACGTCCGGCTGATTGATCGTTCGGCTAAAGTCTCGCCGCGCCGCGTGCCGTCTCGGCGCTTGCTTCTCGCAAGAGCCTGGACGGTAGACTACTCAGAAGAATTTTTCTCCGCCCGCCATGACTGAATGAAGGCAGGCACCGACGTGGTGCCTGTTTTATCCACAAAACATGGCGACGCTCGCGCTCTCGTCTCCGCTGGCCAAGCGGGCCTCCGCGCCGCGCGAATCGATCGCGCCCCGCCGCGCGCACGTCCGCGCATCCGTCGTCGCGTCCGCATCGTCCAAGCCCGCGGTCGTCGTCCTCCCGGGCCTGGGCAACTGCACTGAGGACTACGACGAGTTCGCGAGCGAGCTGGAGGGACGCGGCTTCTCCGCCACCGTCGCCGCCGTCGGCCGCCCCGACTGGCTCCGCAACGCCGCGGGTCTCACGCAGCTGGCGTACTGGCAGGGTACCCTCGAACCGCGGCCCACGGTGGACTGGTACCTCTCCCGCATCGCCGACGCCATCGGCGCGGCGAAGGAGAAGAGCGGAGCCGATCGCGTGGCGCTCGTGGCGCACAGCGCGGGGGGTTGGATGAGCCGCGTGTACATGCAGGACTTCGGCGTCGACGACATCAGGTGCGTCGTGACGCTCGGGTCGCCGCTCAATGCGGTGCCCAAGGACGTCCCCGGGGTCGTGGACCAGACCCGCGGCATCCTCACCTACGTCGAGGCCAACTGCGCCAAGCCGACGGAGCTCGGCGTGCCGGTGACGTGCCTGGCGGGCAAATGGCTCCTGGGCGTGGAGACGTTGGGGGACGCCGGGGACGCCGCGGGGTTCCTCGTCGGGCAGGGGTATAAGCAGGTGTGCGGGTCCGCAGCGGCGTGGGGGGACGGGATCACGCCGGTGGCGACGGCGCACCTGGACGGCGCGGACAACGTCACGCTGGAGGGGTGCGCGCCTCACCCGTCGCTCAATCTTCTCTCTTCTCACATCCCCTCGCGTACCAATCCTCGCTCACCGCCTCTTCCCGCCGTTCGCTCGATCGCAGGGTATTCCACACGCCGATAGGGTCGTCAGACGAGCGGCCGTGGTACGGCACCCCAAAGGTGCTCGACCAGTGGGTGGACAAGCTGCGGGTGGCGTGAGTAGTCCATCAGTTTTAGCTCGAAAAATATTTTTTTATTCGCTGATGAGAGCTCGGCTTTGCTGTCTGTGCGGCCCGCACCACGCGCGGGTCGAAATCCCGCGCCCTGCATCGTCCCCCGGTGACCCTCCACGACCGCGACCGCGCTTCGGGTCCGAAACCCGGGCGCATCGCCCCTCCCCTCTCGCGACGCCCCTTGCGTCTCGCGACGAAAGACCGATGTCAGCTTTGAATTGGCCGGGCCGAGCCGAGCCCTGCGCCCTAATATCTACGTCCCGCTAGTAGTATTCCCGCTAGTATTCCCGCATGATGAAGAAAAGAAGCTCGCGTTCTCAGCAGTAGGTGCACGGCTGGATGCCGCTCTTCTCCACGTACTCCGAGTACAGCTTCATGGCGGCGCTGTGCAGCTCCGCGGGCTCTTCGCGCTCCTCCGGGGGGCTCCACTCGCTGGTTGGCTGCCAGAGGGGCCTGATGTAGGTGATCTTGCCCTCGCACGGGGCGGGGGCGAGCGTCAACGCGCCGAACACGGCGAGCAGCGCGACGAGGAAAAGTCTCGTGGAGAACATTAGTGCGGTGCAGTTCGGGGATTCGGTGGCCCACGCGCGCGCCTGACTGTGTGCCCGGAGGAGTTCTTGCGCGGCAATTTCCGTCCGCTTTGAACGGGCCCCAATCTCGTTTTCACCCCGCCGTGGTGCAATCTGACCGCAATCGGCCCGTTGATTCTCCGGAGTTCATGAGTGGGGAAACGCGAACCGTGTTTGAGGAGTTGTCGACGACGAAAAAAACGCGCCAGCCGTCGAGGTCGAGTCAGCCTGACGTCATTCGGTCTGCGCGCCAATGGTCGAGGTGGGAGCGCCGGGCGCGGCCGCGCACGCCGTGGCGTTCTGCCGTGCGTGCACCTGCGCGTTCCCCGTGATCCTCCTCGTCTTCCTCGCCGCGTTCACCTCCCTGCCCGGGAGCTACGACTCGCACCTCGTCGTCCGGAGCTACGCCGGGTACCTGCCCGTGGTGAAGGACGAGCCCGCGGTGTTCGGGCCGCGCGTGCCCGCGGACGGCTTGACCGCGCGGCTCGAGGAGGCGTCGCCGAAAGAGGCGTGCGAGGCCCTGACGAACAAGTACGAGGGGCGGTGGATAGCCCTCGTGCAGCGCTCCTTCGGAACGGAGAAGTGCGACTTCGTCACCAAGGTACGTGCGCGCGGGTGGTCCGCGGGCGGCTCGCTCCGAGGGTTTGTTTGTTTTTTCTCGCCATCACCCGCCAACGAACGCTGAACTCTCCCCGCGAGTCCACCCCGTCTTCGCCCCCGCCGCGCGGGTTTCGCGTTCCAAACCTGACCCCAGTGACTCGCATCGGACCACGCAGGTGAGAAACGCGGAGATGGCGGGCGCCGTCGCGGTCGTCGTCTTCGACAACGTCGACGGCCCGCTGATACCCATGGCGAAAAAGGTTGAGGACGACGACGTGAACGTCCCATCCGTGTTCGTCTCCAAAGAATCCGGCGAGGCGCTGGAGACTTTACTGAACGACCCGAAGCACGGCAAGACGGTGGTGGTCACCCTGGAATCGCCGGACTCGCCGTTCGACGACTGGCCGAACGCGGCGACCAGCGCGTGCGTCACCTTCGGCGCCCTGTGCGTCCTGCTCTCCGTCGTCGTGGCGCTGAAGCGGAGGGAGGAGGCGCACCTCGCGGCGACGGCCGCCGCGAGGCCGCCGGAGACGCGTCTGCTCAGCGCGGAGGAGGTCGCCGCCGTGGCCAAGACGGCGGTGTTCTCCAGCCGAGAGCGCGTGCTGAGCTTCCTGCGCGGGGATTCCTGCGGCGGGGCGGCGACCGCGGGGGAGGACGGCGAGGACGATACGCTCGTGGTGGACAACGGCACCGGCGACACGTGCGCGGTGTGCATCGAGGATTACGAGAGCGGCGACGAGCTCAGGGCGCTGGACTGCGGCCACGCGTTCCACAAGGACTGCATCGACCCCTGGCTCATCACCAAGCGCGCGTGCTGCCCCGTGTGTAAGCACGTCATCGCTCCGCCCCCGCCCCCGCCCGAGGACGTTCCGAGGCAAAGAAGGCGGAGCCGGTGGTCGGTGCTGAGCAACGCGTCGGCGACGACGGGGGGGGCGGAATCGGCGGACGAGTCGGACCTCGAGGCGCCCCTGCTGCCGGCCTCGTCCCTGGCCGGTCGGACGTTGCGGCGGGGCGTGATTGGACGATGGCTGACGCGGCGGACGGCGCCGGGAGGTCATCCGGATGCGTCGTCGCCAGCTGTGTCTCCCGTCGATGCCGACGACGTTGAAGCCGACGATTCGGACCCGGGTGGTGTGGACGACGCGGACGAATCGACGGCGGGCGGGGGCGAGGAAGAGGTACGGGGAGGGGACTTGGAGGCTGGCGAGGCGCGCGGGGTTGGCGAGGATGGAACGGACGGGGAGGAGTGACGCGTTCGCGCGTTCAATCGCGGTTTTAAAGATCTACTTGTTGATCGGTCCCTTGGAGAAGGCGAAGCTCACCTCGAGGGTCTGGTCCAGCATGCTCGATCCGTTCGCGCCGTCGATCGCGGCCTGGGCCTCCTTCTTCGTCTCGTACTCGATCAGCGCGTACCCCTTGACGAACCCCGTCCGTCGGTCCAGGTTGAGGTGCATGTTTCGGATCTCGCCGTAGTCGGCGAAGTGCTCGTGCAGGTCGTCCTCCTGGGCCTCCTCGTGCACGCCGGTGACGAGCACGATCCAGCCCTCCACGGACTTGGCGGGGCCGGGGGCGCCCGAGTCGTTCTCCGGGATGGACTCGAACCTGCCGCCGCGATCGTCGTCCATCTCCATCTCCTTGTCGTGTCCGCGTCCCTGGAAGTGGGAATCGGGGTGATGGTGGATGAGTGACGGTCGGTTAGGGTTGGAAAGGCGCGACGAATTGGCGCGCTGCGGAGGAAATTGCCAAAATCCGGGAGGAAGGGGGGGGGGCCGGGTCGACTGCTCGAGTGGGAACGCGACGATTCGGGGCGATAAGCGCGACTCACCCTCCTGTTGCGGGGCGCGTCCGTGCTCTGGGAAACGCCGCCCTCGCTGTCCATCATCATCGAGTCCGTCATCTCGTGCCCGTGTGTCTGTCTCACTGCGCCAGGTGCCGCCAGCCAAACCCGACTTCCCGTGGGCTCGCGCATTTTGACCGCGGCCTGCTGGTATCGAACCCCCGCTTCGAACGATGGTTTCGAAAGGCGTTACGATACCAGTCAAGAAATTCAAACCGAAAACAAGCCGGATCTTAGCGCCATCGGCACTACACGCCGGCACACGCACGCCAGACACGTACACGAGCATACACAAGTCGCCATGTTTGAGGCCCGTCTCGTCCAGGGTTCCCTCCTGAAGAAGGTGCTCGAGTCCATCAAGGATCTCGTCACCGACGCCAACTTCGACTGCTCCAACAACGGCTTCGCGCTCCAGGCGATGGACTCCTCCCACGTCTCCCTCGTTGCCCTCCTCCTCCGATCGGACGGCTTCGAGCACTACCGCTGCGACCGCAACATGACCATGGGCATGAACCTCTCCAACATGGTGCGTCACCGATACTCCCCCCGCGCGGTCCCCGCGCTCGATGATCCTCCTCGGGTGCCCCGCGCGCGTCCTTTCGGGAGCGCGCGAGAGGCTACGGGAAAAAAAGCGTTGTTTTTTTGAAAAAAAGCGAAAGTGAGCACCCTCCGGTCTCCCCCGGAAGGCGCTCGGCGACGCGACCCCGCGCCTCCATGACCCCATCGAACGCGTTCCACGCCTTTCCCACGTCTCAAACAAAACACTGACCCTCTCACCGTTTGATACGTCAACAGTCCAAGATGCTCAAGTGCGCGGGCAACGATGACATCATCACCATGAAGGCGGATGACACCGGCGATGTCGTGACTTTCATGTTCGAGTCTCCCGGTGAGTAGGCACCCGTCCCCACGACCCACCATCGTCTGGGTTTCGTCCCGAGCACAGCTTGACGCGTCACTGATGAGTCAACGAGCCCGTCGGCGAGCCCCGATCCGGAATTCCCACGCGTCGGGGCGCCCCGGACGCGGGTAACCGGGTCGCCCTCTCGCGATCTTTTCGGCTTTTTGACCACAAAAAATAAAACACGATCGATCTTCCTGTTTCGAAACCCGACCCTGACCTCCTCTCCCCCTTACCCTCCCCTTCCCTCGCGAATCAACAGACCAGGACAAGATCTCCGACTTTGAGCTTAAGCTCATGGACATCGACTCCGAGCACCTCGGCATCCCCGACACCGAGTACGCCGCCACCGTGAAGATGCCCTCCTCGGAGTTCATGCGCATCTGCCGTGATCTCTCCTCCATCGGCGATACCGTGACCATCTCGGTGTCCAAGGACGGCGTCAAGTTCAGCACCACCGGCGACATCGGCCAGGCGAACATCACCTGCAGGCAGAACACCTCCGTCGACAAGGAGGAGCAGACCATCATCGAGCTCCAGGAGCCGGTGACGCTCACCTTTGCGCTCCGCTACCTCAACTCGTTCACCAAGGCTACCCCGCTGGCGCCCACTGTGCAGCTGCAGATGTCCAAGGAGCTCCCCGTGGTGGTGCAGTACCTCATCGCGGACATGGGCTACGTGCGCTACTACCTCGCGCCCAAGATTGAGGACGACGAGACCGCCGAGGCGGCGTAAGTAGTTAGCGGCGTTAAGAGAGCGAAAGTGAGGAGGCGGGGCGACGACTCGGGACGGGACGACGGGGGATCGCGTCTGTCTGGACCCACTCTTACTTGTTGGCTGGTTGGCGGGAGGCGACGATGGAACGTTGGTGGAACGATGGAACGATGGAACCGCGGCGGTCCGACGGGGACGATGCCGCTGTTGCGACGTGTTGAGACGGTGGGGCGCTCGCGGCGCGCGCGCGCCACTTTCCTAATATCACACAAGTGCTTTTTTGCGAATCCTCCCCTGCGTGGTCATCTCCGCTCTCCCGACGCCGGAGGCTTCCTGAACGTCGCGCGAGGGACCCCGCGCCCTCCAGTGCCTCCCGATGTCGACAGCCTTCCTGACGACGGCGGACGCCTCGACGCGGCGACCGGCGCGGACGACGCCCTCGTCTTCTCCGGAACCTCGCGAAGCGTCCCCGTCGAGCCACCCGCGGCTTTGCCACCCGGGGGGGGTCTGAGCCGCCGCCGATCTTTATCATCCCCTAACCCCGCCCCGCCCTTCCCGCCGTTCCCGCCGCCCGATCTCGGCCGCGCCTTACTCGTCCCGGCCAGCGCCGTCGCGCGCGTCCCCTCCTCCTCCGACGCGGCGCGCTCTCGGTCGCGTTCCTCCGCCGCTATTTGCGCATCCACGGCGGCGACGGCGGCGGCGACCTTTTCGGCGATTCCGCCCGCGCCGCGAGCCGAGCGCGGCCGCCCGCCCCGCGCGGACGGTGGCCTCACGATCCACCGGCGGCATTCCTCGGGCGTTCGCTGACTCCCTTCGTCCCCTTCCGGTGAACCGACGCCGTCGACGTCGTCCAAGAACAACCGCTCGGAGAACAGTGCATCGAACTGTTCCAGCGCGGCTCTCGTGGCGTCCCGCGCCTCCACCAGCTTCGCCCGCGCCGACGCCGGGCGTTTCCCCGGCGACGGCGACGCTTTAGTGACGGCGGCGGCGGGCGGTTCGGCGCCGCGTCGAAGCGCGCTCTCGCAAGCCTCGGCTTCCCGACCGACCTTGTCCGAGTCGAGGACGCCCACCTTTTTCATCGGTACGCTCCCGACGATTGGGGCGCTGGGCAGCCTGCCCGACGGCACCGCGTCGGGCTCGGCCTCGAGCGTCCCGTCGCTTCTCAACGCGGCGGCAGCCTCCTGCCTGGTCTCCTTCAGGCCGTCCCGTATCTTGCCAATCAAACCGCTCATCTTGGTCTTGTAATCCTCCATCTCCTTGATAAATTTCACCGCGACGTCTTCGTAGTGCCCGTCAGCCGTCGCCGCCTTTGCGGACATGTCCGCCGCCTTGGGACGCCGCGCGGACTGAGGCCGCCTCTTGAGAAGAGCGTCAACGTCGTTCTCGTCCCGTTCGTCCCCGTCGTCTCCGTCCGTTACGTCCGTTACGTCCGGTACGTCCAGCCGCGTCCGCGGGCCTGCTCCCCCTTCTTCTTCTTCGCCGCCCCTCTCGGCGTCACCGACGGCGACGTCGTCCAGGTAGAGGCACCGCGGCAGCGCGCGGATCACCTCGCGGCGGTATCCCAGCGTCGCGGCGGCCGCGGCGGCGCGGTCGAGTCCGCGCCACGGGTCCGCCGCGGGGGTCCAGACGTCACCGCCCGGTGACTCACCGCCCGGTGACTCACCGCCCCTCGCCCTCGCCCTCGGCGGCGGAGCCGGGGGACGAGCGCTCATCGTCGCGACCGTCGTCCCGGCGGTCCCGGCGGTCCTGATGCGCCGGCCGGCGGCGGTTGGAGCCGACCCGGGCGGCCGTGTTGGCGCCGCCGGCCTGGACGCCGCCGGCACGGACGCCGCCGTCGATGCCCCCGCGGCC
>Ga0181573_10005916_pt1 | contig 10027 bp, 4 predicted proteins | sample 101ome_25_FD_148643 | JGI IMG/M metagenome (GOLD analysis project Ga0181573, IMG submission 148643) | Coastal salt marsh microbial communities from the Groves Creek Marsh, Skidaway Island, Georgia - 101409BT metaG (spades assembly) | ecosystem: Environmental > Aquatic > Marine > Intertidal zone...
CGCGAGCACGCGAAAAAAAAAAAAAAAGCGCCGCCGCCGACCCGCGATCAGCAGGCAGATCGGCAGCTCCGCCGACCGTCGAGCATCTCGCGCGAGCTCGCATCCCTGACCCCCGAGGTTTTTCCCCGGGCTAAGCGATCGAAGCGACTCTCACGCGTTCGCGTCTCGTCGACACGGGAGCGAAGCCGACGATTCGGAGACGTGTCCGAGAGGTGCGCGATTCCGCCGAAATTCCCGCGCTCGTCGGGATCCCGCCCGGCGAGCGGCAGAAGCTCCGCGGCGTCCGCCCGGGTGACTCCCTCCGCGAGATGGGGGAGACCCGTCGTCGACGATGTCGCCGCGCGCGCGCGTCTGCACGCGATTCGGGTCGCGTCGGCGCGTGCGAGGCGTTCACCGGAGCGAGATCAGTCAGATCCGCGCGCGGGCGTGCCGCGTTTTCGCCACGACTCCGACCGAGGACCTCGGTCCCGCGCGCGCGTCGTCCCTTGGTCCTCGCGCCGTTCGTGCCGGCGCGATAGTCGCGATAGCCTCTCCCCTCGATGTTGCCCCCGTTCCCGCGCGTCCGTCCGGTCCCGCCTTCGAGTGTCTCGTGCCTCGCGCTGGATCTGACCCGCGACTCTCGCATTTCCTTTCGTTTCCAGACGGGAGCACCATGGCCGAGGCTGAGATAACCCCCGCGCCGCCCGCGGCGGCGCCCGCGGAGGTGGCGCCTCCCCCCGCCGAGCCTTTCACGGAGGGGCTGGACCCGCTTCCCCCCGCCGCGCCCGAGGCGGCGCCCGAGCTGGCACCCGCGCCCGCCGCCACCCCCGCGCCCGCCGCCGCCCCAGCCCCCGCCGCCCCCTCGGGCGCGTGGCCTCCGACCAAGCCCGTGCAGACGCAGCTGGAGCGACTCGAGATCCTTCTCACCCCGAACATGGCGGCGAGGGGACCCAAGGGGTACGCGTGGGTGCCCGTGAACGATTTCGCGATGGTGGTGGAGGAGTTCGAGGAGCGTAAGCGCGCGCGCAAGACCCCCCCTGCGAAGCTCATGCCGCCGCCGAAGCAGAAGAAGCCGAAGGCGGCGAGGGCGGCGCCGGTGGCGTACGTGCCCGAGCCCGAGCCCGAGCCCGAGGTGCTGGACTTCACCGGCCTCTCCGAGGAGGAGATCAAGCGCAAGAAAAAGGAGGCGAAGAAACGCGAGAAGGCGCGCATCATGGCGCAGCTCGCCGCCATCTCCGACGCGAAGGAGAAGCTCACGACGGTGGAGCGGTCGACGCCGACGTCGCGGGAGGGAAAGCGGGTGGTGAAGGCGCCGTCGCAGAGCGGCTCTGAGTATTACACGGGCGAGCTCTCCAACGCGCAGCTCTCGGCGCCACCCCCTGAGAAGAAGCGCAGGACGACGAAGCAGGCGAAGCGCGGTAAGGACGGGAAGGTGATCACGCACCGCACGCTGAAAATTGAACAGATCGAGGAGGACCGCATGTTCCGCAAGAAGGCGCTCTTGAAGGACTGCCGCGACTGCCTGACGCAGGTGCGCAAGCACAAGTACGCGTGGGTCTTCGGCAAACCGGTCGATCCCGTCGCGCTGCACATCCCGGATTACTTCGATATCATCAAGGAACCGATGGACTTCGGCACGGTGAAGGAGAACCTCGACAAGAAGAAGTACCTCAACGGCGGCGGCCCGATGGCGTTTCTGTACGACATGAACCTCGTCTTCAACAACTGCGCGACGTACAACACCGCGGACTCGGACGCGGGGTTGATGGGAGGGACGCTGCGGGAGGAGTTCGAGAAGGCGTGGCAGGCGTCCAGGCTCGAAGAGAAGATCGCCGAGGAGGACACGTTCCGGGCGCAGGAGGACGAGATCATCATGAACACCTCCAACGAGCCGATAGAGGAGGAGGTGCTCATCGAGTCCCAACAGGTGTCGGAGGTGAACCGCCAGCTGGCGGAGGTGCAGAAGCAGCTCGCCGAGCTGCAGAAGCAACAGGCGATGGCGGCGGGCGGGGGCTACAGGCCTCCCTCCGGCGGTGGCGGCGGGTCCAAGCGCAAGCGCGTCGATGACAACGACTATTACATCGACGAGGAGGAGGACTTCGAGCTCGACGAGTACATCCCCGCCCCGCGCGGCGGGTCCCGCCGCGGCGGCGGGTCGAGCAAGCCCCGCAGCGGCGGCGGCGGCGGCGGCGGCGGCGCGCGGTCCACGGGCGGCGGCGGCGGCGCGTTGCCCAGCCGGGACATGACGTACAAGGAGAAGCAGGATCTGACGGAGCTCCTCGGCGAACTTCCCGAGGACAAGCAGGCGCGCGTGGTGCAGATCGTGGCCGAGCGCCACGCCGAGTTGGGCGGCAACGAGGATGACCTCATCGAGATCAACATCGAGGAGCTCGACGCGGTGACGCTGTGGAAGCTCGACCGGTACGTGCGCTCGTGCCTCAAGCCCAAGAAGAAGAAGCAGACGCAGGAGGAGATGCTCCTCGAGGCGAAGCGCATGGAGGAGGAGGCGGAGCGTGAGCTGATGCAGGTGGAGGCGAGCCTCGGCGTCGGCGCGGCTGTCGTGCCCGCCGCGGACACGCCCTCCGCCGCGGCGGGGGGCGCCGCGGCGCCGTCCAAGGGCGGGAACGACTCCGACTCGACGGATTCCGACTCGGACTCCACGGACTCGGACTCGGACTCGGACTCGTACGACTCCGCGGAAGGGGGCGGGTCCAACCCCAAGGGCGGGAACGCCGCTGCCGCCGGGGCGAACGGCGCGCCCGCGGCCGCCGCCGCCGCCGCGGGCGGCGCGTCCCTCGTCGAGGTGTCGAGCAGCCGCCCCGCGGACGACGGGCTCGCGCTGAAGCAGAACCAGTCCAAGAAGGAGGTGACGGTGCAGAACCAAGCCGGGTGGGCGAACCTCGCGGACAAGCCGGCGGGCGGAGACGCCCCAGCCGCGGGCGACGCCCCCGCGGTGGCCATCCCGGACTCGCTCTGGTCCGACTTCGAGGCCATGGCGCAGCAAAAGTCCAACCGCGAGAAGGAGCGCGAAGCGTCGGAGGCGGCGGAGAAGGCGGCGGCGGAGGCAAAGGAGGCGGCGGCGCTCGCCGAGGAGGAACAGAAGCGCAAGGACGCCGCCGACGCCGCGCAGGCCGCCGTGCGAGCCGCAGAAGAGGCGGAGGCGGCGAAGAAGAAGGCCATCGAGGATGAGCGCGCCAAACAGCGCGCCGAGCTCGACGGCATGGGTTCCACCGTCAACATGGAGGCGCAGCGCGCGGCCATGAAGGAGTTTGAGGGGTGACGGCGAGGGACGACATTTATTTCGGGGGCGAGAAAAACAAAAAAGGGGGACGCGTCTTTTCCCGGGCCGCGACGCCGAGCGCGAGCGACCTCGCCCGGGCGAGGGTATCCATCGCGGCGGCGAGATGTGCGCGAGACGCTCACGACGAGGGTCGCGACGCACAGACAATCTAGACAAAAAACAAAAAACAAATAGCACACCTCGTGTAAGGTATCAGACGTAGAGAAACACAACTCAAAGGGGGCGGGCGGCGCGAGAGAAGGGACGTGACCCGTTGGCCATGCACCGAGTTACAGTCATCCGCTAAGTAGCTACTATCACCATTGGACAGCCTGCAACCCACTCACTCGACTCGCTGACTCGTTCGTTCGTTCGTTCGTTCGGCGCTTAGAGGGCGGAGGTGGCAAGGATGGCGAGGGCGCCGGTGCCGATGACGCCGACGACGGCGAGGGCGGCGAGCTTCAGGTCACCCTCGTACTTGTCGCCGTCGGTCTTGAACTCCTCGGGGGTGTAGATGGGGGAGTACTCGTCGACGTTCGCCTTGCCGTTGCGGAGGCCGAGCTTGTAGACGTAGCCGGCCTTGCCATCGCGGCTGATGAAAGGAGAGGAAAGAAGACGAGGTTGAAGGTTAGCGAGAGAAGGTCGCGTGGAGGGCGGAACGGTGATCGGATCGACGCTCGCGCGGCGCCACGGTCGCGAGACGATCGCGGATCGCGCCGCGCTCGCAGAGCGATGGGGACACGACCGCGAGAAACGGTCGAGCGCGAGTCGAGGAGGCCGAGGACGTGCGGAAGCTCAGGAGTCTGCGGAGGCCCGGGGCATCCTCGATTCGCCGGCAAGACCGAGTTCGCGACGCCGCGGCGCGGTGAAGTCCGAGGGAGACGGGCGCGATGCCGGAATCGCCCGCGACCGCGAGAGGTGTTGGGTTTTTTCCGCGGGAGCGATCGGGAGCGCGGGCGCGGGAACTCACGTCTTGGGCGCGGAGCCGGACTCGGTGGAGCCCCTGTAGCCAACGCCGGCCTGGCCGCCCTTAGCCTTGGTGCCCTGTGACGAGAAGATGCGTTCGGAAGCAGACGAGTCAGTCGAAAGCCGAGAACGCGCGGGGGAAGATACGACGCAACCCCGAAAGACGACGGCGACGCGAGGGACGATATCCGCGCCGATACGGGACGCGCGACGCCGGGAGCGATCGCGAATCAATAACCCCCGGTACTGACACGACAGTCGCGCGCGCGCGCCGATGTTCGCGCGAGGGTGTCGCAGCGCCGCGTCGCGCCGCGTCGCGTCGCGCGCGCAATCGGGTCGCATCGGTGTTTGTTCACTTACGCGCTTGGGGCCGGAAGCGTTGGCCATGATGGTCGTCTGCGCGCGGGTGGAGCGCACGTTGACGCGAGCCTGGACCTTCACGCCGGAGAAGGCGGAGGTGGTGGACATGAGAGCAGCCATTTTGATGTTGCGTGCGGTGGACGGAACGGTACGGTTCGGGTGCTGGAATGGCGATCGCCGGACGAGCCCGGCGCTCCTCGATGCACCGGCAAAACGCTGAGAACGAGGAACATGGATTTCGCGTGCCAGCTGTTCGAGATTACGGGAGAATCGCGTTCAACGCCGATTGAGATCCCGCGATGAACGCTCCCCCGCGACCCGTAGCCAGGGTCAAGTTTCATCGGTGATTGAATCGTGGAAATCCTTGATTCTGATTGGCGGACGAGATGCGGAAAAATTGCTCTCGCGCTCCAGAGGGCCGTCGAGCTGAAATCTCTGAAATCCGCTCCGGCGTTGGCGCGCGGCGCGCCTGCTCAGAATGAAGCGCGTCACCGCGCGTCACATCGCGCCGCGGGAGTTTCGGCGACGTTCTTCGCGACCTCTTCGATCGTCGCAGACATCCAGGCGCGTCCCGCGCGTGACCGAGGAGGTTCCGAGGATGAGGGCTCTCGGCGCGATGCGATCGTTGGTTCTCGCGCTCCTCGTCGTCGCGGTCGCGGCGCAGTCCCCGTACCCCGAGGACGGCCTCGTGCGCGCGCTGACGGACGACGAGTTCGAGGCGGCGGTGATGGAGAACGGGCGCGAGGCGTGGGCGATCGCGTTCCACACGGATGGGTGCGCGCCGTGCGCGAGCATGGCGCCGCACTTCACCAAGGCGGCGAAGTCGATGCGCGGGATCGTCAACTTCGGCCACGTGCGCTTGAGCGAGGACGGTGACTCGATGGAGATCGCGCGCAAGGTCGGCCTGACGCGCGTCCCTGTCGTCCTGGGCTTCCCCGCGCACAAGCTCATCAACCCTTACGGCGGCCCGAGCGCGAAGCAAGGCGTCGAGTACCGCAACTCCACCTCGAGCGCGAAGAAGATCGCGGACTTCGCCGCCTCGCTCCTCCCCGACGATGCGGTGACGCGCGTGACGACGCGCGAGGCGCTCGACGAGATGCGCTCCTTCGCCTCTCCGCTCGGGTTGCCCACGTCCGTGCTCGTCACCTCCAAGGACTCGACGGGATCGCTGCACAGATCCCTCGCGCTTCGCTTCCGCGGTCGCGCCGCGTTCGCGGAGGTGCACGCGAGCGCGGTCGCGGACGTCCTCCCGGACGCCGGCGTCGCGGAGGATGACGCTCCGACCCTCCTCGTCCTCCCCGCGACCGAGGGGGCCGGGTCGATCGCGCGGCACGACGGCGAGATGGACGCCGAGTCGCTCGCGGCGTTTCTCGACGCCGCCGTCGCCCCCGCGCCGGAGGACGACGCCCCCGAGGAGCGCGACCCGAGGGTGGAGAACGCCAAGCGCGGCGGATCCGAGCGTTCGGATAAGCGCACGCGCGGAGAGTCCCGACCGACGGATTCGATGTTCCCCGCGGTCACCGCTGGCGAGTTTGACTCCGTCGTCCTCACGGTCGAGCCCGTCATTCTGACGGCGTTCACCAGGCTCGCGTCGCCGCGGTGCCTCAACGCCTCGCGCGAGATCGGCGCCGCGCTCCTCGGCATCGCCGGGCACGTCGGTATGGTCGAGGTCAACGCCTCGGATCCGACCAACCGCGAGATTGTCGAACGGTACGCCCCCGCGACGGTCGCGGGGGAGGACGACGCGGCGAAGTGCGTCGAGCTCGCGCTGTTTCCGCACGGCCGGGAGAAGGAGGAGTCCGACCCGGAGGTGTACGCGGGTCCGATCGAGGCGGCCGCGCTCGAGGCGTGGGTGTACGAGTCCGTGCCCGACTTCGTGATGACGCTGGAGGACTCTCTGGTGGATAACTTCTTGTCCACGGACCCGCTCAAGCCGAAAGTCGTGCTCTTCCACGAGGGCGAGCGCCCGCCGAGGACGTTTGTCGCGCTCGCGGCGAATTTCCAGGAGGACTTCGTGTTCGCCATGATCCCCGAGAGCGACAAGGGCAACGCGGAGAAGTTCGGGGTCACGGCGTACCCCGCGATCCGTCTGCTCTACCTGCCCCCGCTCGAGCCCGGGCAGACGCCGGGACCGGAGGGTCTGCAGTACCAAGCCGCGGCGTACCCCGCGCCCAGGCTCGTGTACCAGGAGATGCACGGCTGGATGCAGCAGGTGCAGATCCAGGTCCTCGGCAAGGACATCTCCGGGGGCGCGGGATCGCGCGCCGCCGCGGCGAAGCCCGCGGTGCTGGTGAGCACGGACGCCGAGTTCGAGGCGGCGTGCGGCGCCGCGCCGTTGTGCGTCGTGTGCTTCGTGGCGCGCGACGACGCGACGGGCGGCGTCGCGTCCCCCGCGGAGGAGAAAACCGTCGACGCGCTGACGCGGCGCATGGCGGACACCCCGCTCGCGTTCGTGTACGTGGACCCGAAGGCGCAGAGGTCGTTCGCGTCCGCGTTCGAGGTGGAGCCCGCGGACGTCCCGGCGGTGACGGTGGTGTCCACGCGGAAGAACCGGTTCGCGACGTACGCCAAGACGTTCGACGCGGAGGGCGCGGGCGCGTTCTTGGCGGACGTGCTCAGCGCGAAACATCGCACGCGGATGATCCAGGAACTCCCGAAGCTCGTCGAGGGGGGCGAGGCCCCCGCGGAGGAGGAGGAGGAGGCGATCGTGGAGGAGGAGTTCGACCTCAGCGACGTCCTCGGGGAGGAAGTGGAGGGCGAGGCGGCGATGTCCAAGGAGGAGATGGCGGCGCGAATCGAAAAGGAAATCGAGGAGGAGGCGAAAGCCGCAAAGGAGGCGGCGGAGGCGGAGCTCGCCGCGAAGAAAAAGGCGGAGAAGAAAAAGGCGAAGAAGAAGAAGGCGAAGAAGAAGGCGGCGAAGGCGGAGCTGTGAGAAGACGCGCGGACATTCGCAGGCTCTGCCTGGATGAGAGAATCGCGCGCGCGGCGACGGCTTCTTCTACGTCGCGGAAACGATGGAAACGACCAGCCCGCGCTCTCGTCCCCGCCCCGCCCTCGTCCTCGGTGCGTCCGTCCCCCTCCCTCTTTCACTCGCGCCCCGTCGCTTTTTGCAAGAGACGCTTTAGTCGCGCGTTGTCCTTCTCCGTCGCCGCGACTCGCGCTTTGAGCTTCTCGACCTCCTCGCGCGCGTCCGCCAGCGCCTTCTCCTTCCTCGCCTTGGAGTTTGCGGCGGAGATACGGTTGCCCATGATACGTCTGTGCTCCCGCGGGTCCGTCCTCGCGAGCGACGCGAGCTCCTCGTCCGACCGGGCTCGCCCGGCCTTGCTCTTCGGCGCGGGCCCAGACGCCGCCCGCGGCGCCGCGGGGGGTCGCAGCGGCGCGCGGATTCGCGCCGGAGGTTTCGCCGGCGTCTTCTTCGCCTCGCTCGCCGTTTTCGTCGTCCGCGTCGGCTGACCGCCGGTTGCCTGGGACGCCGGGGAGAGGGGCACGAGGCGTTCGAGCACGCGACGCGGCGCGGCGCACGGGGGGAGTTTCGCCGTCGGGGCGGTCGTCGGGGGACGGTTCTCCTCGCTCGCGCGCGGTTTGCGCGCCGGCGAGGCGTGCGCGGCGCCGCGAGCGCTGGCGGGGAGGGGAAAGAGGCATAGGGGAAGGAGAGGCGAGGGCGTCAGGTGGCGGGGGAGGGCGCGACCGTCCGGCGTCGCGTTCGGGAGGGGAGAGACGCACCGAGCCTTGATGCGCTCGGCGATTCCACCGAGCATCGAAGCAGCCGCGAGGACCCCGGGGGTCACGTCGAAAGCGAGTCCGGCTCGTTCGGAAAGCGCGCCGCTCGACGGGGTCGGCGGGGTTGTCTCGCGGGACCTTTTCTTTCGCGGAGGGGGGTCCTTGCGCGCCGAGTCGTCCGCGAAGGCGTCGCGGTCGCGCTTCCCGCGGCCTCGCGTCTCCTTGGCGTCGGGCGTGTCGCACGCGCGCGTGCCGCCCGGCGGCGGGGGCTTGAACGTGGCGACGAGGATCTTGTGCGGCGACGCGCGCATGGCGGACGGAGGCAGCGTCGACCACGAGAGCGGCGCCGAGAGCGACGTCGTTTTCTCGGCGGACTGCGAGTCGAAGGCGTCCGCGGTGAGGTTCGCGACGGCGAGGAGCATGCTCGTGTCGCCGGCGCAGGCGTCGCGGAACGCCTCGTCTGCGGCCGAGCCGATGGGTTCGCTGCGAGAACGCGGCGGGGAAGGGAAGGAGAGCGCGCGCGCGGGTGCGGCGGCGGTCAGCGTCGGAGGGGTAAGCGAAACACAGCTGTGTCTACGACGGGGAAGCGGGCACGCACAGGCTCGAGAGAACCTCCTCGAAGCTCACGTCGGGCGTCATGAAGCGTATAGCCGACGGGCGAGACGCCCGGGCGGGGGATGAGAAGATCCGCGGAGGGCGGTGCGACGCCGCGCGGCGGTCGTGTGTGCGCCCCGCGTCCTCGAACGGCTTCCGTGTGAGGTTTTATTGTTTCTTTTTCCGTCATCAATCACTGCGTTTTGAGTTTTTTCTTCCCCCTCCCCCCCTTGCTACTCTCACAGAAGCAGCCACGCCGCGAGACCCCAGAACGGGACGTACTTGCACGCCGCGGGCGCCTCCTCGTCCAGCTCACCGATGAGGTACGCCTGCCAGATCGAGAAGAAGGCGATGTCCACCACGAACGCCAGGGAAACCCGGTCGGCCCGCATGAGCTCCCCGAGGAACGCCCCTCTCTGCGCCAGGTCCCCACCCACCGCCGGGTCCGCCGCCGCCGCCCACCAGACCGAGAGCACGCCCACGGCGAGCCCGCTCGCCCCGAACGCGCGCGAGAGCAAACCCTTCTCCCCGCGCGCGAGCTCCGCGGGCCCGTCCCGCTCCTCCTCGGACGCGTCCTCGCGCCACGTCGGCGACACCGGTTTGAGCGCGCGAGCGCTCATGTAAGGGAGCATCAGCGCGTTCGTGAGGAACATGGCGAACGACCAGAGCTTGACCGTGGGGAGGTCGCGCCCTTTCCGGTCCATGAGCATGAGGGGAAGGAGCATGAACACGAACGCCTCGGCGAAGTTGAAGACGCCGAGGGTGACCGGGTGCACCTCCGGCGCCGCGCCGAGGAGGTCGATCCCGAACTTGTTCAGCAGCGGAAGCACGAAGAAGAAATCGGTCGACTCCGCGATCACCTCGTTGAGCGTCTCGGGAGCGACCGCCCACGCGGGCTCCCCCGGGAGACCCTGCCACCCGGGGGGCGAGAGGAGGAGGACGAACCAGTACGCCGCGCCGAGCGCGGCGAGCCCGCCCGCCGCCGCGACGTCGGGCTCGCCCGCGGGCGTCGCCGGGGCTGCGCTCGAAGTCGCCGCCGCCGCGTTCGTCGTCTCCGCGTCCCCGCGCTTCTCCCTCTGCGCCCTGAGCTGCTTCTTCACGAGCGGCGCGACCGCGCGGATGATGGAG
>Ga0181573_10005919_pt1 | contig 10024 bp, 7 predicted proteins | sample 101ome_25_FD_148643 | JGI IMG/M metagenome (GOLD analysis project Ga0181573, IMG submission 148643) | Coastal salt marsh microbial communities from the Groves Creek Marsh, Skidaway Island, Georgia - 101409BT metaG (spades assembly) | ecosystem: Environmental > Aquatic > Marine > Intertidal zone...
GTGACCGTGCCCCTCCCCCCGCTCCAGGCGTCCAGCCTGGCGGGGGAGGTGGGATACGCCCCTTCGGGGGGCGGTCCCTCGGGGCCGTCCCCGAAGGCGGGACTCGGGAGGGGTCCTCGGGCATCCGGGGGCGGCCTTCGGGGGTCGATGGGGGGATTCCGAACCCCATCGGCCCCGGGGGGCCGTGTCCGTCGTGCCCGAGCATCCCGACCTTGAACCCCCCACTCTCGAGACGTAAGAATGATTGGCCGATCGGCCGGGCGCGCAGCTAACGCAGAAACCACCCGCCTGGGGAGTACGGTCGCAAGGCTGAAACTCAAAAGAATAGACGGGGTGAAATGAACGCAGCGGAACCTGGGCATTGCAATGCGATGACCCGCGCCCAACCTTACCGATGCATGCATGGCTGCCCCGCCCCTTCCCCCCCGGGGGGAGGATGAACGCCGTCGAACCGGTGGGCAGCACAGGTGTTGCATGGCCGTCGTCAGTTCGTGCCCTTTGAGGTGTGACGTTCAGTCGTCTTCAACGAACGAAACCTCCCTCTCAGGTTACATCCCCCAACCTTCCATTGCGCCTGGAGGCACTCCCATTCCAAGGCCAGGGTTCCCGATGGGTGCGCGCCCTGGACCCTTCCACCCTCCCCGTCCGTCTCACCCGCCGTTCGGCGTGGCAAGGCGGGAGGGGCCCCTCCGCCCGGGGCCTTTCGGGGCTTCGGGCGGGGGGCCCCTCCGGCCCTAGGGAGCCTGGGGAACGGTGGCCGTGAATGGACCGCGCCGTCGTCCGTCCCGATTCCCCCCCACCCCCCGTCCGTCCGGCCTGATTCCGGAGGGGCGGGGGGCCTCGCCGTCCGAGGCGGGGGGGAAGGCCGGACGACGAGGCACGCGCGGACCCGGAGGCGGCCTTTGCACTGCACCGTCCGGCGCCGGTGATCTCCACCCGCCCCCGTCGCTCCTGGAGCGGGGGGATCGGTGGACGGCGCTTGGCGGTGTCGGGACCGCGTCCGGGTGTGGCACGCCGCAGGCTCGCTCGTCATGCCCCCCCTCCGCGGGCCCGGCCGTCTTCGGCCGGGTCCGTCTGCTTTCCCGGCTCCCCCCCACGTTCCCCGACCCTGGGCCCCTCGGGGCCTTGGACGCCCCCACGGGGGGACCGCGCCGCGCCCCGTTCGGGGGGCGGCGGGGTCCCCCCGAGGGAAGGGGGCCGTGGGGGGCGAGCGTCCCTGACCCCGAAAAGGCAGGGGGGAAGGAGGTTTGGAGGGCATTAAACCTCCCCCTGGGAGGAGCGCCGTCGCCCGGACGCGGCGGCGTGGCCCCAGGGTGCCCGGGAGGAGGCGTCGTCCGGGGGGTTAGAATCCCCCGGGCGCCTTCCGGGTCGACGTCCCCGCCCTGGGCGGGGCGTTTCGAAAGCAGGGCGAGCGACACGTACGTACGGCCGAACCGAGGTTCGCCATCCCCACGCGACCGGACCCGTAAGGGGAGGCGACCCCGCACCATCGCGCGGGGTCCACGCCCCCGGTCGCCGTCGGGGCCACGCGTCTCGCTCCTCCCTGAGGAGCGCGCGAAGGCCCCTTAGGGGTACCCCCTTCTTGGACGAGGCATGCACCCTTCTCCTCCCGCGGCGACGGGCGGTGGGCTTCGGCCCATCCGTCGTCGGCGGCCCGTCCGTGCCTTCGGGCCCGGGCGGGTGCGCGACGGCGGGCAGGCCCTCGGCTTCGGCCGGGGGGTCCTGGCGCCCGCACCGGGGGGGAGTCCCCCTTCGCCGCCCCGGACCCGGCGCGTTTTCGTCGGGGGCCGGGGGGTTCGGCGGGGGGTGGACGCGTTCGCACGGCCCCGAACCTGGCCTTGGGGCCCGAAGGGCCAGCGGGGCGAGGGAGGGTCCGGAGTGAAGGGCGACGCGTGCCCCGTGACCGAGGGCTCGGGGTCCGATTCATGGACCCTGGGACGGGCCAGCCCCCTTCGGGGACGAAGGCGTCGCCTTCACCGCAAAGACGGGGTCATCGGGGATCAGGTCCCGAGGGCAACCCCTACGCCCCATCACGCTCAACAATCCGCAGGTTCCCACGCGCGTCCGTTGCACGGCGTGGCTCGGCATGCCGGGCCCCCTGCTCCGACCGTGGCTTTCGGGCCGGGGTCGGGGCCCGTGGGCGTCGCCTGGGACCATTCCCCCCACCGCCCCCGGGACGTGACGCCCCGGGAGGTCCGAGGGGCGGGTCGGCCCGTGAGGGCCGGTTCCCCCTCCTCCGCAAGGCGCCCCTTCCGCCCAGCCCTGCGGGGCGTCGGCGGGGGGTGCCCTTCCCGAGTCCCCCGTCCCCCGCCCCCCGGGGCGGGGGCGCGGGGGTGAGGGTCGGGGTGGACGGGTCGGGCTAACTAAGAATACAGCGAGGGGGTGTCGCCCCGTGAGGGGGGCCAGCACGTTGTGGTTGGGTCGGAGCTGGTCCTGAGCATCCTTCTAGGCATAGGAGTGAAACGGAGATCACGTCAGGTCCTCATGGCCCTAATGCATCGGGCTTAGCCTGGGTTACATCGGATCACACAAAGGGAGGCGAAGGCGTCAGCTGGAGCGAATCCTCAACGGGGTCCATGCTATGGATTGGCGATTGCAACTCATCGTCATGAAATCGGAGTTGCGAGTAATCGTGGATCAGCACGCCACGGTGAACCAGCCTCTTTCACTTGTACTCACCGCCCGTCAAGGGCCGAGAGCAGACCCTCATGGATGCGGGCACATCGACCCCCCACAAGGCCTGGCGGCCATCCTGGCTCCCTTTCGGGGGGGCGAGGAGCCGTCGCCCAGGGCCTCCCTCGACCCTTCGGTTTCGAAGGGAGGACGGGAGGATTCCGGTCGGGGCGCCGGCCATCCCTCGCCCTGCGGGGTGGGGGCGCTGGCCGGGGCCTCGGGGACCGAGGGGGACAAGGCGTCCCCTAAGTGCAGGTAGGCAATTGTCTTTAAGTCGTAACAAGGTAACCCTAGGGGAACCTGGGGTTGGATCAATGTCGCACCCATGCGTCCCCATCCCCCCCTTGGGATGGCCTTCGGCCCCCCGCACCCCGTCCCTCGCCTTCGGGGCCCTCACGGGCCCCCACGGGCGGGGCGACGGGGGCGTCCAGGGGGCCAAGCTCCGTCCCTTCGGGGGCCCCTAGACCGTGGTTCATGGCCGCGACGGCTCGGGCCTCCGGCGACGGGGGCCGGGCCCGCGCCCACGGCTTGGGGCGACGAAGGGGCGCAGCCGGAATCGAACGGTCCGGCTGGGCCCCCTTCGTCTCGAGGGAGGGCGTCCCCGTGGGGGGCGTCCTCCCTCCCGTGACCCGTCGTTCCTCGCGTGCTGAAGGGCCACGGCCCCCGAGGGGGGCGGTTCGGGACGTCGTGTCCGAACCGTCCTTCCGGGGCCCCCCTTCGCCCCCGTCCCGCGGCGTCCGGCCATGGAGGCCGGGGGGCGGGGGGGCTGCTCCCCCTGGGGCTTTCCTTCGCGGCGTCGGGGCCCCCATGGGGGTCCAGGCGCCGGGGGGGCCGACGGAGGGAGGCGGCATCGCTCCGAGGGACGAGGCGGGGGATGAGGTTTCGCGCGTCCTCCTGGACGTCCCGAGGCGACGGGGGCCTTCGAGGCCCGCCCTGTCGCTTCCGAGGGCCTGGGGGCGACCCACGGCGACGGAGGACCGTCGTCCACGCGCGCGTGGACGGACCCGTCGTGGGCGCCTCGACGCCTCCCGCGCCCCCGCATGGGCAGGGAGGCCCTGGACCTGGGGGCTCCGACGTGCCGTCTGAGCCCGGATGTCCGTAGCGTCACCCGAACCTCGGCGACGGGCCCCACGCGGCCCCAGGGGCTCGAACGGCGAGCCCCGCGTCGAGGGGGGCAGGTGCCCGCTGCCAGGCCCGTGAACCACGCACCCCCCTCCCCCGGGCCTCGAGGCCCGAACGGTCCGGGCCGCGGCCCGCACCGGGGGGAGGCCATCCGGTGCCTGCTCCCACGAGGGGAGTCCACCTTCCCCGGCGCTCAGTAGGGGGTTGGGCGTCGCCCCGAGCCCCAAGGCCCAAGGGCGGCGCCACGGATCCAACCTCATCGACCAGGCCGGCCTGGGTACCCCCGCGCACCCCTCCAGGCCTTCGAGGCCTCGAGGCGAGGCGTGGTGCGGATGCGGCCCTCACGGCCGACCGCAGCCCCCACGCGGGGGGAAAAAGCGGCGAGAGCGTCTCGAGATCGCCTCGAGAGGATGCATGACTTCCCATGGGGGGGCCTTGGCCCCTCCCGGCGTGGTCCCTGGGGGGGCGGTCGAGGCGGTGGGGACGGCGTCCCTGGGCCTCGACGGCGCCCCCGGGGGGAGACGCCTACGATCCGAGGGCCGTCGTCGACGGCCCATCCCCTCGCCCTTGAGGCCCGCCACGGGCCCCAAGGGCGAGGGGCGTCTCGGCTGGAGGCGGGGGCGGGTGCGCCTGGCCCTCGTCGTCCGTGTTCCCCCCCGTGGGGGGGCCGTCGTTCCGTCCTCCCGGCCGCCTTGGCCGAGGCCCTCCACCGTCACCGTGCTGCGCCCGTTCGGGGCCCCGAGGGCTTCGAGGGGGGAAGGGCACGCCGGCGTGGAAACTGGGAGGCGGGACCCGGTGGGAGGCAGGGGGCCCGAGGGGCCCCTCGCCTCGCGTCTCTTTGGTGAAATGGCCATCACTGCGGTCTACGGAACCGTCATTCCAAGTTCGAATCTTGGGAGAGACAGGGTGAGCGGGTGCCCCGCCCCTCGCCCGCCCGCGTCCATGGGCCCGCGCGTGCCGGGGATGGGGCCTTCCCCCCTTCCCTTCGTCCTCCTGTCCTCCGTGGGTCCCGCCCTCCCTTCGTCCCTTCCTCACTTTGGTCCCGAAAGGGAGGAAGGGACGAAGGGAACAAGGGAAAAGGGGGGGCACGGAGGAAGGAAGGAGGGGCCCGAAGGCCCGAAGGGCAGAGGGGCCCCAGGCCCATGGCCCCAGGGGCCGTCCCCCGAGGGCGAATCGGCCGGGCGAGGGGCGCCATGGGCCATGGCAGAGGAATGGCTGAGCGGTTTAAGGCGCCGCATTTGAAATGCGGAGAGGCGGTGCCTCCACAGGTTCGAATCCTGTTTCCTCTGGTGCGGGGCCCCCAGGCTGGGGCCTCGAAGGGGGGACAGCCCGAACCCGGAACGCGGGTTCGGATCCAAAAAACCACCCCCCTAAAAACACCCCCAAAACGGGGCCCTTGCCCCCCCGAATTTGACCTCCCAAGATGAAACATCCCTTAAATCGGGGGGTCTACCCCCCTCGTTTTGAGGGGTCCATTTTGGGAAAAAAATCCGTGGGGGGGAGACGGGCGCCCCAAGGCCCGGGGGTGTGTCCCCGGGCCGTCCGAGGGCGTCCCCGAACCGGGGGCGGGGGGACGCGTGAAGGGTCAGGGTGTCGGTGTCTGGGTGGGTGGGTGAGGCAGGCAGCATCCCTTAGCCCCCGCGTGCCCCTCCTTTCCCGGCGAAGCCCTCTCGCCCTTCGGGCCCCCAGGGGGGGAGGGTGAGGGGGGTGAGGGCCGGCGGGGCCCGAAGGGCCAGGGGAGGGAAGGGGCCCCCTAGGGGCCTTCCCATCTTGACGTGATTCATCCCCCTCGGTCTCCAAGGTGGCGTCCATGGCTACGGTGCGTCAAACGATGCGGCGTCCTCGCCTCGATCCTCGCACGAAATTGAAGCGCCTGTGGGTGGTGAAGGCGCGGAGGGGGTTGCCCCGATTCAAGAGGAAGCTCTTCCCTCCCCAGCTCACGGGCATCATCACCAAGCTCTTCACGGTGAAACCCAAGAAGCCCAACTCGTCCCTCAAGAAGTTGGCGAAAGTCAAGCTGTCCAACGGGGTCACCACCTACGCCTACAACGGCGGCATCGGCATGACCCTGGAGAACCACAACCGGGTCCTGGTGCGCCGGGTGAACCTCCCCGACCTCCCCGGGGTGACCAGGAGCGTCATTCGGGGGGCCAAAGGCTTCGACGCCCTGGGCCTGCTGCCGTCGGTGCGGCGCCAGGGGCGGTCCAAGTACGGGGTGCCCCGTCCCGACGCCCAGGCGTACCCGGGGGTGCATAAGCGCAAGACGCGCCTCTAACGGCCGTGGGACCCCTCCTCTCCCTGGGGCCCTCCGGCCGGGGCGTCCCTCGCCCTGAGGCCGGGCGCGTGGGCACGGGCACGGGCCCCTCTCGCCCTTCGGGCCTCGAGGCCCCGTACGGGCGCGTGGGGGGCCCCTTGGGCTTGGGGCTCCGAAGGGGAGGGCCCGGGGCGGTCCGGAGGGCCACGGGAGGCAGGAGGGGGAAGGGGGAGGGCCTCAAAGGGGACACCCCCACGCGGTTGCCCCCCTTGCCCCTGCCCGACCGGCGTCCCGAGGCCTTCCTGGCGTACGTGGCGGACCTCACGAAAACCCCGGGCCGACGCCGCAAGCTGCGCGCCCACCTGCCCGCCCCCCGCTGGTACAAGGGCCCGGGCAAACACCCCAGCGCTTACATCCAGCGTCCGCCCGAGGGGGCCCCCGGGGGGCCTAGGGGCCCCTGGGTGACGGGGAGGCCCATGGGCCCTCCGGGGGCCGACGTCCCTTATGGGGCCGACGTCCCTGACGGGCCCCGAGGGCCCGGAGGGTCCGAATGGCCTGGGGCGGTGGACGGGTCGTCCATGTTCAGGGACCCGTGGGTGCGCTTTCCCTTGGGGGAGGAGCGTCACGTGCCGCGCAAGCCCCGGGCGTACACCCGGTACAGGCACCCCAAGGCCCAGCATGGGGCCTACGGCCGTCGGCGCCTCCACTACGACATCCCCGACCTGTGGGCGCGGAAGGTCCTGTGGGAACTGCGACGGTGGGGGGCGGGCCGGGGGTTGCCCTGGTCCCTGTGGAAGCGGTACCAGCGTCTGTTCACCCGGCGGTACAAGCGCAAGCACCCCCTCCCCATCGCGGACCTCCACGCCGCGGGCCTCCTGGCCTTCACCTTCACCTTGGGGGGCATGCAGCCCCCCCTCGCCACCCCGGAACCCTACAGCCTCACCCGGGACCTGGCCTTGGCCTGGCCCCTCGCCCTCCAGGACGGCTACGCCCACGCCCTCGCGGCGGGACGGCGCCTCCCCTGGGGGACCCCTTTGGCGGACGCGGTCCGTGAGGCGGGGGCCCGAAGTCCCTCACGGGTTCAAGGGGCGAGGGAGGGCCTGAGGCCGTCCTCGGGCCGGGGTCCGGGGCGGACGTGGCTGGCGGGGGCGGCGTACGACGTGCGTCGGCGGCGGGAGCGGAGGGCCACGGGGGTCATGGCCACCCCCACGGGCCCCCGCCTCATGCCCGCGGGGTGGCCCACGGCCAAGCCTCGGAGGCGGTTTCCCCATCCGGTGGTGGGGTGGCCGTCCCAGGCCCTCCTGACCTACCGGTGGAACCGGCGTCGGGAGGTGCCGCGGGCGTGGTACCCGACCATGCTGGGGGTGAAGGTGCGCCATCGGGGGGCGATGTTTCCCGAGTGGGTGCGGACCAAGCTCCTGGGCACCAGGTACTGGAGCCTGCGGGCCAGGGCCCGGGCCGGGGCGTTTGTGGCCAGGTTCATGCGGTGGGGCATGCCCTACAAAGGGGTGATCCCGGGCACGGAGTGGCTCTTTCGAGCGACCTACCGGCCCAAGAAACCCTACCGCGCCTACCAAGCCTACGACCCCTGGACCGGGAAAGCCATCCCCGCCTGGTTCGACTACGTCCCCCCCGCGTGCGCCTCGGGCCTCCACGCCCGCTATGGGACCCCGTCCTTCGGGGCCCGAAAGGCCAAGGGGCCCCGAGGGCGAGGGGCGGCGACGGGCGGGTGGCTGGAGGGGAAGGTGCGGAGCCCTTGGGAGGCCAAATGGACCCCCTGGCACCTCAAAGCCTTCTACCGCAAGGAGATCTCGGCCTGCCCCAAGGTCCAAACCCGCCGGGAGTGGGCCGCCCTCGAGGCCTGGGATCGCCACAGGCAGGCCTTGGACGCGGGCAGGGATTGGCGCACCTGGGCGCCCCGATGCCACGCGCCCCTCCTCCCCCCCGCCGCCGAGGGCTTCGCCTTCCCCGACCCTGCCTCCCCCTTCGGGGCCGAAGGGGCCAAAGGGGGCGAGGGGCAAGAGGGGCCCCAGGGGCGAGGGGCCGCGTCCTCCCTTGCCCTTCGGCCCCGAAGGGGGAGGGGGGCAAGGAGGGGAAGGCGGGAGTTCGACCCGTGGACGGGCAAGCCGTTGCGTCTGCCCCACGAGGGGCTGGACGGGCCCGACCCGTCCCTGCCGGCGGGGTTCCAGGTGTGGGACCCCGTGCGCACCCACCCGTGGCCGGCGTGCAGGCCCCGGCAGCACTACACCTGCGGGTTCGCGTGGGTCTCTCCGGCCTGCACCGAGATGCCCGAGGGCAGGTACGCCCGCCACGGCAACCGGTGGTTTTGGGATGCGGGATGGAGGGCGGCGGGGTCCCCCGACCTGGTGGGGGCCAAGCCCCGGCGGATGCACCCCAACGCCAACTGGCCTTGGGTCGACGGGGGGTTGCGCCAGGCCATGGGCGAGACGTTCACCCGGGCCTTCGTGGCCATGCAGGACCCGTGGGCCCTCGAGGACGCCCGGGTGGCCTACGAGCGGGCCAAGGCGGCCCACGCGGCGGCCCGCGCGGCGGGGCAGGATCCGGGGCCGGAGCCCGAGGCGCCGACCCTCACGGGGGCCACCCCCGAGGTGAAGCGTGAGGCGGCCACGAGGGGGCCCTTCGGGAGGTTGGCGGACCGGTGTGGGGCGCCGGGGGTCCTCAGGGTGCCCCGGTTCCCCGACCTTCGCCCGCCCAAGCGGTGGGCCATGCGCCCGTCCTTCGTCTTCTTCCCCAAGAGGACCCCCGACGCCCCCCGCCTTCCCGAGCCGGCCCTGCCCCCCTTCGCCTTCCACGTGCCCATGGCCCCCGTCCCCACGGTGGGCGTGACGGCCCTGCCACCCCGCACCTTCGGGGCCCCCGCCGCGTCCCCTTCGGGGCCCGAAGGGGGAGAGGACCCGGCCCCCGCCCCTTGGCTCGGGTTTATGAAGTTCAACGGGAGTCCCCCCTCGCCCTTCCAGCCCCTGTTTCACGCGTGGCGGGTGCCCGGGGAGGTGCCCCAGGCCCATCGGGACTGGATCACGGGGGACGACGACGCCTTCCTGGCCCGTCGCCCCGTGAGGGCCAAAGGGGTCTTTCCGGCCCCCCGTCCCTTCCTCCCCGACGCCCACGTCCAGCGCCTGGAGGCCTTTCAGGACGGCCGTGGGTCGGTTCGGGGCATCCTGGGGACCAACCCCACCAGGGCGGGTTTCCAAGCCTTTCACCCCGATTGGTACGCGAGGCCTCGGCGGGGGGCGTTGGGGGGCCAACTCTCCCTGAACCCCGCGGGCCACGTGCGGGCCCCCTTTCCCTGGCTCGCCCGTCCGGGCATCCACGGCGGGGGGCCTCAAACCCGGTGGAACCGTCGCCGTCAGCCCATGGTGAGCTGGGTCAGGCGGGCCCACGCCCTCCGGGCCCGGAGGCCACGAGGGGCGAACCCCCAAGGGCCTTCCCCGCGTTCTTCCCCTTCCCCGTCCTCGTCCCTTTCGGGGCCGAAGCCGGGGAAGGCGACGAAGGGCGAAGGGGGACGGTCCCGGGCCGTGGACCACGCGGCGGTGCGTCGGGCCCTCCACGACGCCCAGGTGGGGCGGCTGTTGGAGGGGCTCCGCGCGGGGGTCTCTGGCTCCTCGGGCCCTTGGGGCCCCGCTTCCCCTTCGGGGCCCACGGTGGCCGTTCGGTCGCCGACGGGGACCCTCCACGGCCTCGAGGAGGTGCGGGAGGCTCAGCGGGTGGTGGACGCGTGCCGTCAGGGCACGGACGCACGGTTCCCCGGCACGCTTCGGCGCCTTCGGGCCCTGGTGGACGGGGGCGTGCGGGCGGGGATGCCTGGGATCCGTCCCTTGCCTCCGGGGGAGGCGGTGGCCTCCCCGTGGACCCCGGTGGTGCGGGTACGCGCACGCGTGCCTTCGCGCCTCCTTCCCCCGTCGTCGGCCCGTCCCACCTCTTCCCCTCCTTCGGGGCCGTCCCGCTTTTCGGGAC
>Ga0181573_10005920_pt1 | contig 10024 bp, 9 predicted proteins | sample 101ome_25_FD_148643 | JGI IMG/M metagenome (GOLD analysis project Ga0181573, IMG submission 148643) | Coastal salt marsh microbial communities from the Groves Creek Marsh, Skidaway Island, Georgia - 101409BT metaG (spades assembly) | ecosystem: Environmental > Aquatic > Marine > Intertidal zone...
CGGCCGCGCATGTGCAAGAAATCGGTCGGGCGTTCCCAGGTCAGCTCGGAGTCTGTCGCGATGATCAGGTTCCGGCCTTGGCAAAGATGGCAGAGGAAATTCGCTCAACCGGCAGCCTCGCCATCGTGCAACTTCATCACGGTGGCAACCGCGTGCCAGAAGCGCTGAACAACATGACCCCGGTCTGCCCATCAGACGACCCAGAGACGGGTGCTCGTGGGCTCACCACTGACGAGGTTGAGCAACTTCGTGACGACTTCATCGCAGCTGCGGTTCGCTCAGAGACTGCCGGGTATGACGGGGTTCAGCTTCATGGAGCTCACGGCTACATCATCTGCCAGTTCCTCTCATCAGAGATCAATCATCGAACCGATCACTACGGCGGGTCGTTGGAAAATCGTGCTCGCATCCTCTTCGAAATCATCGCTGGTATTCGTGAGCAGTGCAGCGCCGATTTTCATCTCTCGGTTCGCCTCTCGCCAGAACGCTTCGGAATGGTGATGAATGAGATCATCGAGGTGTACGGCTGGCTGGTGAACTCTGGCGATGTTGATTTCATCGACATGTCGCTGTGGGATTCATTCAAAGAACCCAACGAAGACGAACATAAGGGTCGCTCACTCATGGAGATCTTTGCGGAACTGCCTCGAGGAGATGTCCGTCTCGGTGTTGCCGGCAAAATTCATGAGCCTGCTGACGTGCAGCGTGTGATCGATGCGGGGGTCGACATTGCGATCCTCGGTCGAGTCGCAATTTTGCATCACGACTATCCGAATTTGCTGCGGAGCGATGCGGGGTTCGCGCCGCGCCATGTTCCGGTGACTGCTCAGACCCTTGCTGATGAGGGACTTTCAGAAACGTTCATCAAGTACATGAGTACATGGAAAGGTTTCGTGAGCGACTGATGGCGCTGAATGTCACGAACCGAGTTGCAGAACCGCAGCGAGGGTGACCTCCGCCCCAGCAATCGCATGTTCGTAGGTAATGGCCTCGGCTTCATTGTGTGAGAGCCCATCGGTGCACGGAATGAAAATCATTCCGGTGGGAGCAACCTTCGAGATGTAGCACGCGTCATGACCGGCGCCTGAGGTGATGTCGATCGGGTCTTTGCCCTGATCTGTGGCCGCGGTTCTCAGTGCCGACACGATCTCTGGGTTGAACTCAATCGGCGCCGAATACCAGATTTGCTCAACCTCGGGCTGAGGCTGAAGTGATGTCACGAACTCTCTGAATTCAGCATCCATCTCGGCCAGTACGTCAGCGTCGGGATGCCGGAGATCAACCGTCATTCGAACGGTGCCAACGATGGTGTTGCGAGAACCAGGCTCGACCTCAACGACACCAACCGTTGACCTTCCTGCAGGGGCACGCCGGCGCGCAATGTTGTCGACCTCTGTAATGAGGCGAGCCGCGGAGACCATTGCATCGCTGCGCCGTTCCATTGGAGTCGTCCCGGCATGGGCTTCTTGGCCAGTGATCGTCACGTCATACCAACGGACACCTTGCACCCCGGTGACAATGCCGATGGTGTGGTCACCCTCTTCGAGAATCGGCCCCTGTTCGATATGGGGTTCGAGGTAGTAGCCGATCGGTCGCTCACCGGGTAGCTCCGGCCCTGAGTATCCAATTCGAAGGAGTTCTTCACCGAGAACATCGCCCTGCATCGAGGTTGACCCGAGGCCGGCTTCTAACGAGATGTCGCCCGAGAACACTCCAGAACCCAACATCGCCGGCGGAAACCGAGCGCCCTCTTCGTTCGTCCACGACACGACCTCCACCGGAGCGGCAAGCCGGGTGTCGTTTGCATGCAGCGCTCGGAGTACTTCGAGGCCGACCATCACTCCATAGGCGCCGTCGTATTTACCGCCTGTTGGTTGTGAGTCAAGGTGGCTTCCGATGACCACTGGTGACCGAGATGAATCGCTTCCTTCGTACCTGGCGAAGAGATTGCCGACTCGGTCAATATGCACGGTGCATCCAAGCGCAGTCACCCATTCGATGAATTGGTCTCGTCCAGCTTTGTCAACATCGGTGAGCGCAACTCGAGCCACACCTCCCGCCTCGGTGGCACCGATTTCAGCGAGACGATGCATCGTGTCCCACAGACGTTCGCCGTTAATGCTGATGTCGGCGTGACGTGTCGGAAGAGATGTTGACGACATCACACGATCGTAAATCACATCTCCAACGGGGAACGAGGGCTGTGCGATGAGGCACAATAGAGAGAACGCAGTGGGGGCTGCGTAACGGCTACGAGCCGTGAATACAGCAGGGGGTATGCCATGCACGTCGGAATGTCTGTGATCTTTCAGAATCCCGGGGAACAGATTCCTGATCGGGATGTCTATGCGCGAGACCTTCACCTCGCCCTTCAGGCTGAGCCACTTGGCTTTCAGTCGATCTGGAGTGTCGAGCACCACTTCACCGATTACACGATGTGTCCAGACGTGTTTCAGTTCCTTACGTACATGGCGGCAAAGACGGAACATGTTCAACTCGGATCTATGGTGTGCGTGCTGCCGTGGCATGACCCAGTCCGGGTCGCAGAGCAAATCTCGATGCTCGACAACCTCTCTGACGGTCGTGTGATCTTGGGCATGGGTCGCGGTACCGGCCGGGTCGAATTCGATGGGTTTGGCGTCGATATGGGAACGGCGCGTCTCCGCTTCAAAGAATCCGCAGAAATTGTGTTGACGGCTCTCGAACAGGGTTGGGTTGAGTACTCCGGTGACTTGCTTCATCAGGAGCGACGCGACATTCGTCCGCGGCCGATATCAAGCTTCAAAGGTCGCACCTATGCCGCTGCGGTCTCACCCGATTCGGCTCGCATCATGGCGGAAATGGGTGTCGGCATCCTTGTTGTGCCACAAAAGCCGTGGAAGGCAGTTCGTCAAGAGCTTCAGGATTACCGGACGATCTACCGTGACGCGAACGGGACCGAACCACCACCGCCGTTCGTTGCAGGGTGGACTTTCGTTGATGAAAGTGCCGATCGAGCCGAAACGATGGCTCGAAAATATGTCGGCGGCTATTGGGATTCAGTAGTGAAGCATTACGAGTTCAACGAACCGCACCTCAAGGACACTCCTGGCTACGAACACCACGGCTTGATGTACGACCGGCTCGTTGCGCCTGGTGGCTACGAGCAGATGGAGGATTTCTTCATCGACCTTCAACTCTGGGGAACCCCAGATCAAGTCACTGAGAAGATCATCAATCTTCAAGACGAGATGTACATGGATGGCTATATGGGCGTGTTCTCGTATGCCGGAATGTCGCTTGAAGAGGCAGAACGCTCAATGCATCTCTTCGCAGCGAAAGTGATGCCAGAGCTTCAAGCGTTACCGGCCGTTCATGATCGACTCGGAATTCCCGCCTAAGGACAATTCATGCCACGACTTCGACAAGTACGACGCTCAGAAGCAGATCAGCAACGTGTTCTGCCGCTCTATAACTTTCTCTTCGGCGATCGTGACCCAGTCGACGAGCCGGGAACCTCAACCGGCACGACTGGCGACTGGTGGACGGTATTTGCGCTCTCGCCCGATATTTTCGACCACTCGGTCAAAGGCTTCGGTCTCTACCGCAGCCCCGATCGTCGTCTCGATGCACAACTTCGCGAACTTGGCCAGACCCGAGCGGGCTGGCTGACGGGAAGTCAGTTTGTCTACTCGCAGCATTGCAAGAGTTGTCGCGGCCTCGGCATGTCCGAAGAGAAGATCTCAGCAATTCACGCCTGGCAAGTTGCCGATTGCTTCGATGCCAAAGAGCGCGCGTTGCTCGCGTACACCGACTACCTCGTCGACCAGCACGGTCGGGTGCCTGACGCGGTCTTCGATGCGATGAAACAGCATTTCAGCGACGAAGAGATTCTCGAGTTCACCTACATCACGTCGCTGTATTTCATGCACGCCGTGATGACTCGAGCGCTGCGTCTCGAATTTGATGATCGCGATGAAGTGATCGTCGAAGTTGCGGCCCCTGAAGATTTCGACGCCCAGCAGTTCGCTGGTCGTCGGCGCGGAGACGATTGAGATGAATGAGAAATTCGAAATCAGAGGCGTGAATCACATCGCAATGGTCTGTGCCGATATGGCTCGGACGGTGCGGTTTTACCGAGATGTACTCGGTATGCAGCTTGTCAAAACACTCGATATTCCTGGCGGTGGGCAGCACTTCTTTTTCGACATCGGCAACAACGACTGCCTTGCGTTCTTCTGGTTTCCAGGAGCGCCTGAGCCGCAACCAGGAATTGCAAGTGCCGGTGGAATGCCTGGCCGTGGGAGCCTCGCATCAGCACATGGGTCGATGAATCACCTTGCGTTTGATGTTCCGCTTGAGAAGTTCGAGGAGTACCGCCAACGACTCATCGACGAAGGTGTTGATGTGTCAGCGATTCTCGACCATGACGACAGCGAGCTAACTGTTGCGCAGAGTTTCCACCCGGGAGTGTTCGTGCGCTCGTTCTACTTTTTTGACCCCGATGGCATTCTTCTTGAATTCGCGTCATGGACTCGACCGATGGGCACTGAGTCAGATCTTGCAATTGATCCGGTCACTGCAGATGGCACAAAAGTCTCTGTGTAGATCACGGCGATCGCCCCAAGCCTCTGTGGGGTTTAGAGAACTGACAGAATCGAACTATGAAGGTCGATCAACTCTTCGTTAACGGCGACATCCACACCTTTGACCCAGCGCTACCTCGGGCCTCGACGGTTGCAGTGCTTGCCGGTCGAATCATCGCAGTTGGCGATGATGATCTGGCTGAGCAATTCACTGCTGACAGTCGCATCGACCTCGGTCGCCGCAGTGTGGTGCCAGGTTTTAACGACGCACATAACCACATGGTCTTTTTCGGAATGAGCTTGGCGGATGTCGACTGTTCATCGCCTCCAATGCGTTCGGTTGAAGACATCTGCGACGCAATTCGTCAACGGGCCGCAGAAACACCTGCCGGCGGATGGGTGACCGGAGCGGGGTATGACCAAAACAAGCTCGCTGAGGGTCGACACCCCCACGCAAAAGAACTCGATGCTGCCGCGCCGAACCACAAGGTGTGGCTGAAGCACACCTCTGGTCATATGTGCGCGGTGAACACGGCGGTTCTCGACATGATTCGCGATACGCCGGTGCCGAGCGGTGGCGAATTGGGACGAGATGCTGATGGAGCACTTGACGGTCTCGTGATGGAGCAGGCGCAGTCGATGGTTCGCGACCTTGTCTATCCGCTCACTGTTGACCGCATCGTCGACGCAATTGACCAGGCCTCGCGGCGCTATCTCGCTGAAGGCGTGACGTCAGCAACTGAGGCTGGTGTTGGCGCAGGTCTCGTATCGCACAGCCCAATCGAATTGATGGCGTGGATGGAGGCTCGCAAGCGGGGAGTGCTCGGCATTCGGGCAAATCTGCTCGTTGCGGTTGAGGCACTGCACCACATTTCGCACGCTGAGGGTGAGGACAGCGTCTTCGCGCTCGACGGTGGAATCCATTCGGGGCTCGGCGACGAGTGGCTTCGTATTGGTGGCACGAAAATTTTCTCTGATGGCTCGCTCATTGGTCGGACTGCGGCAATGTTTGACCCCTTCGAAGGAGGAGGCGGCGGCGAGTGCAGTTGCGGATTCTTCCAAACCGAACCCGAAGTGCTTCGGCGACTCATCATCGATGCACACAAGTCGGGTTGGCAGGTGTGTACCCACGCAATCGGTGACCGCGCGGTCTCGACGGTGCTCGATGCCTACGAAGAGGCACAGAAGCTGTACCCGCGTCATGACCCTCGCCATCGCATCGAACACTGCGGGGTGTTGCAAGAACAGCTGCTCGACAAGGTGAAGGCACTTGGCGTCATCCCAGTTCCGCAAGGTCGATTCATCTCGGAAATCGGTGATGGCATGAAGCATGCCCTTGGTGTTCATCGCACTCCTGATGCCTATCGTCAGCGGTCGTTCCTTGACCGAGGTATCCCTCTGCCAGGGTCGAGCGATCGTCCGGTAGTCAACGGTGCGCCGTTGCTCGGAATCCACGACATGGTGAACCAGAGAACTGCATCTGGAGAACCATTTGTCCCGCAAGAGGCGATCTCTCCGGCAGAAGCAATCGCCGCCTACACCGGTGGTTCGGCCTACGCCGCGTTCGAGGAAAAAGTGAAGGGCACCATTTCGCCGGGCAAGCTCGCTGACTTTGTCGTGCTTGGTGAAGACCCGCTGACGATTGACAAAGATGGCATTGGTCAGATTTCGGTCGATGCAACGATCGTTGGTGGCAACGTCGCCCATGACCTCCTTGGCATCGCGAACTAGGAGTACACAATGAGTTACGACTACCCCCATCTCAACGTCTCAGTGACCGATGGTGTTGCAGTTGTGCTTATCGACAACCCACCAATCAATCTCATGACCTCTGCACTGTTCAGATCGCTCGCAAAAGTTTCGGTGCAGCTGTCAGAAGATGATGCAGTTCGAGTTGTCGTGTTGCGAAGCGCGAACCCAGAGTTCTTCATCGCCCATTTTGATGTCGAGGCCATTCTTGATTTCCCTGTCGACGGCGACGCGGTGGAGGAGTCTGCACTTGGTGGCTTCGACCGGATGTGTGAGATGTACCGAACGATGGACAAGGTCACGATTGCTGAACTTCGTGGCCGTGTCGGTGGCGGTGGGGCAGAGTTGTCTACAGCCTGCGATATGCGGTTCGGTGATAGCGAAACCTTCAGGTGGAACCAGATGGAGGTTCCGCTGGGCATCCTGCCCGGCGGTGGCGGAACACAACGGATTCCGCGGTTGATTGGTATTGGTCGCGCAATGGAAGTGGTGCTCGGCGCAGATGACATCGATGCATCGACAGCGGAACGCTGGGGGTTCCTCAATCGCTCGATGAGTGGTTCAGAGCTGTCTACCCATGTCGATCGGTTAGCGAAACGCATTGCTTCGTTCCCGCCTGCCGCGGTCCGTGAGGCGAAGCGATCAGTGCGCGCAAGTGTCGATCGAAGCCTCGAGGATGGCCTGAAGTATGAGTCGTACCTGTTTCAGGTCCTCCTGCGAGATGCGGATGCTCAGCCGGCAATGCGGCAGTACCTCGATGCGGGCGGCCAGACCCGAGACGTCGAGCTTCGCATTGGTGACGTGATGGGTGAGTTATTCGACCGCTAGTCGCATTGCGAGAAATAAACCGTCATCACTTTTGCTGAATGGTTATGGTCGATCACATGAAGATTCGTTCGCTTCCCATAATTTCAATCGCAGCGGTTGCCCTCGTCGCGTGCTCGGCTGATGTCGAAGTTGCAGTTGATGGTGCTGAGACCGTCGAAGCCGAGGCTCAGGCTGAAGAAGTTGTCGAGGAGCCTGCTGAAGAAACATCGACAGTGTCCGATAATGAGGCTGAGTCCGAAACTGAAACGACGGTTGCAGAAACAGCTGAAGAGGATGCCGATGCATCATCAGGCGAGAGCGAAGAAGTTGTTGAGACCACGGTGCCCCCAACAACATCAACTACCGAAGCCTCAGGTGAAGAAATGGCCGATGAACTCGAACTTATTGAGATCCTTGGTATCAGCGTTGGTGCCGGTAGCGGTGAGTATGTAGTTGTGGTCGGTAACCGACCCGAGGGACTGGAGCGTTTCAAACTCTCAATTTCGGGTGCTGATGGATATTGCACGCCCGAGCAGTTCAATAATCAGGGGTCGGATAATGGAAACGGCACCTATTCGATCGATTGGTTTTCTGACACATGTGGAGGCAGCACCGTTGGCGTCGCTTGGGTTCACGAAGACGGGCGTCGAAGCGGCATCTCGTACCACACGTGTGAGGGTGGTGTGTCGCTCACAGGTGAACTCTGCTAGCAACTCAACAATGTGCGGCGAGGTCGTCTGGCGTCACTCAACACACGTCACATCAAGCCCAGCAAGAGTGACAGTGTTGCCGCTTGTCTTCAACCCCAATGTTGCGGCTGCGTCGAGCACCGCGTCGATGTCGCCGCACTGCACATCGATCCCGCTAAGCCGTTCACCACGCCCGTCGGTTTCCTGAACAAAGCGAATTTGAGCATTGTCAAAATCGAGAACGGGACGGTTCTCGTCGTCGAGGTCGAATGGAACCTGAGTGATCTCGGCCCAACGAGTCGCAAGCGTTGTCGGGTCAGGCGAAGAAATCGTCGCAGCAGTAATCGCGCTGACTCGTTCGGTGCGTACATATGGCTTCCAGTTTTTGCCAGCTGGCCACCACGGCCCACCAACCTCGCCTCCACCGTTCATCGTCATTTGATCCATCTCGAGAAATGAACCACCGGTGTCAGCTGGATGGAGTTGCATTCCCACATGGCCCTCGTCGGGATAGTTGAGTTCAAAGGCCACCCGCACTCCCAACTCGTCGACAACCTCTCGTCGGGCGGCAACATCGTCAACCTCACAGATGACCATGTAACCAGTGTCCCCACCTCGCCGAGAGATGTAACGGCCAGCAGCAGTTGAGTCGAGATCGTCGGCAATCGGAGTCACGCACTCGAGAAACTGAGTGCCGACCGGCCACAAACTGTTCTTTAGCCCGAACTGTGCGACCCCCGGGTCGGTGAAGCAGGCCTCAAGACCGAGCACACCAGCAAGGTCTCGGGAGACCTCGTTGAGGTCAGTACAGGCAACGGCGATTTGTCGAAGTCGGATCCACATGTCCCGAGACTATTCAGTCCACATCGGTACACGAACCAATACGGCATCTGGACAGCCAGTTGGATAAGAGGAGTCGCTCACATGCTGGTCGAAGTGAAACGCCAAGGTTGAAATGTCGTAGTACTTGCCAGTGCCGACGAAGTAAGTTCTCCATGAAGTCATGAACTTCATCCCACCTTCTGAGCATCAAGTGCTTGTGTTCTTGGTGCAGCTTGCGCTCTTATTAACACTCGCGCGCCTTCTCGGTCAGGCATGTCGTCGAATTGGGCAGCCGAGTGTTGTGGGAGAGTTGCTCGCAGGGGTTCTCCTCGGACCTTCAATCTTCGGGCGAATCTCACCATCTGCATTCGATTGGTTGTTCCCTGATGATGCCGTTCAGAGCGGAATGTTGTTCACCATCGGTTGGCTCGGAGTGATGCTCCTGCTGGTTGCCACAGGCTTCGAAACCGATCTTGCGCTTATTGGGCGCCTCGGTAAAGCCGCCATTCTTGTCAGCCTCGGGTCACTCGTTTTGCCGTTTGCCTTCGGTGGGGCAGTTGGCGCAGTCATCCCGGAGAAATTTTTGTTTTCGGGTGAAGACCGTGTGCTGTTTAGTTTGTTCCTTGCCACAGGACTTGCGATCTCATCATTGCCGGTAATCGCGGTGATCTTGTCGGAGCTCAAACTGCTTCGTCGAAACTTTGGCCAACTCACGATTGCTGCAGGAATGGCGAATGATGTTGTTGGCTGGGTCGTGCTTGGCCTCATCGCAGGTTTGGTGTCAACCGGCCGCTTCGTGCTGACCGAGTTCCTCCAAACCCTCCTCGGACTGTTTGTCTTCCTTGCAATCGCAGCTGCGCTCGGGCAGCGAATCGTCGACGCCGTGCTGCGCGCATTGCGCCGCCGCGAGGTAGGCATCGGCGGTTGGGTCACGATGTGTATTGCAATGGCAGTCGGCCTTGGCGCAGTAACGCAGGCACTTGGGGTCGAAGCCGTGCTCGGTGCATTTATCGGAGGGCTGCTCCTCGGCCGCAGTCGTTACACCCATCATGATGTCGAAGAGCAAATTGAGACGTTGACGTCGTCGCTGCTCGCCCCAATTTTCTTCGCAACAGCAGGGCTCCGAATCGATTTGTCGTTACTCGCAGACGGGTCAGTCATCGTCTGGTCATTCATCTTGTTTGCTGCGGCAACGGCGTCGAAATTCATTGGCTCTTGGGCGGGAGCGAGATCGGCCGGACTTTCGAACCGGGAGGGGTTCACGCTCGGCATGGCCCTCAACGCTCGCGGGGCGTTGGGCATCATCATCGCAGCCGTCGGGCTCGACCTCGGAGTCTTTAACTCGGCGTCATATGTGGTCATCGTGGTCATGGCTATTGCGACGTCGGTGGT
>Ga0181573_10005923_pt1 | contig 10023 bp, 4 predicted proteins | sample 101ome_25_FD_148643 | JGI IMG/M metagenome (GOLD analysis project Ga0181573, IMG submission 148643) | Coastal salt marsh microbial communities from the Groves Creek Marsh, Skidaway Island, Georgia - 101409BT metaG (spades assembly) | ecosystem: Environmental > Aquatic > Marine > Intertidal zone...
GGCGTCAGCGCCCGAAAGCATGGCGCACAAGGCGACGAAGAGGATCTCGACCAAAGGATACTCAACACTCGCGATGCGGCGCGGCTCAGGCATGTGTCGCAACTGGTCGCGCAGGGACTCTTCGGGGATCGTGGGGCAGGTTGGGATGATGCGTTTTGATTTGGCATCACCCCAAGAATTATATTTTTTGCGATTTAGCGCTCCCAAACTTCATTTTTCTTCACTTTTCAACTCATGCGTAAGCCCTGGGGGGAGGCGGCCTGGGTAGGAACGTTGAAATCGGGGGAATTGGAGCGCGTTGTGGCGTGGGCTATGTGAGCCCATGGAGTTGTCGTTGCGCCACATCGTCGATTCTCGGCTCACAGAGCCGACGCCACAACCTGTTCGGTCAACAATTCGGCGACTCATGCCCGCAAGCCCCGGGGAGGCGCCTCGGCGGCGGCGGCGACGGGCTCACCCGCCCGCGTCCAGAATGGCCAGGAAGCGGGCGATATCCAGGGGCTTGGTGAGGTAGTCGGCGGCGCCGAGTTCCTTCAGGCGCTCGATCTGGCCGGGCATGGCGTCGGCGCTGAGCATGTAGACGGGGATGTCCCCGGCGGCTTCATCCTCCCGCAGCCGCCGCAACACCTCGTCGCCGTTGAGATCCGGCAGGTTGTAGTCGAGGAAGATCAGGTCCGGCCGGTGCCGCCGCGCCTGGTCGAGGCCCTCCCCGCCCCGCACGGCGCCCAGCAAGCGCACGCGCGGACGCAGTTCCACCACCTGCCGGACCATTTCCAAGTTTTCCTGATTGTCCTCGATATAGAGGACGGTCAGCAGGGGGGAGGCCGGTCCGGCATCCGTTTCTTGCGGGGTCCGGGGCGTCTCCGCGGAAGGGCGCCGCAGGAACACCGTGTCCTTGGCCAACGGAATCTCCACGGCGAAAACCGAACCGACGCCCGGTTCGCTGGACACGTCGATCCCGCCCCCCATCGCCTCGACCAGCTTCTTGCTCAAAGCCAGACCCAGCCCCGTGCCCTCGACATCCGCGCGCTCCCGCTCGGCATCCAGGCGGTCGAACGGGTTGAACAGGCGGCGCAGTTTGTCCCCGGGGATTCCCTCGCCCGTGTCGCGCACCTCGATGCGCACGCGCTCGGCCGGGGTGACGGACACCTCAAAGTCGAGCCGGCCGCCCGCGCGATTGTATTTGACGCCGTTGGCGGCGAGGTTCAGCAGCGCCTGCCGCAGACGCTGGCGGTCGCAGACCGCGCGCAGGTCGGGATCGGCGTCGGCGGGGCGGCTCACGACGATCCGGCGCTCGCGGGCCATGGGCTCGACCAGCCCGGCAATCTCGTCGATGAGCGGCAGGATGGCGACGCCTTCCGGGGAGAGGTCCAGCCGGCCCACCTCGATGCGGGAAATGTCGAGCGCCTCGTTGATCAGCTCCAGCAGGTGATCGCCGGCCTCGCGGATGTGTCTGACGTTCTTTTCCTCGCGTTCCGGGAGCCGGGCCATCCCCAGGAGTTTGGAAAACCCGACGATGCTGTTGAGCGGCGTGCGCAGTTCGTGGCTCATGCGGGAGAGGAATTCGCTCTTGGCCCGGTTGGCCGCCTCGGCCGCCGCCGCCGCGTCCTTGAGCCCCCGCTCGGCGGCGATCCGCTGCAGTCCGACGGCGACGACATCCGCCACCGCCCGCAGAAAACCCGTTTCCTCCTCGTGACACGCGGCGCCGTGCGGGAGATAGAAGACCATCACCCCCAACGCCCCCTGTTCGCCGACAATGGGCACGCTGTAGTGACCGTGGGGCCGCATGCCCTCGAACCGGATTTCATGGCGCTCGTCGACGCAGGAGGCGTGGACGGTTTCGCCGCACTCCGCAGCCCGCCCGCACAGGCACTTCCCGAAGGCGACCGAGTCGCAAAGCGTGAGCAGTTCGGGGGAGAGATCCCGGGAGACCTCCAGCCGCAGCGGGCCGGCCGGCCCCTCGCTCAGGAACGCCCCCGCCCTGGACTGCAGCTTGAGAAACGGCTGCTCCAGCACGATGTCGAGCGCCCGTTCCAGCAGCCCGACCGGGGAATCGATCGTCAGCGACTCGCGCAACAGGCGGTTGAGGGCGGACTCCTGGGCCGTCCGCTTTTCGGACATTTCCCGGCCCCGGACGCGCTCGGTGATGTCGCGCACCACGGCCTGCAGGACTTCGCGGCCGTCCAGGGTCATCTTCTGCAACAGCACCTCGCAGGGAAAATCCCGGCCGGTCAACGTGCGGTGCGTCCACTCGAAGCGGGCGCTGCCATTGCTGTAAGCCTCCCCGATCCGCCGCGACGCCGCGGTCATCGAATCGACCCCGTCGGGTTGCTCCGGCGGCGACAACTGGGCGGGATGCACCCGGCAGAACGCCTCCTTGGTCGGCACGTCGAAAAAACTGAGCGTGGCGGGGTTGCAATCGACGAACCCCTTCTCGTCCAGCATCATGATGGCGTCGTTCGAGGTTTCGAAAATCGTCCGCAACCGCTCCTCGCTGCGTTTCAGCGACATCTCGGCGTTGCGGCGCTCCTGTATGTTCCGCACCACGGCGACGAAGCACGGTTCCGCGCCGGATTGACCATCCATTTGCAGGATGATTTCCACGGGGATGTCACGGCCACCCTTGTCGCGGTGAAGGGTCTCGAAAGTGTGCGAGGAAACCGTGCCATCCAGCAGCGGTTGCACGGTCCGACGAAACCGCGCGAGGTCGTACTCCGGCGTGATGTCCACCGGCGTCATGCCCAGAAGTTCCGCCTCGGTGTAACCCATCATCCGACGCGCGCCCTCATTCACGTAGGTGAACCGGAAATCGCCCGCGCGGAACATGAAGATGCAGTCCTGGGTCTGGTCCAGCGTGCGCTTGAAACGCTTCAGCGCGCGGCGTGTCGTCTTCCGCTCCGTCACGTCCTGAAAAATTCCGAGCGTGGCCGCGCGCCGGCCGTTGTCAAACCGGACAATGACCCGCCCTTCAACGGCGACCGGCCGCCCGTCCTTGGCGCGGAACGTGACATTGATCCCACCCACGTCCTCTCCCGCCATGATCCGCCCAAACAAATCCCTGCAGTGACGCATGCAGTCGGGATGGATGATGTCAAAGACGTTCATCTCCATCGCCTCGGCCTCGGTGTAACCCAACGTCTCACGCCACGCGCGATTCACCAGCAGCAACCGGCCATCGCCCGCGATGCTCTGGACGATATCTTCCGTATTCTCAAACAAACTCCGCCAGCGCGCCTCGCTTTGTTTCAGATCGGTTTCGGCCAAGCGTGATTCCATCAGGCGCACGACCTGCCGCCCCAGGAGTCCGAGCGCGTCGCGCTGCTCCCCGGACAGCCGGCGGGGAACGCGGTCGATGACGCAGAGTGTCCCGAGGTTGTGACCTTCCGGCGTCACCAGGGGGACGCCGGCGTAGAAGCGGATGTCCGGCGGGCCGACGACCAACGGGTTGTCGTGAAAGCGTTCGTCCTTCGCCGCGTCGGGAATCTCGAAGATGTCGGAACCATGAATGGCGCGGCCGCAGAACGAGATGTCCCGCGGCGTTTCAGAGGCGTCGAGGCCCACCTTGCTTTTGAACCACTGGCGATTTTCGTCAACCAGGGAGACCAGCGCGATGGGCGCGCCGCAGATGTGCGCGGCCAACCGGGTCAGGTCGTCGAACTCGGCCTCGGGAGGCGTGTCGAGAATGCCGTGTTTCTTCAACGCGGCGAGCCGGGCGTCTTCGTCAGGGGGAATCGGAGCGTGTGACATGTTCATCCGGATTGTCGTCGATGTGAAGCATCGTCAGACCGGGCGGGCCGCCGGGAGCCCCCCCGGCCCGCGCCCGCCGCGCGGTCCAGTTCGACGGCAAAGACCGCGCCTTCGCCCGACCCGCTTTCCATCGAGATCGCGCCGCCCATGGCCTCCGCCAGTTTCTTGCTGAGCGCCAGCCCCAGCCCCGTGCCCTCCACCTCGGACCGCTCCCGTTCGGCGTCCAGCCGGTCAAAGGGCGTGAACAGGCGCGCCCGCTTTTCCTCCGGAATGCCCGGTCCCGTGTCGCGCACCTCCACCCGCACCCGGTCCGCCTCCGTGACGCCCGCGGCCAGCGTCGCCGCCCCCCCGTCGCGATTGTACTTGATGGCGTTGGAGGCAAGATTCAACAGGATCTGCCGCAGCCGTTGACGATCGGCCGACGCCCGGAGATCCGGATCGGACGCCCGCTCATGAACCACCGCGATTCCACGCTGCCGGCCCAGGGGCTCCACCAGATCCACGACTTCCCGGATCAGGGCATCGACATCCACTTCCTCGGAAGCAAGGCTCAAGCGTCCCGCCTCGATGCGGGAAATGTCGAGGGCCTCGTCGATCAGCTCCAGCAGATGTTGTCCGGCGACGAGGATGCGCTTGACGTTCCCGCGGCCGCGTTCGGGCAGATCGATCATCTCCAGCAACTTGGAGAAGCCGAGGACGGCGTTGAGCGGTGTGCGCAGCTCGTGGCTCATGCGGGAGAGGAACTCGCTCTTGGCCCGGTTGGCCGCTTCGGCCTCGTCCCGGGCGGCCGCCAGGCGCTCGTGTTCGGCCGCCAGGTCGCGGTTGAGGATGTCCGTCCGGAGCGCGCCGAGACGGACCTCCCGGCTGAACCGGACCAGGGCCGTCATCAGCGCGCTGAACAACACCGTGAGCCCCAGGCACCAGAGCGCCAGGACCGGCCGCGTCCAGCCCCCGACCGGCTCGACATGCAACGCCCAGTTCCCGCCGGGCAGATGGACGGCGCCCGAGACCGTGTCCGCGAGCGGCGCCTCGCCGGAGCGGGCGATGACCCGTTCCTTGCCGGTGGCGCTGTAGGCGCCGCGCAGCTCGTAGTGAAAGCCGGCCTTGGCCAGATCCGCGAATCCCGCCCGCTCGACCAGCTTGTCGATGCGGACGATGGCGGTGACAAAGCCCCAGAAACTCCGCGGCTCGCCGGGACGGTCGAAATACAGGGGTTTGCGCGCGACCAGGCCCTCGAAGGGACCCTGAAACAGCTTGATCGGTCCCTGCACGGTGAGTTCGCCGGTGTCCCGGATGACCTTGAGCAGGGGGACATCGGCGTCGCTTTCCCAGAGATTCACGCCGATGGCGCCTTCGTTGCCCTCGCGCGGATAAACGTCGTGGATGATCCCGTCCTTCTGCATCTCCAGATCCAGCACGGCGGGATAGTTGGTGAAGAAATGCGGCGCCAGCTCCTGGAACCGCCCGATGCTGCCGTCCGCCTGCCGGACCACGGTGGCCATCACGTCCAGCACGGAGAGCGAGTGCCGCAGCTCCACCTGCAGATTGGCGGCCCATTCGCGGACCGTGCCTTCGGCCGACCGGCGGCGGGCGTCGGCGTCCTGCCGGACGAGATGCCAGGAAAGCAGCGCGCCGCTCAGCAGCGCGAACATCAAGGTCAGCGCGGTCAGATGCCGCCCCGCCAGCGGCTCGCCGACCAATCTGGCCCAAAGCTCCTGCATGAGACCAGGGCGGTTCCCATTAACGCGATCGGGGCTTTCGGAGTTCATGGCCAGTCGGCGGAAACCGGGACGACGACGGTTCGTGCGACTGCCGCGCCATCCTCGATGCATTTGCGCATCGTGGGGATTCACCTACTTGGTATTCGGACGATCGTCAAGCTTCGCGGGCGCGCCGCGGGGATGGGGGCAGGGGCGCTGTGCCGTCCGAGCGTCTGGGATTGCTTTCGGGTGGCGGGGCAAGGGACGCGCGCAGCGCATCCCTGCCGGCGGCGCCTCTTCGATTGTGCCACCCTCTTTCAACCCCACGCGCCGCCCCGCCATGCCTTCGCCGACGGGATGGACGCAGCCCCGCCGCGGCGCTAACGTCCCGCGCGTGATTCCTCCCCGAACCCAGCGAATCGCGGCGATCACAGCCATGGCGCTGTCGGTTCTGGCCGCGGCGCGTCCGGAAACCGGCCGCGGTCAGGGCCTTCCCTTCACGGAGGCTTTCGCCGACACCTCCCTGCGCGACGCCGCCTCGACCTCCGCGGACTGGGCTCCGGAAGCAGGCCGTCTGCGCCTGCCCCGCCGCTCCCCGCTTGCGGCCCCGTTCAACGACGGTTCTCCGGCTTCATCCGCCATCGGAACCGGGCCGGAACCGGCGACCTGTGTGGTTGCCGCCGATTTCGACGGCGACGGGCATCCCGACCTCGCATTCGGCGCAACCGGCCAACCCATCCGCTGGTTTGCCAACAACGGCTCACCCGCCCCGTTCGACGGCGTTGCCGGCCGGGAGGTGACAACGGACGCCCACAGCGCCCTCGCCCTGGCCGCGGGCGATGTGGACAACGACGGCGACATCGATCTCATCGCCGGGAACCAAGGCTCGCCCAACCGCCTCTACCTGAACAACGGCGGCTCCGACCCGTTCGAGGGCGTCGCGGGGGCGGATGTTTCCCCGGATGCGGACGACACGACCGCGTTGGTCCTGCGGGACATGAACGGGGACGGTCATTTGGATCTGATCGCCGGGAACGGCGGGAGCCAGCCCACGCGGATGTACCTGAACAACGGAACCTTCGCCCCCTACACCGGTGTCAACGGTCTCCCGCTGGGCGCGCCGAACCTCGACACCCGCGCCCTGGCGGTCGCGGACTTCAACAACGACGGCCGGCCGGATCTGATCGAGGGCAACGAGAACGACCTGAACCGCCTCTTCCTCAACAACGGAACGGCCTCCCCCTTCGCGGGGCAGACCGGGGCCGGCATCGCGCTCGATCGCCACGCCACCCGCGCGCTGGCCGCGGGCGATTTCAATCGCGACGGTTGGACGGATTTCGTCGCGGCCAACAACAACGCGTCGTCCCGACTCTACCTCAACACCAAGACCGCCAACCCTTTCAACGTCAGTCAGGGCTCGCCATTCGGAGCGACGGCGAAACCGGTCGTCGGGGCGGTCGTCGCCGATCTCGACCGTGACGGCGACTTCGACATCCTGCTCGCGGGCGCCGGCGAGGGGCATCGCCTGCACCTGAACAATGGAACGGACCTGCCGTTCGCCGCCGCAACCGCCATCGCCATCGCCAACAGCGACCCCACCAGGGCCGTGGCCGCAATCGACGCGGACGCGGACGGAGACCTCGATCTGGTCGAGGCGAACGACGGAGCCTTCAACCAACTCCTCACCAACACCGAGACCGCCGGAGCGGACGCCTCCCCCGCCCCTTGGAACGCCGTGGAATCTCTCGACCTTTCCCCCGCCACATGGATCGCCACGTGGATCGCGACCGGCGACCTCAACGGCGACAACCGCCCGGATCTGGTCATCGCCGCGAACAGCAAGGCCAACCGCTTCCTGCTGAATTCAGGCGGCGCGCTTCCCTTCGAAGGCGTGACCGACTCGGTCATCACCGCCGACGAACATCTGACCGAGGCCATCGCGGCGGCCGATCTCAACGGCGACAACCGCGCGGACATCGTCGCGGCCAATCGGGGGCAGGCAAACAGGGTCTATTTCAACAACACAACGGCGGCGCCCTTCGACGGCGTCACGGGCGAAGACCTTTCCGCCAACACGGACGACACCGCCGCCGTGCTCGTCGCGGATTTCAATCACGACGCCTTCCCGGATATTCTCGTCGGCAACGACGGTCAGGCCAACAGGCTCTTCCTCAACAACAAGACGGTCGATCCGTTCGGCGGCGTCGTCCCGGCGGACATCTCCGCCGATGCGCACGAGACCATGGCGCTGGCCGCGGCCGACGTGAACGGCGACAACAAGATCGATCTCATCGTCGGCAACTGGGGGCAACCCAACCGGCTCTACCTCAACAACGGAACGTCCGCCCCGTTCATGGACGTCTCCGGTTCCGACATCACCGCCGACGCCGATTTCACCAGCTCGCTGGCATTGGGCGATGTCAACGGCGACCAGAAACCGGATCTGGTCGCGGGCAATCTGAGCGGAGCCTCCCGGCTCTACCTGAACAACGGAACATCAACGCCCTTCGCCGGCGTCGCGGGAGCCGACATCCTCGCCTCATCCCACAACGTCCACCAGATCGCCCTGATCGACATCGACCACGACGGCGACCTGGACCTGCTGGCCGCGCTGTTCAACCAGCTCGACACGTATCATCTGAACGACGGCACAAGCGCCTCCTTCACCGGAGCCTTCAGCTCGGCGCTGTCCCCGGACTTCGGGAATTCCACGGCGCTGACCGCCGCCGACTTCAACAACGACGGCCTGCAGGATGTGGTCATCGCCAATCTCAACCAACGTTCCCGCTATCACACACGCAACTGGAGGATGTCGCCGGCCCGGGCAACCTCTCTCGAAATCGACGCCGAAACCGACCACATCACGACCGCCACCCTGACGGCCGATTCGGAAACGCCCGCCAACACGCGCATTGATTTCTTCCTCAGCAACAACGGCGGACAACGCTGGTTCAAAGGTCGCCCCGGAATCGCGTTCACCTTTCCCACCTTTGGTTCCGACCTGCGTTGGCGGGCGGAACTGCATTCCCTCTCGCCTGTTCTGACACCGACCCTCGACGGCCTGACGATTACGGCGACGGTCGGCCTCGACGCCAAGACGACCTGGCGGACGCAGCATTGGACGATCGACGAACTGGAGAATCCAACCTTGGAAGCCACGCTCTGGGGCGACGCCGCGAACCCGGATGCTGATTCCAACAACAATCTGTTCGAATACGTCGCCGGCACGACGCCGACCGACATGAAATCCGATTTTTCGCTTTCAATCGAATCCGTCCCCGGGCAGCCCACGCATCGCAACATCATCTTTTCCCCACGATTGAACGATCGGACCTACACGGTCTTCGCGCGCCCGGACCTATCAGGCTCCTCGCTCGCGCCGCTCGGAACAGCGACGGTTTCGGACGACGGCCAGACCCGCACCGTGACGGACACGGACGCCGACGCGCCGACGCGCTTCTACCAGGTGGAGATCACATTCCCGTAGCCGAGATCCACGCAATCGCGGGATTGCACCTCCGGGCGTCCAGCATGCCTCCTTCCCCATCGATCTGCCGTCACGTTCTCTATGAACCGACGCTCGCCGGGAACCGATCAAAGCCATACACAGGCGGCGGGACGCCGCCCGAACCCGCAGCCGGGACGGCTGCGCTACGAATCGCGGTTCAACTCATGCACCTGTCCGTTCAGGGTGCAGAGGTCGTAGAGCAGACCGAAGCCGAACAAGCCGCCGGAACACAGGTAGATCAATCCGGTGATCCACTTGCCCAGGTAGAACCGGTGGGCTCCGAAGACTCCGAGGAAGGCCAGCAGGAGCCAGGCGACGGTGTAATCGTTCGGCCCCGCGGCGAAACGGCCGTCCGCCTCGCGATCCATCGCCGGGATCAGGAACAGGTCCAGAATCCAGAACAGGAGCATCACGCAGCCAAGCCCCGCCCAGAGCAAGAAGCCCTCGACGCCAAACAGCATGAGGACCGCCAACAAGGCCCAGATCCAGCCGGCGCAGAACCAAAGGATCCCGGTCTTGACCTTGCCATAGTAGAACCGATGCGCCCCGGTGAAACCGAAGATCCACAGGATGTAACCGATGATTTTGCTGTGCGTGTCCGTGTATGAAGCGGTCATAAGGAATTGTCTTTCCGCGCAGAGTAACGCACGTCAGCTCCAACGCCACTACAACTGACACGCGGAATTGCAGCGGCGGGGTTCTGGGTTCTTGGTTCTGGGTTCTGGGTTCTGGGTTCTGGGTTCTGGGTTCTGGGTTCTGGGTTCTGGGTTCTTGGTTCTGGGTTCTTGGTTCTTGGTTCTTGGTTCTGGGTTCTTGGTTCTTGGTTCTTGGTTGCCATCTGTCATTTGAAATCTGAAATTTGAAACGGCAAATGGCGAAGACTCTACGCTCGCAACTCGATCCGCTTTCGCCCCACAAACAGGCGACGAGCACGCAACCGCGAACCGCGAACCGCGAACTGCGAACTGGGAACTGGACATAGAACGCCCGTTCGCGTCTCATGTTCCGCCAACACCGAACTGATTTCTGATCCATGGAAACACTGTTGATTGCCATACTCGCGGGCGC
>Ga0181573_10005924_pt1 | contig 10021 bp, 6 predicted proteins | sample 101ome_25_FD_148643 | JGI IMG/M metagenome (GOLD analysis project Ga0181573, IMG submission 148643) | Coastal salt marsh microbial communities from the Groves Creek Marsh, Skidaway Island, Georgia - 101409BT metaG (spades assembly) | ecosystem: Environmental > Aquatic > Marine > Intertidal zone...
ACCTCATCGAGCTCCTTGCCTTCGTGGTTCTCCTGGGAGCTCTTCTCTCTCTGGTGCTTGCGATGGCGGCGGGGCGGGCGCTGACCCGCCCGATTCTCGCACTGCAGATCGCGTCGGAGAGTGTTGGCTCGGGCGACCTCGGACTTCGACTTCCGGCCAGCCGTAGTGACGAGTTCGGGGCCGTATTCCGGGCGTTCAACCGGATGGTCGGCCGCGTTCGCCGCGCGCGCCGCCAGCTCCTTCGCACCTCGAGGCGCACCCAGCTGATCATGGATGAGGCTGCAGTCGGGATGGTCGCCCTCGACGCGGCCAGACGAGTGACGCTCGTCAATCCTCGTGCAGAGGAGCTGCTCGGGTCGGAGGTACCTGTCGGGCGCCTGTTGCCCGGTTCGGGGACGCTCGGAGACGCATTCGTGATCTGGCTGGACGATTACCTGGAGGGTAGCGCCGACGAGGCGAGCTCGGATTTCGAGGTGTCGGAGCGACGTATCCGAGTTCGTGCACGGCGCCTCGGTAGTCGCGGCTCCCGTCGGGGCGTGGTCATTACGCTTGACGATGTGACCGATGAGCTGCGGGCGGAGCGTGTCCTGGCCTGGGGAGAGATGGCGCGGCAGGTGGCGCACGAGGTGAAGAATCCCCTCACCCCGATCAAGCTGAGCATTCAGCACGTCAGACGAGCGTGGGACGATGACCATCCCGAATTCGAGGACATCCTCGTCCGGAATGCGGACGCCATGCTGCTCGAGATCGACCGGCTCGCGCAGATCGCCCAGTCCTTCTCACGCTTTGGCGCGCCCGGCGCTCAGGACGTGCCGCTTTCGTCCGTGGGACTCGGTGATGTCGTCGAGGAAGTGATGGTCCTGTACGGCGGGGCGACGTCCCGACTCCGCTTTGTTCACGATCTCGAACCGGATCTGCCTCTGGTCGTGGCCCGAACGGCCGAACTGAAGGAGGTCCTTGTGAACCTTCTCGAGAATGCGCGGCTTGCCGGGGAGGAAGGAACCTCGGTGGTGGTGTCCGGGCGCAAGGGCGTTCTACCCGGCACCGTGGTCCTGCGCGTCACCGACGACGGCGCCGGAATCGCCGAGGACGTCCTCCCACGGATCTTCGAGCCTCAATTCAGCACACGTTCGACCGGATCCGGTCTCGGTCTGGCGATCGTACAGCGCGTCGTGCGCGCCTGGGGTGGAAGTGTCGAGGTCGCGAGCCAGGTCGGTCAGGGAACCACGGTCACCGTGACGCTTCGGGTCGCGGAAGGGGTCGAGGAGGAAGGGGCGACGGAGGGTGTGCCGCCGGCATCGAGCCCGAGCGTTCCCCGGCGAGACGACGGTCGGTAATATGTCGTAATGCAAATCAAACCCGGCGATCCCCCGAGTCCCTCGGTGCCCACGGTCCGTGTGGGGATGGTAGAGTTCACCGAGTGGCTCGATGAGCGCGTCGAGAATCTTCGGGTTCACTGGGCCCAGGAAATCGAGGCCACGGGCCTCGGCCATGGTCGTATCGATGAGGGCCTCCTGAATCGCTTCGTTCACTGCCTCGTAGACATGCTGCCCCTCATGCTCGGGCCACATCGAGATCAAATTCTGCCCCTTTGGATCCGGGGCTTCGAACTTTTCGGGACCGTTGCGGCGAGGCGTGGCCTCGCCGCAGGAGAGGCGATCGAGGAGGTGCACCTTCTTCGGGAACTGGTCATTCGGGACCTGTATCGGGACCCGCCGATGGGAGGCACTGTGCCGCTGTCCCTTCGCGAGGTGCTTCGACTGAATCGGGCGCTGGATCGCGCGGTGACACACGCCAGCGTCGGTCACACGGATGCGCTGTTCTTCGAGTTCTTCGATGCCGAGGGATCCGGCGTCCTGCCGGAGGCTGACATGGGCCCCGAGTTGTCAGGACAGCTCGACGAGATCGAGTCGGAGGTCCACCTCGTTACCGCCGGTGCGTCGGTACGATCTCTTGACTGAGATCGAAGCGGGGAGTCGATATCTGGGAGACATGCCTCCTGACGAATTCCGACAACACGCCGTGCAGGCGGTCGAGTGGATCACGGAATTTCTGGAACAGTCCGAGGCGACCCGCGTCTTTCCGTCGATCCGCCCGGGAGATATCGCAGCCGCCATTCCCGGTGCGCCTCCTGACGGGCCAGAGCCCATGGAGGCACTGCTGGAAGACTTCCGATCGATCATCGTTCCGGGGATGAACCATTGGAATCATCCTTCCTTCTTCGGCTATTTCTCGGTCTCCGCGTCGGGCCCGGGAATCATCGGTGAACTGCTTGCGTCCGCATTGAATGTGAATGCGATGGTCTGGCGAAGCGCACCGGCTGCGGCGGAACTCGAGGACGTGGCGACAGACTGGTTACGGCAGCTGCTGGGATTGCCCGACGCCTTCGAGGGGGTGATCAACGACACGGCCTCCTCGTCCACGATGTATGCGCTGGCGGCAGCCCGCGAGGTGACATGGCCGGAGGCGCACTCGTCCGGACTCTTCGGGCTTCCGCGTGGGCGCGTGTACGCGTCGGAGCATGCGCACTCATCGGTGGAGAAGGGGGTACTGGCACTTGGGCTGGGACAGGAGGGGTACCGCACCATCGCATCCGATGACGGATTCGCGATGAAGCCGGATGAACTCGAGGCCGCCATCGAGGATGACCTCAATGACGGCCTGCGTCCGTGTGCGATCGTCGCGACACTCGGTACCACCTCCACGGCGTCCGTCGACCCTATCAGGTCGATCGCGGCGATTGCGGAGCGGCACGGCATCTGGCTCCACGTCGATGCTGCATACGGTGGGCCCGTCGCGATGCTTCCAGAGGAGCGACGATGGTTCGACGGATGGGAACGCGCGGACTCCATCGTCGTGAATCCTCACAAATGGCTGTTCACTCCCATCGACTGCTCCGTCCTTTTTTGCCGACGACCTGCGATACTCAGACAGGCATTTTCCATCGTGCCGGAATACCTGCGTTCCTCCGAGCAGGCCGAGTCGCGCAGCCTGATGGACTACGGCATATCCCTCGGGCGTCGATTCCGCGCACTCAAGCTCTGGTTCGTCCTGCGCTACTTCGGTCGGCAGGGGCTCGTCGACCGGATTCGTGAGCACCTCCGAATCGCGTCCGAGTTGTCTGATGCGATCGCCGCCGACGACGGTTGGGAGGTCTGCGCTCCGGTACACATGGGTCTCGTGACGTTCCGGCGGATTACCGGAGCCAGTGCAGAAGAGGAAGACCGTGCGAATCATGCAATTCTCGAGGCCGTCAACTCGAGTGGGCTTGCGTTCATGACGCACACGGTGCTTGATGGGCGCGTGGTGCTCCGATTGGCGATCGGAAACATCAGGACGACCGAGCAGCACGTCATGCAGACGTGGTCTTTCCTGCGGAATTTCGCCAACGAAATGCACTGATCCGCACGGATCGCTGGCGTCTTCCCCCGAACCGCTTATGCTGCAGGCTTCTTTGACCTTGCAATCCTGTTTTTGATAACAACATGCGCATTGGAATTCCCAGGGAAATCGCGACCGACGAGCGTCGGGTGGCAGCAACGCCCGACACCGTCCGAAGACTCATCAAGATGGGTTTCGACGTCTGCGTGGAGACCGGAGCCGGAGCACTCGCGAACTATCCTGACGTGACGTTCGAGGCCGCCGGCGCCGTGATCGCGCCGGACACGACCACCGTCTGGGACTCGTCGGATCTTATTTGCAAGATCAACCCGCCTCAGGAACGTGCGGATGGAACGCATGAGGCAGATTCACTTCCGGAAGGTGGGACACTCGTCTCCCTGATCTTTCCGGGGCAAAATCCGGATCTGGTCGAGCGGCTGCAGACCGGTTCCCGAACCGCGATCGCACTCGACCAGATCCCGCGTATCACGCGCGCTCAGAAGATGGACGTGCTCAGCTCGATGGCGAACATCGCCGGGTACCGAGCTGTTCTTGAGGCCGCCCACCTCTACGGCGGTTTCTTCGGGGGGCAGATCACCGCGGCAGGGAAGACCCGGCCGGCGCAGGTTCTGGTGATCGGTGCAGGCGTGGCAGGACTCGCGGCCATCGGCACGGCTCGGGGACTCGGGGCTGAGGTGCGCGCCTTCGATGTTCGGCCGGCGACCAAGGAGCAAGTCGAGAGCATGGGGGCCCGCTTCCTCATGCTCGACGTACCGATGGACGACTCCGGCGAATCCAGCGGCGGCTACGCCAACATCATGAGCGATGAGTTCCTGCAGGCGGAACTCGAGTGCTTTGCAGAGCAGGCAAAAGAGGTCGACATCATCATCACAACCGCTTTGATCCCGGGCCGGCCCGCGCCACAACTGATCCTGCAGCACATGGTCGAAAGCATGAAGCCTGGTTCGGTCATTGTGGACCTGGCGGCAGAGCAGGGCGGGAACTGCTCGGCGACCGTGCCCGGAGAGGTTGTGATGAGCAGCGGTGTCCACGTCGTGGGTTACACGGACCTGACGAGTCGGCTCCCGACTCATGCCAGTCAGTTCTTCGGGACGAACATCGTCAACCTCCTGTCCGATATGGGGGGGGCTGACGACTTCGCGGTTGATTTCGAGGACGAGGTCCTCAGGAAATCCACCGTGGTTCGGGAGGGGAAACTCACGTGGCCTCCCCCACCGGATCCGGAGGTGGTCGTGCCCGAACCGACGCGATCGGTCGCCAAGGACGCTGCGCCGTCGCCGAGCCGGAAAAGCGCCGGTCACGGTCATGCTTCGTCCTCCGGTCCCATGGCCACGGGTCCTCGAAACGCGATTGCTCTCACCCTGGCAATCGTCCTCGCGCTCATCGGATTCACGGCCGAAAGCGCTCCGGTACCGCACTTCGTTCAGCAGGTCACGGTCTTTTTTCTGGCCTGCTTCATCGGATGGCAGGTTGTCTGGAGTGTGACCCCGGCACTACACACGCCGTTGATGAGCGTAACCAACGCGATCAGCGGGATCATCGTGGTCGGTGGCTTACTCGGTGTCGCCGGCTCTGAGCTGAATACGGCTGCCGTCCTCGGGGCGATCGCGATCCTCGTTGCGAGTATCAACATCGCCGGTGGATTCCTGGTCACTCAACGAATGCTCCAGATGTTCCGCAGGGAGGGGAACTAGCCATGGACCTCCAGAGCTTCGTGGCCATTCCGAACGTCGCCTACCTCGGTGCGGCCGTGCTTTTCATTCTGAGTCTTGGCGGTCTCTCGAATCAGGAGACCGCGCGTCGCGGCAACACGTACGGCGTTGTCGGGATGGTCATCGCCATCACGGCGACACTCCTCCTGCTGGTGGTGCCCGACGCGTACGGTGACGTTCGCGAGGTTGGCGCCAGCAACTGGTCGCTTCTGATCGTGACAGCGCTGGTCGGGGGTGTCACGGGGTCGATCATGGCGAAGCGCGTCGCGATGACTGCGATGCCTCAACTGGTCGCCCTCCTGCATAGCTTCGTGGGCCTCGCTGCTGTTCTCGTCGGGATTTCGACGTGGCTGACGGCGGACCTCTCGGGGCACGGCGCCGACCTTGTGCACCTCCTCGAGATCTGGTTCGGTGTCGCAATCGGTGCCATCACCTTCACCGGTTCCGTGGTGGCGTGGGCGAAGCTTCGCGGCTGGCTGTTTGGTAGGCGTGTGCCGGGCGCGCCTCTTCTGCTTCCCGGGCGTCATGCCCTGAATGCGGTGGTCACCGCGGCCTGTATCGGAATGGCCGTCCCGTTTGTTGCCGATACGAATGCGCAGGCCGCCCCGGCGGCCGAACTGGGCGCACAACTCGAACAGGCCAGGGAAGGCGTCCTTCGGGAGCCCACGGCAGCGGGGCAGGCGACGGTTGAGCGCCTCAGTGCAGAGTTGGAGGCGATCAATCATCCGACGACCGACAGTCGAGGCTTCCTTCTCCTGATGCTTCTGACCGCACTCACCTGCCTGCTCGGGGTCCACCTCGTGCTGGCGATCGGGGGTGCCGACATGCCTGTGGTCGTCAGTCTGCTGAACAGCTACTCCGGCTGGGCTGCAGCCGCAGCCGGCTTCATGCTGGCGAATGATCTTTTGCTGGTGACCGGTGCACTCGTAGGGTCCAGCGGCGCGATCCTGTCATACATCATGTGCAAGGCGATGAATCGCTCGATCTGGAACGTGGTGTTCGGCGGATTCGGGACGGACGGAGGCGCCCCGAGTTCGGCAGGTGCCGTCATCGAGGGTGAAGTGACGATCACGGATGTGGAGGAAGTCGCAGAACTCGCCCGTAATGCCAAGTCGATCATGATCGTGCCCGGGTACGGCATGGCGGTGGCCCGGGCCCAGCACCTCGTGAATGAGTTCTCGAGCATGCTTCGAAAGAAGGGGTGCAACGTTCGTTATGCCATTCATCCTGTCGCTGGCCGCCTGCCCGGACACATGAACGTACTGCTTGCCGAAGCAGGGGTGCCGTACGACATCGTCTTGGAAATGGACGAAATCAATGACGACTGCCCAGACACGGACCTGGTGCTGATCATCGGAGCCAACGACGTCGTCAATCCGGGTGCGGAGACCGACGAATCCAGCCCGATCTATGGCATGCCCGTGATTCAGGTATGGAAAGCGGAGACCACGGTCGTCTTGAAGCGTAGCCTCGGAGCCGGCTATGCCGGCGTGGACAATCCGCTGTTTTTCGAGGAGAACAACAAGATGCTCCTCGGGGATGCCAAGGATAGCATGAGTCAGTTGATGGCGCGGCTCGCGTGACCTGTCAGCCCGGGGGGGCTACCTCCCGGGCGTCCGGGCCGATTTCGGCATTCCTGTGCCCGATCGGCGTGCCGAGCCTGTTTCATGCTCGCTCGCATCCCCACCTGCACGCTGGTCGGCGTGGACGCCACGCTCGTCCATGTCGAGGTCCATCTGACCACAGGGCTTCCATCCTTCTCCATTGTCGGGCTGGCGCACAGCGCGGTGCGCGAGGGGCGCGAGCGTGTTGCCGCGGCCCTTTCGAACAGTGGCTTCACCGTGCCACTGAGGCGCATCACCGTCAATCTCGCGCCCGCGGATCTGCGGAAGACGGGAAGCGGGTTCGACCTCGCGATTGCGCTCGGCGTCCTCAACTGCTCCGGGCAGCTCCGGACCGTTCGGAGTCTGACCGATACACTGGTTCTGGGTGAACTGAGTCTGAATGGTGGCGTGCGTGCTGTGCCCGGTGTCATCTCAGCCGCGATGCTTGCTCGGCAGAACGGGATCCAACGTGTCGTGGTGCCACTCGCGAACGCTCATGAAGCGAGGATGGTTCAGGGGATCGAAGTGTGGGGCGTGACATCGCTCGAAATGCTGGCCGAGGCGCTATCCCATGATCGGCGACCGACGGCGAGGGCGGCTCCTCGGACGCCCACGCAGCCGGGCGTGGGCGGCCCCGATCTCAGCGATGTCCGAGGGCATCGCGTCGCGCGACGTGCGCTCGAGATCTGTGCAGCCGGCGGGCACAACCTGCTGCTCACCGGAGCGCCCGGCATCGGCAAGACGATGCTCGCCAAGTGCCTCCCCTCCATCCTGCCCGGATTGTCAGCAGATGAAGAACTGGAGGTTGCCCGGATCCGATCGGCCGCTTCCGAATCCACCCTTGGGATCACTTCGGCCCGTCCGTTTCGTGCCCCTCACCACACCATCAGCTACGCGGGATTGGTGGGAGGGGGTCGGCGTCTCCAGCCGGGTGAGATCACATTGGCGCACTGCGGTGTTCTGTTCCTTGACGAGTTGCCCGAGTTCGATCGCCGGGCGCTCGAGTCCCTTCGTCAGCCTCTCGAGGAAGGGCTGGTCACGCTGGTTCGTGCTGAGGCACGTACCCAACTCCCGGCCCGATTTGTCCTCGTCGGGGCGATGAACCCCTGCCCTTGCGGCTACCGCGGCGACGGGACGGACCGATGCCGTTGCGATGACAGGGTCCTCGAGCGATACCGACGGCGGGTATCGGGCCCTCTGATCGATCGGATCGACGTTCGCGTTGACATGATCATGCCGGATTGTCTGCCCTTGGATCTCGAGGCGATCAACGAATCGAGCGCCGATGTCCGGGCTCGGGTAGAAGAGGCTCGTCGGCGACAGGCCTGGCGATCCAGCGGATCGCAGGAGTTCGAGCTGGACCGGGAAACCGGGCGAGCCAATACACGTGACGGCCTGGGCCCCGATCGGGGGGGCTTGCGGCTCCTGCGTGCTCATCATGCGCGCTCCCGGCTCTCTCCTCGGGGCGTTGATCGAGTGCTCCGAGTGAGCCGGACCATTGCAGACCTCGAAGGCGGTGAGCGCGTACTCGAGCGGCATGTGGCAGAGGCGCTGCACTATCGGTCGTGCGACGGGTTGCGCCCCGATTGACGTGTGTGAGAACGCAGCGACCTTCCCGCATGAACTCGACGTCTGCATTCGATGGGCCTCCGAGCAATGACGGCCCGCGGCTCGGAGCGCTCCTGATCGCGTTCGCGGCGATCTACCTGGTCTGGGGTTCTACGTACCTCGCCATTCGTTTCGCGATCGAAACCATGCCCCCGATGGGGATGGCATCCGCTCGCTTTCTCATCGCGGGGACGGTGATGTACGTGTGGTCTCGATCACTCGGTGTGAAAGCGCCGACTGCCGGACAGTGGAAGTGGGGTGCTGCCTCGGGAATTCTTCTCCTCGTGGGAGGAAATGGGGCGGTAGTCATCGCTGAGCAGTGGGTTCCCAGCGGGATGGTCGCGCTCATCGTGGCGACCGTGCCACTCTGGATGGTGCTGATCGACGCCGGGTTCGGATCACGCTCGAGGCCGTCGCAGCGATCGGCGTTTGGGCTCTTGGGGGGCTTCGCGGGCGTCGGTCTTCTCGCAGGTTCCCCCGGAGTTGGGGCGGGTGGCGCGCGTGAGCTGCTGGGCGCCGTCCTGGTCCTGGGAGGAAGCCTCTGCTGGGCCATCGGATCACTCGTGTCCCGGTACGCTGTCGACCTCCCCCGGCCGAGGATGCTCGTCGCCACGCAGATGCTGTCGGGCGGGCTTGTGTTTGCGGTCCTTTCGGCGGCCTTCGGGGAGGCAGACGGGTTTTCCATGGCTCAAATTTCCGTGAGATCCTGGGGAGCCTTCGTCTATCTGATCATTGCCGGAGCACTGATCGGATACGGTGCCTACATCTGGCTCCTGACCGTCGTCTCACCCTCGACCGTCGGGACGTATGCCTATGTGAATCCGGTCGTCGCCCTCATTCTGGGTTGGGCATTCGCAAACGAGCCGGTGACCCCGCGCTCCATGCTCGCGGCGGCCATCATCCTCGCCTCGGTCGTGGTGATTACGACCGACCCTCGACCGGGTCCGGTCCGCGACGAGGGCAACTCTGTGAACGTGGCGGCCACATGACGGTGCGACAGGGCACAATCGGTCAGCCGGGCCTATTGATTCCGGGTCTGGACGCAGAGACCGAAGCGAATCTCGTCCTGTCGGTCCTCGTCGTGGCGCTCGTGCTCTTCCTGCGGCGAGCGGTTCTTGCCGTGGTTTACGGACGGACCGATACCTCCGAGCTACGCTACCGATGGGCGAAGGGCTCGGCCACGATCAGCTTCGTGCTCTCGGTGCTCCTGCTGGTGCAGATCTGGTTCACAGCGATTCGATCGATCGGCACCTTTCTGGGGCTTCTCTCGGCTGGGGTCGCGATTGCCTTGAAGGACATCGTGGCAGACCTCGCCGGTTGGGTGTTCATCCGATGGAGGCGTCCGTTCGATCTCGGAGATCGTATCCAGATCGGGCCTCACGCGGGTGATGTTGTCGACCGGAGTCTGTTTCAGTTCACGATTATGGAGATCGGTAACTGGGTGAGTGCGGACCAGAGCACGGGTCGACTGATCCACATACCGAATGCACTGGTGTTTACCTCGCCCCTCGCGAACTACGTGGCGGGCTTTCCTTACCTCTGGAACGAACTCAAGGTGCTGGTGACGTTCGAAAGCAACTGGCGTCGCGCCAAGTCGATTCTGGAGGAGTTGGCGAAGCATCACACGATCGACCTGAGCAAGCAGCCGGAGCAGGGAACGTCGTGGGACGAACAGCGCTTTCTCATTCGATATCG
>Ga0181573_10005927_pt1 | contig 10018 bp, 6 predicted proteins | sample 101ome_25_FD_148643 | JGI IMG/M metagenome (GOLD analysis project Ga0181573, IMG submission 148643) | Coastal salt marsh microbial communities from the Groves Creek Marsh, Skidaway Island, Georgia - 101409BT metaG (spades assembly) | ecosystem: Environmental > Aquatic > Marine > Intertidal zone...
TCGGTGTTGGGGATTCGGGCGTATGAGTAGATGTTTGAAGCGTTGCTTATTTATATTAGAACGGCGGTGTTTGCCCCCAAATAATAATGTGATGCGCGCGTTTGCGTTTCTCTCCTCTGGGACGGCGAGTGTCGACGTTTCAGAGCCGATCGTCGTCCCCAAAAAAATAAAAGCATTTGAATAAATACTCGGTGTCCAGCGTCCGTGCTTGGCTTCTTTGTGTCTTCATAGGCATAGTGCTACAGTCGGGGTGGTGATGCTCACCTCCCTCCCCGGGTTGAAAATAAATAAAATGCAGAGCCGGGTCAGTCCGCCTTCGTCGCCTTCTTCGATTCCGGGAACTCGTCTTTGTCCCCCCAACTGCTCATGGGCCTGAGGCGCTCCTTCATGAGCGCGATGAGCTCCTCGCGCGTCCGCTTCGGCTGCCCCACGTTCACGTAGTGATCCGCGAGGTATCCGTGCGCCTTGAAGAAGAGCGCGAGCCCGACGTGGAAGAATCCAATCTCGCTAAACACCAGCGCGTCCCTCGCCGCGTGCTCGTCCAGCTTCTCGATGAACTTGGTGGGAAACTCGCTCCAGTGGATCAAGCTGTTGGCGTGGTGCAGGGTGTGGAATCCGTCGTTGTACGAGCGCTGGTTGTCCGGATGGTTCAGCACCGCGTACGTGAGTCGATAGTTGCACCGGGGGTTCACCGGGCAGACAAAGGCGTGCTGAGACCAGTTGCCAAACATCAGGGCGGTGGACACCGCCAGGAAGGGGACGAAGCACGTCCACACCGCGAAAGGCGCGGAGCCGTAGTGCCAGGCGGCGTACCACGATGAAAGGGTCAGCGCGAACCCGCCGGTGACCTGCGAGAAGAGGTTCCATCGCTTGCGGATCAGGGCGTAGAAAGGGAGCTCGACCCACGAGCCCGCCATGAAGCGGACCCAATAGCAGACCCAGTGGAGGACGTTGTCGCGCTGGTACGCCTCCGTCGCGCTGAGGTCCTTGTTCCACTCGTTATTGTCGACGTGGTGCATAACGATGTGGTGGAGCCTGTACGTGTTGCACGGGATGCCGAACATGGGCGCGTAGAGGCAAATGTTCAGCCTGTTGAGCGTCTCCCCCGCGAACGTGCCGGGCTTGAACAGCCTGCGGTGCGTGCTGTAGTGCATCGCGAGGATGAACCGCTGGAGGTAGAGCGCGTTGAAGAGCGCGAAGTATACGCCGCCGAGGATGTGCGAGGGGTAGACGAAGAGTAAGATCGCGGCCGGCCACATGGTCACCGCGATGTTGAAGAGGAGCACGGCGATCTCCATGTCGCGCGCGTCGTTCAGGTTTCGCTCCAGCCAGGCGCTGACGAAACGGGGGGGCGCGAAGAGCGCCTCGTTGCGGATGGCGGTGAGGTCATCGAGGTAAACCTCCTTGCCAACGCATCCTGGGCGGATTCAAGGGCGAGTGAAGGGCAGATCGCGAAGGTCAGCGCCCGAGCGAGGGTGGGGAGGGGAGGGGAGGAAAACGCAGGGGCGGAATGGGTGTGACTTCGGGTGGGCGTGGGCGCGACGTGGTCGACGTGGGGCGCGCGGTGGTTTGAACGCGCTGGGGTGCGTACCTTTGGCGCCGCCTCCCATTCGACCGATCATTGGCACTCCATTTCTCTCTTTTCTCGCGGGCGGGACGCACATTTGCCGTCCTCGAGCCCACCTCGCCGCGCGCGACCGACACGCGAATGGGGCCGTCAAACGGCCCTCCGTCCGGAAAAGGCTCTCGGATACCTCATAGCCAAAAAAAAGGGGACCAAAAAGGCAGGTTTGGGGTTCGCGAACCCCAAATTGGTGTCTGGAAATATTCGAAAATTACGACACGGGCAAACAGTCCGAAAAAGTCCGAAGAAACTTCACCCCATCTCGACCGGAGGAAGTGGTGATTCCAAAACTTTCACCATATTTTCGTGTCGGTCGTGGCGCGAATCACCCCGCCGCGTTTGGCGCCTCGGGGCCCGAACCTCGGAAGAGCGTCCAGAGGAGCGACGAGAGCAGCAACAGGTACGCGATGTAAGCGACGATTCTCGACGGCCAAGCCTCGAACCCGTCGCTCGCGGCGGGAGCCCCCGAGGGATCCCGCGCGGTCGCCGCCGTCGCGCGCCTTCGCCGAGGAGTGGACGTTGCGGCCGAACTCATCATCATCGCGCTAGACTGCGAGCTCCGCGCCGTCGGTTCGATCGACGTTCTCACCCCGCGTCGCGCGGCGCCCCACCTACGCGACGCGACGCGATGCTCGTCGTCGCGGTGCCGTTCGAGTCGCACCGGTTCCGAGTTCTGCCCCCGCGCGCGCCCGGAAGTGCCGTCTGTTAGCAGCAACTGTCCCAGCAATAGCGTTATTATTTCCTCGCGGGTGTTTTTTGGCAGTTTGGCGCCACGTGCGGGAGGGGAATCGGGTGGTGCATTGACTGCTGATTATTTTTGCCGATCATCCCGACTCGTCTCCCCGCGACCCCTCGTCACACCATCTTGAAGTCCTCGTCCGAGTCGTCCTCGTCCTCGTCGTCCTCGTCGTCGCCCTCGTCCGAGTCCTCGTCCGCCACGTAATCATCCTCGCCCTCCGGCACACCTTCGTCGCCCTCCTCCGAAACCTTCTCCTCGTCGTCCCCGTCGTCATCCTCGTCGTACGGAGCCCTCTTCTTGTTCATGGTGAACGTCACCTTCGCGCCGGCGCCGTACGCGTTCGCCCCGCCGACGGCCCCGTCGTCGGCGTCGTACGTGTTCGCGTCGGCGTCGTACTCCGCGGGCGTGAACGCGGCCGGGCGCGGGCCCAACGTGTCAGCGTTTTCCCACAGCCACGTCTCGAGGTCCAGCAGAAACCTCTGGTAGTTGGTGCGCAGCGCGAAGGACGCGGAGGTTTGCGTGGTGAGGTCCTTGCCGGGGCACGCCAGCTTCGCGATGGTCTTCCAGCGCTTCTCGTTCGTCACCAGCTCGTACCCGCCCCGGCACATCACCTCCACGAGCACCTTGTAGAGGTCCAGCTCGGCGCCCGCGAAGGTGGGCGCCCTCGGCAGGCGCTCCACGCCCGCGGCGGTCATCCGCCAGTTGTTGAACTCCTCCCTCGCGGCGGCGACGCCGTGGGGCCATCCGAGGCGCTCGGCGATCTCGGTACCGGAGTCCACCTTGAGCTGATTCTCCGCGCTTCGCTCATCGTCGTCGTCGTCGTCGCCGGCGCCAATCGCCGCCGACATCGCGGCGGGATCCTCCTTGGGCTGATACTTCTCCGGCGCGAGCTCAATCTCCCACGGGCACACCCACATGGGCTCATCGCCCTCGGGATCCGAGTCGAAGACGACCATGGTGTTCTCCCACGGGTCGTCGCCGCCGCGGACGCGGTGGACGCGACCGAGCCAGAACTCCTTGCCGTTCTCGCCCATGATTATGCCCGTCTTGCCGGGTATGAGCTCGCCGGGTCCGACCTCGCCGGGCGGGACGGCGACGGCGTCGGCGGCGGAGGGCGCAGGCGTCGCGCCGTCGACGTCCATCGGCGCGGGGGCCGCGACGTCGGCGCCCGCGACGTCGGCGGCGGGGGATCCCTCCGGGTTCGCGGTCGCCGGCGGCGGCGCCGGCGGCGGAACCGGCGCGATGATCTGCGGCGCGATGATCTGCACCGCGCCCGGAGCGTTCACGTCGACGGTGCCGTCGTCAAACTCCATGATGATCCTCGCGCCCTTCGACCACGGCCTCCGCGCGGACTTGTCGTACCGGTCCCAGTCGATGATGTAGTCGGCAATCTCCCCGCCGGCGAACACGGGCGCGGATACCAGCCGAGGGCCTCCCGACGGCGGCGTCGCCTCGGGCTTTCGCCACCTGCTCCCGCGCGCAACCTGCTCCAACGGCGGGTCGAGGAGCTCGAGCAGGACCCAGCAGCAGGGGGGCGTGCCGGCGTAGTCCGCGCCGGGTGGGGCGGGGATTCCGCCCCGGTACGCCACCGCGCGAACCACCGCGCGCTCCACAGGCCTGAGCTCCTTGAGCGGGATCCATCCTTCTGGAGTAGCCCGCGGGTCCAGGTACCGGTCGCGGGTGAGCTTCATGCCCTTGCGGAGGAGCGCGACAGTCGCGCCGGGTCTGCACGCGGCGATGCCCGGGTGCGCCGCGGGCGGGGTGGCGGCCAGGAAACCGTCGTGCGTCAGCCTGTGCGGGTCGTTCTTGATAGCCGCGCACAGCGTGGCGAGGAGTCTGGCGGACCGAGCCACGCTGAGCTTGACGGCGCAGTCGAGAGCCTCGTCCGTGGTTGAAAACTCGATAGCCTCGGCGGCCACCGCCGCGGCGTTGGCCACCGCGGCCTCAGCCTCCTCGTAGCTCATCAGCTCGGGCGGCGGCACCCTGAGGTCGAAATCCTCGGCGCCGCGGAGGCCCGTGAACCACGCCTCTCGTCGCTCCAGCCACTCGTCGGTGAGCGCCTGGGACGCCCTCAGCATCGCCTCGAGCGGGGGCATGACCCTCGCGACCAGGACGGACAGCCTGTCGCCCGCCGCGTCCGCGGCGCCGACGCCGGCGTTGCCGGTCCCGAGGGCGTCGGGCAGCGCGGAGAGCAGGTTGAGGCACGCGAACAGCCACGGGGGTTTCTGCTTCCAAAACGCGGTGACGCTCGAGAGCGCGTGGCGAACCACGGAGCACAGAGCCGTGGCGGCGGCGTCGCGCTGCTCCGCCTCGGGGACGAGCACCTCCGCAGCCTCCTTCGATGTCGGGTCGTCGAGGTGCGCGTAGCCGTCGACGTTGATGCCGAGCTCCTTGGCGAGCGCGTCCCAGTCGAACTTTCTCTTCTCCCCCCCATCCGGTATTTGCTGCGACGCGGGAGCGGGTCCGCCGGCTTCGTCGACGTCGCCGGGGATCGGTCCTCCCTTTTTGTCGTGCGTGGCCGCCGCCTTGACGAGGAGCGCGGAGAGGGACTTGAGGCGCTTCTCCTCGCCCCCGCGCGGGTTCCGCGGGTCGTCGTCGAGCCAGTCGCGGAGCCGCTTCAGGCTCGCGCCCGGCTTGTAGCACCTCCATCGCGCGGGCCAGTCGCCAAACTCGCCAGAGGCGGCGATGCGCTTGTCCTTAGCCTTGCCGCGGAGGATGCACGCGCGGGACTTGGCGGCCACCTGCTTCGCGCGGAGCTCAGCCTTGGCCCTGGCCGCCGCCTCCTTGGCCTCGACGGCGTCGTCGTCGTCGGCGGCGGCTTGGGCGGAATCGGCGGCGGCGGCTTCAGCCTTGAGCTTGGCCTCCTCCTCCCTCTCCTCCTCCTCCTCCTTGCGTCGCTCATCCGTCTCCGCTGGGGAGGGTTCCTCCAGGAAGACCATGTTCGCGCCCGCGGCGCCTCCGAGGACGAAGTACCTCCTCCCGGTTTCGTCCCTGGCGATCGGCCGGGATCTGAGGTACACCGCCCTGTCCGCCGCTTTGCCGCACCACTCGATCAGCGACTCGGCCCAGTCCGGGCGCGTCGTAACGGTCGTAACGGTCGTCTTCTGCGCGGGCTTCTCGGCCGCCCCCGCGTCCGTCGCCCCCGGGGTCTCGACCGCCGCGTCCGACGGGCTGGGCTTGTCGTCGTCCGGGTCCGCGGCGTCGTCGGGCGTCACGCCGTTTTCGCCCGGCGCCGGAGCGAACGACGAATTTGCTTGCGCGACTCCTCCCGAAATTTGCTTGGGCCTCGCCTTGCTCGGCGCGAGCCGAAGCTTCCCGAGCCTGTGCGCGGCGTGCAGGTCGTCCACGCGGTCGCGAACGTAGCTTCCGAACGTCTCGTTATCGCACGCGACGCACGCGAGCGCCGCGGCGAGGGCGACCCGCTCAGCCGGTCGCAGCGCCGCCGCCGCCGCGACCCCGTCGCCGGTTGCCGACTTGGAGAGCGCCTCCGCCGCGGCGGTGGCGCCGACGCGCACAGCCTCGGAAGGCCACGTGTTTCCGAACCCCGCGCCGTCGATTCCCCGCGAGTACACGCTGAGCGTGACGCCGACCCTCTCCGCCCAGTCCAGCATTCGCAGATCGTCGGGCTCCTCGAGCTTGGAGACGGACTTGGACGTCGCGGGGGCGACGAGTCTCTGCGCGCCAAAGCCGGCGGGACCGTACCCCTCCGCGACCCTGACGAGCGCGACGCACACGTCGCGAACCAGCGCCGCGTCGGAGGGCCGGACCCCCGCGTGCACCGCGTCGTCCGTCTCGGGTCGTCCGGTTCCGTCCGACAGTCCTCTCGGCTCCAGAAACGCTCGAGCGAATCGCCACCACGGGCAGGGCGGGAGCTTGAGGTACCCGCCGTGGGTCTGCGTCAGGTCCCACAGCGTGAGCGTCTCGTTGATGAGCGCGTGCGGGGCGCCGTACGCGTCCGGGACGACGCCCTCCGCGGGGGGCGGCGGCGCGGTGCGGGGTTCACGCGGGGGGAGATCCGCCATCGCCAGCCTCGCCTTCTCAATCTGCGACAACGGTTTGTTGGTGTTGATGGGTACACCCGCGGCGGCGCGCTTGGCGTTCTCCCGTTCGCGCTGCGCGGCGCGCTGCGCGGCGCGCGCGGCGTTGGACCGCGCGCGCCTCTCCGCGACCGCCTCCTCCTTCCGCGTCTTGGCGAGAATCGTTTGGAGCTCCGAAACGCACGCCGGTTGAGTTAATTCATCCCCGGGAACCAACCCGCCGCTCCGGCGCAAACCCTCGATCTGCGCCGCGACGAACGCGGCGTCCTCCATCACCGCGCGTCGAGTGTACCGCAACGGCGTCAAACCCTCCGCGGTGCGCTCCGCGGCATCCCCGGCGGCGCGAATCTCGCGTCCGGTCAAACCCGCTTCCCTCGCCGCCTTCTCCGCCTCCGCCCTCGCCGCCTCTTTCGCCGCCACGTTCGCCGCGTGCGCGCCCCGGAACGTCGGATCCAGCAGGTCGCCCTCCACGACGTCGCACGCCGCCATCGCGTCCAGCGCGGCGTCGCACGAGAGATGGAAATCCTCGCGAAGTTTCGCGGCGACGGCGCGAACGAAACGGGTGCGTCGTTGGATCCCCGCAAAGGTTCGGAGGTACGCGGGGGAGGGGTTGCCGAGCCTGTACCACGCGCGCAGGGTGACGAGCCACACGCAGGGTGGGTCGGCGTACGACACGGTCCAGTCGAGCACCTCGGAGAGCTTGAGCGGGTGCGGGGGTTTGTCCAGCGGGGTCATCGCTTTCGAGCCGGAGAGGACTTCGTGGGGGCGATCGTGCTCGCCGCCCACCACCTTGCGCGCCTTGCCGAAGACGACGACGTTGGCGACCCGGCTGGTCTCTAGCCCGACCATCTTGCCCTCGTCGCGCTTGTCCCTGATCTCGAAGTCTGCGTCGAGTCGAATCGGGGCGGGGGATCGTTCGGTGAGCGGTCCGCGGATCTCGGGCGGGAAAGCGGCGAGATCGCGCGTGAATCCGGGGAAAAAGGCGGGGACACACGGGCGATGATGCGGGGTCGTGGGAGCGCCCGCGCCCGGCGCGCTCACGCACCGTCGAGGAGTCGCAGCGATAACGTCGTTCCCGGCACCTCCGGGAACCTGATCTGATCCTTGGGGACCTCCACCTTGACGGGCGTGTCCGCCGCCCCGTTCGCCTCGGCGCCCTCTCCGCCCTGCGACGACGGCGGTTCGTTCTTCACCGCGCCGGGAGGCGTGGGCCCATCGCCCGCCGGACCCGCCACGACGCCGATCTGGCTCATGGCGTGTTGGACCGTCGGAGCCGGGAGCTTAAACACGGACGATCAGGGGCGTCGCCGAACGTCGCCGAGCGCCTCGTGCGCGCGAGAGGGCGGACGCGAGGGTTTTGTGCGAGTCACGTCGGGGGATCGGCAAGGAGATGTGTCGTTTTCCCAAGGGTGTGGCACTTGAAACCGAGCGGTTGAATTTCGGTCATTTCTCAGACTGAAAGCCGTGGGAGGAACGTCGCGTAGCCTGTGACTTGGCCCATTTTCGAAATCGGGGATTGATTTTCCTCGTTGTTTGCTGGACGTGCCTTTCCTTCCGCCTCCCTGCGCTGGCCCCATCACTGCTCGCCGCATGGGGTTCTGGTTCTTCGGTCCCGTGACGTGGAGGTTCGGCGGTGGTAAGGGTAAGGGACCTGGGGGACGCGTCACGTTCTTCGGGGCGTTCCTCACCCTGCCGCTGATGGGGTGGAACGCCTGGCAGTGGAGCCACCACGGCGAAATCCCACCGCCCACCTCGACGGCCACCTCGGAGCTCGGAAGGATCGACGACCGCGGGGAGTTGGAGTAGAAAAGCTTAGCTCGTTAGGTTAAAAATTAGACGTAGACCCGCATCGTCGGCTTCAATCCTCCTTCTCCTCCTCCTAGCGCTCCCTCCGTCTCCGCTCGCGCTCCTCCTTCCGCCGCCTCTTCCCGTACTCGTCGTTCCTCTTCACCCTCGCCAACATCTCCTCCTCATCCGCTCGAACTTCCTCGATCCATCTCGCCCGCTTCTCCCGTTCGTTCTCCTCGCCGCCGAATCCAAGCACGCACCCGTCGTCGCTCCGCCACTTGGCGACGGCCCACACCGCGGCGACCGCCTGACCGAGACACATTCCCCCAATCGCTCCGTACAGCAGCGTGATGGGATACGGCTGCCACGCGCGGCCCCAATCGAGCGGGATGGGCATGGCGCCGACCCAGCACCCGAGCGCGGGGAACCAGAAGGCGAGGAACCAGGAGGCGTCCGCGGGCCTCCACGGCGCGTTGCATCCCATGAACAACACCCTGTGCCACTCCCAGAAGTTCCAGAAGGTCTTCACGGCTCCACCATCCCGGCCCCGCCATCCCGACGTCATCGGGAATCCGTACAAGCACGCGCCCGGGACCCATCCAAACGACGACACCATCGCGGCGACGTGCATCGTCTCGATCGGCTTGCGAAACAACGAGGTGTAGTTGAACGCGCAGAATAACAGGGTGTAGAACGCGGTCCCGAACGCGACGGCGAGGACGGAGTTGAGGATCATGCCGAGCGGTCCGCATCGCACTGGCAGGTGCGGGCCCACTCGCTTGGTCGGATCGTCGTGGTCGTCGCCGGACCAGACGCGGCGCGCCAGGATGTGGAAGACGACGCACACGCCCGCGTGGAGTATCGCGGCGGATCGCGCGACAACCAGGGGGTGCGTGATGAGCGTCCCCGCGTTTCCCTTCGCGTCGACACGATGCGCGGGGGCGCCGACGGCTCCCTCGAGCACCGCGCAGATCAGCGCGACGCAGTAGGCGACGATCCACGCCGCGGCCTTGCCCGACACGCGGTGATGATACGCGTACTCGCGCCCGAGCTCGTACGGACTGCGCTCCCACGGCTCCGGCTTATTCTCCTCCTTGAACTCTCCACCCATCACCTTGGGAGAGCCCCACCAGTGCGTGTGCGTCCCCATCGTCGCAGGTGCCCGCGAAACTGACGAAGACATCCACGAGTGCGGTATTCCTTTCTCCGCTGGAGTTTGAAACATATTTCATTCCTCCCGCGGGAGCCATGGAGGGCGACAGGCCGCACATCGCGGAGGTCATCCCCAAGGCCGGGCTCGTGTACAGCGAGAAGGGCCAGCTCGGTGAGACCCTGTCCAAGCCCAAGATCATGCCCCTGAAGTCGATATCCCTCGAGCGAATCGAGGCGATGGAACGCGAGGCGAAGCAGCTCGCCGAGACGATGGCGCAGCGCGAAAAGGAGGAGAAGGAGAAGGAGGAGAAGGCGCGAAAGGAAACGCGGGGGCTCGAATGATCCGACGGTCCCATCCTTCGTCCGGGTGGAACCCGACGAGCACCTCACGAGCACCCGCGGGTCGGCGACGAACCCCGCCTTAGCCGGGACGCACCCCATCCATCGTCTCCCCGACGACAAAAAATGAATCAAGAGTAGCCAGACGAGTATGAGTAGCCAAACGCGAAGTCAAACCGTCGCCACGCCCCTCCGCTTATCCGTCCTCCTTCGCCTCCTCCTCCGCCTCCCCTCCCGCCCGTCCCTCTCCCCCGTCGCCCCCCTCGCCCCCGCCGCCCGCATGAACCGTCCCCACAGCGGCGCCGCCAACGCTTCGCCGCCGCCGGGCAGCTCGGTCCC
>Ga0181573_10005928_pt1 | contig 10018 bp, 6 predicted proteins | sample 101ome_25_FD_148643 | JGI IMG/M metagenome (GOLD analysis project Ga0181573, IMG submission 148643) | Coastal salt marsh microbial communities from the Groves Creek Marsh, Skidaway Island, Georgia - 101409BT metaG (spades assembly) | ecosystem: Environmental > Aquatic > Marine > Intertidal zone...
CGCGGACACGTGCGAGATCGCGGCGGCGTGGAACTCGCTCGAGTGCCTCCGAGTGTTGCACGCGCACGGGTGCGAGATGAACAAGGCGGCGTGCCTCGTGACGGCGGTGCGATACGGTGCGAGGGACTGCGTGATGTGGCTGAAGGACGGCGTGCTCTTCCCACCGCCGACGGGACCGGATCCCCGAGGGTGGGCCCTACCCCCCCTCGCCAGGATGAACGCGTTCATCGAGGAGCTTCGAGACGCCGTCGTGCCTCACGTCGCGTCGCCGCTACGCACGGCGTTCGAGCGAGCGAATCGCGTCGAGAGGGATTTCGCGTCCGTGAAGGGGTTCATGCAGGGCGTGATTCGCGACGCGATGCTGTACGGCACTCGCGACGAGCCGGCATTTCGCGACCCATTCTCCGACGACTTTGACGACTTTGACGCCGCCGACGCCGGACCCGACGAGGAGGACGCGCCGGGGGTGGACCCGCGGGTGGTGCGGTTTCCCGCGGGGGTGATCGACGCCCCGCCGGGGTACGAGGTCGTGGACGCGTGGGGAATATACGGGTGACGGCGCTCCGCTCTCATCGGCAAGACGCGACCCGATAAAAATTACGTTGAAAGAATCGTTCGTTGAAAAACATCAGACGGCTTCCCCGCCGCTACCTTCGTCTTCGTCGTCTTCGTCGTCGTCGTCGTTCAGCAGCAGGCTCCCGAAGCGCAGGCGCCCGCGCCGTCGCCGCCGGGCATCGCCACCGGCGGCCCGCCGCAGTCGAACGCCCCGTAGTGCACGCTCCTGTCGCCGTGCACGTCGAAGTGCTTACCGAGCCAAGTCTCGCCCAGCATGGAAGCCGTGTTGCCGCACACGAGAAACGGCTTGTTCTTCTCGATCCTGTGGTGATCGTCCAGCGAGTACGCGTTCGGGTGCCCGTCGATGGTTCCCTTGTACACCACGTACTGTCCGTAGTCCTCGCATATGCTCTCCAGCCTGCCCGGGAGCTTGAACAGCCGGTACGTGAGGGAGTAGAACCTAGCCTCGCCGAGCAGCGCCTTGAGCTCCTCGTCCCTCACCTCAATCTCGTGCCCTTCCAAAACCCTCGGATCCGCGAAGCCGGTTCCCACGCACAGCCGCTTGAAGTCCTCGACGTACATCGCCCCGCCGAGGCACTCGCCCAGTAACACCGGGTGCGACCTGATCTCGTCCGGGAGCCTGCGATCGCAGTAGACGTCGGAGAAGTAAAATTCACCCCCCGACGCCAGCACCCGCCAAGCCTCCGAGAGCACCGCGGGCTTATCCGGCGAGAGGTTGACGACGCAGTTGCTGATGATGAGGTCCACGCTCTCGTCCCCAACCCCCGCCGCCGCGAGGTCTTCGATCGTGCCCTTCTTGAACTCCATGTTTGGCGAATTATATCCCAGAGTCTCCGCGCAGTACGACTGAGTGTGCGCCCTCGCGACGTCCAGCTGCGCATCCGTCATGTCGACGCCGGTGACGCGTCCGGACTCGCCGACGAGCGCCGCGGCGACGTAGCAGTCGCGTCCGCTTCCAGACCCGAGGTCGAGCACGCGGAGGCCGTCGATGCCCTGCGGCGTGGGGGATCCGCACCCGTAGTACTTGGCCTTGACCTCGTCGGGGACGTTCGAGAGGATGCCGCGAATTCGCTTCGGGAGGTCGTACGGGGTGCAGCACGCGGACGTCTTGAGATCGTCGGACGTCTGCAGGGTCTCGCCGTAGTAGGTCTGGACGCTGGATCGGACGGCATCGTCGCCGCCGCCGTCGGGGGCGATGATCTTGGCGCCCATGAGGGTGTCCAGGGCGCTGGATCCCGAGGCGGTCGCGTCGGCGGCGACGGCGACGTGGCCGCGGTGGCGGGATCTGGCGGGCGCGCGGGCGCTCCCGCGGGAGAGGGCGCGGGCGCCGCGGGGGGTCGCGAGGAACGGCGCCCGAAGGGTGGGCGCGACGGCGGCCATGGCGTTTCTCGGAGATGTGCGATGCGTGCTCGGATGGGGTGGCGTCCGCGAGACTGCGCCTGGCGAGAACAATCCTGTGGCTCTCCGCGTCTCTCCCGCATCTGCGCATGCCTTCTGTTGCTGACAGCTGACATGAGCGGAACTGAATCTTCGCGCGACACTGCTCCGAACGCGCCCCGAATCCGCGTCGCTGGAGACATGGCGTCGACATCGTCGCTCCGTCCCGTCATCACGACGGCGTCGGTCGATCGCCGCGGCGTCGCCCCTCGCTCCGCGCGAATCACGGCCGCGCCAAAGCTCGTCGGAGCCCTCGCGTCCATCGCGCTCGTCGCCGCGCAGCCGATGGCCCTCGCGGGGGCAGACGAGGTGGGGGCGGGAGGAGGCGGTCGGGGTGGTCTGGACGGCGGCGGTGCCGTGGCCAAGGCGGTGACGGCGACGCCGCTGGAGTGCGCGAACGACCCGTCGTGCGCGGTGGAGCGATCGGGCCTCCTCGCCGCCGGCGCGTACGTCGCTCCCGGGGTGGACGTCGTGTATGGGCGGAATGGGCAAAACGTCGTCGACGAAGAAGAGGATCCGGACGCCGCGGTGAGACGCGCCATCTGTCCGCGCAACCCCACCGCGGACGTCTGCCGCTCGATGAAGGATCGCAAGAAGGTGAACGACAGCAAGTGCAGGATACCCGTAGGACTCGGATGCGCGATGTGGAAGTGACGAGTTAAGTGTAACGAGTGACGAGTTAACGAGACTCACACGCGACGCCGATTCGTTAGCCGTCGTCGTCACCCCGGGCTCGGCCGCGGCCGCTCCGGCCGCGGGCCGACGCCGCCGTGAGGATCCTCCAGCCACCCCGCCCGAAGCATCCGTCGTCCCGCGCCCGCGCCCCGTCCCAGCGGGTCCTCCCAGTTGGGAAGGTTGGCGCTCGCCTCGTTCATCATCTCGATGAGCCGCTTCACGAGCTCGTTGTCGCACCCGGGAGGGGGGGGGTCCAGGTTCTTCGGCGGTATGCCCGCCATGAAGCTGCGCTTGTCGAAACGCCACGCGCCCATCTTTCCCGGGGTGAAGGCTCCGTTCTCGTCGTAGTCCATGCCGTACGTGAAGTGCAGGATGAAAAACTCGCCGAGGCCCTTATCCCACGGCGGCTGCGCCATCAGCGCCGGGCGCAAGTCGTGGCGAACCCCGGCAATCTTGCTCGCGATGGTGTAGCCGTACATCTCCAGGACCCAGCCCCACGCCTTGTCCGCTTCCCTGTCCTGCTTGATCTTCAGCGTCACGTCGTGCCATATGGGCGCCACCCTGCGCAGGTCCTCCTTGTGAATAAACACCGGCGACGAACCGATGGGGTCCATATCCTCAATCTCCCGGTCCGTCAGGTGCTCGCCCGCGAAGCGTCGAATCAGCTCGGGGAAACCCTTGGGGTTGATGTAAAAGAAAGGAAACGCCGCGGCGGTTCGACCGTTCATGAGGTTGTCCAGCGGCCGCAGGTAGAGGTGGTCGGGCTCGGCCATCAGGACGTAGTCCTCCTCGATGTCGCCGCACTTCTCAAAGTACTGCTTGAACGCGTTGGGCCTGGACAGCACCACGAACCCCATCTCGTTATCCAACCTGTCCACCACGCACGTCGGTATCTCGTCCACGAGCGCGTCCGCCTTGTCGTGCAAGATCCTGGTGAATCCACCCATCTGGCACCCGTCGGGATCCGCTTCCTCGCACCTCTCCTTCATGCGCTCGTACCAGTAGTGCATCACGCGGACCTGCCACGCCTGGTATATGTTCGCGTTGGTGGTGACGAGCACGTGAAACTTCTTGTGCGTGCCGCGCTCGCCGCGAACGTCCGCGGGCTTCGCCATCGATCCGCTGATCCAAGGGTTGGTCTCGTCGCTGACGCCGGTGGGAATCTCCGGCCGGCCCTGGCGCTTGAGCCAGCACGCGCCGAACGGCTGGGTCCCGCATCCGCCCTCCAGCGGGCAGTACACCCACACGTTGCACCCGCCGTTGTGTTTCTTATCCGACAGGAGCTCGCACTCGTCGTGGCAATCGCGCGGCGATCGCTTGATGTTGGTCTCCCCCCACTTGACGACGTCGCCGCCGTACTCGGTGTGATCCTTGCGACCCGCGTACGAGTCCCACGGTGTCTCGTCGGACGAATCCGACGACGAAGCCGGCGTCGGGCCGGACTTTTTCCGTTTCCGCCGCGACGATCCGAACCAGGATTTGGACCCCTTCGACTTCGGCGCGTCGGCGGTGGCGGCGTCGGCGTCGGCGTTCTCCTCGGCGGCGGCGATTGCGGGGATGAAGGGCTCGAGCGCGTCACCCACGCGCCGGGTCTCGATCTTGAGACCGGACGATCGGGCGCGCGCCACCTTATCCGCGTCGGAGACGGCATCCGCGGGTCGCGCCCCCCGCTGATGTCCCTCGGAGGCCCTGTGCGCGTTGGTGATGACGTCCGTGGGATGCTCCTCCTTCTCCGAGATGACCTCCGTCGTGCCGTCCGCCTTGCGTCGCACTTTCCGGATGATGCGCTTCACGACCCGCTTCCTCCGCCGGCCGTTCGCGTCGACGACGACGTCGGGATCGCGCGAGTCGAGCGGGTGGCCCTCGTATCGCGCGCGTGCGGCGAGTTCCTCGAAGACACCGCGCTCGCCGACGTGCCCGACCGCGTCCATCAGGGAGCCGCGCGACGATCCATCGTCGTGCGCCATCGCGTCGGTGCCGAGATCGCCGAGCGCGCGGCGGGGTGAAGGGCGGTCCGCGCCGTGGGATGAGAAGACGTTGAAGGCGACGAGGAACGCCGCCAGGAAGGCGAGCGCGGGGACGCGCCGCCCCGCCATCGTCTTGTCAGCCGTCGGGGCGCCACGGCGAGTGGTGACACACCGCGCGCCTCTCGAGGACGTCTCGTCGATTTCCCGCGAGGCGTCGATCGATCGCGGTCGTCGGGTCGAAAATGCCCTTAAACCCCGACACGGCGTGCATTCCCTTCTTGAATGCACGTACGATTTGGTGACGCGAATTAATCAATTAACGGACACGAAACTCCATTCTTCGAACCGGTCGCCTGTGCATCGTCATCCAGGCCGCGGCTGTTACACTTTTCTCCCACGAAATCCGCACGCGCGGCAGTCACAACCGTCGACGCGAGCAACATGTCGTACGAGCAGGCCGCCGCCGAGCGGCTCCTCAACCATCACGGCGACGCCGACGCCCCGACGCGATACGCCAAGCGTCGCGCCTCCGCACTCGGCGGCGTCCTCCTCTCGGTGCGACCGCGTCGTCGTCCCGTCTCCCCGACGCGACTCGTCTAATAACGCGTCCATCCATCCGCGCCCCCCCCCCGCGCGCCTCGCCCGAACCCCCCGCCTGACCCCCCGGCCGCCTCCCGAATGCCGACCCCACGCAGGCTTCGCTCGCGTGCTTCTGCGTCCTCGCGGTGCTCGGGGTCCACCGCTTCGGCGCCGCCGCCCCCGCCGCCGAGAACCGCGGCCGCGTGGTCCCGACCAACACCCTCGGATCCGCCCGCCGCGGGGCGTCCTCGCGCGCGCTCGACTGCCGCCCGGACGCCGCAGGCGCGGTCCACTGCGTCTCCCCCGGCGCGTTCGAGACTGTCGAGGTCGCCCGCGACGGCGCGCCGATCGAGACCGAGCCCGCCGCCGCGCACGAGCGCGCAAAGTCCGCAAAGTCCGAGGCGTCCCATCGCCGGCCCATCGCCAGATCCGCCGCCGACGATGACGACGACGCGAATCCACGCGAGCTCCTCCGCCGCGACGAGCTCCTCCGCCGGCTGGCGTGCGTCCCCGACGCCGCCACCGGCGCGCTTCGATGCAACACCCCGGGAGCCTTCCCCGCCGTCGCCGTCGCCCCGGACGGCGGCCCGATGGAGCCCCCGCGCAAAGCGACGACAAAGGACAAAGCCCAACAAAGTCGTCGATCCCGCGCGACCGGCGCGACCGAGAGGCTCGGCGCCGCGAGGGACGAGAAGAAGTCGGCGCACCCCGCGCACGCCGCCGCGCACCCGAGCTCGAAGGCGTCGTCCGCGGCGCACCCCGCGTCGTGTCGCCCGGGCGTCGACGGCTCGATGCGATGCACCACTCCGGGTGCGTTTCCGGCGGTGAACCCGGACGCTCTCGACGTGCCCGGGAAGACGTCGGATGATTCCACCGCCAGCACCGGCAAGGCCAGGCGCGACGACGCCTCCTCTGACTCCGTCGAGAAGAAGGCCTCGTCGTCGTCCTCCGAGAAGAAGGCATCGTCGTCGTCCTCCGAGAAGAAGGCGTCGAAGAAAACGGTCGACGACGCAATCGACGACGAAAACGCAGAGGAGACTTTTTCGGCGCACGTTCCCGAAGAAGAAGAGTCCGATCCCGACGCGCAGATGCTCGAGGAGACGGACGCCGTCACCGTGGACGAGATGGCGGGCGAGCGAAGGGAGAGGCACCCGGCGGCGTACCAGGTGGTGGACGCGTCGTACGAGGCGAGGCGCGCGAAGGAGCGCGAGGACGCGGCGAAAGAAGAGCGAGAGGCGATCAACGAGGCAACCGTCCCCGACGAGGACGCCTCCGCGCTGGCCGAGTCGGAGATTAAGAGCTGGGAAAAGTCCGCCACGACGGAGATCACCCCGGACCGGATGGCGCAGTTCAAGGAGATGGAGATGGAGGGCGCCGAGGAACCGATGGACGGGGAGATCGACGAGACGCCGAAGAGGCTGCACGAGCCCAAGCTGTTTTGCGCACCCGACGGGAACGGCAAGATGAAGTGCGCGCACTCGCTCGTCGCCGCGTCGCAGTGAGAAGGAGGGCGACGCGACGTGACGTGCGGCGTTTACCCCGGTGTTTATTAATGTCAACGAGATCGTTGACTCATCGCGCGATGCTGTTTCGAGCGAGTCCCGAACTAATCTCGATGGCGAGTCCGCAAATGTCACAGACCCATCAGAGCCCGAAGTCACCCGCAGACGACGCCGAAGCAGTCCAGAAGGTTTGCACGCGTAGCGTTATCTCGCCCTCGGCGGCCCCCAGAGCCGCCTTTGCGCCGCGAGACCACCGTCGCGACTCGGCTTTGGCCGAAGTATCCACCGGACGATGTCCTCCGAGGACGTGCCGCCTCCCGCGCCGGATTCCGGCGCCGGCGACGCGGGAGCCCCCGCGGGAGAAATCCTCGAGGAGGCGCATGGGCAGGCGACCGTGACCTTCGCCGACGACGATATGACCGAGCGGCGGCGCGCGCTCGAGGTGCAGTCCGAGTCGAACATCGCGGACGCCGCCATGGACGCGCTCTTCGTCAAGCAGCGTGAGTCCGAGGGCGGTCTCAGAAGCTGGAAGGCGATGCGCTCGAGGGCGGTCAAGAGGCAGCTCCTGCAGATGTCGCGCGCAACCTCCAGCCGCCTGACGAACGTGAGGAAGATTCAGACGCCGTCGGTGAACGCGGCGATGCCCCACATGATCGCCCCCGATGACATAGACCCCGGCCTCGGCGTCGAGCCGCCGCCGACGTCGCGCGACCCATCGACGGACGCGCTCGCGGCGGGAGCGCCTCCGGGTCAATCCCACGGCCCGGATACTGGAGCGGATTCCCATCTTCCCCGCCCACTCGAGTCCCTCGACTCGACGGCGTCGCTGCGGCCGTCGCGAGAACCCAGCGAACGAAAGGTCGAAAACGTCGAGCTCGAACCCGAGGAAATCGACGAGAAGGAGGACAAGCTGGCGGCGTGGCTCCAATGCTCGGGTCTACACACCGTCGGGAAGTGGGTGCTAAACTACCGCAAGCACCCGTCGTGCTGGGCGGCGCTGTTGATGCTCCACGGCGTCCCGGAGGTGAGCGGCAGGCTGCGCGCCAAGGTGGAGAACTACGCCATCTACTCCGCGCTGTTCCTGTCCTGCACGATAGCCGCGGTGATGGACCCGCCGCCGGCGATGGACTGCGAGCGCCGCGAGTTTGAAGGCGACTACGAGAGATACCGGTGCGAGGTTGCCAAGCGGGTGGCGGCGTACGCGCTCATCGCGTCCATCGCGATGCACTTCCTGGCCATCATACTCGCGATGGCGTTCGTCAACGCGCTGAACGAGTGCGCGCGAGAGAGCGACGTGTTCCGCGTGTTCGCCCGCGGCCAAGGTTTCCTCGCCACGTACAAGTGTCAAAAGGCGTTTCGGATAGGGAGCGCGTGCACGATGGTGGCGGTGGGCGCGGTGTCGCTGGAGATGATCGGATGGGACGCCGTGGCGTTCGAGCTGCTGCTCACGGCGTACGTCGTGCGCACGTTCACGCACACCTCGCACCTGCTGTTCAGCAGCGGAAGCCTGGTGAACTACTGGCGGACAGAGCTGGGCGGGAAGCCCGACGAGGACGACCCTTACGACATCCAACCCGGCGTGGAGGTGTTCAAAGAGCGGCTCAAGTACTCGCGCGGAGTGCTCGGGGACCCTCTGGAGAGCGCCAAGACGTCCATGGCGGGCTCGCAAACCTCCGACGGTAGGAGCGACGGAAGGAGCGACAAGGGATCCAGGGGGATCCTGGGGCGGCTTCGGAGCTCGAACAAAACGCCGCGGCTTCGGATGGACGGGAAGAGCGCGGAGGAGAGCGACTCGGGCGAGGAGGACGCCATCGACAAGCTGCGGAAGAACCTGAAGCGCGAGAAGAACAAGGAGAAGAAGAAGCGCGGCTACGTCGACCAGCACGGCAACCACCACGGCTCCAAGGCGGCCGCCATCCTGTGACGTCTCTTCGAATAAAGTCAAGTCGCTAAAATTTTCCTACACCCTCGCCGCGCCCCCCGACGACGACGACGACGCCTCCCGATTCCCGTTCCCATCCCCGCACCCTCGCCCCGCCGAAACCCTCCCGGGTCAGTCGGCACCCCCACCCGCCCCGCCCGGTCGGCACCCGTACCACGCCATCCCCACCGCGAACGGCGCGACGCACGCGCACAGTCCCCGCCACCCGACGGCGCCGAGCGTCGCCCCCGCGAACGCCGCGACAATCCCCACTGCGAAAAACGTGACCGCCTCCGCGGCGCCCTGCACCCGAACCGACCCTGCCGCGTCCAATGTTACCCCGTCGGGCAGCATGAGCGCGGACCCGGCGATGAACGTCAGGTTCCACGCGACGCCGAGGATGACGAGGAGGACGTGAAACGTCCACAGCGGAACGCGTTCGCCGTAGCCGGTGCGCTCCGGAACGGCGGCGTACGTAAACGCGGCGCACGCCAGGTACGACGCGCACCCGACGTTGGACACCGCGTCCGGCCCGAACCTCTTAACCAAGTCGCCCGTCCCGAGCAAGCCCGGGAAGAACATCGCGATCATGTGAAGCTGCAGCGCGGTGGCCGCCTCGTCGAAGGAGTGCCCGCCCTCGCGGTCGCCCGTCATGGCGAGCGGCGCGGCGCTCATGACGAGGAACATCGCCGTCCACGCGCAAGTCACCCCGGCGAGGCCCTTGCGCGCGTTCACCGACCTCTCGAGCTCCGCGCTGGGCCACGCGAGGGATTCCCTCGCGTCCGTACGTATGGGGGCGTCATCGGGGTTCGAGATGTCGTATCGGGGTCTCGGTCCCGCCGATCGGATGCGAAGCGTGAACGCGACGAGCGCGGCGTAGCATCCCGCCATGGCGAGGAAACACGCGGCGAACTCCTCCGCCAGCGCGGTGCGCGTGGCTTTGGCCACCTCCGGCCCGATGAACGCCGCGAGCGTGCCCCCCGCCACGCCGAAGCTCAGCGCCCTCGGTCTGTGCGCGGGCGCGACGGCTTCCGCGGCTGCGAACCTCAGCTGCTGCGCGACGCAGTTGGCGACGCCGATCAGCGCGACGCCTAGAAAGTACAGGACGTGCGAGTCGAGGTAAAAGTCGGCAAAGGCGACGAGGGACCCGACGATGCCGAGGCAACCCGCGTGCGCGATGACCTCGCGCCGGCCCCGCGCGTTCGCTCGCCTCGCCGCCGGCAGCGACGCGACGGCGCGCGCGAACATCTCCACCGCGAGCGCCAGCGTTCCGACCGCCTCGCTGCCCGTCCGGCGCTCGGTGGCGACGGCGAGGGACGCGACGACGATGCCGAAGCCGGAGGCGGCGGCGGCCTGCCCGA
>Ga0181573_10005933_pt1 | contig 10012 bp, 12 predicted proteins | sample 101ome_25_FD_148643 | JGI IMG/M metagenome (GOLD analysis project Ga0181573, IMG submission 148643) | Coastal salt marsh microbial communities from the Groves Creek Marsh, Skidaway Island, Georgia - 101409BT metaG (spades assembly) | ecosystem: Environmental > Aquatic > Marine > Intertidal zone...
ATATTTACCTTCGTTCGCTTCATAGTCTATGAAGGTATGTAGTCTACCTTCCAAGCAAGTAAGGTAGACTAACTTACTTCGTTCGAAGCAAGGTATTACGGGATACTTGTAATAAGTGTTTAGTCTATTACGAAGGTACGAATGAAGATAATATTTCCATAAGAGTTCTTCCTTCGTTCCTTCATAAATAAGGATGACCTGATCAGGCGAGTTGTGGACAACCGTTCTTCCTGACAAAGCTTTGTTGGACGGTGGTGCACGCGTGCGATCTATCGGGAGCAAATCCAGCCGATGTCAGGCATAGACCACGGGTAAGTTCAGGGACATCTTTGCTGAACACACGAATGTCACAAATATCCTATCCATGCTTTGGCTGACGACGTCGAGCGCGACTCGGCTGTCCCAAACATTGGTCGCGCGATCATTTCCTTCACCGTGAATTCATATGGTGATCGCCCTCTCTATCACCATTTCCGATCCGGCTGATATCTTCTATTATGTCCGTATAGGCGGGAACCCTGTCCCCATCGAATCTTCGATGATATCGGCGGCGCCTTCGCTATGGGAGCTGTCGGTGGCGGCGCGGTGAACCTTTTTAAGGGGGTCTACAACTCCCCAAGAGGGCGTCGTTTTCCGGCCGGATTTGATGCGATCAGGCGCGAGGCGCCGAAGATTGGTGGCAGCTTTGCGGTTTGGGGCGGTTTGTTTTCTGCATTCGATTGCACGCTAGTAGCACTTCGTCACAAGGAAGACCCCTGGAACCCAATTTTATCTGGCGCACTCACTGGTGGCGTTCTGCAAGTTCGCTATGGCTTTTCTTCGGCAGCAAGATCTGCGGCGTTTGGAGGCCTCCTTCTCGGCCTGATTGAGGGGGTTAGCATCATGCTTAACAGGATGACGGCTCCTCTGCCAGAACAGTCTGTTTCCCTCGACACCCTGTCAGAAAAATCGACATCTGGAAGTAAAGTGGAAAACGTATCAGATATCAAGCCAGGCGGCTCACAGCCTGCCTCCACAGATACCACCTCCAGGCCAGAAACTGGGGACGTCTGGGGCAGTGCTTTCGGTGCCTTTCGTCAACAAAAAGGGAGGGCAAATGCGAAATGACGACGCCAGGTTCCGTATTTTCACTTTTTAAGCACAAAGCTGTTATGGCTTAACCACTAGCTAGGAAAAGGGTCGTGTGGCTACAATTTACGCGCCCAATCAATCACTCTAATGGAGACATTCCTCTCGCTCACTATTATACGAAGGTACCTTCGAAGGTACGAAGGTACAACTTTCTCCGCGTGGGCGTTGTTTTTGTCCCACTCACCTTCGTACCAAGGCACATCACATCCGCCGCGCGTCTGTTCCCGCCGGTCCTTGTCGCCCTCCCCGCCGCCACGGCCATCGCGCGTCGCGTCCGCGGCCGGATTCGAACCCGGGACGCCCCACTCCCCCACCGACTCGACCACCTCACGAGCCGAAGCCGAGCCGACCGTCGCGACTCTCGCGAAAACCGGGCAACAACCGCGAGCCCCGAGCCGGAACGACGCGGCGAACACCCGAGCGCCCGGGACGCGATTCACCCGAACCCGAACCCGAACCCGAACCCGAACCCGAACCCGAACCCGAACCCGAACCCGAACCCGTGGCGTCGTGTGAATCGTCGTTTGAATCGTCGTGTGAATCGTCGTGTGAATCGTCGTGTGAAACGGACCCGTCGCCGACGATGGCCCCGCGACCGACTCCGCCCGTCCCCGACAGGAATCTCAGCAGCTCTCGCCACCACGCGTGGCGGCCGAAAGGCGAGAACAGGTCCGTCGCGGTGGCGGGAACGAACGCCGTCACAAAGGCGGATCTCGCACCCAGCGCGGCGAGGCGATCGGCGCGCTCGTTACCGAAACCTCCGGCGTGGCCGCGAACCTTGCGAAACGACGTGGGCGCGGAATCTCGCCAGCGGAGCAGGAGCCTCGCGGCGCGCGTCAACGCGCGGCGCGCGGCGGCGGACGCGTCGCCCGAGCGGCGTCGCGCGGGCGAGGACGGCCGCCGTTTCAGTCGTTTCAGTCGTTTCAGCCGTTTCAGCGTCGGACGTCGATCGGGGTCCAGCGTCTGGATGACGTACGCGCTGTCGGTGTGTATTTTCATCGGCGCGTGGCGCGGGTGTCGGATGAGCGCGACGAACACCGCCGCGAGCTCCGCGAGGTTGTTGTCGTCAAACGTCGGCGACGGGAGCGCGGCTGCGAAGTTCAGCGGATGACCGACTCCGTACCAGACGCCGACGCCCGCGGGTTTGCCTCGGGTGACGCTTCCATCGACGAACACCGCCGAGCTCCCGGGCGGCGCGTTGGAACTCGCGTTGGAACTCGGGAACGACGGCGAGGCGCCGGTCGGGGACGACGGCGTCCCGAGCAGCAGCGCGAGTAGCGCGGGAAGAAGGTACACGACCACGAGTCGAAACGTTTCGAGCGGGTTCATGCCTCATCCCGACGTCCGCGTGACGCGGGGCTCGCTGGCTCGCGCTGGCTGACGTGAATTCTACATGTTATTAACGAAGGTAAATAAAACACTTATTATAAATAAGGCAGGGGTACTCTTAAATCCTCTGCCAGCTGGCCAGTATGCCACGTAAGAGTTTTTAAATAGATTAATTAATAGACTAAAATTACAGTGAGAAAGCTGAAACTCTTAACGAAGGTAACACTTAGCTACGAACGAAGGTACGAAGGTACCTTGCATTGGTAGACTAGCTCAGAGTTACGAAGGTACTCATAGCTACTACGAAGGTACTAGCTAGCTAGCTAGAGCTAGAGGAGACTACGGGGCCAGCGCAGCCGACGGCACACGCACGCCACCTGTCTCCCACAGTAGCGAAGCGGACTCGCTTTCCGATTGGGTCACGCGCGTGCTCTACGTTCTCGTCCGTATCGCGCCGGTGGTCCCTCGCGGCCTCCCCGAGAGCCTTCCACCGAACGACGGAGGGATCTCGTCGGCACCCGGTGGTTTGAACCCACAACCCCCGCCATGTGCTCCGTCGACAAGATGCTCATCAAGGGCATCCGCAGCTTCAGCCCCGATAACGACCATGCGATCATCTTCCCGAAGCCCCTCACGCTTATCGTCGGGCGCAACGGCGCGGGAAAGACGGTGCGTCGATAATCCCCGACCCACACGAGAGTTGCCAGGATCTCGGATCTCGCCGCGGAGGGGTGCCCAGTTCTCCTCCGGCGCTCCCTCCCCTCGCTTCCGACCGCGTCTCTGACTCCAGCTCCGTTCCCGTCCACCCCGACGCGCAGACGGTGATCGAGTGCTTGAAGATGGCGACGACCGGCGAGCTTCCTCCGAGCGCGCGGGCCGGACAGGCTTTCATCCACGACCCGAAGGTGGCGGACGTCACCGAGGTCAAGGCGCAAATCAAGCTTCGATTCCGCGACGTCCGCGCGCAGCCGTGCGTCGTGACCAGATCCTTCCAGCTGGCGCAGAAGAGCGGCGGTAAGCTCGAGAAGAAAGATCTCGACCAGGCCATACAGACGATCGACGAGAAGACGGGGGAGAAGGTGAGCGTCAGTCGCAAGTGCGCCGACATCAACGCGACCGTGCCAGATATGATGGGAGTCAGCAAGGCGATCCTCGAGAACGTGGTGTTCGTCCACCAGGAGGACAGCAACTGGCCGCTGGGAGAGGCAGCGACGTTGAAGAAAAAGTTTGACGAGATATTCAGCGCTACGAAGTACACAAAGGCCCTCGAGCACATCGGAAGGCTGCGGAAGGAGCAGGCCGCGGCGATCAAAGAGCATAAGCTGAGGGTGGAGAACCTCCGGCTGCAAAAAGATCACGCCTCCAAGCTGAAGGATAGGCACGACGACGCGAGGGACAAGGCCACGGCGCTCGGATCGCGGATGAAAGAGCTTCAGGTGCGATATGCTGGAATGCATTTTGAAAGGTTTCTCTCGATCGTCCCAAAATCGCGGTGGTCATCTCACTCCCCTCCCCGCCCTCGAGCTTTCCAAACGTTTTTTTACATCAGTCAATTATTCATCAGGGGAAGATAGATGAGTGCAACTCGGCGGTGACCGCCGCCGGCGGGGACATCCACGAACTCCGTTCGCTCTCGGAGAAGATCGGGCAGCTAGAGGCGAGGAGGGAGGCGATCGTGACGGAGAATTCGCGCAAGCACGCGAACCTGGGCACGTACGAGATGACAGACCCGACAGAGGTGCTCGAAAAATCCGCCGAGGACTTTGCCGCACAGGTACACGAATCGTCTATCGCCTTGGCACCTCGGTATCGTTTAGTTTTCCGTCATTCCTTTATTCCATTTTTCTCCGTCGACACTCAGGTGTCGAGCCTCAAGCGCCTGCTGGAGGAGTGCGAGCGGAAATCCGGCGACCTCAGCCTGGAGATCGCCAATTTCACCGAGCGCCGCGAGAAGGAGCTTCGAACCGTCACCAAGCTCGGCGCGGAGTCCGACGCGCAGCAGCGGCGACTGAGGGAACGCGCCGAGACGCTACTCGATCTCTGCGCCAGGTATTTTACTTTTTTACATTCACTTTTTTTCTACGATTTTACCATCGGCGCGTCGCTAAGGTACCCTGACCTGGGACCCGCACCGAGGGAACTGACGGACGCCGCGAAGGGCTCGATCGACGCCGACGCTGGCGACGATCCGACCCGTGATGCAGTCAAGAAGGTGGGCCGGTCTGACCGATTTCTTTCATATTTTGCATGTCTTTTCGTGACCCATCGCGGCTGACTTCTAATTCCTGTGCGTGATTTTTCTTACTTTTAGGTGAGGGCGAATATTGCCGCAAAGCTTGTGGGGCTCAGAGCCGCCGCGGACGCGCTTCGGGCTAAGCACAGCGCCGAGGACGACGAAAGGACCGCCGCCGCTGATGCCGCCGCGAGGAAACTCGCAGCAAAGGAAGAGGCCGTGAGGGTTCGCTCGGAGCGACGCGATAGCCGCCGAAGGTGCGTCTCCACGTTATTCACTTGTTCATTCGTCGCCGGCGGTGCTTTTTTGTGAGTGATTATAACTGCTGTTCTGCCTGAAAACCGAGCAGGCGCGCGGAGCAGATATCCGCGGAGATTGCCGCGTGCGCGTTGTCCGACCGGGCGGTCGACGACCTCAACGCCAGGCTCGTGCAGCAGCGCACGGCCTTCGAGGACAAGCAGGTAAACACACGAACGATCCCCGCGTTTTTGGCTGTCATTGTTTTAAAATTATCAAAATTATCGCCTTTGTCGTTGCCCTCCTAACTGTTTGTCCTCACCAGCGCGACGCGACGTCGTCCACGATCGCGGACGATCTCGACATCAAACGCCGCGAACTCGAGGACCTCGACCGAAACCTCCGACGACTCAGGTCGGAGCAAGACCGCGCCGCCGCCGCGGGCGAGAGCGCACTCAAGCTTCGCCTTCGGCGCGAGGAGCTCTTCTCCGCGCAGGTACGCCCCGCGACTTCACTTCAAATCACTTCAAATCACTTCAAAGCACCCTTCCGTCGAGGCACACCCGTTCTTTCGTTCGCGCATCTCGCGATTCACCTCGATCACCTCATCACTCACGCCATCGAACACGCGCGCACCTACGCAGGAGCGCCTCGCCGCGTTACTCGCCGCGAAGAAACCCGCCATGCGCGAGATTTTTGGGAACGACGCGGACGACTTCACGGGCTTCACTTCGGGCGCTTCCGTCCGCGACGCCGTTCGTGAGATGCGGGAGCTCACCGGTGGGGAACTAGACCGCGCGCGCGTCGCGAGCGTCGCCGCTGACGCCGCCTTGGACGCCGCTGCGAAGGCGTCAGACGTCGCGCGCGGGAACCGCGCGCGACTCGGCGCGGAAGTGGACGAGCTCGAGTCGAGGGCGGACGAGTTGGACGAGTTGCTGCCCCGGGATGCCTCCGCGGATTCGCGTTTCGCCGGATACGACCGTGTGCTCGCCGACGCCGACGCCGCCGTCGCGGAGGCTGACGCGATGCTCGCGGAAGCCGAGAACATGTCCAAAGTTTTTGGTACCTTTGCTCGTAACGCGGAGCAGCAGAGATGTTGCGCGCTCTGCGCCAGGTGCGTCTCCCCGCCGTGTCATCTCTTCGTTGACTCGAATTTGTCCATCGCTCTGACGACGTGTGTGTTCTCTTCTGGTCGACAGGGAGTTCGAAACCGACGGGGGCCTCGCCGATTTCAGGGCCGGTCTCGACGAGAGGCTCCGACAACTCCCCGATCGCGTCGACGGGCTCAAGACGTCGCGCGAGAACGCTCGGCAAAAGCGGGCGGCGATACACGCGTTGGGACCCGCCGCCTCGCGATACCGTACGCTCGTCGACGCCGTGCTGCCCGAGAGCGACGCCATGCTGTCTGAGGCTTTGGCCGCCGTCGAGGAGGCCCGCGTCTGGTCCGCAGCCGCCGCCGCCGACGTCACCGTCGCCGAGGCGAAGCACGCGCGAATGACCGCACTGACGGACGATGCCGACGCGATAACGGCGCTGTGGAGGGAGACGGACGCGGCTCGCTCCGCTCTCGAAGAACTAGAACGGTCCATGGGCATCGCGCCCTCGCAGCAGACGCAGGGAGGGCAGTCGCAGCCGCGGGGCGAGGCTCGAACGGTGAGCTCAATCGCGGCGGATATTGAGGATTGCGAGATTGCGAGGAGCGCCGCAGAGAAGGACCTCGACTTGCTCGGGCGGAGAAAGGAACGCATGGATCGAGATATTCTCGATGCGGAGCGCGAGCTGGCGGCGACCAGGGAGGAACATGTCCGGACACAGGCGAAGGTGGAGCGGCGCGCGGAGCTTGGACGCGAGCTGGTACGATTTTTTCTCGGGGCACCCGCTGACCCCTCAACGCGTGATATCAAATGACCTTGCCTGAACTGCGACAACCTTGACCCCGCCCCCCGTCTTCCGCACGACCGAATCCCCAGGCTGAGATTGAGACGGAAGAGAAGGAGGCTGCCGTCGACGAGGCCCGCCGTGCCGCCGAGTGCGCACCCGCGGAGGCTGAGCGAGAAAGGCTCGCGGCGCTCCGCGAGGAGGCCAGGGCCAAAGCCCGCGCAGTGGAAGCCGTGGCGGACGATACGACCCGCGCCCTGCAACGTGAGGTACGCTTCTCATCGTCGTTCGACCATTTTCTCGCATCCATCTTTGACACCGTCACGCGTACGCCGCCGCAGGTGGACGCCATGGACGCGGCGGATAAGCCCATCGAGGGGTACTACGCGCGGGCAGTGGCGGCGCAGCTCACCCGGGCGAAAGCCGAGCTCGATGATGCCGAAGGTAAACTTGAATCGCTGAGGACCGAATTCGCCGAGATCGAGAAGAAAGGCAAGAAACACGGCGAGCTCATGAGCCAACAGGAGAGTCTGAAGCGCTCGCTGGACGATAACATCGCGTTTCGGAAGGGGAAGGAGGAGGCGGACAGGCTTGCGAAGGAGATCGAGAGGCTCAACTCGCAGGTTCGATCCCGCGCTGGGAACCTCGCGGACTTTGAGCGCGTGTACAAACGCAAGACAGAAGCGAGGTCCGTTAACGTTTGCGATTCACCTCTCACCGTGTCGTGTTCCATCACGTTTCGACAGAAGACTCTGGTTCGACTGACGCGCCGTTTGCCCGTACATTGAACATTCCAGGGATGCGCTAAAGGCTGAGTACGCTGAGTCGCAAGGCAGGGTAAAGACCCATCAAGAGGCCATGGACTCGTGCCGGAGAGAACTCGGCGGGCCGCAGTATGCGGGTGTTGACGACAGGCTCATGCGACAGGTATACCGCAAGAGATTGATTAGCGGCCTGCAAAAATCCCTACATTTACCCATTTTCCATCACATTCACAACTGACGTCTCACGCGACAGGTTGTCGAGCTCAAAACCTCGGAGATGGTCTCACAGGACCTGGAGAGATATTACGGTGCGCTGGACCGGGCTCTAATGGCATTCCACGCGTCCAAGATGAGCGACATCAACAGGGTGGTCCGCGAGCTCTGGCAGCGAACGTATCGTGGTCAGGACATCGACTATATCCAGATCCGGTCCGACGACGACGGCGCGGCGAAAAAATCCGGTGGAGTCCGAAGCTCGTACAACTACCGCGTGGTCATGGTCGTCGGCGACGCCGAGCTTGAGATGCGGGGACGATGCTCCGCGGGCCAGAAGGTTCTAGCTTGCCTGATCATCCGCTTGGCGCTAGCGGAGACGTTTTGCCTCAACTGCGGCATTCTCGCGTTGGACGAACCGACCACGAACCTAGATGCCCCCAACGCCGACTCGCTGGCTCGGTCGCTCGTTGACATCATGCACTCGAGGCGCGACCAGGAGAACTTTCAGCTCATCGTAATCACCCACGACATGCACTTTGCTCAGGTCCTCGGTCAGCGCGAGCACGCGGACTACTACTGGAGGATCACGAAAGACGATGACCAGCACAGTCATATCGAATGCGAGAACATCTACGAGTGATTGGGGAAAAACACGTTTGTACACAAGAAAAAATTTTGGAGCGATCGCACGTATCGTACTGGTAGTTGTATGGGCTTTTAGTTCGGATGGAGCATCTGTACAAATTCTCCACCATGTGGTTTGTGATCGACAAACAAACAAGGCACATGTGCACAATAAATACGATACTGTTTAACACCCGCTGATGTCTCGCGCATGTGCGCATATGCCTATGACTATATAAGAAGCTTCGCTAGTCGGCTGGCCATCACGAGATGGCGCACGAGTCCACGCAGCCGTACTCGCGGCCACTGCTGTCCGTCACAATGTTGTTGTCCTCGTCGTAGTCGATCTGCATGTTGACGTGGTATTTCGTGCTCGCCAGGTGCACGTCGAAGCGAAGCAGCGCGTGGATCATCAACTCCAAGAACCGCATCTCGTGTTCCTCCGGATGCAGTAAGATGACCTCTCCCGCCAGGTTCTCCTCCGGCGACACCTTCTGATCCTCGCGCTTATCGTTCACCTTGGGCATCAGCGCCTGGACCTCCTCCCTGGTGCCAAAAACTGTAGGCGGCGGCGGGGTCCCGTTCTTCTTCGCGGAAATCGCCGCTTTCTGCTCCGAGCGTATCAGCTCGTCCCGTATCACCTTCAGCGGCTTACCCGTGCGCCAGTAGCTTACCTGGGAGATGCACGGGGGTTTGGGGACGGGGTCAGCATCCAACGGAATGGCAAAATAACCAAAATTACGAGGATGCTTTCGAGCAAACGCACCGCCGTCACCATCTTGAGCCGCTTCTTCGCCCGCCTATCCCACCACTTCCTCCGCCGCAGCACGTCCAGTAGATCGTCGCCGATAAAGTCCACGTGTTGCATATCGCACTCCAGGGCACCCTCCGATTTTGGCCGGTCCGCAGGCGCCTTTGGGACATGCTTGATGTGGACGTAATTTGGAAACTCATCCGGATTGGGCGGCTTTGGCTCGGTCCCCACGCGCTTTAGCTCGTACTTACCCACCTCCTTCACCGCTTTCTCCACTGCATCCTCCGCGCACTGACGCAGCTGCGACACGGTCATGTTGCACACGCACGATCCCCAGAGCTTCTCGCCGTCGTGGTGCCGCTCGAGCGCTCGGACCATCTGACGAAGCGCGAAGGACATCAGCACGACGTGCGACAGCGTCGGCCACAGCGGATCGTCCCCGACGTAGAACCTATCGTCCGTGTCGTCGTCTATGCCTATGTCGTCGTTGTCGTCGCGCCCGCGGTCTCTCGTCGGGCCGCGCCTCCGCTCGGTCGCGGGCACCTCCAGGAACGGCGTCCGCCACCACGGAGTATCCGCATCCTCCCCGCCCTGGTCGTACCGAGGATCGAGCGAATCAGGCGCGCGAAGGCGCGCGAAGCTGGATCGCTCGGTGACGGTGACGCTGCGCATGGCCGAGCGTGCGACGCTGATGATGGCGGACATCGCGGATGATGCGCGAAACCCCCACTTCGCCCGCTCGCGCCTGCGGAACGGAGGTTCTTACTGAGTGACACTGGGAAGGTGTCTTCTGCTGGTAAAGCGACGTAACCCCCCAACTCGATTGCAGCACTTTTTTTTTTTAAA
>Ga0181573_10005939_pt1 | contig 10005 bp, 6 predicted proteins | sample 101ome_25_FD_148643 | JGI IMG/M metagenome (GOLD analysis project Ga0181573, IMG submission 148643) | Coastal salt marsh microbial communities from the Groves Creek Marsh, Skidaway Island, Georgia - 101409BT metaG (spades assembly) | ecosystem: Environmental > Aquatic > Marine > Intertidal zone...
TGACCCGTAACAAGGACGAGTGACATATCGTTGAAGATGCGCTCACGAATGTAATTTTACCATCACAGTTTTCAAGAGCCCCGGCGGCCCGTCATCAGTAGTCGTCGTCGTCGTCTATCATCCTCCCGCCGCCCCCGAGTCCGTTCTTCAGGCAGTACTCGTTCGAGTACAGCAGCAGGGAGCCCTTCCCGACTTGCGTGTCCGACCCCGGCTCCTTCACAAAGACGGTGCCCCTGGCGCGCGTGCCGTCCACGCCGTGCCTCCCGTAATCCGACTTGACGCTCGGATCTTGCGCCAGCAGCCCGAACATGCCCTGCCGCCCCGACCTCCCCACGGGCTCCTGGACCTTTTTCGGGCCCCTTGTGAGCGGCGGCGCCGGGTCCGCCTCGCTCCAGAACTCCCTCAGCTCGGGCTCCATGTTTGGCCTGATTGCGCCGTCGTCGTTTCGCTTGATCATCCCCCCGGCGTGCCTCGCGTGATGGCCCGCCACGGTGCTCCCCTCGCCCCTCGCGCCCTCCATGAAGTGCGGCCCGAGCTCGTTGATCCTCGCGGCGACGCGCGACCCGCGGTACACGCGCGAAGACGGGTCGTGCGTGAACCTGTTGTTGGTGTCGTCGAGCTTCTTGCTGTTTCCGAGCCACGCCCCTTCGTACGCGTCGGTCGCGCGATCGGTGTTGGGCTGCTGCGCCATGTGCTCGAAGAAAGACTGGCGCCCGGGTTCGGCGATGTTGACGTTGTCCTTTGGAACCTTCCTCCCCGGAGATATCCCCGAGACCGGGTTACCGACCCACTCGCGGCCCTCGGGTCTCGGCGGAAGCGGGTCGGGCGAGCCTTTTCCCGATGGCGGGCCGTCTCGCATGCGCGCAGTCACGCCCGGCGAGGAGTGAGCGTGCTCGTAGTGCCTCCTCCAATCGGGCGAGTGCCCGTGAAACTCTTCCTGCACGCGCATGTACTTGTCCCCCACATCAGGACGCGTGTCCCGCTTGATGTTCGACCTGACGTACGTCATGGCGGCAGCCCGGCGCGCGTGCTTGCTGTGTCGATCGCTGAAGAATCCATTTCGGGCCACGTGATGGGATGGTTTTCTCTGGAAAAACTCGACTGACAAGATGGGTTTCATCGTCTAGCGGCGGACCTCTGCCTCGCGTTTCTGGCGTAAGTCTCCAGCCCCTTCTCCCACGCCCCCTGGCTCATACCCCCGGGGCAGTATATGCTGGTCACCCCGAGCTGCCCCACCTCCTCCACGTTGATGCGCTCGTTATCGAAGAACAGCATCTGGCTGTAAGGTACTCCCGACTTGTTCCTCAGCGACGCAAAGTGCTTCCGCTTGGTTCCGGGGAAGATCTCGACCAAGTCCCCGACGGCATCCCGCAACGAGGTGCCCTCATCGAGCCTCAACAGGTCGAGCGCCTCCATCGCCCATTTTCCCCGGTTGGTCCTCGACGCGAACGCGACCTTGGCGCCGACGCCGCTCGATTGAAACGGGCCATCCGGGTCCAGCATCAGCCTGATGCTCTCGCTCGCCGCGGGATACACCCTCAGCTCCGTCCCGCAGGTGTCCGTGACCCTCCCGAGCTCGTCCTTGCTCCACGGCGCGCCGCACATCATGTAAAGCTCGGGAAACCAGACGGTATCGTCGAGATCGTAGCACACCAACCGCGGCAGCGCGGCCCCTTCCGGAGGCGGCTTTATGAAACACGGCTCGTCCATGGTGGGGGAGAACGAGAAGGTGCGCGGGCGTCGGGTCTTGGTCTTGGTCCCGCCGCCCCCTCGCCCTCTTCCCCTGCCGCCGCCTCCCCTCCTCTCTCCGCGTCCGCCGCCCCGGGGCCCGGCGGTCACCCTGACCGTCTTCGCCGCGTGCTGCATCGCCAAGAGGTATGAAGACAGATAGAGAAGGGCGTGCCGTCCGCGGAGCTGCTGCCCATGCTGTCCGGCGCCGCGCGCCAATAACCGACGCATCGAAATTTTTTGGACACGCATCTGTGGCGTCGCGACCTCGAATGGTCCAAAAACCGTTACCGCGTTATTTTAGTCGGTTTAGCGCGTTTAGATTCGAAGCGCGTCAGACAAGTCCGTCAGCACGCGGTTGGGTCAGACTCCCGGACGCACGCGCGCCGCATCCCACCTCCCGACCGCCCGGACTTCGCACCATGTCCACGAAGAAGCGCAGTGTCAAGTCGCTCGCCGAGAAGATCGTCCCCATCCCGCCCGAGTTCTACGAGGGCAACAAGGACGAGGACCTCATCGCGAGCAAAACGGTGCTCGTCCCTTTCGCGGTGCTTCTGCAATTCGCGCAGTGGGCCGCGTTCGCCGCTTTCGTCGCGTACTATTCCTCGCCCGCGTCGTACTTGACGGAGTCGACCATCCAGGGTGCGTCTCTCAACACGACTTCCGGACCTCACGTCGTATCGAACTCACGGCTCGTACCGATCGCCCCCCTCACCCGCGCGACGCAGGCGAGTGGAACTACGGCGGTTCAGCCTACAACTGCACCCCAATGGTCCCCGATCTTGGGTACGGCGTCCGATGGAACTACGAAACGTGCAAGTCGCTGATGCAAGCCCCGGACGAGAACACGGTCAGCTATTACAACACCACAGAAGTTGCGTTCGATGATCAGGCGGGGACTGCGCCCGCTTACGGGTACGAGCCTTTCAAGGGGATTGTCATCGCCGAAAAACAACTGAAGCTCCCCATCTTCAAGCCAAACGCCATCTATTACAAACCAGGCATGAAGCCGACGGATAGGAAGGCTGCAATCCTGGCCGTTTACGACCCGGTGAAGACACTCAACTCGTGCGGCAGGGTCGGGCTGCCCGTCAGCGTGGGAGAAATCCCGGGTGGCAAGTACGAAGACATCTCGACGTACAACTGGGGCGCCGAGAGGGGCGCCGGCGTTCTCTACCCATACGAAATATTTGCCACGCAGGTGAAGGAAATCGCCGCCTACAAGCATCCTATGACACAGGTGCTTGGTTGCTTCGACACAACGTCTTACGCGTGTGGCACTTACTATGACAAGGGAGACAAGTGCTGCGGCACGTCGAACGTGGCTTCCGGGAGCGTCGCCACGGGCAACTTGTGCAAGGCGGACAACAAGTGCAAGAACTTCGACAGCACTGGCGCGCAAAACATTCAGGCCGGCGAGTGCGGTGGTCTGGCATTCGACAATGGTTGCTGCGACAGCACCCTCTCGGCACCGGCTAAGTATTGCGAGCTCACCAGCTGCGAGTACAACCCGGCGAAGTGCCACGAAGCCTGCACGATCACAAAGGCTGAGGCCATCGCCATGTTCAAGAAGTTCGTCGAGACCCACGACGCGTGCGAATTTGCCAAGCTCAACTCCCCGTTCATCTGCGTGAAGCGAGCGCCGCGAGCTATACTGGAGCGCATCTCCCTCGCTTACGCCAACTCTTTGCTCGTCTTCACCGTGTTCAGCGCGTTGTGCGTGAAGATCTTCTTCGCCTCATCGAAGAAGGGCAAGGAGACTGGCGAAGAAGCCGCCAGCCCCGCGTGAGGTCAAAGTCTGCGACGAACCTGGTGTGCGACGCACCCCGTGTCGTTCAATCTCGGTTCGGTCGAGGAACCCTGTTTTACCCATCCGTCCTCCCCGTCGCGAACGCGCCCCTCGCGCGAGACGGAGTGACGTTGAATCATGTCTTTCGCCAATAACGCGCCGCCAGCCGGCGCGACAAACTTTGCTGATTTGTGATGTACTTGAGTTGATGTATTTGAGTTGTTCTCGCCGTCGCGCCGGTCGACGACTCTACGCTCACGCCCCGGGGAGGCACTCCGCCAGCGACTCCCACTTCTCGATCGCCTCGTCGGACACCCCGCCTTCGCCCAGTCCGTTGAGCAGGATCGTCATGACGCTCTTGGCCGGGGCGTCCTCGCCCGCCTCGCCGAAGAGTCGGATGGCGTAGATCCTGCCACCCCCGCGCTCGCTCCGGGCCAACGCCACCTCCCTCACCTTGGCGAGCATGACGTGCGCCTCGAACTCTTTCGTGGGACTCGCGATGGTGCAGCACGTGCCCTTGGGTCCGAGTTCGGCGAACCGCGCCTCCCCGGGCATCGGCTGAACGCTCTCCAGGATGCCCCCGTCCCCGACGACTATAAACCTACACTCGATCCCTTCCAATCGTGACGTCACCTCCCCCATGAACGACTTGAGCGCGTCCGCGTCGCCCTCGAAGGACCCGCGCCACTCCTTGGCCCATTCCTGCGGGGGAAGCTCCTCGGCCTCGGCCTCCTTCGCCGCGGCCGTCGCCTTCGCCCTCAGGTCCTCCGCGGACCTCGAGTTCCCGATCGTGGCGGAGGAACCCCACCACTGATACTTCCTCCCGCCGCTCGCCCTGACGCTCCGGGCCTTGTGGTGCTTTGGGTTGGGCGCGACGAGCGCGCGCTGCGCAAGCGCCGAGTACGAGGTCGAAGACATCTCCCTCGGTCGATCCGAGTCACGCGTGTCGCGTGCACCGCCCTGTGGCGATCGCTTCCGAAACCTCACGAAGGTCTCGTGGAGAAGCAAACCTCGACAAATCCGTGAAATCCTGAATGCCGGCTTCTGATTGGCTGAGCGCTCGCAGCCGGGCTCATTTTTCCGATGTCGCGGGCTCTTCCGTCAGAGCACGAGGCGCCTCCCTCTCCCCTCGTCATCCAACGCGAAGAGAAATGATCGCCTCCATCGCGACGGCTCCGGTGACCGCCGTCGTCGCCCGGAGGTCCGCCGGGTCCTCCCGCACCACGCGCGGGCCCACCGCAATCCGCGCCGGTCGCGCGGCATTCGCGACGGGCCATCACGGGACGCTCGCGCCTCCCTCGCCTCGACGCGTGATGCGCCGGTCCGCCCGCGGTGGCGCCGTCCGCGCGCAGTCCATCTCCGAGCCCCCGTCCAAGACCACCGAGCGCGCCCCCGCGGACGCGCCCGCCGCCGGCGACCGGTTCGACTGGACGCGAGCGTGGTACCCGATGTCCCCGATCGATTTCCTCGACGAGACCGCGCCCAACCCGATGAAGGTGCTCGGCAAGTCCATCGTCGCGTGGAAGGGCGAGGGCGGCGCGTGGGCGGTCGTGGAGGACTCGTGTCCGCACCGCATGGCCCCGCTGTCCCTCGGGTTCATCTCGGAGGATAAGCAGATCGTCTGCAGGTACCACGGGTGGGAGTTTGGCAACGACGGCAAGGCCGCCGCCATCCCGATGAGCACCGACGCCAAGGCGGAGAAGACCGCGTGCGAATCACCGCGATCCTGCGCGGTGTCCTACCCGGTGAAGGAGGAAGCCGGGGTGCTGTGGGTGTGGCCCACGGCGGGCGCGGACGCGTGGCTCGAGGCCTCCGCCACGCCCGTCGCCACCGCGGCTGCCGAATTCGGCGAGCTCCCGGGCGATTGGGGCATGGTGGAGCTCCCGGTGGGATACGCGCCCGCGCTCGAGAATCAGTTCGATCCCTCGCACGCGGAGTGGCTCCACGCCAAGTACAACGCGGAGAGCGGTTTGCTGGACGGCGCGATGAACGTGGCGTACGAGCCCATGACCCGTTTCAACGTCAAGGAGGGAACGATGGGCGCGGGCGGTTTCACCGTGGAGCACGGCGGGTACAACGCCGGCAACAAGGACGTCTCCGCCGAGCGCCTCTTCACCGCGCCCTGCTCCAGCCGCAGCGAGTATAAGGACGCCAACGGCAACAGATACCTCTCCGCGGCGATCCTGTACACGCCGACGGAGCCCGGTCGGTGCCTGATGTTCACCAAGTTTCAGGCGCACACGCGGAAGGCGGTGCAGGGCGCGGGCAAGGCGAAGGTCACCGCGGGTGACAGGTGGCGGGGCATCCTGGAGAGCCCGGCGAGGGCTGCGTTCCAGTGGTACATGGAATTCGTCGCGAAGGACCCCGAGCTGGTTCGCGTCGGCCTGCAGCACGGCGTGTACGGCGCCGGGGCGTACACCCTCGGCGACCAGGACATCCAGGCCATGCACGGCGTCGAGGTTGCCATGGAGACCGCCGAGCGGGATTGGAAAAAGTCCTATTACCTCCCCACGCCCTCGGACGCGGGCGTCGCCGGGTTCAGGACGTGGATGGACGAGCACGCGGGCGGCGGGGTGCGGTGGGCTGACGGAGTGCGCGACGACGAGAGCAAGATGAAGCCGATCGCGCAGAGGCTGGAGCGGTACGAGCGGCACACCCGCCACTGCAGGTACTGCAAGGCTGCGCTTCGCGAGCTCGGCGTGCTCGAGGAGCGCCTGGTAGACTTTAGCAACGCGATGCTGGCGGCCGGTCTGGTCTTCGGGCTGGGCGGTGCGGTCGTCGGGCAGGAAGGGCCCGCGGTGGTGAGCCTGTGCCTCGCGGGGCTCGCGGTTAACGCGACGGAGTCGGTGCGGGACATGCAGCACGGGATGAAGACATCCGTGCCGAGAAGGGGCGACCCCATCCCCAAGCTGTGGTGAATACGAGTTTTTTTCGTCGTCGTTAAATATCGATAGACTACGAAGCCTGCGTGTAGTCTCCTGTCTGCTGCGTGTAAACATCCGAGTAGTCGTCGTCCGAGAACTCGTCCCCGCCGGCGCCAAACCCGGCGGCGCCCCTGTGGAACGGCAGCCCCATCGCCGCCGCCATCAGGGCGTTGTTCTCCGTGACCCACTCCTCTGACGTGGACCCCCTCGGGATAGCCTTGGCGTAGGGTTTCCCGGCAGCCTTCTTGAGGAACGCGGGCTCGAGCTTCTCGCCCACGTACGGCGGGAACGTGACGCCCGAGGTGTTGGGCCCCGCGGGCTCCGGGAGCATCCCCAGCCGCTGGTCCTCCAGAAGCCTGACAAACACGGAAGCCTTGTCGGGGGTGAATTTGACCTTCTTGGAGTCCAGCCAGTCGCTGATCGTGTCCATGACCCCTTTCCCCTCCGCCTGCGACTTGACCAGGTCCTGCAGCAGCGGCAGCTGCACCGGGCCCTGGAACAGCGGCAGCTGAAACGCGCCCGAGGCGAGGTACTCGGTGCCCTCCTCGAAAACCGGCAGGAGCGTCCACCCCTGCGCCTGCGCCGTTCGACCCGAGAGCGCCCTGACGTCGATGACCACCACCATGTTCGGCTCGTGCATGACGTGCTGCCTGGACTGGAACCCGTCCCTCCACACGGGGGCGTCCAGCGAGGACGCCATGTCGGGTTGCTGCGTGAACACGACGTCGTCCGACGCCTTGTTGGCATAAAACGTCCCCGGCGGGAAGAGCGACTGCACGGCGACGTGGAAAGCCGTCTTGGTCAGCCTGGACGCGCCGTCGATCGCCACGTGGAACCCCAACTCCGCGGCGTAGACGTCCGACCTCCTGTAGTTCAGCGGTCGGTCGTTCGCAAACTGCGGCCTCTCCAGGCGCTTCGCCATCCATCGCTCCAGGTCGGGCTCGGTCATCCCGGCCAGGACGCTGGGCGAAAACGTCAGCCTCGCCAGGTCCAGCATCACCTCCCGCACGGGCGGACCGGGATTGGCGAGCCTGTGCGCGTAGAGCCTGCGCTCCACGGCGGTCGGGTACATCGAGCTGCTGTCGTACGCCCCGTCCTCGTACTGCGGGACCGCCTTGTTCGCGGGCATATCCGCGCGCGTCGCGACGAGGTTTCGGATGAGCACCGAGGCGCAGGGAATCTTGGGGCGGGAGATAACCTCCCTGAGGTCGAAACCGCTGCCCGCGCCCTCGCTCGCGGCGTACACCTGGCACTGGTAGCCGCCCTCCCTCAGCCTGTAGCCCTTGGCGCCGGTCGACTGAGGCGGCTCACCCGTCTCCGGATCGATGAAGAACGGGAACACGACGTAACCAACCGTTCTCTGCTGACTGGTTCCCTTCTCGATCGTCTCCAGCTGCAGAAGCGCGTGCGCCGTGGCGTTGTTCCACCGACCCGTCGCGAACCGTTGTCTGGCGTGGTACCTCGGCGAGAACGCGAGCGAATCCAGCCTGGCGTGGATGACAAACTCGGGCGCCAGAGGTTCACCCGCGGCGGAGATGACTCGGCCGACGATTCGCGTGATTGTGACGTTGGGAGGCAGGAACCTCGCGGCATCCACGCAAAGGACCAAACCGTCGCCGGGCTGGTACGGCTCGCCTTTCCCGGCGCCGATGTGCCGCACCTCCCTCCAAGCGCGCCTGGGCACGCCCGGGATGTCCTCCTTCTTGCTGGCTTCGTTCTCCAGCGCCGTGGCGCCGCCGCCGCCGAGCCACGCGGGAGCGCCGTCGCCGCCAATCCCTGCGGATATACCCCTCGGCGCGCCAGCCACGATGGCACCCGCCACCATGGGGGTACCGGGCGGCGTCGGATCCTTGTCGTAGTTCTCCTCCTCGACCCACACGCGCACCTCCACCTTGCTCCCCTCGATGCGCATGGTGCGGTCGGCGCTGAGCATCAGCGGCAGCTGCAGCAACGGCGAAACTTGCAAGCCGGAGAGCGGCACGCCCTCGGGGCCGAGCACCGGGATATGCGCCCACGCGACAACCTCCTCGGGTCCCACGACAGCCTCGTGACCGTAGATGTCCGCGCCCATGCCCTTGGCGGGCTGCGCCGCGTGAAGCTCGAGCACGAGTTTTGTCGCGGCGGTGACGCCGACGCCGCGAAGCGCGATCCTGGCGCGCCACTTGTAACGCGCCGCGCCGCCCCTGTCGTGACTCGACGGCTCCAGTAACGGCCCACGCGAGCGAACCGGGGCGCCGGAAGCGTCCCGCGCCGGTTCGTATCCCTCGTACGCGGCCGCCACGATCCTCGCGGGGGCGTTCTTGAGGTCCATGGGACCCGCGCCCTCGAGCATGACGCGGATGACGTACTTGGGCTGGTCGCGGCCCAAGCCTTGCCGGTTCCTGTCCCTCGTTTCGCTGTCGTCGCTGTAGTAGGAGTCGTCGCTGTCGCTGTACGAGTCGCTGTACTCGCTTCCGGAGGTGATCGAGTAGTCGGACTTTTCGTCCTCCTTGCCCTCCTCCACGGGCGTGAGCGCGCGTTTCTCTTTGCCGGCGGAGGATTTTTTTGACTTGGCCGTGCGCTTGGACTGGCCCGACGGCGGGGCCTCGGGGGCCGGCGTCCCGTCCACGGGGTCGAGCCCTGGGGTCTCGGAGACGTGGATGGGCACCCCGGGACCGCGTCCCTCCATATCCTGCTCCATCGCCATGTGTTCCGAGGCGTCGGGCGCCGGGAACATCTGGTCCTGCGACGCGCGCATCTGCTGGGGAGGGTAGCCGTGCTGCTGCTGTTGCTGCCAAGGCTGGGGCTGCTGCTGCTGCTGCCACGGCTGCGGCTGCCACGGCGGCGGTTGCTGGTAGTACTGCTGCTGAGGTGGCGGCTGATGCTGCTGCTGCTGCTGCTGCTGCTGCTGCTGCTGTCCGGGGATGATCCCGTCCTTCAGTTGGAGCATCTCGGTTCTCAGCCGCTCGAGTTCCACGACCCTCGACTCCCTCCCAATTTCCAGCTGCAGCTTGAGCATCTCCTTCAGGTGCGCCTCGTACAGCTGCTTGATGTCCTTGTCGTTGGCCACCTCCTTGGGCAGTTCCGGCATCTCGTGAACTCCGCCCTTACCCGCACCCCCGGACCCGCCCGCCGCCGCCGTCTTCTTCACCGCGGTGAGCATGTCTCCCAACTGCTCCTGAAGCTCCTTCACCTGCCGTCGCAGGCTGGACGCGTAGTCCGGAGTCTGCGCCCGCCTATCCGGCGTGCGCCCTCGCCCGCCGTGGTTCCCACCCATCATCCCGTACGGGTCCATGGGGTTGTGTACGCCGTAAGGGTTGTACGGAGGCATCCCGTAAGGTCCGCCGGGGTAGCCGCCGTACGGAGGCGGGTACCCGGGGTAGCCGCCCCCCGGCCCCATCGGCCCCGGCGGGTACCCGCCGGGCGTGCCCCACGGCCCGTTGGGCGGGTGCGCACCCCTCGGGGTCTCGTGCGGGTCGTGGTGCGCACCCCAGTCGTCGCGCCTGTCCCTGTCCCTGTCCCTGTCCCTGTCCCTGTCCCTGTCCCTGTCCCTGTCCCTGTCCCTGTCCCTGTCCCTGTCCCTTT
>Ga0181573_10005940_pt1 | contig 10003 bp, 5 predicted proteins | sample 101ome_25_FD_148643 | JGI IMG/M metagenome (GOLD analysis project Ga0181573, IMG submission 148643) | Coastal salt marsh microbial communities from the Groves Creek Marsh, Skidaway Island, Georgia - 101409BT metaG (spades assembly) | ecosystem: Environmental > Aquatic > Marine > Intertidal zone...
CTTACCAGGTCGCGTAATTGCTGCCGATGATTTTTCTGCAACGAATGCCGCCGGGCGAAGTTGTGTCGTCGTCGTTTTGTTCGAGGTCGCGTCCAGGAGCCAGGGAAGGGCTCCGGCAAGCCAAGGGTGAGTTCGGAGTTGTCTTTGGGAATGATGGAAGAGGTTGGCGCTGAGAAAAAGCTTAGGTTGAGAGAACGGATCAGGTAGTCGCGCTTATGGGTTTCGGGACGAGGGACGAGAGGGCAGGGTAGGCTATAAAAGTCATGAAAATGTTAAAGTTTACCTAGGAACTTAACTCGAGTTTCCCGGGTGAAGTGCGAGGGTGCACTTGTTGGCTCTGGAGCTAGATGGCCCCTACGGGGGAGCGAAAATATTTGACTCCTCGGCGCCAACGGCACGGCGATGTCGACGGACGAGGACGACCAGCACGACCAAACCCTCTTAAACCATCCCGAGAAGGGAAATAACTTCCGCCGCCTAGGCGCGCGCAGCCTCTGTAACTGCTGTTTAGATCCAACCTCCACATCGAAGGAGGGGGGATGGAAGGGGGGGCTTGACTAACTGCAAGCGCGAATATAAAGTCACGCATGAACCACACCGCTCTTAATCTGGGTCGAGAGATAGGAATGGCTCCTATGACCGGCGAAGATCAAAGTGATGGAAAAGGGCGGGGCGGAGTGCTGAGGTGATTCGGAGGGGCGCGTAAGCTTATGGGTTATTATGGGATTTGCAGACAGGCAGGCGCAGCTGCAGCGCCTGTCAGCGCCCCCCCTCGGTCAACCCCCTCCTCGGATGACAACACTCAGGAGCGCTCCCCAAAAAGCTCCGGCCCGAGCTCAATGGTCTTCCACTTCTTGAGCGCGTAGCTTACGAAGGGTTTCTGCGGGAACTCGCGGCCCGTGTACGGGTCGATGCGCGTCTTCTGGAGCCTCTCCTGCGCCTTGGTCCGGGGCTCGACGAACGCCGCGTGCTCGAAGGGGCGGTAGCCCGGGTGGAGAACGGGGGCGTCCGCGTCGCGCTTCTTGACGCTGCCGCCGCGCAGATGCCGCTCCGAGGCCGCGTTCTTCCAGTTGATCACCGTTTTCTCCGTCCGGTGGTGCAGCTGGAGAGGATTGGAAGGGTGGGAGGAGGAGGGGGGGGGGTGCGCAACGGTGAGAACAAATAAACAAAAACGTGGTGCGGCGGCTGAGCCAGGATGGGTCGTAATTAGCAGGGGGGCAAAGAAGGGTGTATATCTCAGTTGCCTCTCACTGAGTGCAGTAGTCATAGAACAGGCCCCCGGAAGGTGTGTGTTTCCTGACGACCTTCCACCTGGTAACGTACCTCGGTGCGGAAGTCAAACTGCGACATAGTCTCTGCCTTTAGCTGGCGGCTGTGGGCGAGCTGGTACCGCCGCAGTGCGTTCGCGTCTGCCTCCGCGCACGCCTCCTCCAGGTTGCGCAGGGCCTGGAGCCCGTAGCAGCCGCGCACGGCCTGCAGGTTCTCCGCCGCGAAGGGCACGTGCCACTTCTCCGAAACCTTGAGCTCGCGTGGGATGATGGGCGCCCGGTCCTCTTTCGGAGTCACGTAGTCCCCAATGCTCGCCATGTTGCCCCGGCGCACCTCCTGCACCCAGTGGGCCGCCTTCACCTCTTCGCGGCGGCCCGCCATCTTCTTCTCGGTCGGCGGCGGCAGCGTCATGATCTTGAGTACGAGCTCGGCCACGGCGCTTCCCGTGTCCTCGAACTTCATGCGCGCCAGGTCCAGCGCCGTGTGGCCGTTCTCGTCCCGCAGATCTGGGTCCAGGCCTAGCTCCAGGAGCAGCTTCACCGTCTCAACCGCGTTCTTCCCCTCCGCGACGGCGATGTGAAGCGCCGTCCAGCCGCAGGAGGACTGCTGCTGCAGCGCCCACGAACGCTGGCCGTCCGGGTCCGTGCCGCGGTCGTTTATGGCGCAGCACATGATCGCCTCCTCGTGGCCGTTCATGACCGCGTAGTGCAGCGGCGTAAGCCCCACCTCGTCCGTCTCGCACGGGTTGGCTCCGCTCGCGAAGAGCCGCTTCAGCCAGTCGACCTGCCCGTGCACCGCCGCGCGCCGGACAGTATCCCCCGACATTTTGTGGGGCGGCTCTGATCTGGGGGGGGGGAGGCAGAACCCCCTGCTCTACTACTTTGTAGGCCTCCAGCCCTCCTCCGGCTGATGACAAATGATCACCGCTAACCGAACCGACACCGCGTAACCGACTAAACAATGGAATTCTATAAGTTATGACCGCAGGGCTGCCCCCGACGGCGAGGCGTATCCCCCGACCTTGCCCGGCAGGGACGGCCCCCAGGAGGCCTCAAGCTCAAGAAGCCCGGCACTCTCAGCTTTCCCGCCGCCGCTGCCGCCGCCGCCGCCGCCCGCCGCCGCCGCGCCGAGGGCGGGCCCGAGGAGGTGGCCCGTGTGCACGCCGTCCCCCGCGGCCAGCTGCACCGCACAGCCCCGACCGCGCAGAAACCGCTCGTCCAGGGGCAGCACCGCGAAGGCCGCACAGGCGCCGGCAGGCGACGCCTCGTCCTCTGCGCCCCCCGCCCCGCCCACGGCGGCCCCCGCGCCCGTGGCGGCGGGGGCACTAGTCAGCGCGCATCCGTCCGCGCCCACCGCCACGCCGCTGTCGCCGGGCTGTTGGGCCGCCGCGGTCGCGGCCGCCTCGAGGGCCGCCACCACGACGCCCGTGCGGTGGGCGCCCGTTGGGGTGGGTGGCGCGCTATCCTTGCCCTTGGTGGGGACGTGGTCGAGGTGGTGGTGCACCGTGAGGAGCAGCGTGTCGAAGGGCGAGTCCACCCGCAGCGCGAGCGTCTCGCTGAACTCGAGGAAGTGCGCGTGGCCCGACACGGTGCGCGTGCGGAAGCGCTGCTGCGTGGACACGTTGTAGACCTCGGCGAAGGCGGCCACGGAGGCGTCGGCCTCGTACTGGTCGATGTCGTCGGCCATGTCGACCCCTTCCTCCTCGAGCGAGATGAAGGCGCTGATGGCGTCGCGCTGGGCCCGGGTCCGCGTCTCGTACGCTGTCGTCAGCGCCACCGCGGATACGAGCGTGAGGTTCAGCACGCGCGGGAAGAGCGGCGCGAGGCTCGCCACGAGCGGCGGGTCGTCGTCTGCCCAGACCGCCCGCACCCGCACCGTGCACCCCTCCCCGAAGCCAAAGGCTCCGCTCGCTGCGCCACCGCCGCCACCGCCGAAGCCGTAGGGGGTGGTCGAGTCCGGCTCGGCGAAGGGCCGCGCGCAGTCCATGTCGCAGATGCAGAGCGCCAGCTCGGTGACCGCCCCCAGGTCCGAGGCGAGGAGCGGGTGGTGTGGGCCCTTGCCGTCCTTCCCCGCCGCCACCGAGGACTCGGAAGAGGACGCAGAAGAGGACGACGAGGCCGAGGACGAGGCCGCGGAGGATGAGGTCGAGGGAACGGACGCGGTCGACCCGGCGGCGTTGCCCGCAGTAGAGGCGTCGCCGTCATTGTCCTCGTTGTCATCGTCGTTGTCGTCATCGCCGTTGTCGTCGTCGCCGCTGCCGCTGCCGCGGTCGTCGTCAAGCTCCGGCAGCGCCACCGTCCCCGGCCGCGGCGACAGGGCGAGGGACTTCCCTGAGGCGATGGCCGCGCTCGCCTCCCGTGCCGCCGCAGCTTCTTGCGGGCTAGGGCCCTGGTCCCGGCCCAGCACCGCCACCGCCGCCAGCCAGTGCTCGCCGTTGGCCGCGTCCAGGAGCAGCAGCCGCGCGCAGACCACGTCCTTCGGCGAGGTGAGCACCAGGCCCAGGGTCACGCTTTTGCGGCTCGCGCTTCCCGGCGCCGCGCGCGGCTCTCCCGGCAGCGGGCACGGCGGGCCCGCGGCGAAGGCGCCGAGGAGGTCGGTGCGCACGCGCTGCCCCGTGGCCAGGTTCGCGAACTCGACGAAGGCGCTACTGAGGTCCACAGGGCAGTGCGTGCCCGGCTGCGGCAGCCGCAGAGGGCCTTCCACAGTCAGCGCGACGGTGCGGGGGTACTTGTGGGCGTTCCGCACGGCGCGGCGCATCTGCGCCATGACCTGCCCCGGGTGGCTCCCAACCTCGTACGCAAGGGCTCGCGCCGACACCGCCACCTCCCCGACGCGCATCGCAAGGCGCTCGTGTGCGGGCACCGCCGCCGACCCCGCCCTCGCCCCCACAGTGGCGTTGGGGGGCGATGCTGACCGCGAGGACCGACCGCCGCCGCCCCTCGCCGGGGCCAGCGCCGGTGGCGACCCGAGCGGCACGCCGCATGGGGCCGGCCGCTCCATCTGGGTCATACGCACCGGCGTGCTCGGCCCGCCCCCCGCCCCCGACGTCGACACCGACGCCAACGGCAAGGCAAAAGCCGAGGCTTTGTCCGCCTTGCCGTGGCGCGTGGCCTCCTCTTCCTTGGCCTTGCGTTTCGCTTCGCGCCGCGCCTCCGCACTCGCCTTGAGGTTGACGACCTTCGTCCGCAGGTCCACAGCCCAGCCGCGCCCGCTCGCCACCACCGCCTTGGCCGCCACGTCGCCCGTTGGCGCCCGGGGCTCGGGCTGCTCAGGCTGCTCAGGCTGCTCGGGTGCGGTGCCCGCGGGGCTGCCAAGGCGATAGCCCCCGCTCCCCCCGAAGGTGGCCGAGATGCGCACCCCTTTCTTCTTCCCAGGGGCCTTGGGGTCCACGACCAGGGCGCTCGTGGACGGCGGCGCGTCGACGAGAGACCAGGCCTCGTCGCTTAGCCAGGGCTTGCCCTTGGGCGCTGCCCCTGACGACACCGAGGACGACGCCGACGAGCCGCCGCCGCCGCCGCGCAGGGCCTTCTCTGCGGCGATGGCCGAGGCCGAGGCCTTGGCCGCGGCGGCAGAGGCGGCCTTGGCCTCGGCGGTCTTCTTCGCGAGCTTCTCGGCCTTCTTGGCCTGCTTCGCCTCGCGGGCCTCGGCCTTGCGCACGGCGCGGACGGCAGCGGCGGCGCGCGCCCGCTCCATGAGCCCCGCCGCCGCGGCCCGCGCCTTGGACCGTGCGCTGTCGAGGTTCGTGCTCGGTGCCGCCGCGGCCGCAGCTGCCGCCGCCGACGCGGCAGCCGCCTGCTTCTGGTCGAAGAGCTCGACGCGGCCCGGATCCCCCGTGGGGTCGCGGCCTTCCAGGCACGCCTCGCAGAGGTCAAAGTCGCAGGTGCGGCAGCCGAACAGCCGCACGCCCTCCAGGAAGACCCCCTCACAGCGGCTGCAGCTGTAGCCGTAGTCCGGCGTCCGGAAGAGCCAGAGCTTCGGGTGGCCCCCCGGACACTGCCCACTTGAGGCGGACTCGGAGAGGTCGAGGTGTCGCCATTGGTCCCAGACGTACGCCGTGTCCCAGCCATCCTTCCGGCAGCGCGGCGTGGCGCTTCTGGCAGCGGCGGCGGCCGACCCCTTTCCTCCGGCCCCCTCCAGCGGCGGCTCGTGGTCGTGCACGATGGCGAGGGCCCAGTCCTCGCCCGGGTCCCGCACCTCGACGCGGTCCCCCACCAAGAACCCGACCTCCGCTGACGCCGCCGCCTGCGCCAGCTCCGCGGCGGCCGCCGCAGACATGGGCGGCGCGGCGGTGGTCACCGCCGGGGCCTTGGCGCCCAGCGGTCGCGTCGGGGAGGCGTGCGGCGAGGCGTGCGGCGAGGCGCGCGGCGAGGCGCCGCCGGGGACGGTCCCGCCGCTCACGCTCAAGGCCTTACGCCGGGCCGCCGCGGGGGACCCGAAGGGCGACCGGGGCGGCAGGCTCAGGAGCTTCTGCTGCGGCCCGCCGGCAACGCTCGCGGCCGATGGGGCCACGTAGTCGCCGTCCGCGCCCACTCCGGGAGGCAGGTCATCGTTTTCGCCGCCGCCGCCGCCGTGGACACCGTCCCCGCGCTCGCCGCCGTCCCGGGCGGCCTTGGCCTGCTCGGCCCGGAGGCGGCGCACGGTTGGGTGCTCGGTCCACATGCGGAGGTGGTCCGAGTCGGGCAGGAAGAAACGCCTGTCCACAACCAACTCGTCCGCGCCGCCGCCGCCCGCCGTGGCGTTCTCTGGGTGGAGGTCCGCGATCCAGCTCTCGTAGCTCGCCGTGGCCTGGAGGTGCGGGGCAGGGGGAGGCAGGACACGTTAAAGGGGCGGGCGGGACAGCGGCGCGCATGCTGGGGATGGGGTGCAACTTCAGAGCGCGTATGAGCATGCTCCCCCCACGCCTCTCCTCACCTGGTTGAGCTCGAGGAACTCGTCGAGGTGGTCCCGCGTGAGGTCGAGCCAGGCTCGCTTCGACTCCATACGGCGCTCTTCCATGACGAACAGGTCGTCCTCGAGGCAGTCGCCCAGCGAATCGTTGCCCGCCAGCGAGCCGCCGCCTGTCGCGTGCGAGTCGTGCGACCCGTCCACCGACAGCGACCCGTCCTCGTTCCCGTTGCCATCGTCGTCGCCGCCGCCATCGTCAACGTCTCCATCATCATCGTCGCCGCCGTCGTCGTCGTCGCTGCTCACGTCGCCACTTTTGTCAGCAGTACCGCCTGCGCCGATTCCGACATGGCCACTGGTTCCGATTCCGGCGCCGCCGGCGCGGGGCACGCCGTTGTCGCTGTCGTCGTCGTCGTCACTCGAGTCCGAGTCCGACGTGCCCGCCCCATCACCCTTCAGGTCGTACACGTTGTGCGTGCCCTTGACCGACACGATTTCCTCGAGCCGGTCGCGCAGGGAGGTGAGCTTCGGGGGCGCTGGCGGCGGCTGAGCGCTGTCCATGGCCCCGCGCGCCGCGTGGAGGTGCGCGACGAGGGCCTCTGTGTCCTCGGGGGCGGGGGGCGGCGAGGGCCGCCCGGAGGCAGCGGCAGGAGTGGGGGCGGCAGAAGCGGAGGCAGCTGTTGCATTTGAGGGGGCGGGCCCACCGCCCGCTGCCGTGCCGCCGCGCCTGGCGTGGGGCGAGGGCTTGCCAGGAGACGGGGGGGGCACGCCACTGTCCCAGAGCTGAGTCAGCGCCATCTGGATCTCGAACTCGTCACCATCGTTGGCGATGATGAGTTTCCGTAATCGCTCGACGGAGAGGGTCTGGTCAGAGGAAATCGAGGAGGCAAACGGTCAGGGGGGAATGTTAATCACCGCAGGTGGGAGGCGCACCAACGAGTTTTCGCGAGCGCCGGGACCAGGTGCGCTGCGCTTACCGGGGGGGCACATCCGCGAAAATACTGCAGCGTTGCTTCATCAGGTGAGTAGGGCGTACTCATTCCCGCCGCCTCCGCGTGCCTGGCACGGTTCTGGCTGGCTAAAGTCGATGGTGTGATGGCAATGGCAAAATGGCAACCTTTGAATTGGGAGAGTGCGGTGATTTCGCGATTTTCTATTGTAGGTGATTGGCCCCCGGGAAGGAGGAAACGCTGCCATGTCGACGGGGGAGAAGCTGTCGTTCTGGCTCAATGAGAAAAAGCTCTCCGTGCAGGTGTGTGCCCTACGTGTCCGCAAGAATCCACGTGTCGCTGGAGGTATTGCGCGCGACAACGCAACAAGCTTTCCAATGATGATGCGATGTTGATGTTTCACAGATGCAGTTCATGTATGCATTATTATTGCCGTGTCTGCTTGTAAGCCTGGTTCTGCTCTGGGCCCTGCTGACCTCAACCTCGCCGTTGCCTCTCCGCCCATCGGTGGCGCGTTGACTCGAAGGTGGCCCCTGGCATGGGAGGCGTGACGGTGACGTCGGTCCGCAAGAGCGGCCCGGGGGAAAAGCACGGCATCGGCGTTACGGACCGCATCATCGTGATCGGCGAGACGGCATTCGCCGAGACGGCGTGGGTCGAGCAGGCGGACTTCGACGCGGCTCTCGCCGACGCGCCCCGGCCGGTGCAGGTGGTCTTCCGGTCGACGCGGGCGGGGGTGGTGGGGGACGAGGCGGCGACGGACGGCGCGTGGGCGGCCATCCTGAGCTTCATCAAGAACGAGCCGGCGCGGGCCAAGGGCATCGGGGAGCTCTTCACGACCTGGGATCGGGACGGGAGCGGGAAACTGTCGGTGGAGGAGCTGGGCCGCGCGCTGCTGTCGTTTGGCGTGGCGCTGGACCCGCGGCAGCTCGACGGCTTTCGCAACAGCGTCGACGAGAACGGCGACGGGGAGATCAGCCTCGACGAGTTCACCAAGGCTGTCGTGGCCCGCCACCAGCTCGCGGCCAAGGCGGCGGCCGCGGAGAAGGCCGGTGGTGGCAGCGGCGGCGCGGCGGGCGGCGCAGCGAAACGGCGCGCCACCACCGGAAGCAGCCCGGCCACGGCCTCGGCGGCGGCCTCGGCGGCGGCCCCAGCCCCGGCGGCGGAGGCGGCGGCCCCCGCGGCCCCAGCCCCCGCGGCGCGCGCGGCCACGCCGCAACCCCGGGCGCTGTCCGGCCCGTCGGGCGCGCCGCTGCCACCGCCGGGGTCCTGCGCGCCGCTGTCGCTTCCCGCCGAGGCGGACTCCGCCCTGGTGTTCGCGGGGAAGGACGCGTACTCGCGGGCCTGGCTCAAGGTCCTGGCGTTTCTCCGCGCCAGCCCAGGCAACGCCCAGCGCGTGAAGCAGCTCTTCGACGACCTGGAGGCCAGCATCCAGAAGAAGGCCGACGACGCAAAGGCCGCCAAGGGCAGCCCGAAGCGCCCGAGCATGGCGGCGGGCAAGGCCGGCGCCGGCGCACCCCCCGTGGCGCGGCGCTGGAGCTTCGTCCCCGGGATGGGGTCGAGCTTGAAGGGCAAGGGGAAGGGCGTCCCCGTGCTGGAGCTGGGCATTGGCCTGCGCACGGTGGGAGTGCCGCTGGACGATGCCGAGCTCAAAGCCTTCTTCGACGGCGCGGACGTGAACGGCGACGGGAGGCTGACGCTCGAGGAGTTCACGGGTGCGGTGGCCAAGCGGCGGGAGATCGAGCAGGCTGATCAGTGGGCGGGTGTGGTCCTGGCGAGCGTGCTGGGGTACCTGACCTTTGGTGGGGCGGGGGCGGCCGCGGGCGTGGCGCGGGTGTTCAGTGTGCTGGGCAAGGATGCCCCGGAGCTCGGCAAGAAGGGAGCGGTGACGGGGGACCAGCTCGTGGACGGGCTCAAGATAGCGGGGGTGGAAGGCTGGACCCCGGAAAGCGAGGCGGGGCTCAAAGCCGTGGTTGAGGAGCGCTTCGGCGGCGCCCTGACGCACGCTGAGCTGTCCGCGCAGGTGGAGGCGCTCCAGGAGGCGCGCGCGGCGGCGGGGCTGCGCGACGACGACAATGAGGAGGAGGATGGCGGTGACGGCGGTGGGGAGGACGGCGACGAGGGAGAAGGGGGCGAGCACTCGCCGTACGGGTCCCTAGGCAAGAACATGAGCACGGAGGAGGCCGTGGAGAAGGCCAAGGTGCGGTCCCTCGAGTTCAAGCTCAAGGCCCTGGAGCGGCAGCTCGAGGAGTCGAAGACGGTGCCGGCCGCCGCCAGCCAACCACGGCCCTTCAGCGTGGGCGGCGGCCGCTCCGCGTCTGAGTCCCGCGCCCCCGCCACGCCCAGCGCCAAGGGGAGCGGCGGTGGCGGCGGCGGCGGCGGGCGGGGCGGCGGGGCCCTTGGCAAGGGCGTGGCCCGGTCGGCGTCCGAGTCGCGGGCGCCCTCGCCGGCGGCCCAGCCTGTGGCAGAGGCCAAGACCTCGTCGGACGGCGGCGGCCGCGGCGGAGCCAAGCCGCAGCCGCGCTTGCAGTCGTCGGCAGCGGCTCTAGGCCTCTCCACCTCCGAGGCGGGGCGGAAGAAGGCCCAGCTCGCCGCGGCGCACGCGGCGCAGGCCGAGGCCGAGGCCGCGGCGGCGCGGGCGGGCGGCGGCGGCGGTGCGGCGCCCGAGGAGGTGCTGTACTTTTCCGCCGGCGACGCCGTGGAGATCCGCGACGAGGACTCGGAGCCGTGGGCGAAGGGCACGGTGTCGCAGGGGGGACGCACGGGGGCGGGGCGGCTGAGCCTCCCAAAAGTGGTTAAAGACGGCTGGGACAAGCCCTACTTCTACAAGCAGGTGCGCTGGCCCGCCGAGAGTAACGGTGAGGCGAACGACAGCGGCGGTGGTGGTGGCGGCGGCGGCG
>Ga0181573_10005941_pt1 | contig 10002 bp, 11 predicted proteins | sample 101ome_25_FD_148643 | JGI IMG/M metagenome (GOLD analysis project Ga0181573, IMG submission 148643) | Coastal salt marsh microbial communities from the Groves Creek Marsh, Skidaway Island, Georgia - 101409BT metaG (spades assembly) | ecosystem: Environmental > Aquatic > Marine > Intertidal zone...
GCCCGGTTTCGCGCTGCTCGGTGAGCCAGGCGAGGCCCGAGACGTGGTCTTGGAACTCAAGACCGTCGCGGACGTCGCTCTCGTGGGCTACCCGAGTGCGGGTAAATCGAGTCTGATCGCAGCGATCTCCGCTGCTCGCCCCAAGATCGCGGACTATCCGTTCACCACCCTGGTGCCGAACCTCGGTGTCGTCAGCGCCGACGACATCGTCTTCACCGTCGCCGACGTGCCCGGGCTGATTCCCGGAGCCAGTGACGGAAAAGGACTGGGGCTGGAGTTTTTGCGCCATGTCGAGCGGTGCAGCGTGCTGGTGCACGTGGTCGACTGCGCGAGGTTGGAATCCGAACGCGACCCCCTCGCCGACGTGGACATGATCGAGTCCGAGCTCGCCTCCTATGGCGGCCTGGCTGACCGTCCGCGCCTGATCGCGCTCAACAAGGTCGACGTCCCCGACGGGCGGGCGATGGCCGACATGGTGCGCGGGGAACTCGAGGCTCGCGGCTACCGCGTGTTCGACATCTCCGCGGCCACCCATGAAGGCCTGCGGCCGCTGGTCTTCGCCATGGGGCAACTCGTGGTGCAGGCTCGTGCGAATCAGGTCTCCGATGAAGCAACTCGAGTCGTGATCCGGCCGACCCCCGTCGACGACGCCGGGTTCACTATCGAGAAGGAAGTCGATGGTTTTCGCGTTGTGGGAGCACGGCCGGAGCGGTGGGTCCGCCAAACGGACTTCAGCAACGACGAAGCCGTCGGGTATCTCGCCGACCGACTCGCCCGGTTGGGTGTGGAGGACGAGCTGCGTCGACAAGGAGCCGAGCCCGGAACAACCGTGATGATCGGCGTGGGCGAAGATGCGGTCGTGTTCGATTGGTATCCGACGCTGGGTGGCGACGTTGCGGTGTCGGGGCCGCGGGGGAGTGACGATCGACTGCATGCGACTCATCAGGCCTGGGGAGACGACGATGAGTGAGGTTCGCGAGGCGATCGCGTCGGCGACTCGAATCGTCGTGAAGGTCGGGTCGTCGTCATTGACCTCCGAGGTCGGTGGAATGGACGAGGAGCGAATCTCGGCCATCGTGGCGAACGTCGCGTCTCGTTGCGCGCGAGGAACCGAGGTGGTTCTCGTCACCAGCGGAGCGATCGCGACGGGATTTCCGACTCTCGGGTTGACCCGGCGACCGCAGGATCTGGCGACCCAGCAGGCATCGGCGAGCGTCGGGCAGGGAATGCTGCTCGCGCACTACACACGCTTCTTTGCCGAGCATGGCTTGACGGTGGGTCAGGTGCTGCTGACGTCTGACGATGTCACGCGCCGCAATCACCACCGCAATGCGCAGCGAACGCTCTTTCGCCTGCTCGAACTCGGAGTGATTCCGGTGGTCAACGAAAACGACACCGTGGCGACGGACGAGATCCGTTTGGGAGACAACGACCGGCTCGCGGCCCTCGTCGCCCACGTCGTGCAAGCCAGCGCGCTGATTCTGCTGTCTGACGTCGACGGGCTGTATGACGCACCGCCGAACAAGCCGGGCGCATCCTTGATCACCGATGTTCGCGACGCGCAGGACATCGCCCAAGCGCGCGTGGGTGGAGCCGGTGGTGCGGGAGTCGGCCTTGGTGGCATGGCCACCAAAGTGCAAGCGGCCACTATCGCGACGAGTGCGGGCATCCCGACGCTGGTGACGTCCGCGGCGAACGTAGGCCGGGCACTCGATGGCGCGGACGTGGGCACCGTCTTCCACCCCACGGGTCAACGAACATCGACTCGACTGTTGTGGCTCGCGCACGCGACGACCCCGAACGGCACCCTCACGCTCGATGACGGCGCTGTCGAGGCAGTGACGGTGCGACGAGCATCACTGTTGCCAGCGGGAATCACTGCGGTAGGTGGGACGTTTGTTGCGGGAGATCCGGTGGACTTAATTGATCAAAACAGTCGCGTGATCGCCCGAGGTTTGGTGAACTTTGATGCACGAGAGCTTCCGGCCTTGCTGGGGCGCTCGACTCGGGAACTAGCCCGCGAACGTGGACCGGAGTACGAACGTGAAGTTGTCCACCGAGACGACATGGTGGTCTGGTCGCAATAGCGGGCGGAAGGAGGCGCGATGGTCCTCCGCAGTGTGCCGGCCTCGGCCGACATCGGCTCGCTCCGCATGTGGCATGTGACCTTGACGGTGTCCGGTGAGTCACAACCGATCGATCGTGTGCGCCAGGCGCTCGAGCGCTTAAGTCACGCGCACCCGTTCTTGTTGGAGGCTCGGTACGGCAACGACCGAGCGGAGTTGCGCTATTGGGAGGAAGCCGACGACATGGAGGCGGCAATTGCGATCGCCAGCACCATGTGGGAGTCCAACGAGCGCTCGTCCAGGCTTCCGGGGTGGGACGTCGTCGGGCTTCAAGTCCTCGACCGGCAGACCTACCTGCAGCACGAACCGCTACGCGGGCTGCCACCCGAGGGACGTATCGCACCCTTCTGAGGTCGCGTACCCTTCAGCCATGCTGGATGATCGCGAACTCGTGCACGACACCGCGCGCCGAGCCCGCGCCGCCGCCCATGAACTCCGGGTAATGACGCGTGAACAAAAGGACCGTGCGCTCGTTGCGATGGCAAACGCCCTCGAAGCCGATGCCGCCGTCATCGTGCGGGAGAACGAGATCGATACGGCTCGCGCCCGCGAGAACGGAACGTCGGCGGCTCTGATCGACCGTCTCACCCTCGACGCTGACCGCATTGCGGCTATCGCGCAGGCTCTTCGGGACGTGGCTGCCCTACCGGATCCGGTCGGTGAAGTGATCCGCGGATACACCCTGCCGAATGGTTTGCAGGTCCGTCAGGTGCGCGTCCCGATTGGCGTGGTCGGAATGATCTACGAGGCCCGACCGAACGTCACCGTCGATGCCGCGGGTCTATGCCTCAAGAGCGGCAACGCTGCACTGCTTCGTGGATCGTCCTCGGCAATGAACAGCAACCAGGCGCTGATCTCCTCGATGCGTTCGGCGCTGACCGAGCAAGGTTTGAACCCCGACGCCGTGCAACTCGTACCCGGAGATACCCACGAATCCGTGAAGCACTTGATGACGGCCCGCGGCCTCGTCGATGTGTTGATTCCGCGCGGGGGCGAATCTCTGATCCGCAATATCGTCGAAAACTCCACCGTCCCGGTGATCGAAACTGGCGTTGGCAACTGTCACGTGTACGTCGACGCGGACGCCGACATCGACAAAGCCGTGGCTCTGGTTGTGAACAGCAAGACCCAGCGGGTAAGCGTCTGCAACGCGGCGGAAACTCTTCTCGTGCACCGAGAGGTGGTGGATGCTTTCCTGCCGCGGGCATTGCAAGCGCTCGCCGATGCTGGCGTCACCGTCCACGCGGATGCGCGGTTCGCCGACGCTGCGGCCGGTGGTCCCTGCACGGTCGTCAGCGCGAGTGATGAGGATTGGGCGGCGGAGTACTACTCGCTCGATCTCGCTGCCGCGATTGTGGACGACATCGACCAGGGCATCGATCACATACGCCGGTGGTCGTCCGGTCACACCGAAGCGATCGTCAGCGACAGTCAAACTGCGATCGCCCACTTCACGGCACGCATCGATTCCGCAGCGATCATGGTGAACGCCTCAACACGCTTCACTGATGGCGGAGAATTCGGGTTCGGCGCGGAAATCGGCATCTCCACGCAGAAGCTCCACGCACGCGGCCCGATGGGGCTACCGGAGTTGACGTCCACCACATTCGTCGTGACCGGCGACGGTCACACCCGCACGTAGGTCGCCTGGGTAGGGTGGGGTGATGAGCGCACACAGTCTCGTTCTCGCGGCCAGCGAAGCCGGCGGTGAAGCCGGCGTACCCGCATGGGTGTTCGGCTTGGCCGCCCTCGGAGTGCTCGTGGGCCTGCTGATCGTCACCATGATGATCAGGGTCGATCGCTAACGGGGTAAGAAACTGAGCAACCTGCGCATCGGTGTCATGGGTGGCACCTTCGACCCCCTCCACCACGGGCACCTGGTGGCCGCATCGGAAGTGGCCGCCCGTTTCGATCTCCAGCGCGTGATCTTTTGCCCCTCGGGTGCGCCGTGGCACAAGGCAACCCCCACGACCTCCGCTGAGGATCGCTACCTGATGACGGTCATCGCGACGGCGGCGGATCCCCGCTTCGAGGTGTCACGGGTCGATATCGACCGAGACGGCCCCACGTACACCGTGGACACCTTGCGCGACCTGCAGAAGGGATTCGCCCGAGCTCACCCGCACGACTCCGCCGAGTGGTTCTTCATCACCGGCGCGGATGCTCTGACCGACATCGTCGGCTGGCACGACCCGGACGGGATCATCCAGCGAGCCCACCTCGTCGGCGTCACCCGGCCGGGTCATCAACTCGCCGACCCTGGCCTGCCTGGTGGCGTAGCCACGTTGATCGAGATCCCGGCTCTGGCGATATCCAGCAGCGATATCCGCCAGCGAGTGTCCGACGGAAAGCCGATCGATTATCTGGTTCCCGAGGGTGTTGCCCGATGGATCCGCAAACATCGCCTGTATCTGGATCGCCAACACTCGGGCGGGTCCTCGTGAGCGCGGCTCCCGACTCCCTCGACACCGCAATTACCGCGGCGCAAGCGGCATCCGACAAGCTCGCCACAGACATCGTTGCGATCGACGTCAGTGAGCAACTGGTCATCACTGATGTCTTCGTGATCTGCTCCGGCGCCAACGAGCGTCAAGTGAAGTCCATCGTCGACGCGATCGAGGAAGCCTTGCATGCCAAGGGTGTCAAGCCGATTCGCCGGGAGGGTGTGAAGGGTGCTCACTGGGTTCTATTGGACTTTGGAGATGTTGTCGTGCACGTGCAACAGGCGGAGGATCGCGTCCACTACGCAATCGAACGACTGTGGAAGGACTGCCCTGTCGTCGAACTACCGGAGTCTGTGACGTCCGGTCAGATTGCCCCCTCGGAGTAGTCGTGGGCGAGCGACGGATCATCCTCTGGCGTCACGGACGCACGTCATGGAATGCCGAGCGGCGATTTCAGGGACAGTCGGATATCGAACTCGATGACGAGGGTCGAGCGCAGGCCGAGCGCGCCGCGGAGTTGCTCGCGTATCTCGAGCCGGATCGCATCATCGCGTCGGATCTCGCCCGCGCCTGGGCGACCGCCCAAGCCTTGAGCAACAGAACCGGTGTTCCGGTGACGGCCGATGCTCGGCTTCGTGAAACCTTCGCGGGGGAGTGGGAAGGCCTGAGTCGCGCGGAATTGCTGGAGCGCCACGGAGATGAAGTGGCGCGGTGGGCGTCGGATTCTGCTGCGCGCCCCGGTGGCGGTGAAACCCGCATCGAGGTGGCCGACAGGGTGGTGGCAGCGATCACCGCCGGGCTCGATCAGTTAGCGGAATCCGGAACCTTGGTCGTTGCGACCCACGGCGGCGCGGCGCGGGCGGGAATCGGTGCGTTGCTAGAACTGCCGCCGGAGCAGTGGGCATGCCTCGGGGTATTGAGCAACTGCGCCTGGTCGATCCTGAGCGAAAACAGCACCGGATTCGGTCCGGCCTGGCGTTTGCAGGAGTACAACGCGGGCTCGTTACCAACGCCCGCACTCGCCGACGATCGCTAGCGGCCCCCGGGTATGCTGAGCGCTCCCTACGGGGCTGTGGCGCAGCTGGTAGCGCACCTCCATGGCATGGAGGGGGTCAGGGGTTCGAGTCCCCTCAGCTCCACCGCTCGTCGTCTGACTCTATTTCGGCAACGAAGCATTGGTTGCCACGGATCCCATTCGCCTCGCACATGTCATCGCGGGCACATCTGTGCGTAACGTCCACGTCATCAATGGCGTGAGACAATAAGGGCGCCGGGTAACCCCCGGCACACAACACCACAAGGGCCCCACAAGGGCGAGAAAGGTAAGGCCAGCATGTTCAAGCGCATTCGCGCGTATTACTCGCAGGAAGCCACCAGCCGACGCGCCGTCGAGCGCGAGTGGCGCAAGCAACGGGAATTGGCAGGGCCCTACGGCTCCAGCCACGTCGAGGAGATCGACGCGATTTTCTCCCGTCACCTGTAACCCCTGGTAACGAAAGCGCCTCCCGGCGGAAATTCTCGCCGGGAGGCGCTTTGCTGGGCCTCCAACCCGAGGTGGGGGCCGTGTCGCCTCTGGTGACGAGATGACCAAGAATGTGGACGATCGGGAGAAACGTTGACCACGAATAGCGAGATGTCGTCGGGCCCGTCGGCCGGTCATGTCCTCATCGTGGGGGCAGGACCCGGACTCGGCATGGCCTTCGCTCGCCGCGCCCTCGCGGGTGGATCGGACGTCACGTTGGCTGCTCGTTCGGCGGACACACTCGACGAGATGGTGTCGCATCTCGGCCCCGAGGGTGGGCGGGTGACGACCCTGGTTGTCGATGCGTCGCAACCGACGGCGCTCCGCAACACGGTGGCCACCTACGCCAATGACTGTGACCTTTCAATCAACTGCGCGTTGTTCAACGTGTCCGCCTGGGTACCGGGAGGTCTGAACAGTGATCTCGATGCCGTGAGCTCCGGGCTCGATGCCGGAGTCGTCGCGGCTCTGGCGATGACCCAGGCGGTTGTTCCGCGCATGCTCACCCAGTCGTCTCCGCGCATCCTGTTCACCGGAGGTGGAACGGCGGACTCCCCGATGGTGGCAAGCATCGGGCTCGGGCTTCAGAAGGCGGCGCTTCGCAATCTTGCCATCGCGCTCGACAAGGACCTGCGCGAGACGACGATTGGGGTGCGAACACTGACCATCCGCGGGAGCATCGCTCCCGGAACGGCGTTCGATCCGGAGCGAATCGCTGGGGCGTTATGGGATGTCTGCGACAGCGATGATGTTGTTCACCAGTTCACCGGAGCGGACGCGTAGCGGTCCGCAATCAGAACGCGTGCGAGGGACGCTCTAGTACTCGCAGGTCTCTTTCATCACGATCACCGTGAGTGTCGAGATGTCCGGATCTCCGCCCCCCGGAGGCGTGGCGGCGATATTCACCTTGGCCTTGCCTGGCTTGCGAGCGGTGATCATCCAGGTGGTGGTGCCGGGTGCACCGGCGAGGACGGAAGCCGACGGGGTGTACTCACCCTTGCTCACCTTGATGGCCTTCTTCTTCCCTGCTGTCGATGCCGACCATTGGTAACCCGTGGTGCGGTTGGTCTGGAGCGTCAACTCGATCTTCTCCCCGGGCATCAATCGGACCTGACCGGGTAATTCGGTCACCGTCAAGGTGACGTGATCGTCCGCGTGTGCCGGTGCGGCGGCGGCAAGAGTGCCGATAGCAAGCCCGACGGCTGCGAGGAGTGCGGTGATGGTGCGCAGAAGAAGTGTCATGGCCGGCAGTCAATCACACGGGTGATGGGCACCGGTGGAGCGTTACCGGAGCGTGGTGTAGGCGACGGACACGGTCGTCAGTGGCTTTCCGCGCTTGTTGCGAAGCAGAATCGCGTCCGTGGAAACGTCGCCTCCGCGTTTGCGGGCCCCGACGGGGTTGTGTTCGAAGGTCAGGGTGTGCCCGGGCAGGGCTTCGCGCATGAATTCCTCGATTTGCTCGCAGCGTTTCTTCGCCAAGGCTTTGTTGGCTTTCTTGCCTTTGAGGGAAACCGAGACACCGGTCACCGCGATGGTCACGTCTGCCTTCTCGGGGACCGAGTTGGCCAGGCGTGTCAACTTGCGGGGAGACTTGGAATGGAAGGCGGCGGATCGTGCTTTGAAGAAGTAGGAGACCTTCGCATCCAACGTCTCGGTCACCAACTGCTTGGCCGCGAGCACAATCGGTAATGTGAATTCGAATGCCGTCGAGGAGCGGGTTTGCCCCTCGAGCGTCATCGTCCACTCGCCCACGCATTGATCAGCTGGATCGAAGGGGATGGAGGACTCGGTGAGGGTTGTTCCTGATCTCACCTCGATTTCTCGGGATTCGATAACGCACTCGGGGCGATCGGGGTCCGCGAACGTGAAGGACACGGTCAAGGTGCTGTCGTCGGCGAGACCTTTGATATCCAGCTCGATGTCGTCTCCATCGACAAGGGCGAACACGTCGCCATCACCGACCGCTCTCTTTCCACCGTTGGGAGTGCGAGCCTCGGCGGAAATCTCCACTCCCGAGCCACTGGACACGTACTTCTCTCGATCGGAGTCAGGCGTCCACGTAAGCGCTGCCCTGGTGGTGGTACCGGTGGCGGTAGGTGCTGGCGCTGCGGGTGCTGGTGCGGGTGCTGGTGCTCCGCCGCCCCCGCCACCACCGCTGGACGCGGTGACGGAGAAAGAACGCTCCACGTTCGTGGCGGCGTCGTAGTTGGAGTTGCCGGCCTGGCTGGCGGTGAGCGTGCAAGTGCCGGCTGCCAGGAGGCTCACGGTGGAGCCCGTTACCGAGCACACCGAGCCGGTGCTGGAGGCCAGCGAGACGGTCAGGCCGGAATCCGCCGAACTCGACGCGGTGAAACTCCCCACACTGAGTGCTTTCGATCCCGGATCGGCGAACGTGATCGTCTGGGATGCCTTACTGACCGTGAACGACCGCTCGACGTTATCGGCGGCGAGGTAGTCGCCAGAACCCGCTTGGCTCGCGGTGATCGTGCAGGTCCCCTCATCTTTTAACGTGAGTGTCGTTCCGGACACCGTGCACACCGACGTCGTCGAGGACGCCAGCGAGACCGTCAGGCCCGAGTCTGCGGTGGCCGTGAGGCTGACAGTTCCGGTGGGTAGCTCTTGGTCACCAGGGTTCGCGAACGTGATCGTTTGCGCGATCCCGCATTCATAAACCATGTCGACGTTTCCGTCGTCAATCTCAAACATTAGGAAGGTGTAGTCCTGGTCGAGCGTGTAGGTCAGTGTGGCTGGAAAAGTAGTCGTGGATACCTTCGATGAGTAGGAGGCAGGAACCCCCGGGGCGGCGGACGTGCCCAAGCTGATGTGTGCGGTCGTGGGTGTCCTTCCTGGGCTGCTGTAGGTGATCTTCAGCGTTTCTCCCGTGGAAAAGGTGTACCCGCCAGAGACCTGCTGCCAGTAGATGCGGGACCCGGTGAACGAGCCATCGTCATCAACGGCCTGGCATCCGCTGCTCAACGCCGCGGAGGCTGACGGAGCGATAGCGATGAGCCCGGTTGCCGCTAGCAGCATGGCCGTGACAGCCGATCCCCAGCGTACGAACACTCGAGACTTGCGTCGGTAAATGATGCCCCCTAAGGCGTAGTGACGGAAATATGAGGGTAATTCACCCCATGAACGGCACCCCCAAGAATTGAGGGATATCCCTCAGCTGCGGCAAGCAGCATGGCCGTCACGGCTGATCCCCAGCGAGCAAGTACTCGTGTTGTGCGACGGTCGATGATGTCCCTCAAGAACCGATGCGATGTCTGTCAAGAACAAAACGAAATCGGCGGATTTCGCCGACGTCCCTGCCGAATGAAACAAATTGGCCTGTTTTGTTTCACCCTCAGCGGCCCTGGTGAGCCGATACAGGCGGATCTTTGGGCGACGCCTTGGCAGCTGTGTCCACTGCTCGTGTCTACGGGTGGGGCTCGGCCTCCACCGCAGGTGCGCGTCGGGTAGCCAGGAAGGAGCCGATGATCACCAGGGGGAAGCCAACCAGGATTCCCCAGGTCAGCGGCTCGCTCAGAACCACGACGCCGAGCGCGAGCGCCACGGCCGGGGCGATGAAGGTGATGACGGTCGTGCGGGACGGGCCGGCTTCGGCGATCAGCGCGAAGAAGACCAGGAAGGCCGCCGCCGTGCACAACACACCCAGGATGATCACCGACCACCACGCTTGGGCGGAGACGGGCACCAGTGGCCGGGTCACCCACGCCAAGGGCGCGTAAACGATCGCGTTGACGACGAGCGCCATCGTGATGACGGCCATGGCGGGAGCGCGAGAAAGTTTCGTGGCCACGATGATTGGCCCGCACGAGTAGCCAACGATCGTGATGCCCAAGGCGGCGACGCTGAGCCAATCATCACCGCGGATGTCGATCCCGACGAGCGTCACCACTCCGATGAC
>Ga0181573_10005946_pt1 | contig 9995 bp, 10 predicted proteins | sample 101ome_25_FD_148643 | JGI IMG/M metagenome (GOLD analysis project Ga0181573, IMG submission 148643) | Coastal salt marsh microbial communities from the Groves Creek Marsh, Skidaway Island, Georgia - 101409BT metaG (spades assembly) | ecosystem: Environmental > Aquatic > Marine > Intertidal zone...
GTATGCGCAGCTTTGGCGTGGCGGACCCCGAGCCGTACAAGACGTGGGTCGACGTTGGCCTCTACCTAAAAGCAGCATACGGCGATGCCGGATATGAATGTTGGCTTGGATGGACTAACGCAGCCCCCGAAAGCGTAACGGTCGGTAACACCGGTTCCTATGCCCCCGAGGCCGTTTGGGAGAGCCTCGACCCGTTTTTGCCACCAGACGCCGGAGCCGGAGCTTTGTTCGCGTCGGCTAAGGACGCAAGTGATACGATTGTCAGGCAGGCCGCGCAAACAGGGACATGGACAGAGCGCGCCTATGACGCGGTCGGTTACCTGTTAGCCTACCACAACAGGCACTTCCGTGAAAATTACGAGGGATAGTCCATGTCCGTTATGAACGACCTGAAAAACAAACTCGAGCGGGCGGGCAAGCTAACACCGAGCGAGACTGAGGCTGTTGCTGGCTGCAACGAACGGCAGGTGGACAACAAAGTTGCTATACCCTCCGAAGTCGTCAGCATGCAGCAGCAGAAGATGGCGCTTAGTGGCGAGGTGGCAGCGCTAGCACGGTTCGCAGACCACTTTGTGACCATCGAAGGTGGATCAACTTTTGTTTGCCACGAAACAACAGACCCAGAGTTTGGGACACCTACCCTAATTCGGATGACCGTTAAGGCATTCAAGGATTTGCACGCCCATGAGACTGTGATGACCGCACTGGGTGAGCGCCCGATTGCAGACGTCTGGCTCAAACACAAACTCCGCCGAACTTACACCGGGGGAGTGAAATTGCTGCCGAACCAGAAGGCTCCAACCAATATCTACAATCTTTGGCAAGGCATGGGTTATAAATCTGACCCAAGGGCAAAGGTAGTAGATGCTCGCCCAGCGCTGTGGCATCTGAAGTATATCATGTGCAGCGGCGATCAGGTTGCTTACAGGTACCTGTTGGGTTGGCTGGCGCGTGCCGTTCAACATCCAGAACGGCAAGCTGAAGTCGCCGTTGTGATGATCGGTGGGCGAGGCACCGGAAAAGGCACACTGGGGAACTGGTTCATCAGGTTATTCGGGGCGCACGGATTACATGTCCAGAACGCGAACCACCTCGTCGGGCAGTTCAACGGCCATCTCCGGAACACCTTGGGTATGTTTCTCGACGAGGCAGTCTTCGTAGGCGATCGCCGCGGGAACAACGTCCTGAAAAGCCTAATCACCGAAGATCGAATTACAGTCGAGGCCAAGTACGCGGATCCGGTTACGGCAAGGAACCGACTGAAAATTATGATGGCGACGAACGAAGATCACGCCATCCCCGCTGGCATCGACGAAAGGCGTTTTTTTGTGACCCGCGTCTCTGACAGGATGAAGCAGCACCAAGCTTACTTCGGGGAGCTCAACAGTTGGTGGGATAGGGGCGGCAACAGGGCGTTTCTAACGCTTCTGCAGCGGATCAATCTGAGCGACTTCAATATCCGGAATGTCCCTCGGACGCGGGCCTTGGATGAGCAGAAACTTGCGTCGCTCTCGGGCTTGGATTCCTGGCTATACGAGCTTCTGCAGGGGGATGAGCATAGTTGGGAGCAACTGCGCACAAACACAGCCGCAGCGTTCGCCATGCAGTTCAGCTTGTACTGCGAACAGAAGGGTGGGCGTTACAGGTACGAGAAAACCTCGGCGGACGCTGCCGGGAAAGGGTTGCGGAGGTGGTTGGACGTGGAACGGAGGCGGGACTCTTCTCCGGGGCGTAAGTGGATACTGGAGTTGCCGGAGTTGGATGAGGCGCGCAGACAGTTCGCCGAGAAGCTCAATGTCAGGATCGACTGGGATGTCTAGGACGATGGTGAGCCACACTCCTAGCTTCGCGTGGCACGCCCAAGAAGTCAGCTCGGCGCAATCTGTCCTACTTTTGGAGGTTATGTCCCACGTCTGTCCCAGTTCGCTGCCAGAAAGTGGGACAGACTGCCTTAGTGCATTGCTTTTTATTGAAATTACCTGTCCCGCTTTGTTTTTGAAGGGTGGGACAGCCCCTCCGAGAGCGCCCCCGGTGGCAAACCAAGCCACTGGTGGTGAGACGAAAAATCCCGTCCCACGTTGTTGGTAAGAAGGCAGGGCTCCCTCCCCCAAAACCGGCGGCCTCAGGGCTTGGGAATTTTGCCCTTAATCACACTCCGAGTAGTGGCCCGGACCTCGAGAGTGGTCCGCGAAAACCACAAAACACCCCGGCACAGAAAGGGAACACACATGCCAAAACGAACACCACGCCTTGCCATCGGCTATTATCGGACCAAAGACCATGACGAGCTAGAGGAGGCACTGCAAGATGTGATCGACGCTGTCGAGAACCACTACAACTCGGTCCTTGGCTGCCCCGACCGGAACGAGGCCAATTTCATTGCCGCTCTGCACGCAGCAGGTCGCATTACTAAGGCAATCCTCGGCCTCTATGTAGTGCAAACCATCAGCTTCGATGATCCAGAGGCACAGGCCAAGGAATGCGAGCGTGCCGAAGAGGAGGCCCGCCGGCCATATCCGCCCCAATTCCCTTGACTGCGTCCCTGCGCCGAATGACGTCAGTAAGCGTTTCGGACTTGGTATTTTTCGACGTGGGCCGGGCGCTTGGCGGGCGCTATAGTGCGCTATGCTGGGGTAAACTGCTGGATGACTTCCAACACCCTTGGACTCAAGGTGCAGGCCGAGATTGCCATTGACGACGGTAGCGACGCCGTGCGACCTTAGGGTCAGGATGCATTGATTTTGGTTGCACTGCCTGTTTCACGGTTCCGAAAACGGAGCTGTGACATGTGCGATCTTTTTTGGCTTAGCGCCGCTACAAACGGCGAAACCGTATCGAGATCATGTTCGGCAGGCTCAAAGATTGGAGGCGCGTTGCAACCCGCTATGATCGATGCCCCAAGGTGTTCCTCTCGGCAATCGCCCTAGCGGCCGTCGTCATCTATTGGTTATGAATCCTGACCCTAGTGATCTATAAAAAATTCGTAACCCAAATATCACTGCTGGAGAAGTACTTTGACTGATGCATTTTGGAAATTAACACAAAATGTAAATTCAAGGAGCTTTAGAAACTACATTGATGCGGCAATAAATGCTTTTTCAATTCAATCTGCAGACCTTGGAGTTCTATACGCCTCGAAAACTTTACTTTCAACACTTGGTTACACTGATATAAGCCAGCTACCACCAGTAAAAGATATCTATCAGGGTGTAACATTAGAAGAATTGACCTCTGATAGAAATATTTTACTAAACATCCCCCTCGGAGAACAATATCGTCCTCGCAAATTACGTTACGCAAGAACGAAGAGTGGAGAAATTGCAGTTTTCCGTCTCAATCATGTCTGGTTTAAGTTTGATGACGAATGCGAAAAGCTGTTGCTTACGGAGTTTACAGACGTTTCATTAGAAGCAAAAGAGAAAGAATTTAATTCGATGCTCTTAACGCACAATCCAGCAATCTTGTTAACACAAGATCGTAATTGGAAAGTAATGTCAGTTTCAAACGCATGGACAAAAAATTTCGGATATTCATCGGCTGAAACTCTGGGTCGGGATTTTTTAGATTTTGTCCGACCAGAAATGGTTGAGGCAAATTTGAATTTCAGGAAAAACAACATCAAATTCGAGAGAGGATTTGAACCAGATAAAAACTATATTGAAATTAGACATAAAGGCGGAGCATTTCTTCATACTGAAATTCGATCTGTAATCGAGGAGATTAATGGCGAATTAATTAATTTAATCTCATTAATCGATGTGTCAGAACTGATGTCAAAATCGATCCAGCTAACTGAGTCATTACGAACTGACAGTTTGACTGGTCTTCTTAACAGGCGAGGACTAGATGAATGGTTGGGTAGTGACCCATTTAATGGTAAATTTTCGCTTTTTATGATTGACATTGATGACTTCAAGTCAGTGAACGACTCATACGGGCATGATGCTGGTGATGCGCTTCTTGTTTTGAATGGTCAGTGTTTGATAGATTTCCTTGGGGATAATTCATTGTCGTTTAGGATGGGTGGGGAAGAATTCTTAGTGATTCAGCCTCAATGCGACTGGGATAGAATAGAAAATTTTGGTAATGAACTCCGACGTCAACTATCACACATCGAGTTTACGCATGACGGCGTCACAATCAGTAGATCTGTAAGTATCGGAGCGGCTAAATGCGAACGAAAAAGTGACTTCGAAACTGGCCTAAAACATGCTGACCAAGCACTAAATACGGCCAAATCTACTGGAAAAAATAGAGTTGTGTGTGCAAATGATGCGTTTATTCAAGCCCAACAAATGGAAGGTCTATCAATCGGTTTAGCAGATTTGCGAATTGGGTTGCTTCGAAAAGAATTTTCGTTTGATTTACAGCCCATATATACTTTACCTGAAAATCAAGTGTTGGGCTTTGAGGCGTTGCTAAGGTGGCGAAAACCCAATGGTCAAATTCTCACACCCAAATATTTTTCTAATTCTTGGAATTTGTTGTTTTCAGGAAATAAAAATTTAGGTCTTCTCCACGAAATGTTGCATCAATTAATTGAGTCAACTAAGAATTTTGATAAACATTTTATTAGTTTTAATTTGCCAGCATACAATTTTTCTAACGAAGGCTCTGCAGATCGTTTAATCAATGAATTATCTCCTTTGTTAAACAACAAAAAGCAGCAGATAGTGATTGAATTAATCTTCAGTGAAGAAAACAAACGAGGGGGCATTAAGACTTCCGAACTGATACAGCTGCAAAAATCTGGTATACGAATTGCCTATGATGGTTTGACCTTGAATAATTCTATTGTTGAGATTTTTGACTATCCAATTGACATCGTTAAATTAGACACAAGTCAACATTATTGGGATCGTCCAACACATGAAATTTTGAGAATAACTGATGCTTTGATTTCAACATTAACTGAAAAGAACATAATGGTTGTAGCAAAAGGAATTGATTCTAAAATCAAGATGGAAAATTTCAGGGAAATGAATGTGAATATTCAGCAGGGTTTTTATTTCCAATCGCCTTTTAAAATTACTTGAGGCGCCACACTATCTGTGCATAGTGAAGTTGTGTAGAATTCATTTGTTCAAGTTCATTACTTCCACACCTTGTAGCTTAAAGGTTAGCTTTAAAGCTATAGGCTTGTAGTACTTTATTGATGCGCATGATGCGATAGCTAAACTTCAGTTACAGATGATATTTATCAGTCGTATGTCTGTACATCGGATACTGAAGGAACTTGCCGCTTAGGTTTAGGTAGCCAACGAGGGCTTCTGTATACGGATGGGACCCTCAGAATTATCAGGGGAACTTTTAGATGTCCCCCGTTCCCACTCCGAGCCAGAACATAAAGATTTTACTTTAGCCTAGATAGTCGGTGCTGAATATCACACTGCGAGCGGCCGCCAGCCTGTCTGAGTTGCGCAGGGAGTGATGTGAAACCTCTGGAATTGCCCAAGGCCCCAAAAGGCGAAAGCCTGACCAACATCGACCTCACCAAACTTGGCGTGAAGCACCCCGGGTGCGGTGGCAATTTGATGATTGAGGGATCTGGTAGAGCCCGTATGGGATTGAGCCCCGTCACGCATTACTTCGATATTTACGGCAGGTACCTGACGACTCTTCATGGGACAGAAGGTTTATTCCGAGATACGTGAGCCTGCGTATTCCCATAATTGAATCCTGAGACGATCTGAGAGTCTGAAAAAGACCAAGGGGTGAAATTTTGGGGCGCGATACATGCGGGAGCTATTGTGCCCCCTCCCCCGGGGGGGGCTGCGGTCCCTAGGGGGGCACGTGAACAGCCCAAGATGTCTTGGCGAACTTCCAATGAGTCGTCGCAAATCACGGTCAGCTATGATTAAAGGCTGCGCACATTTTTGCGAACGTTGTCTACAAAACCCGGGATCACAATTCCACCTGGAATTCCACCTCCGCTGAAGAATAAGCAAGGATCGCGGGTCTAACCCATTGAATTATTGGTCGGAGTGAGAGGATTCGAACCTCCGGCCCCTGCCTCCCGAAGACAGTGCTCTACCAGGCTGAGCTACACTCCGACTGACGATTTCGTCTGGTATAGACTGGCTTCGTTCGGGATAGAAGCCAACAGGCGAAGCCGCTGATGACGGCGTCTATCGTCAATTCACCTGAGCTTGTCAAGCGCGTGCCTATGAAATCTTACCGTGTCAATCCGCGTGTCGCGGAATGCTGCCCGAAGGCGCATTATAGGGTCGGGTCACATCCTTCAGGCGCACCTCTAACGCTTCCACCTTTAGTCGGATCGCCCCGTCACCTGCCAGAGTTACGGTTGCGTAGCCGCCCGCATCTGCGTCGCCTTCGAATGTGACGGAAAGCACCGAATAAACTGTTTCTTTGTCAGATCGGTCGATGCCTTGCGAGGCAACAGACAGCACGTTTTCTATTGCTAAAACAGACTGCACCCGCTCGGGCTTAGTGGCGACTGATGCATTCAGCTCCCACCGGAACCGGTTCACAAGAACTGCGAACTGACGCGCTTTGGCGATCCAACGCATTTCGACACTGGGAAAAACAGCATCCTGCACCATGGCGGAAATGACCTGCAGATCGTCAAGATCCCGGGCGGCTATATTGACGGGTTTTTCCTGCCCGTCGGTAAAGCTTGCGTCTTTAGCAGTCACTCTTCCCGAACCCTTTCGATGTGCGCCCCGATGTTACCCAGCTTTTCTTCGACCCGTTCATAGCCGCGATCCAGATGGTAGACACGTTTCACAATGGTTTCCCCTTCGGCGGCCATGCCAGCAAGAATTAGCGAAACCGATGCCCGCAGATCGGTCGCCATGACTGGTGCACCTTTCAGTGTCTTCACGCCGGTCACAGTCGCCGTTCCACCGTGCACGTCGATCTGAGCTCCCATGCGCATCAGTTCAGGCGCGTGCATGTACCGGTTTTCGAAAATCCGTTCTTCCAGAACCGAGGTGCCATCCGCCGTACACAATGCCGCCATCATTTGCGCCTGAAGATCTGTAGGAAAGCCCGGGAACGGCTCAGTTACCACATCAACCGCTTTCAGTCGATCACCTCGGCGGCGCACAAGAAGGCCTCGGTCCGTTTCACTGACATCTACACCCGCCACATCGAGCTTTTCGCAGAACGCCTGAACCAAGGACATACGTCCGCCCAGACACTCAACCTCGCCTCCGGCGATGACAGGTGCCAGCATATAGGTACCCAATTCGATCCGATCAGTTACAACCTCATGTGTCGCCCCGTGCAGCCGGTCGACACCCTGAATGGTGATCTCGGATGTGCCCTCGCCTTCGATCTGCGCGCCCATCTTGCGCAGACACGACACCAGATCAACAATCTCAGGCTCGCGAGCGGCATTTTTCAGAACAGACGTTCCCTTGGCCAGAGAGGCCGTCATTATAAAATTTTCAGTCGCTCCGACCGAGGCAAAACGCATGTTGTAGACGCCGCCTTTCAAGCCGCCAACCGGCGCTTTGGCGAACAAGTAACCGTCTTTCAGCTCTACGGTCGCGCCCAGCGCTTCCATCCCTTCGATATGCAAATCCATCGGACGGGCCCCGATTGCGCAGCCGCCGGGCAGCGATACAATCGCCTCGCCCTGACGGGCCAACAACGGTCCCAGAACCAGATTCGACGCGCGCATTTTGCGAACGATCTCATAATCCGCTTTGAAGCTTGTCAGATCGTGGCTCGACATCGCCAGAACTTTGCCATCCTGAAGTGACGACACCTCGGCCCCCAAGGACTGCAACAGGGCGGTCATAGTCTTGATATCTGACAAGCGCGGCGCGTTGGTCAGCGTCAGCGGTTCTTCGCTTAAAAGTGTCGCCGGCATGAGTGTCAGGCAAGCATTTTTGGCCCCAGCGATGGGAACTTGCCCTTTCAAAGGGCCGTTGCCCCGCACGATAATCGAATCCATCTGCTCAGCCTTTGCTTTCTGGCGTGACCGTTTTTTCAGAACTGCGCGCACGCGCCTGCGCCTTGCGCTTTGCCATATTGGCTTTTAGCGCGGCTTTCAGCCGATCTTCGCGGGCATTTCCCTTTTCTTCGGGTTTTCCGGTCTTGTTTTTCTGCGTCATAGCAAACTCTCTACCCCAGACATAAAAAAGGGTCCAGATTGCGCTTGCACCAGAGAAAAATTGAGTCTAATCACCCGCCACACAACGGCGCTGCAGTAGCTCAGTGGTAGAGCACTCCCTTGGTAAGGGAGAGGTCGGGAGTTCAATCCTCCCCTGCAGCACCATCTTCCTGCAAAATCTAGAATATGACTTTACGCAGGGATTGATTCCACCGTGTAATACGCACAAGCTGCCCCCAACTGTTTTCAGAAGGGACTTGTGATGCTGCAACCGGTTGAAACTCCGAATCTCACTCACTGGCAGGAGCGTGTCGACATGGCCGCTGCATTTCGCTGGACGGAACGCCTTAACCTGCACGAAGCTGTGGCAAACCATTTCAGTTTGGCAGTCAACGACGATGGCACCCAGTTCCTGATGAACCCGAACCAGATGCATTTCAGTCGCATCCGTGCATCGGACCTACTGCTCCTTGACGCCAATGATCCCAAAACGCTGGATCGTCCCGATGCCCCCGATCCGACCGCTTGGGGGTTACACGGCTCTCTGCACCGCCGCTGCCCGCAGGCGCGCTGCGCGATGCATGTGCATTCCATCCACGCAACAGTTCTGGCCTGCCTGAAAGATTCGCGGCTTCCGCCTATTGACCAGAACACCGCTACCTTCTTTGACCGCTACGTCATTGATGAAGAATTTGGTGGGCTTGCCTTTGAAGACGAAGGCGAGCGTTGCGCACGGCTGCTTTCCGATCCCAAAAAGAAAACCATTATAATGGGGCATCATGGCGTTTTGGTCTTGGGGGATACCGTCGCCGAATGTTTCAACCGGCTTTATTATCTCGAACGCGCCGCCGAGACTTACATCCGCGCCCTGCAAACCGGCAAGGAGCTACGCGTCATGTCAGACGAACTTGCCGAAAAAGTCGCCCACGAAATCGAAACCTACCCAGGGCAAGCCGAAAAGCATTTCAGCGAACTCAAAGCCATTCTGGACGACGAGCGCTCGAATTACGCGACCTGAAAACTCATTAGAGGATACCACTATGGGCTATACTATCGACCGCATTATTCCTGACGCCTCATTCGAAGACGTCGATGCACGCACCCGCGCTGCCCTTGCCAACGGCGGCTTTGGCGTACTGACCGAGATCGACGTCAAAGCAACGATGAAAAAGAAGATCGACAAGGACATGGACGACTACCGTATTCTGGGCGCCTGCAATCCGAATATGGCGTGGGAAGCCATCGGAATGGAGGCCAAGGTCGGCGCCATGCTGCCCTGCAACGTCATTCTACGCAGCGTTGACGGTGGCGTTGAAGTATCTGCCGTTGATCCGGTGTCCTCGATGGCCGGCATCCCCAATGACGATCTTAAGGACGTCGCCGGTCAGGTTCGTCAGATGCTCTCGGATGTTGTTGCCGCAATCTGATTACAGATCAATCTCGGACAACTCCAGCACTGCCTCCATCGCAACATGGCTTGAGGTCGAGTGCACAAATGGAAGCGTGGAAATCTTATCTCCCATGACCTCGCGGTAGTGGGCGATATCACGAGAACGGACCTTGAGCAGATAGTCAAAGGCCCCGGCAATCATATAGCATTCCTCAACCTCGGGCACGCGCTTCACAGCTTCATTGAATTTGCGCAAGGCGGTTTCGCGCGTGTCTGTCATACGCACCTCGACATAGGTGACATGGCTTAAGCCCAATTTAAGCGGCGAAATAATTGCCCGATAACCGGCGATCAGACCGCTTTCCTCCATCTGCTTCACGCGGGCGGCGACCGGCGTTTTGGAAAGCCCGACCCGTTTGGCCAATTCGGTCACAGTCAGGCGGGCATTTTCCTGCAGCTCTCGGAGAATCTTCCTATCAATATCATCCACATCAAACATATTGCCTACTCATCACATACAAA